>JAABUM010001583.1_pt1 | contig 33413 bp, 30 predicted proteins | sample 5559161 | NCBI WGS metagenome assembly JAABUM01 (sample SAMN10711868, study PRJNA513369) | rock metagenome | isolation source: Antarctica rocks | place: Antarctica: Victoria Land, Siegfried Peak nord
TCGCCCCCACTGTGTTCATAGGTCACCAGCTTAAGCGGTTAGAGACGGCGCAGCTTCGGGAGCAGTTCTTTCTCCGCCCACTGGATGAACGGTGCCTGCTGCTCCGCACCGATCTGCACCAGTGCGATCTCGGTGAAACCCGCCTGGACGTACGGCTTGATCCTCTCGACGAACTCATCGACATCGTTGCCACACGCGAGTTGGCCCGCCACCTGCTCAGGGGTCACGAACTGTGTCGCGGCCTCGAACGAGGACGGGCCGGGGAGATCGGCGTTCACCTTCCAGCCGAGCCCGAACCAGATGTCCACCGCCTCGGTGAACATCGCGTGGCGCGTGCCGACTGCCGGCCATCCCTTGCCGACGACATGCTCGTTCAGATTCTCGCCCGCGCCGAGGCCCAATCGGAAACGACCACCGGAGAGGATCTGCACCGTGGACGCCTTCTGGGCGATGATCGCCGGGTGATAGCGGAGGATCGGACAGGTGACGTAGGTCATCAGCGGAATCCGGCTGGTCGCATAAGCTGCCGCGCCGAGGATAGACCACGCATATCCGGCGTGTCCCTGCTCCTCCAACCACGGGAAGTAGTGATCGCTGATCACCGAGAAATCGAACCCGGCCCCCTCCGCCTGCTGAATATCGCGGATCAGTTGGTCGGGGCGGCTCTGCTCGCACATCATCGTATAGCCAAACGCGGTCATTGATCGCTCCTTCTTCGCGTGATCATCAAGCGCAGCCGAACATTGGGGAACGGATCAGCAGAAGTGCCGCGCAGATGCGGTGTGGGCATCCAGGCACCGGACCTTGTTCTCAAATGCAATGACCTTGCCACAATGATGCCGAATAAATGAATTGGCACTACTGCTGAGTAAGCAAAAAAGGCATCGCAACGACGCAAACGGAAGGTGAATAGTGCGGAAACATCCCATCGCACCAACGAGCGTATCGCGCACGAAAACCGCGACTATTCTCGCACGCCGAATCCCCCGATCGGGGCAGGCCAGGCGCCGCAGAAGCCCGGTCAATCTCCATTCCGGAGCGATCGTCGAAACGGCGTTCAGTCGCCACCGCCGACGAAATGGACGATCTCCAGCTTGTCCCCCGCACTCACCGCCACATCCGGGAACTCGGTGCGGCGCAACACCCGCCCGTTATATTCCACCGCCACCATCGTGGTATGCACGCCGCGATGCTCCAACAAACTCGCGATATTCAGACCAGTCGGCACCTCGGCGTCGCGCCCGTTGATCATCACCGTGATCGTCGCCACCGTCATCGCCTCGTCCCCCCTCCCTCGTCAGCATCCACGTCAGGCAACCGAACACGGTCCGTAGATCGTTCGCGCTGCCTCACACAGTCCCGATCGCCGCGCGCAAACGCCGGACCGCCTCGGCCGGATCGGGCGCACGGAGGATGCCGGACATGACCGCGATCCCCCACGCGCCCGCCGCGATCGTCGCCGCAACGTTGGTCGCGTCGATGCCACCGATCGCGATGATCGGCGTTGGCACCGCCGCCGCGACCGCGCGGATCAGCTCCAGGCCCGCCGAGGCGCGTCCCGGTTTGCTCGCGGTAGCATAGATCGTCCCCACGATCAGGTGATCGACCCCTTCCGCCGTGGCGGCACGCGCGCCCGCCACGTCGTGGACCGAGCGGCCCACCAATGCGAGGGGGCCGAGTGCCGCCCGCGCCGTCGCCACGCTCCCCATCGTCTCGGGCAAATGGACCCCCGCCGCGCCTACCGCCTGTGCCACACCCACCGCGCCATTGACGAGCAGCGGCGTCTCGCCGAGCACCGCGCGCAACGCCGCCGCTTCATCGAGCAGCGCGCGCTCATCGAGATCCTTCTCGCGCAATTGCACCGCGCCGAGGCCGCCGCGTGCCGCCTGCGCCACGATGGCTGCTTGCGCGCCCGGCGGGCAAAGTTGCCGGTTCGTCACCAGATGCAGGCGTGGCACGGCGGGGCGCGCGGAGATGCTCATCGACGCTACCCGCGCGCCGCGACGATGCGCGCCTTGAGGTCGCGCGCCGCCGCCTCGGGATCGGCGGCCGACACGATCGCGCTGACGACCGCGACCCCAGCGCCACCGGCCGCGATCACCTGTGCCGCGTTCGCCGCGCCGATCCCACCGATCCCGACCATCGGGAGATCGACCGCCCCCTTCAAGGTCGTGATCAGGCCCGGCCCGACCGCCTCGCCCGCGTCGGCCTTCGTCGCCGTCCCCCAGATCGGGCCGACGCCGATGTAATCCGCACCCTCCTCGAGCGCGGCCCGCGCCTCCGCGATCGTCGCCGCCGAGACCCCCACGATCAGGTCCGGCCCGACGAGTCGGCGCACCACGTCAGCCGGGAGATCGTCCTGTCCGACGTGGACACCATCCGCATCGAGCGCCAAGGCCAGATCGACCCGGTCGTTGACGATGAAGAGGACGCCCGCCTCGCGCGTGATCGCTCGCAACGCCCGCCCGATCGCCAACTGTTCGCGGATCGGCAGGTCTTTGCCGCGCAACTGCACCGCATCGACCCCGCCCCGGATCGCCGCGCGCACGATCTCCGCCGTCGGACGCCCCTTCGACAGCCGCTCATCCGTGACCAGATAGAGCCCGAGCCTTAACTTCTGACGCATCGGCATTCCTATCGCTTGAGACGATCACCGCAGAGACGCAGAGATACAGAGAACGAGAGGAGAGTGGCGAGAGAAAGGACGGTAGCCACAGAGCGCGAGGAGGGAAATAGTACGATTTGAGGGGTGCGGTGGCGGTACAGAAGGTAGGCTGGGCGATCAACCGTTGCTTTCACAACACCCCACGATCGCTCCCTCTATCCCTGTCATATCCCTGTCGCAGCCCCTCTTCACTATTTCCGCCCACCCCGATCCCTTCTCCCCTACGTTCTCTGAGCGCTCTGCGTGCTCGTGGCATAGTGCTCAATCCTTACCCTCGTGCGTTCTCTGCGTCTCTGCGGTGATCCCCGTCCCCTGCCCTACCGCACCACGCCATCGAGCGGGCTGCTGGCCGAGGCGTAGGCTTTCTTCGGGATACGCCCGGCGCGATAGGCCAATCGTCCGGCCTCCACGCCCAGCGCCATCGCGCGCGCCATCGCGGCGGGGTCTTGCGCCAGCGCGACCGCGCTATTGACGAGGCAGGCGCTTGCACCGAGTTCCATCGCCAGCGACGCATCCGAGGGGACGCCGATCCCGGCGTCCACCACGACCGGCACCGTCGCCTGCTCGATGATGATCGCGATCGCGCGGCTGTTCGGGATCCCCTGCCCGGAGCCGATCGGCGAGGCGAGCGGCATCACCGTGGCGCAGCCGACCTCCTGCAAGTGTCGCGCGAGGACCGGGTCGGCGTTGAAGTACGGCAGGACCGTGAAGCCTTCCTTGACCAACTGTTCGGCGGCGCGCAGCGTGCCGATCGGGTCGGGCAGGAGATACTTCGGATCGGGGATCACTTCCAGCTTGATCCAATCGGAGAGTTCCATCGCGCGCGCCATGTGCGCGACCCGGATCGCCTCCTCGGCGGTCGCGCAGCCGGCAGTGTTCGGCAGGATCGTGTACTTGCGCCAGTCCACATCTTCGAGGACCGAGCGGCTCGCCGGATCATCGAAGTCGATCCGGCGCAACGCCACGGTGACGATCTCCACATCGGCGGCGGCGAAGGCGGCCAGCATCTCCGCGCTATTGCGGTACTTGCCGGTGCCGAGCATCAGACGCGACCGAAACGTCTTCCCGGCGATCATCAGCAGATCGTTCGTGGCGGTGGTCGGTGATGGTGTTTGCTCAATCATCGTCCCTTCCCTTTCTTCGCTTGCCCGACCCGCCGCCCGCGCGGCGAGCTGGTATTGACCGTCACCTTCGGCTTCGCCAGCGGCACCTCGGGGCGCACGATCCTCGGCGGGGCTGGCATGATCGGTGGCGGCACATCCATGTCTGGCGGACGCCGCGTCGCTCGCAGCATCCAGGCCAGGATCAGCCCGATGACGGCCATCGCCGGGCCAACGTAGAGCCCGCTGCCACGGGTCAGCAACACCTCGCCGAGAACGATTCCGATGAGCAGCCCGCCGACACCGAGGCCCAGATAGAGGAATAGCCCGGAACGACGCATCAGCCCTCCTCCCGCTCGCCCGCGCGCGCCGGTTCGGGCGACCACCACGCATGGAAGTGGTTGACCGGCGAGTGCCCGGCCCCGATCCGGTAGGACGCGCGCAACGCCGCCGTCAGATACTCCTTCGCCGCGCGCACCGCCGCCTCGGGGGCCAGCCCGCGCGCCAGCCCGGCGGTGATCGCCGCCGCGAAGGTGCAGCCGGTGCCGTGCGTGTTCGGCGTGTCAATCCGCGGCCCCGCCCCGATCGGCACGAAGTCGCGACCATCGTAGAGCAGGTCGATCGGATCGCCCGCCGCGTGCCCCCCCTTGACGACCACGAAGCGCGGCCCGTACGCGGCGATCCGCCGTGCCGCCTCCCGACGATCGTCGTCGTTCGCGATCGTCATCCCCGCCAGCGTCTCCGCCTCCGGGATGTTCGGCGTCACGATCAGCGCCAGCGGCAGCAATTCCTCGCGTAGCGCCGCCACCGCCTCCTCGCGCAGCAGGCGATCGCCGCTCTTCGCCACCATCACCGGATCGACGACCAGTTGCGTCAGTGCGTGTCGCCGCACCGCCGCCGCAACCGCCCCGATGATCGGTGCGCTAGAAAGCATCCCGGTCTTCGCCGCATCGGCCCCGATGTCGTCCAACACCGTGTCGAGTTGCGCGGCCACGATCGCGGGCGGGATCTCGTGGACCGCCGTGACCCCGACCGTGTTCTGCGCGGTGATCGCGGTGATCACGCTGCTGCCATAAACGCCCAACGCCGCGAACGTCTTGAGATCGGCCTGGATCCCCGCGCCGCCCCCCGAATCGGAACCGGCGATCGTCAGCGCCTTGTAGACCATCGCCACCCCTTCCCCACGCCCCACCTGTATAGCACGACCGATTACTTCGGCAGGTAATCGTTGGTGAAGCAGTCCGACACCGCCACATCCTTATCCAGCAAATTGCGTGCGCGCAGCCAGTCGGCATATCCTTGCCAGCGTGCCGTCGCCTGCTCGCCGTAGCGCGACACCCCGGCAGTCCAGAGGGGGGCGAGCCGCGCCAGTCCCGGCTCCTCCACCTTGCGGTCGGCGTCGGGATACCCGGCGATCAGGGCGTCGAGCGCGGCCCCCTGCTCCTTCTGCGCGTCCGCGTAGCCCTTCGAGGCGGCGCGCAGGAACCTGCGGACCGTCTCGGGGTTATTCTTCAACATCGCGTCGCTCGACACCAGGACCAGCTCGTAATAGTCCGGCACGCCCCAGTCCTGCACCTTCAGCACATTCACCGGCTTGCCCTGCTGCTCCGCCAGGATCGCTTCGTGTACTTCGTAACCACCGATGATCGCATCGACCTTGCCACTCAGTAGCGCGGGCATCAGATCGAAGCCGACGTTGACCTGCTCCACCTTGTCGATGCTCGCCCCATCGGCCCCCAGCATCGTCTGGAGCAACGGGGTGTCCGAGGGGACACCGGGCACGCCGACCTTTTTCCCTTCGAGCTGCTTCGGGCGCGTGATCCCGGAACTCGTCAGCGACATGACCGTGTTCAACGGGTGCTGCACCATCGCCGCGATCGACTTGACCGGGATCCCGGCGGCGCGCGACGTGAGGACATCGGTCTGGTAGCTGATACCGAAGTTATCGGTCCCGGCCGCCACCACCTTCAGCACATCTTCCGGGTTGCTCGGCTGATGGATGTCCACCTCCAACCCCTCGGCCTTGAAATAGCCGCGCGACTGCGCCAGATAGAGGCCGGTGTGATTCGCCCACGGATACCAGTCCAGCACGAGCGATACTTTGGTCAGGCCACTCGTGCCGGTCGGCAGGGCGCCGCCGCGCGCGCCGCACCCCCCCAGCAGCAACGTCACGATGAGCAGCGCCACGAGCCCACGATACATCCTCGGCATCCCCTACACTCCCCTGCGGCCATAATGACCGCCTTTCCTGCTCGACTACACACCCTTCCGAGGCGTCCGGCATCTCAATCACTAGCCAGTGGCGCGTCCTTCGCCGTGGCGCGCACCTTCCCGCGCGGGGCCACGCGCTCCCGTGCGCTCCCCAGTGTCCCGCGTCGCCACGGCAGCGCCAGCCATTCCAGGCCGCGCACCGCGCCGAAAAGGGCGATCCCCAGCGCCATCAGGATGATCGTCGCCCCGTAGACCGCGGCGGTGTGGAAGAGCGGCGTCTCGTGCCGCACGTAGTAGCCGAGGCCCGCGCTACCGCCGACCAACTCCCCGAAGACCGCGCCGATCACGCTGACCGCCGCCGCCACCCGCAGCCCGGAGAAGAAGAGGGGCAACGCGGCGGGCCAGCGCACCGTGCGGAAGATCTGCCAGCGCGACGCCCCGAACGTCCGCAGCAGATCGATCGTCTCGCGCTCGACCCCGCGCAGGCCGTCCACGGTGTTGACGACGATCGGAAAGAAGCAGATCAGCGTGACGAGCAGGATCTTAGGGGCCAGCCCGTAGCCGAGAAAGATGATCAGCAGCGGCGCGAGGATCGGCAGCGGCACCGATTGGCTCGCGACGACGAGCGGATAGAGCGCCCGCTCGATCAGCGGCGAGAAGGCGATCGCCAGCGCGACGATAATCGCCAGCGCGGTGGACACCAGCAGACCGAGCAGCACTTCCTGCGTGGTGACCAGCGTATGGCGCAGCAAATCGGCGCGATCGTGCAGGATCGCGCCCGGCAAGGCGCTCGGCGGCGGCAGGAGCCAGGGCGGAATCTCGCCGAGGCGCACCGTCAGTTCCCACGCCAGCAGCAGCAGCGCGATCAGGACCAGCGGCGGCACCCAGCGGCGGACGATATTCATCGCGCCCCCACCGCTTGCGCGGGCTCACCGGCACGCAGCGTCGCCAGGATCGTCGCCTTGAGCACGACGAAGGCCGGGTCGGTCAGCAGTTCGGCGCTTCGCGGACGCGGCAGCGCGACGGCGGTGGTGAAGGCGATCCGCCCCGGTCGCGGCGTCATCACGTAGAGGCGGTCGGCCAGAAAAATCGCCTCATCGACATCATGGGTGATGAACAGCGTCGTGCGCCGCTCGCGCTCCCAGACACCGAGCAGCCATTCCTGCAACCCCGCGCGCGTCAGCGCATCGAGCGCGCCGAACGGCTCATCGAGCAGCAGCAGCGCGCCATCGGCGAGCGTGGTACGGAGGAAGGCCGCGCGCGAGCGCATCCCCCCCGACAGGGTCGCGGGATAGGCATGGGCGAAGCCATCCAGCCCGAAGCGCGGCAGCAGCGCCCGCGCCCGCTCGCGCGCCGCCGCGCGTGACACGCCGCGAATCTCCAGCGGCAAGATCACGTTATCGATGATCGTCCGCCACGGCAGCAGGAGATCGCGTTGGGGCATGTAGGCCACCCGCCCCAGGCGCGCGCCGTTGGTCTCGCCGCCGAGCGTGATCGTCCCGGCATCCGGCTCGTCCAACCCCGCCAGCAGATTGAAGAGGGTGCTCTTCCCGCCGCCGCTCGGCCCGATAATCGTCACGAACTCGCCGGGCGCGGCGTCGAGATCGAGCCCGGCCAGCGCGCGCACGGTCCCGCCCGGCGCGTCAAACGAGCGGGTCAGCCCACGGATCGTCAGGGCGGTCGGGGCGCTCATGGGGCCACCGCCAGGCCGCACCACTCGGCGATCAGCCGCGCATAGACACGCGCGGCCGCCACCAACTCCTCGACCGCGATCGACTCGTTCGTCGTGTGCGCCTCGGCCAACTCGCCGGGACCATAGATAATCGTCGGGATTCCCGCGCGCGCCAACCAACCGGCGTCGGAGACCGAGGGCCACATCGTCGCCAGGGGCGCTTCACCCCGTATCGCGGCGTGCGCGCGCCCCAGCGCGGCCAGTCCCGGCGCGTCCGGGTCCAGCGCGACCGCCGGGAAGATCTCCCCGCGCTCCGCGATCATCGAGCGCCCGCCCCAGGCGAAGGTCGGCGGGTGCTCGCGCAGCCACGGATCGGCGGCGGCGGCGCGATGCAGGTGCTCCTCGATCGCGGCGGTCACGTCCTCCCAACGCTCGTCGGGGTAGAAGTGGACGGTGATCCAGAGGGCGCAGCGATCGGCCATGAACGCGGGATGCCGCCCCCCCTCGATCACGGCGGGGTTGATCGTCGTCGCACCCGGCGCAAAGCCGGGGAACGCCTTCGTGACCGCCCAATGCCGCTCCAGCTCGTTGAGCGCGACGATCAGGCGCATCATCTTCTCGATCGCGTTCGCCCCGACCAGCCCGCCACCGGCGTGGATCGTCCGCGCCCGGACACCGTCGTGCAACGTCTGCGGACTCTGGATCGTGACCCAGCCGGTGATCACCCCACCCTGGCCGCATGGCTGCAAGCCGGTCGGTTCCGGCACGATCGCGAGATCGGCGCGGTAGCCACGCTCGATGCAGGCGACCGTCCCCCACTCGCCCGATTCCTCGCCGATCACCGACTCGATGATGACCTCGCCACCGGGTCGCGCGCCACACGCCCGCAGCGCCTCCAGCGCGAAGATCGCCGCCGCCAGCCCCCCCTTCATGTCGCCGACGCCGCGCCCGTAGACACGCCCCCCGCGCTCGGTCAGCGCGAAGGGCGGCGACGCCCATCCCTCCGTTGCCACCTCGGCCACATCGATATGCCCGTTGAAGAGGAGGGAGCGCCCGGTCGCGCCCGGCGCGGCGGGCCAGCGCCCGACGACATCGCTATCGCCCGGATAGACCGGCAGCCACTCGACCGCGCCGCCGAGTTCCGCGAACCACGCGGCGACGGCGCGCTGTGCGTCGTCGGTATTGCGCCCCGGCGGGCTGAGGGTCGGGAAGGCGACCAGCGCCCCGATTCGCGCGAGCAGTTCCGCGCGATGCGCGACGAGCCAGCGATCGACCGTGGTCAGGAGTTGGGCCTGCGTGTCGTGCTTCATGCGTTCCCCGCTCACGTCCCGCCCCGCCACCCGGCGCACAAATACAAAAAGGGGAAGATCGGAGGGTGCGCCCCCAGTCTTCCCCGCTTCTACGATGACGAGCATCGCAGCTTCGGTGCGCATCCCTCCGCCGGTATTATCCGGATCAGGTTCGACGGTCGGCGACGGTCTATGGTCGCCCTCTCAGCCCAGCTCTCCCAGGCCCCCGCGGCATCGTTCGATTGTCCGCACACAGTAATACCGGGCGCGCAAAAAATCAAGCCCCCACGTTGCTTACTCACGCCCAACGGCCCTCCCACGCCGGGGAAAGGCCCTCACCCCGGCTCGCAACTGCTCGCCACCCCTCTCCCTCTCTAAGGAGAGGGGCCTCGCTGTGGGCGTGATAGGGTGCTGGTTGAACCCTCACCCCCGCCGCCTGCGGGCGATGCCCCCCTCTCCTGGGCTGGGGAGAGGGGGGCATCGCCCCTGCAAGCCTCCTGGCCGCTACCACAATGAGCGGCACTGCGCGTGCCGTAACACCGCGCTCAATCATTTTTTCCCTCGTCCGTTCTCTGCGTCTCTGCGTCTCTGTGGCCCCATTCCCTCGTCCCTTTCTCTCTTCGTCCCCCCTCTGCGCCTCTGTGCCTCCTGTTCCGTCCTTTCTCACCTTCCATGCCTTGGCGACGAGCGCCGCGCGTAACTTCGCCGCGCGGCCCGCGTTGTACTCATGTTCGGTGGTACAAGCAGGTACGCCCGTTCTCCGCGCGCGTCATCGATAGATGCGCGTGCTATAATCCCGCGCGGCGACCGTATGGGGAAGTGCAGTCGCACCCTGCCATGCCAGCATCGTTATGTGCCTCGATTCGGCCTGGATCAGGCCACGCGCAAGCAACGAACACGCCAGCGAGAAACGACGCGATATGACGGAGTAGTGGGTGCAGGTGCCAGGCAACGATCACCACAAACCCGCCCACACGCGACGGCCATTGCGGCCCTACGTCGCCTCCCTCTGCCTCGTTTTCCTCCTCCAATCGGTCAATCTCGCCATCTTCGGGCCGCCCGGTCGCCAGACACCCGCGCCGGTCGTGGAAGCCTCCACGGCCATCCTCCCGTACACCAACGTCAATCCGTACGGGGCCAATACCTTCCTCTCGAAAGAGGTGGAGAGCTGGAAGCGCGAGAAGACCGTCACGATGATGGCCGACGCCGGCCTCGGCTGGATGAAGCAACAGTTCCCCTGGTCCGAGATCGAGCCGAAGCAGGGTCGTTTCTGGGACGATAAATACAATCAGAATAGCTGGGACAAGTACGACCGCATCGTCGATCTGGCCGAGAAGAACGGCATTCGCGTGATCGCCCGCCTCGACAACACGCCGGATTGGGCGCGCGGCCCCAATACCACGCCGCAGACGCCCCCCACCGATCCCGACCGCTTCGCCGATTTCGTCGTCGCCTTCATCAATCACTACAAGGGGCGTGTCCAGTACTTGCAAATCTGGAACGAGCCGAACCTGAAGGCGGAATGGGGCGGATCGCTCGACTCGACGGCGTACGCCACGATGCTCCGCAAGGTCTACACGAAGGCCAAAGCCGCCGATCCAACGGTGGTGATCCTGAGTGCGCCGCTGGCCCAGACGAAAGACGAGGGAGACCGTGGCCTCAACGATCTCACCTTCCTGCAACAGCTCTACGACGCAGGATTCGGCACCAGTTTCGACATCATGATGGCGAATGGCTACGGCTTCGATCAGCCGCCGGACGCCGCCCCGGACCCGCAGGCGCTCAATCTCCGGCGCGTGGAATTGCAACGCGCGATCATGGAGCGCAATGGCGACGCCGGGAAACCGGTCTGGCTGAACGAGTACGCCTGGAACGCCTCCCCACCCGATCTCCCGGCGAGCGAGGTGCCCTGGCAGCGCGTCACCGAGGAACAGCAGGCCACGTATACGATCGCGGGGATCCGCTACATGCGCGATCACTGGCCGTGGCTCGGCGTGGTCAATATCTGGTACTTCCGCCAAGTCGGCGACGTGCCCGACACGAAGGGCGAGTTCTATTTCCGCATGGTCGACCCGGAGTTCACCCCGCGCCTCCTCTATAACGAGATCGCCAGGGCCACCGCCCTCCAGCGCCTCGCCCTGCCCGGGCACTACACGGCCCTCTCCGCCGCGCTGCTGACGAAGGGGCGTTGGAGCACCACCCCGGCAAGCGGCGGCCAGGGGGTCGCGATCCAGAGCGCGAGCCAGGGGGATACGATCGATATTCGCTTCCAGGGGAATACGCTCGTCCTCGAAGGGATTCGCAGTCCGCAGGGGGGTCGCATCGGCGTGCTGGTCGATGGCTCCACCGACGCCCTCCAGAGCCTGCCGAAGGATGATAAGGGACGGCGCTATCTCGACTTCCGTGGCAGCGGCAGCGATCCGACGACGATGACGGTGGTCACCGGCCTCGATCCGTTCGGCACGCCGAGCGCACATCGCGTGCAACTGACCACCCTGCCCGGTGGTGACGGTGTGGCGGGGCCGGTGGAGATCACGGCGATGGAGGTCGCCTATACCCGCTCGCCCCTCGTCTTCCTGATCATCTCCGCGTTCGCCGCCCTCCTGGCGCTGGGCGTGCTGGCCCGAATCGTCGGGCGCTTCGCCGAGCGCCGTCGCATGCGGGTGACGGCATGATCGGTCGTCTGCGCGAACTGCGCCCGCAGACAGCTACCAGGGGCATATCCCAACGCGGCGGCGGCGCCCGTCCCGCCAGCCCGCATGTGGTCCTCGCGCGCCTCGGCGGCACGCTGCTGCTGATCGGCCTCTCGCTCAGCCTGGTCATCTCCAGCATCGGGCTCGACGGCTTCCTCAATCGCGGCGTCGTCTATGGCACCCCGTCGCTCGGTGGGGGCGGACTGACGTTGGGGATGAACGTCTTCCTGGAGAAGGAGCCCGAGCGCGAGAATGTCATCCGCTCGGTGCAGCTGCTCAAGGATGGCGGCGTGACCTTCGTGCGCCAGAGCTTCCCCTGGCAAGACATCGAGCCGCAGCCGGGCTACTACGTCCAGAATGGGCAGAGCAGTTGGGCGAAGTACGACTTCATTGTCGATCAGCTTGGTCAGGCCGGGATCGGCATCATGGCTCGCGTCGATACGATCCCGCGATGGGCGCGCCCGGCAACGGATGATACCACGGCGTATGACAAGGGGCCGCCGCAGGATTTCAACAACTACGCCAACTTCGTCGGTGCGATCGCGGCGCGCTACAAGGGGCGGATCAATCACTTCCAGGTCTGGAATGAGCCGAACCTGAACGGCGAATGGGGCGGCAAGCCGATCAGCCCGGAACAATACGGCGTTTTGCTCAAGTACACCGCCGAGAAGGTCAAAGCGGTCAGTCCGACCGCGCTGATCGTCACCGCCGGGCTGGCACAGACGACCGAAAATGGCGTGAAGACGAACAATCTTAGCGAACTGGAGTTCATCGACCGGCTCTATAAGTCCGGGGCCAGGCCGTACTTCGACATCCTCTCGGTGATGGACTACGGCCTCGGCGACTCGCCCGAAGATCGCCGCGTCGGCCCCGATCGCGCCAACTTCTCGCGCCTCCTGCTGGCGCGCGACGTGATGGTCCGCAACGGCGATGAGCAGAAGCCGATCTGGGTCTCCGAGTACGGCTGGATCTCGCTGCCCTCCGATTGGGGAGGATCCACGAAGACCACCTGGGGGCAATCGGTCGATGCGGAGACGCAGGCGCGCTGGACGATCGAGGGACTGCAACGAATGCAGCGCGAGTGGCCGTGGGTCACCAACGTCTTCGTCTGGGCGTTCCGTTGGGTCGAACGCCCGGAAGAGACCGGCAGCGACCCGTCGCGGTACTTCGAGGTCGTCGATCACGACTTCACCCCACGCCCGGCCTACCTCGCGCTGAAAGGGTGGGCGACCGAGCAGCGCGTGGCAACGAGCGGGACCATGCCGGTTGGCAACGCCCGGCTCGTTTGGGACGGGGAATGGCGCGATCAGACCCTCGGCGGGCAGACCTACCGGGTGACGACACGCACGGGCGCGACGATGCGCGTCGCCTTCCAGGGGACCGAACTCCGCCTCCGCGCGCGCGCCGGTTCGTCCGAAGGCCAGCTTTACGCCACGATCGATGGCAAGCCGATCCCCGGCCTCAAAGTGGACAAGGACGGCTCGTATGTCCTCCTGCGCGACGGGCAGACGGCGGTCCACGACACGGAGATCCCGCTCGCCTCGGGGCTCAGCGATGGGCAACATCTCCTCGAACTGCGCTACGGCGGGTTCGGGGAAGTTGCCTTGAGCGGCCTCGCGATCGGGCGACAGCGCCCCCTCGATTGGACCGGCACGCTCCTCTTCATCAGCGGCCTTGTCGGCACCTTCGCGGGGCTCGCCCTGCTCGTTCGCACGATCCTCCTCGCGTTCGGTTGGCTGCGGCGACGCGAAGATGAATGGCCGTCGCGACAGACCCTCGCCTGGTGGCAGACCCGTGAGTGAGCGACAGGCCAACAGAAGCAGCGCGATGAAAAGCACGGTCACCGCGCTCCACGCACGGGCACTGGCGATGCTGGAGCGGTTGGGGCGTCAGCGTCTGCTGGCGATCGTGCTCCTCTTCGTCCTGATCGCCTCGCCGTGGGCACCGCTGTCGCTCATCGCGCTCGTGGCCTATGCCATCGTCGCCTTCCGTGATCCCGGCCTGACGGTCGCCCTCCTGCCGCTGGCCGCGCCGTTCGCCTATCAGCCGAAGCGCTTCTTCGGGCCGGAGTTCCCGGTCGTCGAACTCCTGCTCGTCCTCGCGCTGGCGACGAGCGCGCTCCATCTCCTGCTGCGCTGGCGGCGCGAGGCGCGCGCCGGGACCGGCGCGGCGACCTTGCTCGACACCTGGGACGCGACGCGGCGCTTCCTGCTCGGGCCGTTCGGCCTGCCCGCCCTCGCGCTCGGGCTGTTCGGCGCATTCTCCTTGCTGACCGTCGTCGATCCGAACCATCTCCGCGAGAGTATCCGCGACTACCGCACGGTCGTGATCGAGCCCGTCATCTACTTCTTCCTCGCGCGCGCCTGGCTGCGCGAAGGGACGCTGCGCCGGATCGCGATCTGGGCGTTCGTCGGCGGGGCGACGCTGATCAGCCTGATGGCGCTCGGGCAGGTGGCGACCGGGCGCGGGGTGGTCGCGGTCGAAGGGGTGCGCCGCGCCCTCGGCACCTACGATCACCCGAACGCGCTGGCCCTCTTCCTCTTGCGCGCGGGCACGTTCGTCGTGGCCTTCCTGGCGCTCAGCGCCGCGCCGCGCCGGATTCGCGCGGGCTGGCTCCCGCCGCTGCTGATCGTCGCGGCCCTCTTCCTGACCTTCTCGCGCGGCGCGCTGGTAGGGCTGGCGATCGCGATCATCCTGCTCGGGATCGTCATCGGCCTGCGCCGCGCCGCGCCCGCGCTGCTGGCGACGGCGGTCATCGTCGTGGCGCTGTTGGCGCTGGCAGGGGCGGGCTTGACGATCTCACGTGAGGGGGGCGATAGCCTCGGGCTGCGACAGATGATCTGGGCCTCCACGCTGGCGATGATCCGCGACAACCCGGTCTTCGGCGTCGGGCTCGATCAGTTCTACTATCAGTACGCCCCCCGCTACGTCAATCCCGCCGCGTGGGGGGAGCGTTTCACCTCGCACCCGCACAACCTTTTCCTCGACTTCTGGACTCGCCTGGGTATAATGGGTTTCGCCTGGATCGTCTGGACCCTCAGCACAATCGCGACGGTTGCCGCGCGCGGCTGGCGTGCGAAGAATGGTGAGGGACGACGTCTGCTCTTCGCCGCGACGATCGCGACGGCGGCGGCGGCGGTGCATGGCCTGGTCGATAATTTCTACTTCCTGATCGATCTCGCGTTCATCTGGTGGTTCCTGCTGGCCCTGATCGCCGTCGCCTCCGACGAGATCGTCGCCGAGCAGGAGCCGACCGAGGACGACAGTCCGGCAACCGGACGCCCCAGGCGCCGATCGGCAACGCGGCGAGAACAGGCACGGGCACGCCTGCTCGCCGAGCAAAAGGGTTAGGGATGCGCGTCGTAGTAGCGGGCGGGGCTGGCTTCATCGGATCGCACCTGTGCGACGCCCTGCTCGCGGCGGGGCACGAGGTCTGGGCGCTCGACAACTTCGCGACCGGACGCCGCGAGAATGTGGCGCATCTGGCCGGGGAACCGCGCTTCCACCTCATCGACGCCGATGTCACGCAGCCGTTGCCCGCCGATCTCCCCCCCTTCGCGCGCATCTACCATCTCGCCAGCCCGGCCTCGCCGAACGCGACGAGCCCGCGCAGCTACATGCAGTTGCCGCTGGAGACGGCGGCGGTCAATACCGTCGGCACGCAGCTCCTGCTGGAGCGCGCGCGGCGGGACGGCGCGCGTTTTCTCTTCGCCTCGACCTCGGAGACCTATGGCGACCCACTGATCCACCCGCAGCCGGAGAGCTATCGCGGGAATGTCAGCACCACCGGGCCGCGCGCCATCTACGACGAGGCCAAGCGGTTCGGCGAGACGCTGGCGATCGCCTACTGGCGCAAGTACGGCACCGATGCCCGGTTGATCCGCATCTTCAACACCTACGGCGAGCGGATGGACCCCGCCGACGGGCGTGCGGTCGTCAACTTCGCCGCCCAGGCGTTGCGCGGCGAACCGCTGACGATCTACGGCGATGGCAGCCAGACCCGTTCCCTCTGCCACGTCTCCGATCTCGTGCGCGGCATCGTCGCGGTGATGGAGGGCGCAGGGCTCGGCGGCGAGGTCTTCAATCTCGGCAACCCCGATGAGCGCACGATGCTCGACCTGGCGCGCGCGGTCCAGGCCATCTGCGGGACCGATCTCCCCTACGACTTCCACCCGATGCCGACCGACGATCCGACCCGCCGTTGCCCCGACATCACGAAGGCGCGGCAATACCTGGATTGGTCGCCGGTCGTCCCGCTCGAAAGCGGCCTGGTGCGGCTGATCGACGCCTTCCGTCACGAATTCGCGCACGGGGCTGATGCAAACGATTAATCAACGGCGCATCATCCCGCGCGATCCGGCGACCTGGGCGGCGGGCACGGCGGTCATCCTGATCGCGGTGGCGCTGATCGCGCTGCCACCATTGCTCGGCGCGGCCCTCGTCCTCGGCCTCATCGGCGCGATCGTCGTCATCGCGCGGCCCCGCTGGGGCTTCTATCTGCTCCTCCTCTCGATCCCGGTGCAAGACATCGGCGCGCAAGGGGAGGCCACCCTCACCAATGCGCTCTTCGGGCTGACGCTGCTCGCCTGGCTGCTCGGTCGCGCGGTCTTCGGCGGCGAACGGCTGCCGCACGCGGCGGTCGGGCCGGTCTTCGCCATCTTCGTCTGCGGGCTCGCCCTCTCGCTCACCGTGGCGCAGGACATCGCGCCGGGCATCAGCGCCCTCTTCCAGTGGGTCAAAGCCTTGACCATCTACTTCATGGCGCTCGACTTCCTCCGCACCCGGCGACAGGTCATCGGGGCGCTGATCGCCCTGCTCGTGGCGGGGAGCGGGGAAGCGTTGATCGGCCTCGCGCAGTTCAGGGGCGGGGCGGGCCCGGCCAGCTTCGCGATCGGCGACGATAATTCGCGCGCGTATGGCACGTTCGGGCGACCGAACTCCTACGCCGGGTACCTGGAGATGATCCTGCCGCTCGCGCTGATCTTCGGCTGGTGGGTCTGGCAGCAGCGCGACTGCAACGGCTCGCCCTTCCGGCGCTGGCTCTCCCTGGTGGCGCTCGGTGGCGCAGGGCTCATCGGTCTCGCGGTCCTGGCCTCGTTCTCGCGCGGCGCGTGGCTCGGCACGGCGGGCGGCCTGGGGCTGATGATTCTGCTGGCGAGCCGCCGCTCGCGCGCCGTGGCGATCACGGTTGTCGTCGCGGTCGGGGCGCTGGCTGGGCTCGGCGGCTATGCGGTGCTCCCCGAGAATATTCGTACGCGCGCGGACAGTATTCTCGGCAATGCGGCGGCGCCGGACGTCCGCACCGCGTACATCACCGCCGAGAACTTCGCGGTCGTCGAGCGCCTGGCACACTGGTGGGCGGGGATCAGGATGTTCGAGCAGAATCTGCCGCTCGGCGTCGGCCTCGGTAATTTCAACGTGCGTTTCGCCGAATTCACCATCAGCCCCACCTTCCTCGTCTCGCAGGGACACGCGCACAATTACTACATCCACGTCGCGGCGGAGGCGGGGCTGGTCGGGCTGACGACCTATCTCCTGCTGCTCTTCGTGCTGATCGGCACCGGGCTGCGCGCGCTGCAGCGGCTCAGCCAGCCGGGGCGCGATCCGTTCGCGCGTGCGCTGACCATCGCGGTGCTCGGCACGATCACGGCGGTCGCCATCCACAACATCTTCGAGAATCTGCATGTCCTGAGCATGGGCATCCAGTTGAGCACGGCCTGGGCACTCCTCACCATCGTCACCCAGCCCGCCTGGGATCGGATGGCGGGGCGCGGCACCGGCGATGAGGCAGCATGACACAGCACGCCCCCGAGATCGACGAGCCGCGCGCCGACGCGGCCCCAGCCGAGGAGACGGCGGTCGGCACGCCACCGGATATCGGGCGGCGCATCCTCCAGCCGCGCACGATCATCGGCTTCCTGATCGCCATCGCGGCCCTCTACTTCTTCTATCGGCGCGGCTTCAACCTCGACTTCGGCGAGGTCTGGGCCAAGATGCGGAGCGCCAATGGTCCGCTCCTCATCTTCACCTTCTTCGTCTACTACAGCACCTTCATCTTCCGCACCCTCCGCTGGCAATTGCTCCTGAGCAACGTCGGCTATAGCCGCAAGGCCGGGGTGCCGATGCCCTCCGCGCTCGGTCTCGGCGAGATCCTCTATCTCTCCTGGTTCGCCAACTGCGTCACCGTCGCGCGGCTCGGCGACGCCTATCGCGGCTACATGCTGAAGCGGAGCGCCGGGGTCTCGTTCACCGTCACGATGGGGACGATCCTCGCCGAACGCCTGCTCGATCTCGTGGTGCTCGCGGGCCTGATGGCCGTGTCGGTCTTCGCGGCCTTCCGTGGGTCGTTACCCCCCGAAGCGGAGTCGGCGCTGATCGGCGGGGTCATCCTGGCGGCGGTGGGCCTGATCGGGCTCGCCTCATTGCGGCACCTCCGCCCGCTGATCGAGCGTATCCTGCCCGAACGGCTCTTCCGCCACTATCATGGGGTGGAGAGCGGCATCATCGGCTCGTTGAAAGGGATCCCGCAGCTGGTTGGCTTCTCGGTCGCCGGCTGGCTGATCGAGGCGATCACCCTCTGGCTGACCGCACATTCGCTCGATGCGCCCCTTAGCATCGTCGGCGCGATGGTGGTCGCGCTCGTCGCCTCGCTGCTGACGACGATCCCCTTCACCCCCGCCGGGCTCGGCTTCGCGGAGAGCGGCATGGTGGCGGTTCTTCAAAAATTAGGGCTCGACCCAAACTCGGCAGCTGCGGTCGCCCTGCTCAACCGCGTGATCAACTATTGGAGCATCATCGTGATCGGGACGATCCTCTACCTGTTCAGCCGGAAGAAGTGAGCGCAAGGGAGATGCGGATCGGGATCGACTACACCGTCGGCGTTTATCAGGGGAGCGGCGTCGGGCGTTACACGCGCACGCTCGTACATGCGCTGGCGCACGTCGATCGCGCGAGCGACTATACCCTCCTCTGGGCGCGCGCCTACGGCGACGATGGCGCGGAGTTGCCGCGCCTCGACCACGCCGCGAGCTTCCCGGAGAATTTTCGGGCGCGACGCCTGCCGCTGAACAATCGCCTGCTCACGGCGGCGTGGCAACGCCTGCGCCTGCCGCTGCCGATCGAGACGTTCAGCGGGCCGCTCGACATCCTGCACGCCCCCGATTTCGTCGCGCCGCCCGCCCGGCGCGCCCGGCGGATCGTCACCATCCACGATCTGACCTTCCTCGTCGTGCCGGAATATGCCCATCCCGCCCTCCGCTCCTATCTCAGCGAGGCGGTCCCGCGGAATCTGCGGACGGCGGATCACATCTTCGCCGACTCCGAAGCGACCAAGCGCGATCTCCAGCGCCTCTTCGCGCTGCCCGACGAGCGCGTCTCGGTCGTCTACGTCGCGGCGGAGTCGCGTTTCCGCCCCTTCAGCGCCACGGAGCAGGCCGCCGCGCGCCCCGCACTGCGCGCCGTGGGGGTGCCATCCGACCCGTACCTGCTGATGGTCGGCACGATCGAGCCGCGCAAGAACCATATCGGCGCGCTGCGCGCCTTCGCCCGCCTGCGCGCGCGCGGCCTGCCGCATAAGCTCGTCATCGCCGGGAAGCGCGGCTGGCTCTACGAACCGATTTTCGCCGAACACGCGGCGCTCGGCCTCGGCAACAGCGTGATCTTCCTCGATTTCGCCGACGACACGTTGCTGCCCGCCCTCTACGCCTGCGCCGATCTCCTCCTCGCCCCGTCCTTCTACGAGGGCTTCGGGATCCCGGTCCTCGAAGCGATGGGCGCGGGTACCCCGGCGATCATCAGCGACCGTCCCTCGCTACCGGAGATCGCGGGCGGCGCGGCGCGGATCGTCCCACCGAATGACCCGGCGGCGCTCGCCGACGCGATCTGGGCGCTCCTCCACGACGACACTGAACGCGCCCTGTTGCGCGCACGCGGCCTGGCACGAGCCCGCGACTTCGCCCCCGAGCGGATCGCCGCCGCTGTCCTTGCACGCTATCGTACGATGGGGTAGCATGGCCGATACGTCTGCTGACGAGCGGGCCAATGCGATGGTCGAACCGGGGACCGGGGCCGATCTCCCCGACGAGCAACCCGCCCGCCCGCGCGGGCTCGATGAGCAGACACGGGCGCAACTCAGCTCGCCCCTGCTGGTCGGCTGTATCGCCTATGCGATCCTGATTTGGATGATCCTGGTCGTCATCGTGATCTACGCCTGGAAACTATTCGGTTCGTGATAGCCCGCCGCGGTGACGTGCGGCGGTGGAGGAGGACGAGGACGGCGTGAGCATCGAAGGGGCAGCGCGCGGCGGGACGGCAACAGACAGCGAAACGGCCACGAAACGGACATTCGTCGTCCTGCCGACCTACAACGAGCGAGAGAATCTGCCGATCATGGTGGAGGCGCTCCTGGGACTCGGCATCCCCGGTCTGGAGCTCCTGGTCGTGGACGACAATTCCCCCGACGGGACCGGCGATCTTGCCGAACAGTTACGCGCGGAATATTCTTTTCGCCTGCCGATCCACGTCGCGCATCGCCCGCAGAAGACGGGCCTCGGCCCGGCCTACCTCGATGGCTTCGGGCGGGCGCTCGCCCTCGGTGCCAACTATATCGTCGAGATGGACGCCGATTTCCAGCACGATCCGCGGATGATCCGCGAGTTCCGCCGCTGGATCGAGGAGTACGATGTCGTGGTCGGCAGCCGCTATATCGAGGGGGGCAGCGTCGAGGACCGCTGGAGCTTCACGCGCAAGATCCTCAGCCGGGGCGGCAGCGTCTACGCGCGCCTGATCCTGGGCCTGCGCGCGCACGACCCGACAGGCGGCTTCAAGTGCTTCCGCGCCAGTGCCCTCCGCACGCTCGACCTCAGCAAGGTCCGTTCGAGCGGCTACACCTTCCAGATCGAGATGAGCTACGCCTGTCAGCAGGCGGGATTGCGCGTGAAGGAGGTGCCGATCCGCTTCATCGACCGCGAGCGCGGCACCTCCAAGATGTCGACGCGGATCGCGATCGAGGCGACATGGCGCGTCTGGGACATCAAGCGGCGCTACTAAGCGCCCCGATGAGCCCTCGCGAGCGGAAAGAGCGGGCGCGACGATGAATACCGTCCAGCGCGTCGCGCGCAACAGTGCCGCACCGCTGATCGCCCAACTGCTCAACAAGGTCGTCGATCTCGGCTTCGCGCTGGTCGTGCTGCATGTCCTGAGCAAGGATAGCTATGGCGAGTACGTTTTCGCGGTGGTCGTCTGGACCTACGCGAAAACATTCAACGATTTTGGCCTCGGTATCCTCGCCACCCGCGACGTTTCACGCGATCGCGCCCTGGCAGACGAGTATCTCGGCCTCACGACTCTCCTCCGCCTGCTCCTCTGGGCGGTGGCCCTACCGCTCGTCGGTATCTTCACCCTGGCCTATCGACAGTTCGGGGGGCTCACCACGCCCAGCATGATCGCGATCGCGCTCCTGATCGTCTCGATCTTACCCGACAGCTATAGCGATGCCGCCAACGCCATCTACAATGCCTTCGAACGGATGCACATTCCGGCGGGGCTGACCCTGATCAAGAATGCACTCAAGGTTATTATCGGCGTGGCACTGGTCCTCGCAGGATGGGGGCCGAGCGGTCTTGCCCTCACCGCCCTGCTAACGAACGTTGTGACCGCCTGGCTCTTCCTCGTTCTGTTGCGCCGAATCGGTGTGCGAGCGCGTTGGACATTGCCGGGGGCACAGGCGCGACAGATGCTGCGTGACGCCTGGCCACTCTTTCTGAATACCCTGCTCGCCGGGCTCTTCTTTCGCTCCGATGTCTTCGTCCTCAAGCCATCCTGGGGGGATGGCGTCGTCGCTATCTACGATGCAGCGTATAAGTTCCTATCGCTCGTCCTGCTGATCCCCCAATATTTCACCCTGGCACTCTTCCCGCAGCTTGCCCGCCTCGCCAGTGCGCGTGACGGTAGCTTCGCACCAATTTATAACTTAGCGTTGAAGCTGCTGCTGACCCTCGCCCTCCCGATTTGCGTCATCGCGACGATCCTCGCACCGGAATTGATCGGCATCCTGGCTGACAATACCTACCTTCCCGATGGAGGCACGGCACTCCGCATCCTGATCTGGTTGCTACCCTTTAGTTATGTCAATGGACTGATCCAGTACGTCCTGATCGCCGCCGGACAGCAGCGCGCGCTGACGCCCGCGTTCGCCGCGACCTTCGCGTTCAACCTGCTCGCGAATCTCCTCTTCACGCCGCGTTACGGCTATCCCGCCGCCGCCGTCATCACTATCGCCTCGGAATTGGTGCTGATCGTCCCCTTCCTGCTGCTCGTGCGGCGGCGTGTCGGCCCGCTGCCGACGCTCGGCATCATCGCGCGGCCCCTCGGCGCAACCATCGTAATGGGCCTCGCGGCGCTCGTGGCGGCACGCGGCTTCGCCAGCCTGGGGGTCGGCGGACTGGTGCCCTGGCTCGTGGCGCTCGTGTCCGGGATCGTCTATCTGGCGTGTCTGATCGCGAGCGGCGGCATCGGCCAGACGGAGCGCAGCCTGGCACTGCGCCTCCTGGGCCGCGCCCCCTCATAGGCGGCTCGCGGCAACGATCTCTCCATGAGTAGCCTACTCTGAGTCTGTCCGCACAGTCGGAGGTGCTCACTAGCCGCGCCTTGGAACTGCGCCGGTGCCATCGGACACCCGCAGCCGTGGCAGCGTATCCTTCGCGGGTGGCTTTCCCCGGATACCTGCCAGCGCTTACAGACAACGCACGACACGAAACAGGGCCGGAGGAATAATCCTCCGCCTCCGACAATCATGTCATCGCGTCGTACCGTTATTTCGTGTACCCCTGCGAGCGGGCGGTCTCCACGCCGAGCCGACCGAGCAGAACATTGTATGGATATTGATTGTCGGGGTGATACTCGAAGCGGTTGCGCTCGAAATACTGCACCAGATAGCTCTTCCCATCGTCCTTGCTCACTTCTTGGAAGGGCTCGGAGAGAGGGTAGCCGAAGATCGCGAGGCCACCGTTCGCGCGCCAGTATTGCAGGAAGTCGCCGGAGAGCGAGTGCTGCGTGGCGGAGAAGTAGGCGCGATTATCGGTGTTCTCGAACGGTGCCAGCGCCAGATCGAACTTCCGACCCTTCGTCACATCGTTGCCGAGCAGGCCGAGCAGCACCTCGTAGTTCGTTCCCGCATTCTCGGGATGCAACTCGAAGCGGTTGCGCTCGAAATACTGCACCGTGTACGGCTTGTTATCGATCTTCGAGATCTCCGTGACCTCCTCGGAAATCGGGAAGCCGAAGATCGCCAGCCCACCATTGCCCTGCCAGTAGCGCAGGAACGTGTTCCCCAGTGTATGACCCGTCTCGGCGAAGTACACCTTCGTCTCGGTATTGGCGATCGCCGGGACGCGGTCGAACGCCTTGGTGTTGACCGACGCCTGGACATCGAAGGTGGTTCCGGCGGTCCGCTTGCTCCGCTCGCCATAGGCGGTCACGACCTGCTTGCCGACCGCCAGCGGGTCGCTCTTGCTGAGCGAGAGGCGGAGTTCACCGGTATTGCTGGCGTACGCCTGCGCCGTATTGAGCTTGCTGAAGTAGCGATAGGTACCGTCCGGCTGCGTGAGCCAGAGCGTCACCGGCTCGTTCGGATCGAACCCGGTCGCGGTGAAGAGGTAGGCATCGGTGTCCTTGCCGGTCGCGGGCGTCACCGCCGCGCCGGTCAGGGTCGGGTCGGGGCTGGTGGCGAGGATCACCGAGTGCAGGGTGTCGAGCCGCCCGTACCCCGAGCGCGGATCGAAGCCGGCGCTGTCGATGTCGACCGCCGTGGCGCGCAGGATCTCGCGGACCATCTTCGGCGTCAACGTCCCACGTTGCGAGAGCATCAGCGAGATCGTGCCGGAGACATAGGGGGTGGAAGCCGAGGTGCCGCTCAGCTGCGCGTAGGTGTCGCCGTCCTTGTAGTACGTGCTGACGATGTCCTGGCCCGGTGCGGCGAGCCAGACGTAGGAGCCGTACGATGAGAAGTCGGCGATCTTATCGTCGATGGTCGAGGCGCTGACCGCGATCACATTCGGATATGCCGCCGGGTAGTTCGACACCCCGTCGGCCTGATTCCCGGACGCCGCGACGACGATGACCCCCTTGCCGATGGCATAGGTGACCGCTGCCTCCATCGCCTGCGACGGGATCGGGATCCCCGCGCTCACGTTGACGATTTGGGCGCCATTATCGACCGCGTAGCGGATCCCCTGGGCGAATGCCGAGACCGGCCCGCGCCCGTCCTGATCGAGAATCTTGACCGGCATCAGCCGTGCGCCCCAATTCATCCCCGCCACGCCGATCCCGTTGTTGCCGGTCGCGGCGACGATCCCTGCGGTGAAGGTGCCATGCCCGTTATCGTCGGCGGGATTGGCGTCGTTGCCGATGAAATCGTAGCCGGGACGGAGGCGATCCTTCAGATCGGGGTGCGTGGGCGAGACGCCGCTATCCAGCATCGCGATCACGATCGGTCCGCCGGTCGTCAGCGTGTTCCAGGTCTGATCCGCGCCGACCCGGTTCGGCCCCCACTGCTGCTTGTAGTTCTCGTCGTTCGGCACCAACGGACCGGTCGCGGCGGTCACGTCGCCGGCGATGCCGGTCGTGCTCGCGGTGCCGGTGTCGTACAGGCTGAGAAGATAGTTTGGCTCGGCGAACGCGACGTGCGGATCGCGCATCAGCTGATCCTGGCGCGCACGCAGATCGTCGTCGTTGGCGAATTGCAGGCGGTAGGTGATGCCGTTGCCGAGGGCCGGGCTCGCCGCCTGCACCCCGAACGCCGAGAGGTAACGGTCGAACGTGCCGGCAATGCTCCCCGCGCCGCCGGGGATCGGCCCATCGCGGAAGCCGACGAGCAACTCATCGGCGACGTGATCGTACGACCAGGCGTCGCGGAGTACCGGGAGGGAGGCCGGGGCGGCCTCGGCGCGCGGACTGATGAGCAGCACCAGCAGGATCAGCGCGAGCAGCACCAGGATTCGCTGAGACAAACGCACGTAGTTCTCCTCCACAGGCTGTGGCAACCGACCGATCCGGGGGCCGGGCGACCACGAGCGCTGCGCCACCGATCGCGTCAGTGAGAGTGAACGAACGTTCACCGTACTCGCTGGCACCGATATAACGCCTTTCCTGGCTAAAAGTTGCTTGTATGGAGGAAACCCGCGCGCGAATGATCGTGGGACTGCGTGTCGTGCGGTTCACCACTCTAAGTATAGTGTCTCACCCCACGATCGGAACAGGATCGACGCCATGCCTTCGACGGGCGATGGCGCGCCCCCAGAACCAGCCGATCGCCGCGCCACAGGCCGAGGCGACGAAGTTCACCGCGTCGTTATCGATCGCGCGGAAACCGCCGACGAGCACGGTCGGCGTGCCACAACGGTGGACCGCGCGCTCGGTGGCGACGCCGCACTGCGGGCAGTGGTAACGCGCCTGCACCGTGGCACCGAGCAGGCTATCGGCGAACGAGCCGCCGAGCCCCGCCAGGAGGCCGAGCGGGAAGACCCAACCGGCGCGCACGCCCGTCAACCGCTGTCCGACGACGGCCACCACGCCGATCAGGGCCGCGCCAGCCGCCGCCGCGCCGGTGCCGAGCGGGGAGATGCCGCCCGACGTACCGGGCGGCACCGTACGCCCGGTGGTGATCAGACGCGGCGCGCGGCGATGCAACAACCCGATCTCGGTCGCCCAGGTGTCGGCGTTGGTCGTCGCCAGCGCCCCGATCAGCGCCGGAAACCAGGGGGTCGCCGGATACGCGCACCCTACGAGCACAAGCAGCGCCGCCACCCCCCCATTTGCCAGCGTCTGCGCCAGGTCGCGCCGCGCCCCCTTCTCCGCCTCGACGACCGCCGCCGCAGCCTTGTGGCCCTTTCGCCAGTGCGAGAGGGCGCTGGAGCTGACGAAGAAGGTGACGAGCAACGAGGCGGGCACGACACCGCCCCCAGCGAAGATCGTCGTGCCGGTCAGCACCGCGCCCGCGACCCCGCCCCGACTGAGCGAGCCGCGCCGATAGGCCAGCGCACCGATCGCGCTGCTGGCCGCAATCCCACCGAGAATGCGGCGCGGCGCAGGCAAAAAGTCCTGCTGGGCCGGTCCGCCCACGCTTCTTCTCACATCAGGCACCGGTCACCAGCCCGCGCGACGCCAGGATCTGCGGCACGATGATCGTCTCCCAGTGTGCCCGCACCGGCTCGCGCAGGCGCTCGGTGGTGACGATGCGGATCAGGCGGCGGTATTCCTCGTAGCGCTTGAAGTCATCGTCGCGCAGCCCGACCACGTCCTGCCAGTGCATCAACGGCGCCATCCCGATCGGGGGACGCCCGAAACGGACCCAGACATCGGTCTTCCACTTCTCCGGCTTCGGGATGTCGATCAGCAACTCGTACTCGGCGATCGGCTCGCCGGTCGCGGTGGCGAGCGCATGGACGATCGCCAGTTCGACCGTACGGCGCGCGGCGGGGTCGTACCAAAGGGCACTCAGCGCGTCGTACAACTCCCTCGCCCGCGCGCTCACCTCGATCGCCCGCTTGTGGACCTGGCGCAGGCGCAGCATATCCACCAGCGCTCCGGTCACCGGTGGCATCGCGCCATCCCCGAGCAGCGCCAGCAGCGAGGCGTCGTCGTGGCGCGTCAGCTGCGCGGGCCGCACCGCCCCGGCGAGCAGGGCTTCCTGCACGGCGCGCAAGAGCATGATCATGCAGGCGCGATTCGTATGATGCCAGTAGACGTTGTCGAACATCTCCTGGCGCGCGTTGATCAGCGAGTGCAGCGCGCTGACCCCCTTCTCCTCCACGATGATCCGTGGCTGCCCCTCGACCGGCGCGATCGTCAGCGCGTCGATCAGGCGCGGCGTATCGACACGCCCGTAGGGGACGTTGCACGCCTTGGCATCGCGCGGGAGATAATCGAGCTTATCCATGTCGAGCGTGCCGCTCAGCAGGCCGACGAGCAGGCGATCGATCGGCGACAACGCCTCGCGCGTCTCGATCAGATTCGCCACCCGCGCCGGGTCGAGCCCCCAATCGCGCTCCAGCGTCGTCGCGACCGCGCCGTTCTCGATGATCGCCCGCCCCACCGTCTCGTGGTTCAGCACCGGCGGCCCCAACTCCTCGATCGCGTGCGAGAAGGGGTAGTGGCCGATGTCGTGCAGGAGGGCGGCGGCGGCGATCGTGTCCAGGTCGGTCGCGGTCGCGCCGAACTCGCCGGTCAAAATGGGGCGCAGGTGGCCGAGCGCCCGCCGCGTCAGCGCGAAGACGCCGAGCGAGTGCTCGAAGCGACTGTGCTTCGCCCCCGGCCAGACGCGCGAGACGAAGCCGAGCTGCTTGATGCTATCGAGGCGCAGGAATTCGGGCGTACCCAGGAGCGCCGTATCGCGCGGGCGCAGGGTGATCCGATCGTAGAGGCTATCGCGGATCGTCGTCTCCCGCGCCGTATCCCGCCCAGTACCGTCCATGCTCGTCTCGCTCGCCATCGCGCCCATCCTCGATCGCACACTGCGTCACCTCTATGGACCGAGGAGTGTACCAGTTCGCCCCTGGTCGTTCCGCCAGGATCGTAGTGGCAAGGGTGTCGATTCCACCTGAAAATCGCGCTGCTATACTGGCGACGACCGGTGTGAAATGCAAGCCTTTGACAACACTGCGGAGTGGAACACGATGTTGGATACCGCCGCCTGCCTGGCGCGCATCGGCCATGCCGGGCCGACCACACCGACCCTCCCGACCCTGCGTGCCCTGCACCACGCCCAGATGCTGACCGTCCCGTTCGAGAACCTCGACATCGGGCTCGGGCGACCGATCGTGCTCGATGAAGGGGCGCTCTTCGCGACAGTGTCACTCCTTGTCGCCCGCGCCGAATGCCGGTACAGCAACAGTATCCGGTATACTACCGAACAGGAATGACAACCGGGGCGGATGCGGAGGCGTCCGAATGGGTGGAAGAGAAGAGGGAATGGCGATAACCGCGAATCGGACCGACGTGCGCGCGCAAGAACGGGCCACGCCCAGCAATGCCCTGCTGTACCTGGCTGTCTTCGTCGGCGGTATCTCCTCGATCGGGATCGAGATCACCGCCTCGCGCCTGATCGCCCCATACTTCGGTAGCTCCACGATCATCTGGGCGACGGTGATCGGGCTGACCCTGCTCTATCTCTCGCTCGGCTACTACATCGGCGGCAAGCTCGCCGATCGTTTCCCGAGCGAGCGTTTCTTCTACAGCACCTTCGTCGTCTCGGCGCTCGGCACGGCGATCATCCCGCTCCTCTCGCGCCCGATCCTGAACGCCTCACTCGGCGCCTTCAACAACCTGAACGTCGGCGCGTTCTACGGCGCGCTGCTCGGCATCCTGGTCCTCTTCATCATCCCGATCACCGTCCTCGGCTGCGTCTCCCCCCTGGCGCTGCGCCTGCGGCTGCACGGCGTCGAGGAGGTCGGCGGGACGGCGGGCGCGCTCTACGCCCTCTCCACGGTCGGCTCGATCGTCGGTTCCTTCCTGCCGGTAATTGTCCTCACCCCCTACTTCGGCACTCGCTGGACCTTCTACATCTTCGCGCTCGCCCTCGGGTTGATGGGGCTGATGGGCCTGCTGCGCGGTCGCAATCCCCGCTCGATCGGCTCGACGGTCGCGGCGCTCATCATCATCCTCGCGCTGGCCCTCTTCGGGCCGAATGGCAATCTGCGCGGGGCCGAGGCCGGACAACTCCTCTACGAGGGAGAGTCCGAGTACAACTACATCCAGGTCGTCCGCAATGGCGACGAGGTCGGACTGGTCCTCAACGACGGCCACGCGATCCACTCGATCTACAACCCGAAGCAGCTCCTCACCGAGGGGCCGTGGGACTACTTCATGATGGGGCCGTTCTTCAATCAGAACCAGCAGCCGTCCGATGTCCGCTCGTTGGCGCTGATCGGCCTCGCGGGCGGCACCACCGCCCGACAATACACCCAGGTCTACGGCCCATCGGTGCAGATCGATGGCGTGGAGATCGATCCGGAGATCGTCAAAATCGGCCGCGAATACTTCAACATGACCGAGCCGAACCTCAACGTGATCGTCGAGGACGGGCGCTATTTCCTGCGGACCACCACGAAGACCTACGATGTGATCGGGGTGGATGCCTACCGCCAGCCTTACATCCCCTTCCAGCTGACCACCAGGGAATTCTTCCAGGAGTCGTACGATCACCTCAACGATAACGGGGTGATGATCCTCAACGCGGGGCGCTTCGGCACCGACTATCGGCTCGTCAACGCGGTCGCCTCGACGATGCGCGCGGTCTTCCCGAACGTCTATCTGGTCGATGTCGGGCGCTTCTCCAACACGATGGTCATCGCCACCAAACGACCGACGCAGATCGGGAACTACGCCGTCAACATCGCCAAGCTGCCGCAGGGCTCGCCGTTGCGGACGATCGGCGACCTCAGCCTGAGCACCGGCAATGTGCGCGAATGGACCGGCAATGACATGGTCTTCACCGACGACCACGCGCCGATCGAGTTCGTGATCGATCGCCTGATCGTCGATGCCGCCCGCAAGGAGACGGAGGGCCGGTGAGCGCACGCATGCACACGCCGATGGACGCGCCGGAGACGAGTACCCTCCCACGGCCCTTCCGCTTCGCCAGCTTCGCCGTGTCCGGCGTGCGCCACGGTATCACCGGGCGCGCGCAGGCGTTGTGGCGCGAGGGCGACATCAGCTACGCCACCGGCGGCGACCCGGCGGCGGTCTTCGCCAACCGCGAGCGCTGGGCCGCGAGCATCGGCGTCGACGCGGCCGCGATCGTGGCGGTGCGGCAGGTGCATGGCAACGCGGTCGACGTCGTGAATGCCTCGGCGCGCGGGCGCGGCGCACGCGGGCTCGACCCCGCCACCGTCCCCGCCGCCGACGCCCTCCTTACCAACGCGCCCGCGACCCCGTTGCTGCTCGCCTTCGCCGACTGCACGCCGCTCCTCTTCCACGATCCGGAGCATGGCGTCGTGGGGCTGGCCCACGCGGGCTGGCGCGGCACGGTGTCCGACATCGCGGTGGAGACGGTGCGCGCGCTGGTGTGCCACTATGGCTCCGATCCGGCGCGGCTGATCGTCGGGATCGGCCCGGCGATCGGACCATGCTGCTATCAGGTCGATATGCCGGTGATCGCGGCCTGGGAGGCGCTCGGCGTGGTCGATCCCGCCGTCGCGCGCGAAGTCGCGCCGCACGAGGGACGGCGACAATGGCGCTTCGATCTCGCGCGCGCCAATCGTCGTCTCCTCGAACGGGCGGGAGTCGCCCCCGCGCGCATCGAGGACGCCGCAATCTGTACCGCCTGCGCGGTCGCCGCGTACCCGTCGCATCGCGCGGAGGCGGACCGCGCCGGGCGCTTCGCGGCGATCATCGCCCTGACCGGCACTGGCGAGGGAGGGGCAGACCGATGACCGAGCAGAGCGCCATTCAGGCCGCCGCAGCGACGGCGCTCGCCGCTCGCATCGAGACGGTGCGGACGGAAGTTGCTGCGGCGGCGACGCGCGCGGGGCGCGATCCGGGCACCGTAACCCTGGTCGGTGTCTGCAAGACGGTCGAGCGCCCGACCGTGGACGACGCCTACACGCACGGGCTGCGCGATTTCGGCGAGAACCGCGTGCAGGTGGCGAAGGCGAAGTTCGGCGCGGATCGCCCCGCCGATCTAGTCCTGCACCTGATCGGCTCGTTGCAGACGAACAAGGCCCGCGAGGCGGTCGCCCTCTTCGACCTGATCCACTCGGTCGACCGGCTCGGCCTGATCGAGGCGCTGGCGCGCGCCTCCGCACGAGCCGGACGCCGCCTGCCGGTCCTGTTGCAGGTGAACATCGCCGGGGAGGAGAGCAAGCAGGGGTGCGAGCCGGACGAGGCGACCGCGCTGGCGGCGGCGATCGTGGCGCAACCCGCCCTGGAACTGCGCGGACTGATGACGATGGCCCCGTACGTGCTGAGCGAGGAAACCCGCCCGGTCTTCCGCGCCCTGCGCGTGCTCCGCGATGCGCTGCGAGAACGTCACCCCGATCACCCGCTTCCCGAACTCTCGATGGGCATGACCAACGACTACGCGGTCGCGATCGAGGAGGGGGCGACGATCGTCCGCGTGGGCCGCGCGATCTTCGCCGAGTAGGCGCGCGCCGGGGCCGCGCTACAACCGCAGCAGCGGCTTAGCACATGGCGCTATTCGCATAACCAGGCACGCAGAAGGGGTCAGCGGTCATCGACCGCTGACCCCTTTCGTCGACTTCGCGCCGCGACATTTTTTCGCGTGTTATCCCTCGAAGCCGTCGAAGTCGTCGAAGCCGCTGTCGAAGCCCGGATCCTCAGCGGCCATCGTGTCCGCGCCGGTGTCGTCGACCGGCGCGTCGGTACCCGTATCTACGCCGCTATCCGCCCCACCATCGAAGCCGGTGTCGTTGGCGAAGAACTGGCTGGCGATCGCCGTGCCGATGAACGTCCCGGCGACACTGGCGAGGAGGGTGCCGGCGATCACGCCGCCCATCCCCATCCCGCCCATGCCGCCAGCGCCCATGCCGCCGCGAGCGCCGCCGAACGAGCGCTCCAATGTGCCCGGCTGGCGCATCTCGGCGCGCGTCGCCAGCCGCGCCAACGCCTACGAGTCGCTGATCGCCCCCGCGAGCTTGCGCTCCGGCACGTTGCTCGAAAGCTCTTGCAGGGCCATCTGGCGCTGTTCCGGCGTCAACTGGGCGAACGACTCCGCATGCGCCCGCTCGATCGTTTCCGGCGGCGCGGTACGGAGCATGTAGCGATACCGCTCCACCGCCTGCTCATCCTCGCTCAGTGGCGGGCGCGCTGGCTGTCGCGTCATGGTGTCGCCACGTGCGGGCTCCTCACCACCACCGAACAAGCGCCTGAAGAAACTTATGGCTCGTCGCTCCTCCCATACTTCGCTCGTGCCTTTGTGTTTGTTATCGCACAGCCAGCCTTGCTACAGGTAGGCAAGAGACACACCATTGGTGACAGGGCAAGTATCGGTCGTCAGCGGCCGCGCAAGTGCCGATAGCGAGCCATATCCCCAGCAAGCCCGGTAAGAACTACGGATCAGGGATTTCCCATCGACCGTCGGCTGGTCATCGTCCCACGAGTTGCTGTAACTGCTGCAACAGGCGATCCGTCTCGGCGAGTTCGCTGCCGTATGTCGCCCAATCGCCGCGCTGTGACGCCTCTTTCGCACGGTTGAGGTGATCGAGTGCCTGCGCCGCGATGTCGGACGCCGAGCCGGTCCCATTACCTGAAGGAGTTGTCGATGGTGTCGCTGGCGTCGCTGGCGTAGTGCCCGCCTGGGCGAGGACGATCCCCTTCTTCCCCTGCGCCAGCGCCAGGAGCGCCGTGTCGAGGCGGTCGCTCATCACCACCCCCTGATTCGGGTTGGAGGAGGTGACGAGAATCCGCTCCAATTGCGGCAAGCCGTTCGTCGAGGCTTGCAAGTAGAGCGGCTGCACGTAGAGGAGCGCGTCGCCGAACGGGATGACGAGCAGATTTCCCCGGATGACCGACGAGCCGCGCTGATTGAGCAGACTGAGCTGCGAAGAGATCTCCGGCTCCTGATTGATCCGCGCCTCGATCTGTTGCGGCCCGTAGACGAGCGTCCCTTGCGGGAAGGTGTAAGCGCGCAACTGCCCGTAGTTCGTCCCATCCGAGCGCGCCACCATCCAGGAAACCATATTGTCGCGGTTCGCCCCGGCGGGCGTGAAGGGGAGGATCAGCGCGAATTCCTCGCGACTCTCACCCGGCAGCCGGATCGTGACATAGTACGCCTGCATCCGCTGTATCCGCTCGGCGTATGTCTCGCGCGCCACCGCCCAGAGATCGCCCTGATTGTAGAACGCCTGGGCATCGCTCATGTGGTAGCGCAGATAGCGATCCGCCTGGATGTTGAAGAGATCTTCCGGGTAGCGGAAGTGCGCCGTCAACCCAGCGGGCGCGGCGCTGAGCGGGGTGAAGAGGGTCGGGTAGATCTTCTGATAGGTCTTCAGGATCGCATCCTGCTCGTCGATCGGATAGAAGCGCATCTCGCCGGTGTAGGCATCGACCGTGATCTTGACCGAGTTGCGGATGTAATTCAGCGGACCACCCGCCGTGGCCGTCGGCATGGCGTAGGGGAAACGATCGGTCGTGGTGTAGGCGTCCTGAATCCAGATCAAGCGACCATCGAGGATCACCAGATAGGGATCGGCGTCGAGTTGCAGGAAGGGCGCGACCCGCTCGATCCGGTCGGCGATCGTGCGATGGAAGAGGATCCGCGAGTCGCCGGTCAGCGAGCCGCTGATCAGGATATTGGTGTCGCCGAGCGCCGCCGCGAAGAGGAGCCGGTTGAGCGGCGAGCCGAGCGGCACGCCGCTCGCGCCGGTATAGTTCACATACTCTTCGCTGCCACCGGCGGTGCCGGGGCGGTCGAACTCCCGTTCGCGCGTGTTCACGATCGCATAGTCGCTCGTCAACGCGCCGTAATAAATCTGCGGGCGCGTCAGCGTCAGCGACCCCTCGCCGACCGGCGGGATATTCCGTAGCACCAGTTCGGGCTGCCCCTGCGACGTGAAGCGATTGGCCGGATTGACCACCGCGCCATAGCCATGCGTATAGACGAGGTGGCGGTTGCGCCAGGTCTGCGCGCGCGGATCGAGCAGATTGCCGTCGAGTTCGCGCGCGGAGAGCATCGTCTGCGTCGGTGGCCCGGTGCCGATCTGGTAGCGGTCGATGTCGACATCCTCGAAGTCGTAATACTGGCCGAAGCGCTGGATCTGCCGGAAGGTC
>JAABUM010001584.1_pt1 | contig 33400 bp, 61 predicted proteins | sample 5559161 | NCBI WGS metagenome assembly JAABUM01 (sample SAMN10711868, study PRJNA513369) | rock metagenome | isolation source: Antarctica rocks | place: Antarctica: Victoria Land, Siegfried Peak nord
ACGCACACTCTCATTTCGGGAAGGCAACCTCGTACCTCGTAATCAAGTACATCCTGTGCCTGCTGCAGGCCGGCACCTGGCGGCGCTGCCGGTGGACGCCAAAATTGGCAAGCTGCTGGTGCTGGGCTGCGCCCTCGGCTGCCTGGGACCAGTGCTCTCCGCCGCCGCCGCCGCTTCGCACAAGTCGCCATTCTCGGCGCCCTTCGAGCAGCAGGACGCGGCGCAGCGCGCGCGGCAGGCGCTGGCGGCGCCAGGTATGACTTCAGGCACCAGATCTGACCGATCTCATGCATGCTTCAAATACAGGCTTTGCCTTTGGCAGCACCCGTCGAGCGGCTAGAAGCGGCTCAGAGCGCGCGGAAGGCGCTGGCAGCGCCAGGTACACTGTTCCCAAGCCGTCATTGACATTGCAGCATCTCGTAGCGTGGCTCGGCGGACATTGTCTGTCCGCAGCAAAGGCTGAGGATCATCTGAAGGTTGATTTCTTCTCATTCGCACCAGAGTGCCACATTGGCTGCACTGCGGTTTGGAACAGGACCCTTTGCGGCTGAGCATTCTCGAGCATCACCCCCACTGATTGCAGTCGCCAAGGAAGCTAGCGGAGGGGCAGCAGTGCGACCATCTGGACGCGGTGCTTGCGGAGTGCTCGGCGCCGTTGCCACACTGGACATCCCCTTCAGCACTCAGCAGTTCTCTCCTGCATTCTTGTGAGTGCGCTTGCACTGTGCACAGGCGCCAAGAACCTGGCGGCGGGGCAGCAGAGTGATCACCTGCTGGATGCGGCAGCGCTTGCGGAGTGGTTGGCGCTGCGCCGACGCAAGGGCGGCGGCGGCCGGCTGGCGGCGCGGGCATTTGCTACCGCCAAGTGAGCCTCGCCTCATCCACGTGGTCCCATGTGGCCACCACCTTACTTGTGCTGTTGCACCTTGACACTGCCGACCAGCATCAGTGCAGACGAAGTGTGGCATAGAGCTGTGCCTCTACCTGACATCCCGGCAGCAGGGACGGCTGCAGCCTGCCGGACTAGCTTCGTCTCTGCACACGTCGGAGGTTTCGGGAAACGCTGCTGAGCCTGCTTGCAGTAGCTGCTCGAGCAACTGTGAGAAGGATGTCAGACTCTCCGGCTCTGTACGCTCGTTTTTCAATCACCAATCACAAAGTGCCTGAACCTGCGCTGCCCGAACACTGCAGCTTCCTGAGCGAGCCGACGCTGGAGATGCTGGCGGACATGCGCGGCCAATTTGCGCGCATGCTGGCTGACGCCGGGCTCGTGGACCGCTCCGCCGCGGCAACTTCTCCAAAAGCCGGTGGCGGCGGCGCAGACGGCTGGGACGACATCTGCGCGCCCTGGAACCGCCATGCCGGCCGTGCCGCTGTGGTGAGTGTCCATTTGTGTCGACATGCAACAGCTCTATATTTCGATTGTGATCTCGAAGGGCGCGGATGACCACATTCTCCAGCGAGCCCCTTTTTGCAGGAGTGGCGCAGCGCAAACCTCCACAGAACTGGACTGTCACGTGGACTTGGAGTTCCAAACGCATCACGTTTACCTACGCCATGTCGGTCAAAGGTCAGAGCAGCGCTGGCGGGGCCGCTGTACCCAGACGTGGCAGAGGGAGCACAAGTGGGGCCCCCTACTCGAATTTACAGCATTCTGAAGGTGACCTCCAGTGGCTCTTCTTGCTGAACCACCGCAGGTGAAAGCAGCGCTGGCGGGGGCGCTGTACCCAAATGTGGCGGTGATGGAGGAGGGCGCCAAGATGGGGCGCCCCGGGTGGAGCGACGGCGTCGCGGAAGTAGCGCTGCATCCGGCTTCCGTGCTGCACCCGCTGGAGGCGCCGCGCTTCACCCGCCCCTTTCTCGTGTACCTCGAAAAGGTGTTCGTTCAACTTGATGCGCCGAAAACCATGGTCACACACTCAGCAGCCCCTGCATGCATCAAACAGCTGGCCGGCTGTGGACATCTGCCTGGGCACTGGGCACTGGGCACTGCAAATGAGGATGTCCCGGCGCCGGCTGCACGGCAGCTGCTCTGCCATCTGCCCCCTGCATGGAGGAAGGAAGGAATGGAAGGAATGGAAGGAGTGGAAGGAATGGAAGCAGAGGCTTGGCATGTCACATTTGGGACATCGGTGGAAGTCACCACGTGAAGTCTGCGCTCATCACCAGAATGGCTGTCCGCTCTCTCAAACACCGCTGCATCGTGCATCGCCAGGTGAAGACCAGCCGGACGTTCCTGCGGGACGCGACCGCCGCGTCGCCGCTGGCGCTGGCGCTGTTTGGCAGCGGGAAGCTGGAAGTGGTGCACGAGGGCGGCTACGTGTCCCTGGACGGCTGGCTGCGCTTCCGGGCGCCCGCCCAGGTTGTGATTCCTTTACTGAAGAAGCAGCTCCCCTGGTTCCACCGCGGTTTGACAGCGCCTCCTCGAAGCTTCCCCAGGGACTCGATCAGAACAATGTCTCTGCAGGGGTGTGCTCCTCTGCCGCCTGTGTGGTGTAGCAACGTCTCTTGAGCCGCCTATGCGTTTCTCCGCAGTCAGACTGTACAACAATCTCGCACGCTTCAGATGGGCTGTGGCTGCGGCGCAGGCGGCAGTGCTGGTGCGGCGGCTACGCGGCAACCTGGAGTCGCACCTGGAGGCGCTCATCGCCGCGTCTGGCGGCGACAGCAACAGCAGCGGCGGCGGCGGCGTCGGCGGCGGCACCGAGCTGGTGGATGCGGTTGCGCGGCTGCTAGAGGAGGAGGAGGCGGCGATGCTGCGGGACCGGGGGTGATGGTGCCTGCATAAGGAAGCGACTTGCCGCATTTGCGGACGACGAGGAGCTCACGGCCCTCTTTTGACGCTGGCTCTCCTGGCGCTGGGAATGTTGGGGCGTTTGAACCTCGTGGAGAACTCTGTGGTGAATCGAGGCCGACCTATATGCTGAATGAGGATGAGAAGCGACTGCAGTAGGTCGTTGCAGGAGAGTAGGCGAGGCATTGTGCCAGGGCTTCGATGTCTGATGTGCATACCGTGTACGTTTCAATGAGTGCTTTCTTCAAATGCAACATTGACTACGCTCTGAACCAGACGCACCCCAGACTCGAGGATTTGCTCGTGTATCAGTTGCCGTCAAGAGGCTCGGCACTTTCTATCGACCAACCATGGCAGCGCTGTTGAGAAGCTGCTAGAGCCGGTTTATATATATATATATATATATGTACATATATCATAATTGATCACGCACTTATTGATCACGCCCTCTCCATCCTCTCCTGCTTCGCAACGGGTCCTGCCGGCGGCAGCGCGTGCGGCGACGCTGGTCGTCACATGTTTGGCTGGCTCGCTCGCCGCTGCCGCTGCCGCCACCGCTTGAGTGATGGCTGTGCCCTGGCAGGCAGCCGTGCACCCGGCATGATCCGGTATTTTGCCCCTGCATCATTCAACACGCGCATTTGCTTTGACAATCCTCAGCTGCTGTGGCTGTATGGTTCAGATCCCTGTTGATATTGCGAGGTGTAAAATTCTGCTAATCGTAACCTTGTATCAAATCACACCGCGGCACATGCGTTTTCAACTGTGCAGCAGATCCTGCGCATCAGCGATGACCATGCACAAGAACGCAAACTAAAGGTGATGTGTAACGGCATGCTGCGCATAAAAGCAGCGCTCTCAAGGCTACGGAAACGTCGTCGGCAGTGCATCTTGTGCAGCGCAGACACACCCTGTTTGCATACCATGATGCCGTCTCCGCCAGTGCCACCAATGTGAACAATGCAATCACACACCATACAATTGCATTGCTCCTGGATGACCAAAGACATGTAGTAGCATGCAAAAAGAAGACCAAGAGTCATGATGCGTTCAATGCCCATCGCTTTTGCACTGAGATGTTTAGCAGAATCATATCAGCAGCGCAGAAAGTAAGGTGGCTGAGCGCACTGGGAGGTGGTGCGGAAGTTGGGATCGGTGGCGGCGCAAGAGGCGGGCGTGGCGGCGGGCTGGGCGGCGCTGGAGGCTACCTGAGCAGCCTGATTGATGTGCATGTCAGCAAAGCGAAGGTGCTGTACTTGTTGCGCTGCAGGCCGCGGTGCTGGTGCAGCGGCTGCACGGTGCCCGTGGATTAATACCCGGTTCGGCTTCGGCATGCACACCACCGGTGGTACCACCGGTGGTACCACCGCCATTGCTATCACGATGTGCATCGGAAGCACGCCCCACCACAGCAGCGGCTTTCAGCAGCAGTCCATGCAACAGCCTCGAATCTCGTTCTGCAGCAGTCAGCGCCATTCAACCAAACCCAGAGCTCGCGTCACTGACATGGTGCACAGACGTCAGATCAATCAATCATCAGCAGACACCGGCACATCACTCTCCTCGTGCGAGGTCCACACCCAGCGTCGTTAAGGCGAGACAATCAGAACACTGTTCAAGAGCTTCGGAGATGCTGTGCGGTCGTCAGCATGTCAGATTCTCAAAGTGTGAACTGGGTGGCTCATCGACCGCCACTGCACTATTGCAAGCCCCTGCAGCCACCTCTGGCCAGGCTGGAGACAGCATCGAGCCACAGAACAGCTGCGCAGCTGTCTTCGAGCACGCTTTCGAGCATGCTCGAAAGCGTGCACCTGCACGTAGCCGGATGGGCACTGGGTGCCTGCCGGCACGAGCTGCGGCTCATCGCCAAGCCGCCCCGGCGGAGCGTCCCTCAGAATCAGACCGCATGGAGGACGCTGACGGGTTGCAGAGGAGGAGCTCACAACAGGGCGAGTGCACATGAGACTGCCGGCTGCATAGTTACCAGCTTGCTAGCACAACGTGTAGAGGGGTCGAGAAGCGAAATTTGATCAATGTTGAAGCTTGCAAACAAATGCAGTCCGTCCAAGGCTGCCTGACCTTGTTGTGCGCATTGGCTCGCAGGCGCCGGTGGCCGAAGCCGAAGCCGAAGCCGCGAGTTTTTCCGCCGCTTCGAGAAGGTGCTATCTTGAGCTGCTGCGGAGCTGCCTTGAGACGAGATAGAGACCATGTGCAGCTGGCAGGCGCCGAGAAGCATGTTTTAAAATTGGGGTTCTCGGGGAGACAAAGACGGGACAACATCGAGGTGCTGTTCTGACTTCCATTTGTGGCACGAATCCTGCCGGCGTGGAAAATCGCTGCTAGCGGTCTTGTTGTTGTGCACCTTTTCAGCACCCGGAATTTTTTTGAGTGATCAGAATGACAAAGCCGCATGATTGCACTTGACAAATTCATTTTCACTGGCTCCGAATTGAAGTGAAACTTCCGAATTGAAGTGAAACTCCTCTGTCCTTTTTTCTTCACGTTCGTGATGGCGGCATTGGCGCAGGATTCAGGATTCATCAGGATTCAGTGTCCACAGTGCGGTTCTGGGTCGCGGCGCTGGCGGCAGAATCGGCGTCAGTCCTCTCCCAGGCGTTGACCACGTTGATCTCCGGTAGCGCCCTGTCGGAACAAATTTGTCTCTCGTTGAACTAATTTGTATCTCGTCAAGCTAATTTATCTCTCGTTAAACTAATTTGTATCTCGTTAAAACATGGGAAAACGGTCCCACACATGGGAGTGGTGGCCATGTTGCCGTCAGCGTCAGCACAAGTGCACACACAGATGGACGAGCCGACACGCATCCCTGCAGCAAGTCGGCTAGCGATCACCTCGCACTTCATTCACAGCTGGAAATGCATCAGGAACTACCATGCCCCGCTGCAGCTGCTGCAAGGCCACACGGGCAGCGGCAACGGCGAAGATGCAAATCCAACCTGGAACGTGCTGGCAGCGAGACACGCAGCACAGACTTCTCACCGCCGCTCGCCGTCGAGGTGCGCAAAGGCCGCCGCGGCCGCAGCCGCACGGGCAACCGCCTCCGGCCCGACGTCGGCGGTGCCCGACTCGAGGCCGCTGAAGTAGGCGGCCCTGTGCGAGGACGCCGCTGAGTCTAGCTCCTCGGCAGCCTTGTCGAAGGAAAGGCTGCGGGCAGGATGCATTGGCATACTAGAGTGTGAAGCTTCTAGTGGACGAGAGGCCATGTGATGTGTGCGGCAAGACACACGTACAGTCAATGAGTTGAGTACTGAGATATATGAATACGGAATGAGAACACATCGGAACGCGCTGGGATCCCGAGTCTGCAAGATGCAGACGATACGCTCAAACTGGCGTTCAAGAGTCAGAACAGGATCAGCTGCGATACAGCAGCATATTGGCAGCCTCTAGAAAAGTGGCGCACCTGCAGCCGTCAGAGGAGGTATCCGGCAGCGCCAGCGCCCCGCCGACGGACTCGAAGCCCTCTATGTGCGCCGCGCAGGAGTCGTGCAGGCGGCGGAAGACCTCGCGGGCTGTTGGCCGCTCCCCCTGTTGGATCAGCGAGGGCAAGACATTCTTTCAGACGCCTTTGGCGTAGTCGCCGGGTAATTGAGCAGTTTATTGCACAGTTGGCGCTTCAAGGCTGCTACCGGCAGCCCTGCAGAGCCTTCATTGCTCTGTACTTCCATCGCCCAAGTCCTGATACCTGATCTGCGCATCGTATGACACAAAACACGTGCTCAGAAATTGCTTCCGAGAGATGGCATCAGTTACAGCGAGGCAGTCGCACCGGGTGGAGAACGGTGCAGTCGTTGATGAGCTGGATGATGTCGGGCGGGCAGTCGCGCGGGGCCTGCGGTGTAGCCAGCCGCCCTCGTGACACTGGCGTCTCCCGCGTCACCATCTGCGCAGCACCGGAACTGGTATCTTGTGCCGCAAGCGCCCCTGACACCAAACTTTTGCATGTGTCCATGCACAGCTGTCGCCCAGTCGGCGGCATCAATTTCCGACAGATCGGTGCAGCTCGGGTGCCTGTTCACAGTGGGTCAACACGACAGCTCCGTAACCTTTTTATAAGTATGTATACTGCAACCTGCCTGGCTGTCGGTCACGCTACATATACGCCATACAGCACAACAGCGTTTTGCTGCATGCCGCGTTGAGACGTCTCCGCCAAACCAACGGCCAGGCGGCTGCAGCATGTGCCACAAACACGGCAGTAACACATCTGCAGCAGGGCACGAAGTGAAAGGTTTCAGGTTGTCAGGCTGTGTCACTCGCACAGCGGCAATGTAATCAGGAGGTTGAGCTGTGCATCACCTCCTGCAGAACTACTCCCAGACTGAAGATGTCGGAGGCGGGCGACACCTGCTGCCCCAGGATGGTCTCCGGCGACGCGTACGCAAAGGTCCACTCCATGACGTTGGACATGTGGGTCGCGTTGTCCAGCACCCGCGCCAGCCCCACGTCCGCCACCTGCACATAAATGTCGCCACACCTGAGAATCTGAGAGGATTCTTGCGGTCGACTGTCTGCTGTCCGCATATCTTGGAGAAGGCTTTGCTGTTACTGTTCGCAGGCTTTCATGCCCACACTCAGGTCGTGTGGGAGATGGGGCTGTGCAGGGGCTCCTCACTGCAGGACATCGCGCGGAAATGGCGAGGAAATGCATGGCGAGGAAATGTCATGCATGCACACGCACAGCGCCCGGCGCGTCAGGGTTCACACCTTGGCGCAGTCGCGCTCCTTGCTGAGCAGGATGTTGGACGTCTTCAGGTCGCTGTGCACCACCTACAAGGAGCGGTCAGGATGCAGGCATGGGATCAAAAAACAGCTTCCCGGTCACTAAGAGCGCACCACGAATTGAAGCAGGCATGCAGCAGCTGGCAGCTGCCGCTGAACACTCGGCGGCACTGCTCTGCGTGCATACTCATGCAGGACAGCAGCCGTACTATAGTATTAGCTATTTAGCCATACTATAGTACTAGCTAGTAGCAGACGCAGCAGCTCGTCCTCCGTCTTCACCTCGTGGCAGTGCAGGAAGTGAACGGCATCCGCCATTGATGAGGTTCGAACTTCAGGGGTCAGACTCTCAGGTTTCAAACCTGACAGATTGAGTGCAGGAAGTGGAGGGCGCGCGCCACATCCATCGCCAGCTTATGACCCAGGTGGTACCACGCCAGGCGGTCATCCTCCGGCAACGCCTGGCATAAGTCTCCGCCTGGAACCCGTCACAACACGAAGCTTGCAGACTGATCTGACGGTATCACGTGTAGGAATGACGTCAGCGCAATCTGTCAGCGCAGTCTGAGACGGGAGGCGCTTGCCAGCCAGGTCGTTCCTGCAAGCGCCTTCCCGCAGCTGCTCCCTCCTGCACCCGCCTGCCAGATGGCAGAGTACAGACATGCCGCATGCTAACACATGCATGTCGCACTTCCCAGGCTTTGTGAAGACACTGGCTTACCGGCCATGTACTCGAGGACTAGCAGCGGCGCGTTGCCGTCAGGCTGCGGGCAGACGCCGTAGAACTGCACAATGTTGCGGTCATAGCTCAGCCCCTTCAGCAGCGCCACCTCCTGCGTGTAAGCAAGGTAGTGACGCAGTTTCAATGTGTCATAAAGTATTGGCCACATATGTCGAACAGCCACAATCAAGATTTGAAGCAAGCAACCTCTCTCCATGCTAACTCTGCTGCCGTCATTGATAAAACTGGACGCTACCGACGCTGGCATAGTGTCTGGCGGACGCGTTGTCTGGTCTCAGTCTCCAGGATATAACACATGAGATTCGCACAGGCTGCATGTGTGCTCAGCAATAAGCTGAAGCACCACTCTGGAGCAGCCTTCGCACCTCGACGAACTTGTCAAGGTCGGCGGCGCCAGCGTTGCGCAGCTGCTTCACCGCTACCTCCTGCACCCCGCCGCGCACGCCCTTGTACACCTGCCATTGCGGCATTCCATCCTTGATGACGTCACTGGCCTTCCAGTCCAGTGTAATTGATGTTCAAGAGCAGATGCTAAGCCCGTGCCTGTCATCAGCCGCGGTCAGTTCCTGAACACTGCTGCTGCTGCGCAGGTAAGCTTCCAGCCAGCTGCCGTCTGTTTTGTCCATATTCCTCTGGATCCCTAGCGGGACAGGATCCCTAGCGGGAAAATGCGTAGGTGCAGAGACACCGACCTTGCCAAAGCTGCCCGAGCCCAGGAGCCAGCCGCTGCCGTCGGCGCGGGTGCAGATGTCCAACTCTTCCGACGCGATGATCCACCCCTTCAGCCGCTGGTCCACTTCTGCCATTGCCCTGTGGCTGCCGCCTGCAGCAACGGGCATGGCTACTCGTCTTCCTGCTTTGGTACGTCCCTTCTGGTAAGCGGTGACAAAATTCAAGGTGCATGGGTTCAGGGTTAAAAAATTAGGGTATATAGCATGATAAAGGTCAAACCAAATGACGGTGCAGCATGCTGTGCCTGTATATATACACCATATAGCAGTAAACAGACAGCCAGACGCAGGTCGCCAATCGTACCATTGCCAAAGCGGACTGAGCGCCGGCTGCGGAACATCGTGAAGGCCACTGCAAATCCAGCAGACAGACGTCTTGTACCCGCAAGGGCATTAGTGTGAGTGATGAGCACTTGCGGGAAGTGACGAAAACGGTCACTCAAGCAGTGAGCGCATCACCAGCATGCGTGCCTGCCCGCTGACGCAAGTTTACAGCACATGCCTGCGCAGACGGCCACGGTAATGCCGACAGCCACGATTGCAGTGGCCACAATGATGCCGGCGATGGCGCCGCGTGATAAGCCGGCGCCGCCGCCGCTGCTGGCGGCTCCGGCTGCCGAGACTGCACCGGGCGCCGGCGACAGGGCGGCCCTGCCATCTGGCAGCAGCTTTGTGAGAGAATTGCAGCCGCCGCTGAATATGCGATACCCCACTGCCCTCATGCACCAGACATGACAGACTGAACGCTGCCGGATGCCAGACGTGCAGACGGAGAACAGATGCACGAGAGTGGCTGGAATTGTTCTAATAGTTCAGGAACAACATTTTGAAAGAAAAAAAAAAGAATTGCGCCGGAATGGGCGCACCTGACATAAGGTCGGATGCTGCGGTTGGCCCATTCCCCCGCGGCAGCCTGGGGCAGCTGCAGGAATCCATCTCCAGGTGCGCGACTCCTCAAGTGCGCCGCACCGTCAACATGACATGTGAGCATTCGCAGAATAGGCCGGCTCATCGGGGCTCCCCTCAGAATGCAATCACATCGCGTCCAGAGGCCACTCAACCGAGCAAGACCCTCACCATATCCCAGGGCGACAGCTCGGGTGCCAGGCGCGCTGAGACCAGGCGCACGATCCCGGGAGTGCCGGCGGCGGGCAGGGCGGCCAACGCGGGGCCCAGTGCCGCTTCTAGGTCCTGTCAGATCAGAGATGATACTTGGACAGTGCCGAGAAGATGCCACATCGTGGTTCCGTGAGCTGCATGGTGCTGGCCCCGATGGGTCTTGAATGCAGTTCCTGTCAGAATAAGATATGGGAGCATTTCGTGACTGCCAGGCTGAGGTCACAGTGTATGACTGACGCCGTACAAAGAGCCATTGTATGCATGTCAGGCTGAGGTGACCGTGTGTACTTTGGGCCCCCACGACTTCTGCAGTGGCGCGCCTGCGAGGTGAGGTTGCCAGCGGCGTGGCCCGTGCTGAGCAGCAGCGTGGCGTGCGACGCCGCGCCGTCCGCCGCCACCGAGATGCCAGTCACGTTGGCGGTCACCAGCTGCGGCACGGAGTCCGAAGCCGCAACCAGCAGCGCAGTCTGCGCCGCCACGGGCGGCGGCGCCGGCATGCCGGAGAGCTGCAGCGCAGTCGTGAACGTCCACCTCAGATGGCACCAGAGGCTGTGATGACCACAGATGTGGTTGGGGCTTGGGAAGAGCACTTGTAGAGGATGCTCCATGCTCGGCGTCTCTATCACCAGACGCGGATCAGTGTGACAGGCAGCAGTTCTGTGCGCGTGTGTGCGCGGGCATGCACGGCGGAACTGGGCATGACCAAGGCTGCAGATGACAGGCTGCGACTGAGACGCATCTCGCTGGTTGACACACGCAGCAGAAAGAAGCCGTGGCACCTCCACGACGGCCTGAAAGACGCTCATGTTGGTGTCCAGGTGATTGGCCGGCATGCGCAGCATCAGGATGATGCCGCTGGGCAGCGCTGTCAGGCCCGTCGGCACGAACTTGACCTGCCGCAGCAGTTCGGCGATTCTGAGAAGCACTGTTGCAGGCCAGCAGTGATGAGTGCAGCGGCGACATCACCAGGAGAACGGTGCTTGGCTGACGCATTCAATGCACCTCACACCACGGGCAATGCGACGAACAGTGCCAGCGACGTCCATGGCACAATAACCTTGACGACCCTTCTTGCAGACGAACCTGGAACCCCAGCGCGAGCATGGCAAAAAGAGGCAGCGCCGCTCGCGCTGGCACCAGACCGAGCTGGCCATTCAGCGTGATGGCCGAATCCAGCCCCGCCAGCATCGTGAAGGTGACGTCCAGCGCGCCGGCATATGCGGCAGCGGATGTGGCATTTGGGGTTCCGGTCGGTGCTGCCGCCGCGGCGGGCGGGGCGGCGGCGCCCTGCAGCAGCCGCCGCCGCTGCATCGGAGCCAGCGCAGCAGCAGCGTCGGCGTCGGCGGCGGTCTGCTTGGCAGGCGGCACGGCGATTGGCTGCCCGGGATGCGTCACAGGCGCGGACGCTGCAGCCGTCACGCTGTCGTCAACCTGCAGCATGCTGGCAGGAGTCAATCATGTTCATGCACACTGTGAACGATCTGCTCTTTGTATGATGTAGGGGGGCTGCATGCAACATCTACTGCAGGAACAACTTAATGTGCCTGACAGCAGACAGGCTTCCAGACAGGTCATACGACTCTACAATTAGCAGGGACTCTACAACTAGCAGGGAATCTCCATGCGGCACAGCTCCTCGCCCCAGCCACAGTACAGTGATGCTGCATCATACTACAGACTGCGCGGCAATGCACGGGGCGCGCCTGCAGCCTGAAGATGCCGAAGGCCTGACCCGCGATCGTCAGCAGTGCCTGCCGTAGCTCAGGGGTGACGTTGCCCATCTGCGGCCCGACCACGCGGTACGAGTCCTGCAGCACACGTTAGACACATGCCTTGTCAACTCTGCCTGCATTGTCAACTGTACAGGGCTGGATGCCTGGGTTCAGAAGTAAAAGTGTTATGTAATCGGGCCCTGTTGCGCGGAATGAGCGGAGCGTCGCAACTTTGCTCCTCTGCGGCTGTCATAGATGTACATGTGCTGCGACATGTGACATCTGAGAGTAGTTTCTCAGGCAGGCGAGCATGCAGGGGTCGTGCCAAGTGGATGCCGGGCAAATGCTCGCCGTCCTGACCGCATACCTGGAAGATGGGCACAGTCTCACCAACCGTGAGCTCTCCAGGGCGCAGGATGTCTGCCATGGACGTCACATTCCGCTCTGGTGCCGCTGCTGCGGCTGCCGGCGATGACGAAGGTGCGCCTTCGTCACACACAGGCTCGCAGCGGATCAGGCATGTCACGAGGAATGGCGTCATAGGTTTTACCATGGATGTATTCAATGGGACACTTGAACAGCCATGCAGGCTGCAGGTCCTCGCAGCATCATTGCAGCCATAGCTGCAGTGTGCACAAGACAGGCAGATGCAGCAGGACGCTTCAGACATCGATGCATATGACATGACGACAAAGCGCAATTTTCGTTCTCAGTTTCGCACCAGGTGGCGGCGCACGCGCAGGAGCGTGGGACGACGGCGTCACTGCCAGCTGCCGCAACGCTGTTGCTGCAGGTGCTGTCTCAGCTGTGCTCACGACGGCGCTGGCCGACAGCAGAAGCGCCAGCAGCGCCAGCGGCGGCGGCGCCAAGGCAGCGGCTGATGCCCGCCGGCGGCGTGGCGTAGGGCTCATAGTGCCCAGTTGCACACTGCCTGCAGACAGTGCAGCAGTGATGTCACACCACACCCGAAAGTGCCGTCTGCTTTTCAGTTTTCTTGAAATTTTACCATATTGCTGATTTGTAGCATGCTCTGTCTGTGCCGCTGCCGCAGCGCCTGACCCTGCATCTGATGTCCGATGCTCGAAACTGCATTCGAGATGACGATAGCCCTGTGCGATCAAATACACGAATGGCGTTGCAGATTTTGCAGTATCGAGGCGAGAATGCACCCCAGTCAGGTCTCGTGCTGCCGAGGCTTCGACGACGAGCAAAAGCAATTCCTTGATTGAAGGATCCCACAGTGTCCAGGAGCAAACATCTAACCGTCGCAGAGGTCAGGCTTCTCGCAGGGATGATTTCTGACTTGCCTGGCCTGCTGTGCGGGCCTGTCCTGTTAACGAATTGATCGCCGATGCCGCCACTTATTCCGCCAGCCCCGGCTGAAGGCGACGTCTTCAAAGACCAAGTGTTGAAGGCCGTAGTGCAGCGCAGAATGGATCCGCTCTGTCGGGCACGAATGGTGGGCGCTGGAGACTCTTGGGTCACGTAGACGTGAATTCCCTGGGGACTGTTCAAGTTCGTGAGAACACTACCCAGCCTGGCTTTAATCGAATCGGCAAAGCTGCAAAGGGCACTTCACGGGACCAGTACAGCACCTGATAGAGTCGTCAGATCACGCGGCAACGACTCTTCTGACTTCCAAGGAACTGAGCACAAGACAAGCGAGCAGACCCGCACACACACATGCATGCATTGATGTAAAACATCCTCAGCACAGTCTGTCACAGGTCAGCCAACCACGCCAGCTTCTACGCAGCAGGACTCCTGCTGCCGTCAACATCCCATGCGCAGCACTTGTCAGAGCCTCCCAGCAGCAAACAGCAACAACTGTCACTCTTCGCCCTTCTGGCGGCAGGCCTTGACGTCGAAAGCGCTGCCGCCGGCGGAGCCGCCGCCGCTGGCAGCAGATCCGAACCCGGTGCTGTCGGCGAGATCAGCAGCGTAAGCGTCTCCTCCGGAGCGGCGAGCACATTGATCTCCGGCAGCGCCCTGCTTGTGACAGTACAGAGGCTCGTCAGTCGCAGGCGCAGCAGCAGACTCGACGGCAGGCTATCAGGCAGCAGCGCCACAGCGCAATGGCAGCAGGGCCAAGGATCAAGGTTTTGCGGCATATTATATGTCTGAAATGAGGCCCCCTGGGACGTCACTGAGACGTCATTTCAGACTCTGGCGGCGCCGGCGGCCCACCGGCGCTCGCTGTCGAGATGCGCGAGGAGAGCGGCTGCGGCCGTGTCTGGCCCCGCATCGGTGCTGGAAGCAGGCGCACTGGATGCGGTGCTGCCTGCCGCCGCAGATCCCTCCTCGTCCCCAGCACCTTCGTCGCATGCGGACAGGCTGCACGCAGCAAATATCACGGTGAGTTGACCAGGACTGCGGGCGTCATCAAGAAGGCTCGGGCAGTAAGCACCACGTCAGAAACCGGACTGTGAGCCTCAGGGTTTAGGGTGCAGGATTCCGACCCTCGGTGGGAGCCGCAGCTTGAAGAGAAGCGTGTCACCACAAGGCAGCGCTATGCGCTCCTCCTTGTAGTTCAAGCTGCCAGCAGCATCCTCACAGTGTCTCAATCACTCAATAGTGCCGGGAGGGTCGCCTTGGCTCGCACCGCAAACCTCGTGGAGAACCACGTGCATGCGCGGTGGTCGATACAGCACGGCGACTGTGCTCACCCGTTGACGGAGACGCGGCGGTTGACGGATTCGGGGTTTCTGTCGGCCAGCGTCAGTGACTCGCTGGCGCCCTCGAAGCCGTCCACGTGCGCCTCGCACGAGGCGTGCAGGCGGCGGAAAACCTCGCGCGCAGTCGGCCGCTCCTCCTGCAAATTTATGGCACACCGGGATTATCAAACAGGTTTATAGCACACCGGGATTATCAAACAGGTTGATGGCACACTGGAATTATCAAACATCTTTATGGCACACTGGGATTATCAAACGTGGGGCGCATGTGTGACAGTTAAAGTTCGAGAACGTCAAGCTTGGATACGTGGAAGCCTCTTGCAGGTGGCGTGCAGGTGGCCCGTGGCCGTATCTCGAGCGGGCAGCCGGTGCAATGCGGACAGCAGCCAATGTGGGCTGGATGACATTCACGATCATGCAATGTGGAACAAAGTTGAGCAATAAAACCGACGGCTGTCCTGGAACTTGACGAGCGTATCGTTGCAGGAGCTGCACCTGATTGAACACGGTGCAGTCGTTGATGAGCTTTACGATGTCAGCCGGGCAGTCGCGCGGCGCCTCGGGCACCGCCAGTCGGCCGCGGGAGACCGGCGTCTCCTGCATCACCATCTGCGGGCGCGAGCCATGAACAGGGTCAGAAGCTGACTCATCGAAACCTCAAGACAGCTCCCTCTGCAGAACTCCTGTTGTTTGTGTCTCCCCCAAGTCAAGCACAGTGTGCTCACCATACAGCACGCGGCAGGTATGAGCTACGTTACACGAGGCACCAGAAGGGACGTCCCTTCTGAGTCGACTCAGATGATGCGCAATGCAGGTGCACATCACCTCCTGCAGGCACATCTCAGGTGAGTCACCTCCTGCAGCACGACTCCCAGACTGAAGATGTCGCTGGCGAGCGACACCTGCTGCCCCAGGATGGTCTCCGGCGACGCGTACACAAAGGTCCACTCCATGACGTTAGACATGTGGGTCGCGTTGTCCAGCACCCGCGCCAGCCCCACATCCGCCACCTGCGTTGTTTGTACCAGGGTTTGGCACAGCCACTGATGTCCAAGTACAGCCTTTGCCCATGCCAGTCACTGCTGACTGCACGTGAATGAGTACTCAACTTAATTGCCACTAGTGGCAATTGATGACAGTCACCTGCGATGCGCTGCGCTCAGTCAGCAGCCAGATGTCGTGCCATGATGTGACGGCTTTCCTCCCGACGGATCAGATGCTGCGCAGCAAGTCCACCAGTCTCGGTGGCGGTGCCTTGGCGCAAATCATGTGAACACATGCCGGGCTGACATCGCACCTTGGCGCAGTTGCGCTCCTTTGTGAGCAGGATGTTGGAGGACTTGAGGTCGCTGTGCACCACCTGCATGCAGGGATGGACACTCGTTTTGCGGGGACCTTTCCATCTGTCACCTCGCGTATTGGTGCCTTCACATTCCACAAGAAGGGTTCAGGGTCAAACCCTACACCCTAAACACTAAACCCTAAACCCAAGCGCGCTGAAGTCGCCTTCACCCAAACGAGGCAGCCGGAGACCCTGGCCTTGGCCTCTTGGGGAAATGGCTTTTCGTGGTGTTTAGGGTTCAGGATCTTGTGCAGCAGTCAGCGGTCTGATCGCCACCTCGTGGGAGTGCAGAAAGTGGACCGCCCGAGCCACATCCAGCGCCAGTCGGTGGCCCAGCTGGTACCACGACAGCCGGTCATCCGACGGCAGCGCCGCGCAAAGGTCCCCGCCTGCATGCGGAGGCAGTCCGTGTAATGCACCCTCATGTAGTCTTGACAGCAGCTGTGACTTCCTGTCGCTGCAGCTGCCGTCGCTGAAGGGTCTTAGACGCCGCGAGGTGATGATGAAACAGATGTATTATCAATCACGGCTGTCAGTTCATGCCGTCCGCGTAAGCTGTGATCATGCGGCAGTACGGATGCACACACACACTCGCACCGGCCATGTACTCGAGGACTAGCAGCGGCGCCTCGCCCTCCGGCTGCGGGCAGACGCCATAGAACTGCACGATGTTGCGGTCGTAGCTCAGCCCCTTCAGCAGCGCCACCTCCTGCAGTTGTAGTTGCGAGGACCGTTTGGTGTATGACTTGAACTGTGCGCTGCTGCACTGGAGTGAGAGAGACGAACCTCGAGCTTCTTTATGTCTCTCAGTTTCTAGCGGAAGTGAAGGTGGTAGGACTCTACCAAATTATCACTGTGGGTTGGGCACAACAGTTCAGTCATACGAATTTCAACAACAATAATCATCAAGCTAATCTGGTTTCGATTGGTGAGATCACATGCACTTCATGTGGGCATCCAGCGTCATCCAGCATCATCTGCGGCTGCACATGCATACATGTGGAAAAACACTGCAGGTGTGCTTGCCCAAACGAGTACACCACGCACCCAGCTTCCATGTAATGTAGTCCAAAAGACTGGTCATCCGCGCAATGTGATGAAGCCTCCTCCCTGGGGCGTCATGACAGCCGGGGCGCACCTCGATGAATCTGGCCAGGTCGGCACCGCCGGCGGTGCGCAGCTGCTTCACCGCTACCTCCTGGACGCCGCCGCGCACTCCCTTGTACACCTGTGCGTGGAAGGGAATGCTCTGGTGTGAGCACCTGAATTTCGAGCTGTGTTTTGAACCCGGTTCGAGGCTCGAGTCAGCCGCCGGGGCAGGCAGTGTCAGTCAGCATAGCGCCTGTATGTACTTCCACATATATATGGAAGCTTCGCAGGCTGTTTACACGATGCACAACCGAAAAATCCTAGGCTGTCTCAGCTGAAGTACGTGGCTGACGCTGCTTTTGACACCGATCACACGACGGGATGGCAGAGCAGTATTAAGATCACACGGCGGGATGGCAGAGCAGTATTAGTAACCTTGCCGAAGCTGCCAGAGCCCAGGAGCCAGGCGCTGCCGTCGGCGCGGGTGCAGATGTCCAGCGCTTCTGGAGAGATTATCCACCCCTGCAGCCGGTCGTCGAGTGCCGCCAACAGCTCGCGGTTTGGGCCTATGGCCAACAAACGCATTTAAACCCTAAATTAAATTTCATTACTTTTCTTTCTTTTTCTTCCTTTCTTTTTCTTTTTCTTTTTCTTTCTTTTTTCTTTCCTTTTTACTTTTTTCTAAAAGTGCACGGAAGGATGCACTGCCCGTTGCTGGCAGCAGCTGGCATGCCAGGGGGCCAGCTGCCTGTGTGTGATCCATGTGCGGTTCTGGTGCAGGGTGTTTCAGGACGTACGTGCAATGCCAGCACAGGCAATAAAGAGGTCAGTGCGCACCAGTCTCGAAGCGACGCGTCCGGCGTCTGCGGCGGACAATGATGAACGCGGCTGCAGTGTCACAGCCACACAGTCAAAACGCATGGCAGGTGGGACGCATGAACTGATCGTGGAGTGGAAGCACACACGGATGTGCACGTCGGAAGCAGCAGCAACACAGCTGAATCGTGATGATCAAACGGCTGGCCCACCCTGCAGCAGCAGCCTGAGGCAGCTGCAGGCAGCCGTACTGAACAGTCAGCCAACCCCAGGGTACTGCTGTAAAAGTTCGCATCATTGGCAAGCACATAAATGCTGCAAAGCCAACGTGTGCTTCAACCCACTGCAATTCAGGATACCTTTGTCCGCTTGTGCAGGGCTGCCTCCACCGCCTGCGCCACAGCACGACAGCGATGCATGCGCAGCCACCAGAAAGCCGCCCTCACCTGCGCAAAAGGCGAAAGCTCAGGCGCCGGACGCACAGACGCCAGGCGGGCGCTCCCAGGCAGCGCAGCGGCTGCGAGCAGCACGGGCAGCGCCGGCGCCAGCATCGCCGAAAGAGCCTGTCGTGAAGGCAACACATGAATCCCAAGCATATTCAAGGATCAAAATCGCTGCGGTCAGCACGATGAACAGCGCCGGCGCCAGCACCGCTGCGAGGGCGTCTGGTGATGGTGGCATATCCTCTAGGGGCGTGTTGCAGAACCGAAATTACTGCGGCCAGCAGGACGGCCAGCGCTGGCGCCAGCATTGCGGCAAAGGCCTGTCATGGCGAAACAAACAAAGCCTCAATCTCCGAAAACGAAGTGTGCTGCACAGGGGTCAGCAGCCATTACGCTGCGTCGCCTTGCATTGCCTCCGTCGACTGACTGCTGCCAGAAACGCACAGCATTCGCATGTTATCCAGCTGACCCTGCCCTGCCAGCCGCTGGCGCCCGCCTGCGGGGTGTAGGTGCCGGGCGCATGGCCCGTGCCAATGACGAGCGTGGCGTTTGACGCAGCACCGCCAGCGGCCACTGCGACGGCCGTGATGTTGGTGGCAACCAGCTGGGGCACGGCGTCGGCCACCGCGACCAGCAGCGCAGTCTGCACCGGCACCGGCGGCGGCGCGGGCATGCCAGAGAGCTGGAGCGCAGACGCACGTGATGTCGTCAGGCACACCAACGGGGTGAATAGTCAAGGTGGTGTGGCGCACAGTGCGAGCGATGCAATCGAGGAGTCTCGTACTTTGCAGAACGCAGCGCGGGTCAGGTCGGTGTCTGGGCAGGGCCGCTCAATCAGCGCAGCTGACGGGACTGCCAGATTTTTACAAGCCTGCAACAGCGCCGAACTCCCACGGGGCGACGAACCCAGCGACAAGCTTGGGCAAGCCTCTGTATGCATTTTTGAGTTACTCGTACCTCCACGACGACCTGGTACACACTCATGTTGGTGGCCAGGGAGTTGGGCGGCAGGCGCAGCACCAAGATGATGCCTGCCGGTTGCGCAATCAGCCCCGTCGGCACAAACTGGACCTGTGTGCAGGACGGTCACGATGTGGTTGACTATAGATTTTGGGATCGGATGTCTGGTGTGGACAACGCACGTCCAGGTGTAAAAAATCTTTTATTTCGGGGATAAAAACTTTTTTTAATTAAAAAAAACTTAATTAAAATTTAATTAATTAAAAAGATTTTAAAAATTTATTTTAATAAATAAATATGTTGAAGTACTCGTCCTTCATAAAACAGCTTACTGAGCGACCTGCAGTCTGCAAGGACATCAGCTGTGCTCCTGTTGATAGGACATCAGCCTGACGGAGGGTTACCACCGCTCGGAAGGCTGCAAGCTGTCCTCTTGAAACCCAAAGACCAAGGCTGCGCACCTGGGCAAAGCCCCGGGCGGCCATCGCAGAGGACAGTGCAGCCCGCTGCGGCGCGATGCTGCGCTGCCCGTTCAGGGTGTTGGCCGAGCTGAGGCCCGCTGAATCGACGAGGACCATCTGCAGCGCGCCCGCATAGGAGGGGTCGCTGCTGCCACTGCTGGCGGCGCCGTGGTCGCCGCTGCTGGCCGCCGGCGCAGCGTTCGGGACTACAGCGCTCGGGGGAATGGCGGCCTGCTTCAGGCGGCGACGCGGCGGCAGTGCGGCGGCAGCTGCGGACGGCGGGGCGGACTGCCGGGCGGGCGTGGCGGGCGCGGAGGCCGCGGGTTTACGTTGACAACGATCTGCTGGCGCACAATGTCACCGCATGTTGGCATGACTCCCGCCAGCTGCAGGAGGACCCTGAGAGGTTGTGGCTGACAGCAGTTTCGAGCAGCAGCCCCAACAGCAGCACTTCAGGACGATCCAGCAGCAGGGCGACCCTCCCTTCACCGCATCGGCACTGCAGGTCCAGCTCTCTAGTCATCGTACAGATGGCCCTGCAGCACAGCAATGACGCGCACAATAGCTATGAGGGAAGCAATCAATGCGGGGGGCCGGCGCACCTGCAGCCGGAACATGCCTCGTTTGCGGCCGCCTGCAGCGCCTGCCGGATGGCAGGGGTGATGGCGCTCAGCTGCGGGCCGACCACACGGTATGTGTCCTGTGCATGTGGGCAGAAGTTAGGATTCGGAATGTCGGGAAGCTCGTCGACACCACAGTGAATGCGTCTGCCGAGCGCTGAGGCGTGTGTGGACTAAACTGCTGGGCTGCAGTGCGCAATCCCAGGCTGAACTCACATTGCCGCATCACTGACATCACAGACAGATGCTGCGGTACACACTACCCGCGAAGCACTGGGCACGCAGAGGAGGTGGGGGGAGAGCGGCAGCAGCCAGAACCTAGATCGCACAGGCAGCTACGTTATGGCAACCACACTACAACAGGCAGCTGTGTGCGCATCAGGAAGATGGGGAGCACTTCGTCGTCGATCAGCTCGCCTGGGCGCAGCAGGCTCGCCAGCGTCGTCACGTTGTGCTGCGGCGGCCCAGGAGCGACTGCCGCAGAACACGGTGCTGTGCCTTGCGACTGCTGCGCCGTGCCTGCATCGAATGCAGACATCATCCCCAGGAGCTAGGTCCAGGCTACATGTCGACGCTCTTGGGGTTGTGGGGTCGGCTGAACCGCCCATTGAATGCTCGCAGCAACATGCAACGCAAATACTGCAGATCCGCAGTACCAGCTGCAACAAGCTCGGCAGAGTGCGGCAATCGACAGAGCAGAATTGGCAGTGGGCAGGAGCGTCTGCCATGCCAGTGATGCTGCTACCTTTGTCAGTGTAGCACCTTGGCAGGTAGACAGCGGCGCTGCTGCCAGAAGCAGCTGCGTCTGCGACAGCGTTGCCAGCCAGCAGCGGCAGCGCCAGAAGCGCCACAAGAGGCAGAGCAGCGGCAGGAGGCGCCCGCTGGCGACGTGGTGGCAGCATATTGGCACTGGACCGCGGACTGCGGCCAACTGCTGGCGCTACCATGCTGAGGTCATGTGTTTTGGCGGCGGGCGGCGAAAGTTCTGCAGCGCTAATACAGCGACTGTTGGCGCTTGCGAAAGTGGCCCGGGTGTCTGCTGTGCATGCTCTGTGGGCGGCCTCACTCGCTGTTTGGCTGACTTTCGTCTGCGTGGCTGCTGAATACTCTCGAGCTTGATGTCGGCAAAAACCTGGTGTTTGAGCCTGCATCATCGACCGGCTCAGCCCTGTGGGACTTGCGCGACGAGTGCACTAAGCCATTACGACCGCACAGCAGATTCTGGCAAGCGACCACACGGCGACGGAAACGTTTGGAGTTGGTGTGAGTGAAGTAATCAAGATTTTGACTTCTTTGGCCCCATGAAGGCAGGTCTGTTCCTTCATGTCCTGAACATGCTCAGCGATGATGATCACAGACGCTCATTCGCGACAAGACTGAGCGTACGCACCTTGCCGCTGCTACTGTAGTTGCTGTGAGTTGAAAGTGGGTGAGAGGACGTCTTCGTTCACTCCCGCCGATTTCATCGAATGCGGAAATTGCGTTGCAGGTCAAGTGCAAGGAAGCTGAGTGTTCGGAGTCTGTGAAATGTAGAAGCGGCCAAAAGAAGCTGTGGAGCATGTTCGGGAGGCTGCAAGAATCCAGCTCTGATCAGAACTACAAGTTTCCAATAAATATGTTGAAATCCATCATGTCTTGCCTCGACCAGCAAGCTTGTTATAGACAGACACGTCATCTGGAATTTGACCAGGCCGGCAGCAACGATCAAACATCACATGGCTGTGTGAAACACCCCTATTGTACACAGAGACCCCGACAAGCTGGACGGAAAAACATACGGCTCAATGGCATTGCTGAACGTGCGCCTAACTAAACTTGCCAGCACCCTCCTCCACTTGGTTCGCACAGTGGAACCGTTCGACAGTGGAACCGTTCGACAATGTATCTGAATGATAGCGAGCCAGCTGACGGCTCAAGTCAGGTCCACGACGTCTGCCTGGCCGCTCTCCCGCCGCCGCTTGCGCAACGCCCGCGCCGCCTGCTTCCCAGCCGCTGTCGTTTCTGATGGTGCATCTCCGGCAATCTGGCTGCCGCCGTCCCTGCCACAGCTGCCGCGGCCGGTGGCAGCCCCCGCGCCGTCGTTCTGCACACTGCGCTGGCTGCTGAGTCCGTCGCCAAAGCCACCAGCGGTGCCGCTGCCGTTGAGGACGATAGAATCTCCCGGCCGCACGTCGTCATCGGAATCTAGCAGCGGCTCCGCCAGGTCCTCCGGGGGGACACCCGCCGGCAGGCCTGCAGGCGGCTGCTGGCTGCTGCCGGCCGCCAGTTGTTGGCTGCTGCCGACGGGCCTTTGCGCCTGGTTGCCGCTAAACAACTGGCGTCGGGGGCCGGCAGCAGGCCGCTGCTGGCTGCCGCCAGCGACTGCGCCGGCCTGGCTGCTGCCGCTGCCGCCGCCGGGATGCTGCGGCGTGTCCTGCAGGCCGCTGCGCCCTGCGGCGTCTGGCTTTACCCCAGGCGACGCGGCCGCATCGCTCGGCTGCAGCGGCGCCCAGGTGGAGAACCGTGCAGCGCTGCCCATGTTGAGGCCTGCGGCAGTATTGAAAAGCTGAAAGAGAGTGGGAGCGTGATGGCACCTGTAGGGTTCGTGTTTCTGGCAGTCCGCGGCCCAGACACCATGTAAAGCACAGGCACCGCGGTGGCAGAGTCAGCTCGGAGCAGGGCCGGTGTGGACTGTGCCTTCTGCAAACACTGCATAATGATGCAGACTCATACACGCGCACCTGTGGCGGTGCCGGCGAGGTCGCCATCCAGCATCGAGCCCACCACGTTCAGCTTTGCCCTGCGGCAGTCGATTAGGAGCACATTGATCGGTCGCCAAGGCTCGGCGGCAGGCGTTGCCATCCATGGCGGTCAAAGCTGGAGGACAGAGGCTGCCTGCCACGCGAGGCTGTGCCAGGTCCACAGACTCTAGAAGGGTGCAAATGGAATGGACAGACAGCGTCGGCGGTGCGTGACGCCAGGGACAATGACAACGACAAGGTGTGCTAGTATAGCCACATGCAGACTAGGGTTTAGAGTAAACCCTACAGTGTGCCACCTGACGACAGGCCACATGATGTCGTCGATGGTGCCCGGCGCATGGAGGTAGTGCACCTAGGGGAGGAAGGATTCAACAGATAATCAGGTCTCTGTACCACCTAATATATCCTAATACCTAGTATATATTGCACAGATGGTGACGATTCACAATCGCTTGTTTTCCCGGTGTTAGGGCTAAACCTTACACACGCACCTCGATGCTGCCGACCTGCCCAAGCCGGTGCGCCCGATCCTCCGCTTGTATGAGCTGCGTCGGCGTCCACACCAGCTCCGCAAAGACCACCGCCTCTGCTTTGGTCAGCGTGATCCCCACCTGCAGCATGAATCTCCAGTTGATTTACATAAGAGGTAAAGCCGGGTCACAGCTGCGTCGGCGTCCACACCAGCTCCGCAGAGACGACCGCCTCCGCATGCGACAGCGTACTGCCCACCTGCAGAAGAGGTTCCTCAAACGAAGACTTTCATCCAAACTGGCAGAATTACCGAGCAAACCAGACCAGCGCAGGATGAGCTGCGCCGGCGTGCACATCACCTGCGCAGAAGCCACTGCCTCCGCCTTCGTCAGCGTGAATCCCACTCGCGGACAGAATCACCCTCTGTTAGACGTTCCATACACACTGACGAGATTCAGTGTGCAGCACAGACCAGTCCAGCAGGATGAGCGATGCGCCGGCATCCTCAACCTATGCAAAGACCACTGCCTCCGCTTCAGCGAGAGGCTGCGCTTGTTTATGCTAACGCACCACATAAACTCAGACGGTCGACGGGGTGAGTATCAGATGGTGAAGTCACCAGTGGGTGTCATGCAAGGACAGATGTGGCAACGGCTTCCAGACAGATTCACTGTGTGATTACGAAAACACGGTACCCGAAACTCACCCCAGCGGCGGTGATGGACAGCAGAGCCACGCGGCAGCCATCGCTGTTTTGGAACTCGTCGACCCCCTGCTTGCGCGCCGCGGCCGGCGTGCTGCCATCGATTCGCACGCCGCGGCGCCCCGGCTGCCCCGTCAGGCAGGCGCCCTGAATCGCGTCCAGCACCGCGGTGTGATGCGCAAACACCAGCAGCTTCACGCCTGCACAGGGACGCAGAACATAGTGAACTGTTTTCTGTAAAGCGCTGAAAGTACGTTTGCAGGAGGAAGTGCTCTTTGCAGCGTGCTGCGGCGCCCAGGGTGTGCAAGACGCAGGCGCTCTGAAGGGCCTCCAGCACTGGGTTTTAGGGTTTGTGTTGGCACATGCCCCCAAAGAATTCGGATGCATCCAATGCTGTCTGTTGTGCATGGCGAAGCACTGAACGAGGAGTCCTCCATTAGGTGCTGCAGTGCGCTGATGCCGCCATAAGCTAGATGGATTCCCTACATAAAAGGTCGCTTCCTAGCAGCCAACTGGCACACCATATGGTCCCGCTTCCTAGCAGCCGACTGGCACATTCTGTGTGAGTGCATCCTTTGGCACCTCCGCTGCATTTCGCGCCGCAGGGACTCACTGAACAGCTCAGATTGTCCCTGTTTTCATTAACCGGCAATAGATGCGCTTATGACCGTGTAAAGCTCCGATGTCTTCCTACCTCGGACCGGCAGCTCATCAATGCGATCTGCCGCCTTGCCATCGCTTGGCCTTGCCACTAGCGCCATAAGGCTGCTTGAGCCAGCACAGCTGGTCATCGCTTTCGAATCCCCCAACCAGTGTCGCACCCGGGTTTAGGTTTTAGGGTTAGGGTACCCCGGTACAGCAGTTGGTTGACATATTCAGCGGCATGTGCAGCTCTGGCGTCACCACCTTCCAACGAGTTCCGCAACCCAGCCATTCCGGGAATTGCAGAGTGTCCCACCTCGGTCCAGTAGCTCGCTGATGTGTTCTGCGACGGGCACCGCCTTGGCATCTCCAGACGCGCTGTAGAACTTGTTCAGCAGCACCTGCCGCCGCCGGTCCACCTCCTCGGGGCGCAGCGACGAGCTGGTGGACGCCGCCGCCATCTCCTTCTGAATTGCCGCCAGGTCCTGGACGAAAGAACATGGATCAATTGCTCTGTTTCCTCACGATAAACTGCGAAGTGGGTGGCTAAAGTTCACCGGCACTTGCCGCTGGCGGTCCGCCTCTTCTGACCGCAGTGAGGTGCTGGACAAGCCTGTGCCTCCACATCCTTCTGCCGCCAGCTCCTGCAATCATTTGCAGTGACCGCAATCATTTGCTCTATCATTCCTGCGATTGCACTCTTTGCAGCTGTGTTACAGAGTCTCAGCTGTACGAACTGCCACTGGTTCGCCCCCTGGGGCCGCATCGCGGAACTGGCAGACACTGCCACCCCATCAACATCCGAGTCGCCGCCAGCTCCTAAGGTAGTAAACACACAGATGTCAGAATTTGTGAGACTCGTGAATGCAGGTGCAGCAGCACATGCTGCCGCTGGTCCGCCTCCTCCGGCCGCAGCGGCGACACCGCCGCCGTTTCGCTTTGCATGGAGATGTGTTCATAGTTGAAAACTCTGCCTCGCTCCAGGGTGCGCATCGAGAGAGCGGCCGACACTGCTGCTGATCTCAAGTCAGGCATCCCCGACACTGCCGATGGGTAGCCAAGTAGAGGGACACCAAATTACATGCGGCAGGCCTGAGGACTGTGAGCTTTGAGCAGCAGGGCACATTAGAGTCGCCAGAACTTCGAAAGCGGAAAGGCAGAGGGTTTACGCAAAACCCTAAACCCTAAACTCTTTCCGTCAAAACCCTAAACCCTAAACTTTTTTCCGGGTTGTATTCATTGCCTTACCTTGAGATGCGAGGGGTCTGGCAGGATGGGCACGCGGGAGCGGCGCTTGGGCGGCAGGTCGCTCAGCACGTCCGCCTTCAGCCGCCGGATCATGCCCACCGCCTGCATCCAGACATACACTCGGCGCGACAATTCGGCGAGACAAGAGGCAAGTGCAAGGTTGAAAGGCGCGAAGTTGAAGACCTGTACTCTGCTTGGACTCGAGCACCTGCTCTATCCACTCACAGTTCGATTGCAAATACGAGGTTCGGCGTGCAGCTGCAGAACCATGTGCGGCTCGTGCAGGTTGGCAGGGTCACTGTGTTGGATGCCGTATTCGAAGCATTTTCTAGAGTTCCTGGAACACACCAGGTACGTCAACGATCCCGGTGTCACACTCCCAGGACCGCATGTTGGCTATCGAGCACGCAGGCGGAGCCATTGTACTGCACACCGTAACCCAAAGCCCTATTTGCGGGTTTGACATTCAGCATGACAGGACGGGGCCTTACCTCCAGAACCGCGTGCAGCTCGGGCACATTGGCGGAGCCGCTGTACTGCGTGCCGAAGCCGAAGCGCGCCGGCTGCGGGTCGCAGTAGCGGCCGCCAAAGGTGGACAGCGCGCCCAGGCCGCCGCTCGTCAGCATGTCCAGCTGCATCAGAAAGCTGCGTCAGAGGTGCTCAGACATCCTGCATTGTGGCTGCAGTAGCAGCCGCCCAAGGTAGACAGCACGTCCGGGCCATCGCTCGTGAACCTACCCAGCTGCAAAGAGAAGAGCTCTGGTCCAATGTCTACTGAGAACAGGGGTCTTACGACAAAGCCAGTATGCCTCTAGGTTTTGTTTCTCGGTCATTGACCGGATTGCGGTGCTGCCAATGGTGGACAGTACACCCAGACTGCCGCTCGTCAGCATGGTCAGCTGCAGCATGGGGCACAACAGTAAGTCATCGCACACGTAGTCGTGTTTCCGGAAAGCTTTGCAGAGACTTGTTGATAAGTGCCGTCATGTTGTGCTGCGCAGCTGCATGCACTCTACACAGATTAGGCCATTGTGATCACGATTGGAGGCCCAAGTGCACGTCTGGAGCAGCGCTTCAGTGCGACCACTGCACGAACCAGCCCAGTTGCACGCCGAGGCGAGAGTGCGGCGGTTGGCGACACTGCGTGCCAGAATGGCCCTCTGCTGACCACACAGGTCGTGTATGTGAGCTTATGCAAGGACGATACGGCACACAAGCTGGGGTTGCTCTATTGCTGTACTCCTGTGTTGCTGTATAAGCGAAAAAACACTTTCCAACACATCAAGCGTTGGAAAATGTGCACCTGAGGGTACAGCTCGATGGGGCGCGACAGCGCCGGCGTGCCGGTGATGAGGATGGCGCGGGAGGCGCCTTTCACCAGTGGCGCCACCGCCTGCAAGAGAGCAGAGAGTGACATCAGCAATCATCGCACCGTCCTGAGTGTCGCCATGGGTTGCGCGGCATTGCCTCCTCTGGCGCGTTGCTGCCCTTTCCGACGGCGCTACCGCCCGTAGAGAAGGTAACACAAACATCATCACTGTTGTCGATGTGCTTGATGATTGCCGTACTGCCATGGCTTGCTGCAGCTGACATTGTGTCCTGACATTGTGTCCTGACATTGTGTCACGGGACGCCCTCAGACAGCGGCGCAACCGCTTTGCACTGCAGATTCCAGTATCGTCAATACTGCCCCAACGACTGAGATCTGTTCCAGGGCGTTATCACAGTCTGCTACTCCGCACATGTAGCGCAGCGCCGCCCATGCAGCCTCCGGTGACAAGCTATTTAGGGTTTATGGTTTAGGGTTTAGGGACAAGCTGTCATGGTGCTTGAGCTTCCACAGGCCTCAAGACGACCTAACATGAATGTTACGCAGTTCTGACAAGACCCGCCGCTAGACTAGCACATGCAGGCTCGTCCTGCCTGTGTGGCCTAGGAGGAGGGCGACTTGAGGTGGAACTTTGTCAAACCAGCGGCCTGGCGGGATTGGGGGTTGCTCGCACTGCAGGAGGAGAGAAAAGGCCCTCATCCAGACAGGGAATTACCTGCGTGCATTGGGCGCAGGGGGACTTGAAGACGGCAGGTGGTTCGGTGGTTACACCATCAGCCCGGCAGAATTGGGACTGCTTGGATTGCATAGTGAGGAGAAGAGCCACTCAGTCAGACGCGCACCTTCGTTCGCTGGGCGGTGGGCGACTTAAGGGCGTGGCTCTCGTCCGCTATGATGACGCCAAACTCCGCGGCAAGGTCCTCCGGCAGCTTTTTGATCAGGTCGTCTGCGGCAACGCAGACTGGAAGTTAACAGGCGAGTTACCAGCAGCGGGAAGGCGGTACGCCTCATGTACAATCACTTTTCCCTGCCTGGAGGTGCTCACAGGCACAGGACACTCCAAGGCAGCACAGCCTGCAACCACGAGTGTGTGGCAGGGTTTATCATGGATACGTGGTGGACTGGGAGTTGCGCTTCAGGCCGTACATGACACGATGAGCACACGGCGGCGGTGGCGCCGCCACGATGCCGTCAGCTTCTTGTTGACGTCCTGCAAGAGGAATGAAACTTGGATCGATCCTGGATGTGCACAGCAAACCTGCGTGTGTTCTGCGGGGATTGAAGTGTTGTCAGAATGCATGGCGACTGGCATGAACAGCCGTTCTGCTGTGCCAACGGATGCGCCAATGAGCGACACTGTCAAAATCGCTGTGGAGTCACAAGTGTGCCTGCACAAGCCATCGTGGGTGGCTGCACAAGCACAACACAGCGGCATGGCCGTTCGTCTCGGTGGCATACCTAGTGCACAGTCGAGGAACGCAGCCGTGCAATGCGATTGGCGCGTAGAGAAGATGCAGCTGCCACGTGAAGGAAGCGTGCGTATTGAGCATAACCCAGACATCTTAGGTTACGAGGAAATCTGGCAGGGAACAGGCCCCACCTTGCCGGCAGCGGCGATGGTGATCTGGTCGGACTGCGGCAGCAGCGCAGGCAGGTCCAACCTTAGTTGATTGGGACACGGCCAGAAAGAAAACACCCGCACCTTGCCGGCAGCGACAATGGCGATCTGGTCGGGCGGCGGCGGCAGCGCCGGAAGCGTCCAGCTCAGCAGCACTGTAACCTTTTAGCACCAGACCAAGATTCCAGCATCAAAATAATCAGCAAGTTGAGGAGCCTCCCCACCTTGCCGGCAGCGACAATGGCGATCTGGTCGGGCGCCGACAGCAGCGCCGGCGGCGTCCAGGTCAGCAGCGCGGCATACCACTGCAGCCGCAGCGACGAGGGGCACACCACGACCATCGGCCAGTCGTCCGGGAAGCACGCCGCGATGCAGATGGCCTGCGGGCGAGGAAATGTACCATGATTTGGAACTTCAAGGTCCGGTGTACCTGGGGAGCACATGACCAGCAGCGGCCAAATCTCCAGGAAGCACGCCGCGATGCAGATCGCCTGCAGACAGGAGGGAGCTGGACTGTCGAATGAGCGCAGTGCTGAGGGGCAGGTAGGCACACAGCTTCGAAAAGAGAACCACGGAATTGCTCTACGTCACCGGTAGTGGAAAAAGTGATTAAAATCAAGGATCCTTTTCGTCACGCTGCTACGCAGACGGCTGTGCAGTGCCTGGGGCGCGCGACGCCTTTCGGTCCACGTCCTTACCTGCACCGTTTTGCCGAGGCCCATCTCGTCCGCCAGCAGGCACCGCCCACCGAGCTGCACGCCCCGTCGCACGCCCACGCGCTGGAACGGAAACAGCCGCCCCCAGACGTGCGGTGGAATGCCCTCCAGGCGGCTTCGCACGGCGGCTTCATCAACTACGCAACAGTATAAAGTTTGGATTTCGTTGCGAAGTCGAATTGGAGCAGAGCACAGGTATAAGAGCGACATTGACACTCCTGCCAATGGTGTCTTTCATAAGCCCTGGAAGGGGAAACGGCTGAGCGACTGCCGTCTGGGCGTCGCTGTACGGTGGCCTCAAACTGCGCACCGCTGTCAGACCAGAAAGTGAGCGAAACGCTTTGGCACACGGCTACGTAACGGCATAGCTTGGCGGTGCATCTCAGATCACGCCGTCTGAACGCCGCTGTGTGATGACCTCATCGACTGCAGGGCATCGGAGCCTGCGCTGGCAGAGGGCGTTGCTACTTAGACTGCATTTGCAAGCGCGCTCACAAGCTGGTATTCCGTGTCTTGTGCTGACTGTGGATGGCGGCAATGGCGTGATGCATTCAATGCAGCTGACAAGGCATATAACGACAATAGCACGAACCTGAAGGTTGCATGCGCTAGAGGAGTACAAACGTCCGCCAGTAGACTGCTGGGCGTATGCAAAAAGACAGCTCCTTCCTGCAGGTCCTACTCTTGCAGCCTAAACCCAGCAACCTAGAACATGCGGTGGCCGGTCGATGTCAGCGACGGCATGGACAGCTTGGATTGCGATCACAGGAGGAGAATCTGCAGGATGGGCAGCCTCTGCAGGATGGGCAACCTCTGCATGTGTGATACGATGCTGTTGGCTCACCTCGCGGCTCGGCCGAGAGCAGCTTCACGATCTTCTGTGGCGGCTGCTTGACCTCCAAGTCCGGCAGGTTGGCCCGAATCGCCGCCACCACCGCCTTCGTGCCTGCCGCCGGGAACTCCCACAGCCGCTCGCGGTTGTTCCAGCGCAGCTCGCCTTGCACCTCCGGCACCGACCTGTGTGCGGGGCAATAATAAAAAGGGGCAAAAAATGGCTATTCCAGGAGCCCCACAGGCGGTCGCTGGCGTTCCAGCGCGGCTCGCCCTGGACCTCTGGCACCAACCTGGGCAGCAGGCAGTGCTGACTTGAATTGTCTTGCAAGACATTAATGTCCTCAATTGAGGCGCTGGCCGAAGTTTCCTCGTGCTGGCCCACGGCGACAAAACGCAGGTAACCTGGTGTGGCTAGCAGGTAACCGGTGGCGTTGCAGGTAAAATATTGAGGTCTTGCAAAAGGCAGCCACGCTGGTGTTGCGACTCACCGCAGCTGCAGGCGATGAACTCAAGGGAGGAAAAATATAGGGTTGTTTAAAGGCACACTTGATGAGGTCGATGAAGGGCTGGCTGTAAGCCGTCTTTGCGCCGGCGAGCCCACCGCCGAGCATCTGGATGGCGACCACGCCGGCAGCGGGAGCAGCGCCGCTGCCGCTGCGCCCGTTCTGCTTGCAGAGTGGGGGGTAGGAGGTTCAACTAAGGGCGGATGCGCCATTAGCAAGAGAGATGATTCAGGCTCCGCCTCCACCATTGAGCTTTTGACTTGCATATTACCACGGCGGCTCCAACATTGCTGCGCTGCCACGCAGTCAGAAAAGCGTGTCAGCAGCTGTGACGCCTCTCAGCAGCACCCCTCAGCGACTGCCACACACTGCGCAGGATGAGACGTGTCAGCAAGGTCGTGAGCAAGTGGCGAAAGCAAGATATTTTGGCGCACCTCCTGGGATCCTCGGGGTGGGCTGGCGAGGGACGCCGGCAGACGCCTCCCGCCACCTTCGCCGCCGCTTGCGGCGCCACCAGCGCCGCCGCCGCCGCCGCTGGCATGCGGAGTGGGGCAGTCCCGGGACCAGTGCCCCTCCTGCATGCACTTGAAGCACGCGCCCGGCGGCGGCCGCATGCTGCCGGGCGAATGCGCCGGCGGCGGCCCGCCGCCGCCAGGTGACCGCAGCCCGCCTGGGGATGCAGCAGCGGAGCCGCCGCCGCCACGGAGGGAAGCAGCAAGGGCCCTTGCAGGGGTGCGCGGGCTGCCCATGCCGCTGCTGCCGCCGGCAGCTGCGGCACCCCCAGAAATTGTCGCAACGCCACCCTGTTGCCGAGGAGGTGTCGCCGGCATGCCCTGGCTGCCCATCGGCTGCTCTGCGTAGCGCCACTCGCGCTGCACCGGCTGCGCCGCGGGTGTCATGCGGCCGCCAAAGTTCATGCCCCGTTTGGCGCCCGAGCCTGCGGCGCCACTACCTGAGGACGCGAAAATATGTCTGAAATCCCTCTGGCATGTGCACCACGTGGTCAGCACCTTGCGAGAGCGGATTCCAACATGTATACATAAACAAGCAACTTGCCTGTCCATCATGAGCATCTTCGACGCCTAGACTGCCGTGCGTGAACAGTGTGCATGTAGACTACAGTGTGTCCAACAGCAGCATTCTAAGAAAGCCCTCTGGATGGTCAATTCTTGGAGGCCCCCTTGGATAGCCACAGTCTGCACCTACAGGAATGCCACACCTGGTGAGGGGGCGGGCGCGCCGCCGCCACCAGCGTCAGCCCATGCAACGAAGCCGCAGCCGCCAGGCTGTGGCAGCGAGCACATCCATGCCGGCCTGCGCAGCAGGTTGGCGTCGATGGCAAATGCATGGCATACACAAGCCCTCTTTGCACAGAGCTGTGCTCTGCAGTGGAACGGTCGAGAATTGTCGAGGACAGTTCTCGAATGTCCCAGAATTGTCGAGGACTGTTCTCGAATGTCCCACTGCAGAAAGGAGTCAACAGGTGCTGGTCGATCCCCGGCATTTCACCGATTGCCGGGGCGCTGCCGTCTCTGAGCCGAGCGCTGGCCGGAAAAGCACAGCAGCTGGTTTCCGCTCACCTGCCCTCGTTCTTGCCCTTCATCACACTCCGCACGACCGACGGCAACCCGTGCGTCTTGCATGGCGGGCCCCTTCCGCCGGCGCCAGGTGGCGTCTGCATGCCGGCGCTCTTGGTGTTTTTGATTTCAGCTGCTGCAAGTGGTTGCTCAGCCCCGAGCAGACGGCGTCGCGAGCGGCAGACGCGCTTTTGTCGGCCCCTGCGTGCCAGCTGCTGCGCCCTTACTGGCTCGGCACTAAAGAGCCGATGCTGCCGCCTACACCTTCCTGCGAATTTGTTGTGGCGCGCCCGCTGCAGGGTGGCGCCTCACCACCATGGCGAGCTTGTGCAGCAGCGCGCGCACGCTTCGGGCCACTGCGTGAGGAGAGTCCAACTCAATTTGATTATGTCAATAGCTGAGTTTGGACAATGGTCTTGTGTTCAACCTGCTGTCTCACAAGGGCAAAGCGCGCTGCGCACATGACCGGCCAGGTCTTAAGGTGCGAATGCGGCTTCGCAGTAGCATATTCCGTAAGTAGACCACTCTGGAATGTCCAGATTTGGTTCGAAACAGACAGACACAGACGTAAGGCCAGAAGGCAGCGAGGCTTCCGGAAGGCATCGGCTCACGACTTGCGCACCTTGGACGTCGGCCCAGGGGCGCCCAGCATGCACAATCCTAATAGCCGATCTGCCCACATAGCTCGTGATCGCCAGGGTCACTCCTTACAAGAACCTCGCGTGATCTGTGTGCTTCGCTTGTCTCGTCGAAGTGGTCCGATCAGCACA
>JAABUM010001585.1_pt1 | contig 33388 bp, 59 predicted proteins | sample 5559161 | NCBI WGS metagenome assembly JAABUM01 (sample SAMN10711868, study PRJNA513369) | rock metagenome | isolation source: Antarctica rocks | place: Antarctica: Victoria Land, Siegfried Peak nord
GAGCTGCAGAATTTCCGGAACGTGCATCTGGAAGGTTTAGCCGAGGCATCACTGAGCTTGGGGTGGCAAATTATGGCAGATATAGGGTTTCGCATCTGTGCGAAACGTTTCGCCGAGGGTACTTTGAGTTTCGCGTTTCGCATTTCACGTCTGAGGTTTAAGCACGAACCCTGACAAAGTGCATGCCTGGGTGCAGCATGCCGCCGCAGCAGCTGCAATTTGCAATACAGAAGGTTTCAATGAGTGCTTGCAGTCGCATACGCAAGTGCTTGGATCAGTCGCGCGACTGCGGCTGGTCGTGAGGAGCACCCAGCCGAACGAATTCGGTCGCGAGGTCTGCCGCACTCTGAGGACCGAACACGCTGGGCACGCTCTGGAATGCATAGAATGCAAAAGTACATACGATACTGCCACCATCTGGCGCCAGCACGCCGTTGCCATCGCTGAGATGGTTTGAAATATCGCCTCCTGGCGCCTCCTGGCGCGCTGCGCACTGGGAGCCCGGCATCAGTGCGATGGGCAGGGTGACTCACAGATCGACTCATGTTGAAAGTTCTTGCCTGTATCAACCGTCAGACCTGATCCCCCCTCCCGTGGCACTGATTTGGAGTGCATTAGCTGGCATCTTCTTATATACATGACCTGCACCTGCCTGTGCATGACCCCTCTCTTCGATCGAAGCGCATGTTTGATGGGTTCTGACAGATTTGTGCCAGTTGCAAACTGCTGACAGCATCCGGCAAGCAGTTTTATCATTGCGCACGCAGAAAGCGCAGAAAGCCCCACAGCAAAAGAACACTCTTCTCAACATGCTTGACGTGAAGGGGACCGGGGCGCAGACGAAGGCAGCGCAGAAATCTGCGAGGGTGCGCCGTGTCTTACCGTTCCGCCACAATGCGCCGGCTTCTGGTTGAATGTACCTTGTCGTCTTGTGCCCCAACCATTGAAGCTCCAAGGAAACGTACTGACCCTGACGACGTTTGTTTGTTGTGCGACAGCCTGCGCAGCCGGGCCAGCATGCCGCAGCGCCACGCGCCGCTGGCCATGCTCCCCGACAGGCGCCTGCTGCTGCTGCTGCTGCCGCGCCGGCACCATCATCTCGGCCAGGCAAGTGTTTCTCTGTGAATGCAAAAAAATTGCAGACTTTGGCTTTCTTCTCATCTGCCAACGAACTGTGTCGTGGTGTGATCCGCATTGCAATCGGTCGGTCCTTGCAACTTTGCGCTCTATGCAAACTCTGAGGTGCCGGTACATTCTCGCACAGAGCCCCGCCAGCAGGCAGCAGCACCGCGGCCCGCAGCGCCGGCGTTGTGCATGCCGCCGCCGCCAGCCGGCGCCGCCGCGGCAGGCAGCGGCGCAGAAGGGCACCCAATGGACCTGGAGGCAGAGGCGGCAGCCGAGCCAGTGGCACCAGCTGCGCAGGGTGTCCTGCCGCCCGGCGCTGCTGACGCAGCTGCTAACAGCGCAGCGGCGCGGCCCTCAGCTGCTGAGGTACCGGCTCCATTGGCCTTCACGGACCAGGTTCCCGGTTGTCTTCTGATGCCGTGGCTTGGATCAACCGCAGACTCGGATCAGATGCGATTCCATGCTTGCAACACCCTCCCAGGGTCAAAGTTTCGATTGTGATCATTGAGCACCATGAACGGAATACATGACATTGGTTTGAATGGCTCATAGCCAATCATGCGCACACTGCGGTGGCCAGGTGATAGCCAGCCAGGAGGACGGCATGTACGTCATCTGGGAGACGTCGCCCACCGGCGGCGGCGGCGGCGCCCGCCACCCATCGCTGCAGCGCGCCGCCTTCCCCGCGGGCTACCCACGCCCGCTGTCCGCGCCGGAGGCCCGCGCGCTTGGCGGCGCTCCCGGCGGCGGCGGCGGCGGCAGCGGCCAGCTGCAGCACTCGGCGCCGTCGGCGCAGGACACGGCGGCGCGCGCCCGACTGATAGACGCTGTGCGATGCGGCGAGGAGGGCGCCGTCGCGGCGGTGGCGGCGGCGGTGGCCGACGGCGACGCCGAGCTGCAGCAGCTGCTGCCCCTGCAGCGGCTGGCGTCCAGGTGAGGTGGATTGGACTTGATGAGGACTAGGTCCTCCTCCAGTGCGGCGAGGAGGAAGGGGGGCGAGGGCGGTGCTGCACTGCTGTCCTGTTTGTGTGACGATCCTTGTTTCAGCCTGTGGTCATGCACTGCGCAGGACATCGCCCGGCGAGACCATGTGGTCTGACTCGCCAGGCTACAGCAACATGAGCGGCGCAGCCACCACAGGTGTGTAATAACAGCTGTTGACGCTTGCGAGATGATGACTCGGACACCCTGTATGTGGCAGACCTTTGGTGAGTTACTCCTTGTGAATTTCGTTGTTCTGCCTGCTGCAGGGAAGAAGCGACACAGAGTGAGCTTCGGCGGGGTGACGGGGGCCTCGCCAGCCCCAGTCGCCAGCCGCCGCCGCGTCAGCGGCGCCTTTGGCCGCCCACAGGGTGCCGCTACACCGGTGCGAACTAACCCAAAACGAAACGATGCGCTGCCCGCTGCATTCAAGCCAGGCAGGGATTCTTGGTGACTTTGGCCCAGGCGGAGGCAAACGAATGTGCCCTCGACAGCCTACCATGTCCGAGCCTTCTGTGGCCTGGCTCAGGGCACCCCGCGGGCTGGCGGCGCCAAGGCGGCGGGCGGCAAGCGGCGGGCGCTGCTGGATCTGCTGGACCAGGTCGCGGTGTCTACAGCCACGTCTTCAGCCACGTCTTCAGCCACGCCCACGACCGCGTCTGCAGCCATGCACCACTCGGATGTGTCCGACGCCGCGGAGCAGGTGGACACCCAGAGTTGTTGGATCAGCAGCAATTGCATGCGGCACAGGGCACATATCAGATGAAGTATGGCGCTGCTTGTATCAGACGCCCACCAACAAAACATATTCATGCCCATATGGTGCAGTGCCACGAAACGTGCAGGTCAGGCAGCCCACCTCGTGAGAAATGACCATAATAGAAGGAGGCCCCTTACAACATGGTGCCTGGCGCAGTCATCTGACCCCAGACTCTGATCGGCGAAATCTGTCGTCGCTCCAGGAGAACGGCGATACGCTGCGCAGACAGCATGCCCCAGGTGATGGCCTTGGCGGAGCCGCAAAGCAAACAGCGACTGCAGCTGCAGCACCGGCTGCCAAGGGGCGGGTGGCGGGGCAGTCGGCAGCTCTTGCCAGTGCTGCAGCAGATCCAATTGCTGCAGCAGAACCAGTGCGTGAGCCGCCTGTCACGCCAGCCAGCCACCGGCAGGGACCGGCGGCCCCACACGCCGCAGTGCCAGCGCCCTGCATCACCCCTGCCAGCAGCAGCCAGCGGCCGTCGCAGCGGGCAGAGGCCGACGCGGCCGGTCGGCCGCCATCGCAGGCGAAGCACGCTCAAGGCCAGCCGTGGCAGACGCCGCAGCCTGCCGCCATTGCAGAAGCGGCTGCAGGGCAACAGGAGCAGGGCCAGCAGACACCGTCGCCACACATTGCTGTTCCGCAACAGCAGCAGCAGCCTACCGCCGTCGGCAACACTGGCGTCTTCTCGCCGGGCACTCCGACAGGTGGGGATTTGTGCTTCTGGGTCAATGTCCACTGTGGTCAACACGATCCCCTGCTTGCCGAATGTGATGGTGTACTGTCTGGTGACATGTGCAATCCATGGCACGATGAGCTCTGCAAATTTTGAGGCCTGCGAACCATTGAACAGGGGACGAGGCAGACGAGGCGCTGCTGGCAGCAATGGAGGAAGCAGCTCTGGCGGCCAGCAAAGCGCGGGCAGCGCAGTCTGCACCAGCTGCCGCTGCCACGGCGCCCGCGGCCACTGCGCCCGCCGCCACGGCGGCCGGCGCCGCGGGTGCAGCTGTGCACTGCTCTGCCGGCCAAATGCGTCCGGCATCGCACCCGCAGTGCAGCCTGCCCGCCCAGGTGAATAACGCACAGCCAGGCCGCCAGCAGCAGCTGTGGCAGCAGCAGGCGCTGCATGCTGGCTCGCAGGCAGCGCTGAACGGACGGCAGCAGGTGCAAACACTGCCGCAGCCGCAGCAGCCGGCCGCAGCGCCGTCGCGGTCCGCCCCGGACGCCGCGCAGCCAGATGCGCTCTCTGGCAGGCACCCGCAGCAGCCACGGCCCCAGCCGCAACCGTACGGAACGGCTCAGCAGCGGCCTGCAGCGGCAGCCGTGGCGGCGCCAGGCCTGCAGCGCCACAGCCAGGCGGCGGCCGCAGCAGCAGCGCTGGCGGCGCCTGCACACTGCCAGCAGCCTGCCCAGAAGCAGCCGCCGGCCGCGCCGCAGCCGTGGGTTGGCACCTCTGGCGTCTTCTCGGACAGTGATGACGAGGCAGAGCTGCTCGCCGAGGTGGAAGCCATCGAGCGGCAGGTGAGACATCCTTCGAGGAATCAATCAGTTACACGTGGCCATTAGCAGCAGTAAAGCACAGGGGTCGAAAGCTCGCCTTGGGGCCCGAGGGTTGCCACACTCAGTGCATCGCTTGCAGCCTGCCAGCGGCAACAGGGCACACACTGTGACTGTGGAGTCAGACAGCTGTGGATGCGCCATGCCAGCTGCCATTTCCGCCGTTGCATGAACATAAATCAGACTTCTTGCTGTGCGCTGCAGGCCGAGGCAGTGAAGGCAGGTCGCACAGTGGCCGCCAGCGTGTCTGACACGTGCGCCCCTTCCTTCCTCAGAACGCTCTCCGAACCTCAGCAAATGGGCTGCCGCTGCTCTTCGTCCTGCTTGCCGCTCGATCCGCTCAGCAATGCTGCTATATCTGTGCACGCCAAGGCGCTTGCCTGCGAAGTTGGCCCTGTTGTTTCCGTACTGGCACAGCCGCACCATTGCTCACATCCTGTGTTGCACCTGTGCTGTTGCACAGACTGAATGCCAGCTGACATTTGCTGGTGGTTCGGCGAGCAGGCTGGCGCAGCCGCAGCCGCAGCCGGAGCAGCTGCTGCATGTGGTGCTGGAGGTGGAACACGGGCCGCAGGAGACGCGGCTGCGCCTCCTCAACGAGGCCACGGCACGTCCTTGTTACTGCTGGCACTTTTCTGTGGTGTTGATGATGCCCCTTTGATGCTGCCCTTCTCATTGATCAGGGCGCGCTGCAGCATGTTGCCGCTGCGCTCGCAATCGGCTGGGTTGATGCCGGTGCAGAAAGCTTTCCCGCAGAGGTCGTGGCAGCGCAGTCGACTGTACGGGGGACCCTGTCAGGCAGCTTATCAAATAGAGAGGGCAGACCGACTGCCTGCCTGGCATGCTGCATGCTGGATGCCGGAGATGGCAGAGCCACACATCACAAGCAATGACCGCACCTTAGCGGCACCTCAACCCGCCTGCGATGCTTCCCTCCACAGGGCAGGGAGGTGGTCGCGCACCTGCAGGACAGCTGGGAGGGGACGCCCGCAGCACTGGGCGACCCGGTGCACCTGATAGTCCCGCGCCTGGAGCCCGGGGACGACGGCGCGCTGCACGCTCGCTGCACGCACTCGGAAGGCCTCCTCATCCTGCACCCCGACATCCTGCTCTCCGGTGCGCAGAGCACTCGCGGCAGTCGACACATATCAAGCTAACCACTCTCAGCAGCCGCGTCCAGCAGCCCGCTGCAGCACCTGAGGTTGAGGGATCCGCCGTCTGCCCTGGACTGATGGCTGTCTTGAGTCATCCTCGACAATGCCTCAGAGACACGAGCCTGCAGTTGTGTCAAATGATGTCGTGATTGCTGGCTGCAGGCACTCGCATCGCCGGCGCGCTGGGCTGCCAGCGCAAGGCGGTGTTGGAGGAGCGCTATGGCGGCACCACCAGCAACGCCGCCGCCGTCAGCGGCACCCTGCTGCACGAGCTCCTGCAGGTGTGATGGCGCGCCTTGGCTCCTGGAAGCTGGACCCTGACTGCGCATGGAATCGATCATGCTGCCGCCATGGGTTAGCGCTGGCTAATGGTCTAGAAGTTTTGACGCTGCGCTGTTGGACTCGCACACGCTCCCTGCCCGCTCGAGTCGCCAATTTTGAATTATGTGATATCCAATATATATGATGATAATGTTAATCGTGATGTGAATGCACAGGCGGCGCTGACGGAGGGCATCAACGTTGAGGCGGGGCTCGTGGCACGTGCGCGGCCCATCATCAAGGCCGCCGCCAGCAAGCTGCTCGAGGTGCGCCGCTCGTCAAGGGGCATGTTTACTGTGCAGTTATTTTGAGAATTCCAAGCAAATGTCGTCTTCGTGGGCAACGCTGCCTGCCCGCTGGACGATCGCTGAGTCCTGATTTGCGACGAGCACCGCACTGGAGAAGCGACGGCACACAAGTGAGAGCCTTTTTGAACGAGCTGCGCATTTATTGTGTAATGCAGGTTTAAGTTTGATTTGGACCAAAGTGAATCTCTGATCAACCTTGATGTGCAGGCGGGCATGGACGAGTTCCAGGCGGCGGCCAAGGTAGAGGAGGCGGCGCCGGCGATGGCCGCCTGGCTGCGCGCCTTTGTGCAGCCGCAGCCGCGAGCGCCCGTGTCCATGGGGCCCGGCTTTGGCGAGCAGGTCACCAAGGCGCTGTGCATTCAGGTGTGATGACCAGCGCCTTTCACTGCTCTTCTGTGTGCCTGCGTGCCTGTGCATGCGGGAGCAGAAGATCATGAGTACGGTGCTCCTTAGCAATGTTGCAGTGCTCTCCGGTCGTGTACAAGCATGGGCTGCTTCAGCGCTCTACTACATGTGACAGTGTGGCAGAGCCTACGATTGTGCAGCATGATTGGCCGTGTTGAAAGCGGACGAGGTGTCTGCGAAACAGGAGGTGGTGGACATCGAGGAGTCGGTGTGGGCGCCGCGCCTCGGCCTGAAGGGCAACATCGACGCCTCGCTGCGCATCGGCACCTCCGCGGCGCCGCAGCCGCAGCAGGGCGGCATGCAGACCTGGCTGCAGGGCGGGCCTGCAGGCGGGCAGCAGGGCGGGCATGGCCAGTTCCAGCAGCAGCAGCAGCAGTCGCGGCAGCAAGGGAAGCAGCAGCACGGCCAGCAGCGGCAGCAGGGCGGGCCGGGTCAGCAGCAGCAGCAGCAGCAGCAGCGGCGGCACCCCTGGCAGGCAGGGCAGCAGCAGCCGCATGCCCAGCAGCAGCCGCCGCATGAACAGCAGCAGCCGCGCTGGCGGCAGCAGGTGCTAGCGACGCCGGTGCAGCAGGCCCTGGCGCCCTTTGAGTTCAAGACGGGCCGCCCCCACCACAGCCACCGCGCCCAGGTCTATACATTGGGCACACTCACCCACTTGCACTGAATCGGTGTTGAACTGGTCTGGACTTGCACTGCCTTTTCTTGTATTGCATTGCCAACTGCAGGCAGCACGGCCAGCGCATGCTGTGTAAGCAAGTGAAGACAACTTACAGCGACGTGCTTCTGCGCACCGCTGCAAGATTTGCTCGCGCTGTCGCACCGTCCTGCTGACCATCAGTGTATTGCAATATCTCGCAGGTGGCGCTGTACCTGCTGCTGCTGCGGGAGCGCTATGGGGTGGCCACGGACCTGGGCCTGCTGTGGTACCTCAACCAGCCGGTGCTGCGACCCCCTGCCTCTTGCCTAATGAAACTTTTGGTCGTTTACGCTGGATCATGGAACATCCAGGACAGCACCCACCTTCCCCAGAACCCGCCCCATAATATGGCACATGGCCTGAATTTCTTGCGGTCTGTTCCTCACGAATACACCTGCTTTGCAGGAGCCGGAGGCAGTGGCCAACAGCCCGGGGGAGGTGGCATCGCTGATGGTGCTGCGCAACGGCCTGGCGGCGCACCTCGCGGCCGGCTCGCTGCCGCCGATGCTGCGGGACCCCAGCCCCCGCGGCTGCGCCCGCTGCTTCGCGCTGACCACATGCTCGATCGCCCACAAGGCGCGCTTAGCATTGTGACTGCGCACAGTCTCTTTGCTGCAGCGTGTGCGGCATATATACGAAACACTCAGCGAGAGCGGGGGCCATGTGCATCACTCGTGTTGCGGAGCGCATACTCCTGTAATCTGGCTTCTCTGCACGCCGCATCACATCCAATGGGTGGTCACGCTGCGTCGAGCTGCGCGGTGTAACAAGCAATCGCCCTGAATGGCGCTTCCAGTTGTGCCGCCGTCCCACAGGCGCTGGAGGGCGGCACGTCGGAGAGCGCCGGCATGGGCCCCGCGTTCCAGCTGCAGGCGGGGCACCTGCGCCCGGGCGACGCGGCCTTCTTCGGCCACTGGCACCGGCTGCTGGACCTGGAGGAAGGCGGCTCCGCCGCCCGCCGCGCTGACATCTGGCGCCTGTCGGGTGAGGATTATTCCAATTTTTTCGCGACTCTTCGTGAATGACACACAGCAGATGATCAGGGGTCTAAGGATTGCTGAACCTGGAGGAGGGCGGCTCTGCAGCCCGCCGCGCCGACATCTGGCGATGTCAGGTGACACTCGAGCCCCTGACATTTACTGCGATCGGTGGTGCTCAAAGCAGCTGAAGGTTGCCGTAGGAGGTTGCCCTAGGGCCGCTCGCTGGAACAGCTTGAAGCACTGGGCTTCGATTCCGCAGCTCGCAGTATGCCACGGCCCTTTACCAATAGGAAGGCTGCTGCTGTCGATGTTTGCCCAATATAACGTGCCCTGCTGTGGAGCGCGCCACTGTCGAAAAACTGCACCTTCCTCAGGTTTGCCTGAGCGAAGCTGGGCGTTCCGCTGGCGCAAGCGAGCACTGACAGGCGCGGGGCGGCTGCATTGCGCGTCACAATGCGCTTGCTAGCTTTACCTTTACGCGGGTTCATCTGAGAACCGACGCCAATTTTGGGTAATGCAGGCGAGCAGCGGCAGGCGCGGGGCGGCTGCATTGCGGACCTGGTGCTGGCGGGGCAGGCGCCCGGCGACGCGCCCAATACCTACCTGTACACCTTTGCGACGGGCGCCTCGCTGCGCGCGGCGGCTGCGGCATCCGCGACACCCGCGCCCACGCCGATGCAGCAGGCGAGCCTCTTGGTCCTGCTGCCCAACAATCAAGCTCTGTGTTGCTTGATTCATATGGTCTGTGAGGAGCAACACAAGAGTCATTGCTGCAGCCACCCTCGGGTTGCTGTGCTGGTGCTGCTCATTCACTGTCTACAGCAGAAGATATTTTCTGAGTTCTCAACTCCACCTTTCTCTTCACTGCCTCACCTGGCGGTCGCACAAGCGGTCTTCAACGAGGGGGAGCTGGTGGTGCTGTGCCTGGAAGCGAAGTTCTCGAGGTTTTTTTGCTGTTTAGCATTCTTATGTTCAGTGTCCGCGGCGATCCCATAGCAGGCAGTGGCGCAGGCGGGCTTCAACGAGGGGGAGCTAGTGGTGCTGAGCCTCGAGGCAGTACCAGGGCGGCGCCCGCAGCCGGCCGTGTCGCGCGGCCTGATGCAGGCCTGCCATGCGAGCGGCGTGACGCTGCTGCTGCAGCGGCCGCTGCGCGCCTCGCTTGCCGATCCGCCGGGACAGGTGCCCGCGCATGCCCGGATGTCGCATATCCTGTGGTCCAATGCACTGTCAGATGCAAGGTCGGGCAGTAGGCTCGGCGCAAAGCCGTCTTGCCGCGGCGGCACTTGGGCGTTCCGTGTTCGAAGTGCGACTCCCCAGACCGACATCGTTCACAGCGGTGCCTCGTTGCTGCCTTGCAGGCGGCGTGCGCGCTCGCAAGTGCAGGCGGCGGGCTCAGCGGCCCGGGCGTGCGCTGGCGTGTGGACCGAGACGATGTGGCGTCTGTGTTCTCGCGCCTCCGCGGCGCCCTCGTCGACCTTGCGAGCACGGTGAGAGCCCCGTGCCTGCACTTCAGCCTTGTGCCTTGGCACCTTCCCACAGAGGGGTCACGTCCAGGTTGCGTGCGCACCTGCGGCTCCAGATTCGACCTGGAACTCATGCACTGGTCCCACTGATAGCCAGTGACAGCTGGGGCTGTCGTAGATGTCATGGTCTGTGGTGCATGCCAACATCTGGTGCGACTAGCAGCCGTAAAAGGGTCGAAAATGCGTTCATCTGGTGCCCGCAGAGTCGTCGCGCCCAGCACCTGTCGTCGCTCATCGTGGGCCTGGCGCCGCCCCGCATCGCGTCGCAGCCGGCGGGCGGCGCCTCCCAGGCCGTCGAGGCCGAGGAGTCTGACGACGACTTTGCAGAAGACGCGGCAGATGGAGGCGCTGCGGTCCCTCATCAGCAGCAGCAGCATGGCGGTGGCGGTGACGCCGCAGGTGCCCAGCAGGGCGACGGCGGCGGCGGCAGCGGCGTCTTTGGCGCCCCTCGGCAGGCCGGCGGCGGCGGCGTGGGCCCGCAGAAGTTCGTGGGCCGCAAGCCGGACGCGGCGGGCTGGGCGCCCTTCGCCGCGCTGCCAGCGGCGCCCTTCGGGCAGCTGCCCGATGCCAGGGCGGCCGCGGCGCAGGCGGCGGCTGGCGGCGGGCAGCTCGGCGGGGTGACCGAGACGCAGCGGGCGGTGACGCAGCCCGCCTCGCAGCGCGGCGGGACGAAGCAGCCGGGCGGCGGGATCGGTGGCAGCCACGGCGGCGACCGGCCGGCAGCGGGCCCGGAGCAGGGCGTGGTGGCGGACGACGGCCTCAACGATGGCCAGCGCACCGCCGTGCACAGGTCGGCACAACTTATGCGTTCTGCTTCGTCTCACTGTTCCACACCCTGAGACTTGTGTCCAGGCACCTTCATGGGTGGCGCGTCGACTCCGTACAAATCAGCGCAAGATGCTGCAGTTTGCAATGGTCGAGCACTGCGATGTAATAACCAGGGTCAACTGTGAGATGATGCGAGGGCAGCGTCAGCGTCGGCTCCCCGTGCACACTGAGCAGCATTAACTTTCAACACTGCGTGCAGGATCCTGACGGCACGGGACTATGCGCTGGTGTTGGGCATGCCGGGAACCGGCAAGACGTCGGTCATCTGCGCCGCGGTGCGTGCGCTGCTCGCCGCCCGCAAGACGGTGCTGGTCACCTCCTACACCAACAGGTGACGCCGCTATTCAAGAAAGTGACTGCATACCATGCGGCGGCCCTGCAAGGTGGCAGGCTGATGCACACATGATAGCTGCCGAGCTTGCAGAGGCATTTCTCATCGACACTCCAAAAGAAGCTGTGCAGACAGAGTTTCTTTATGCATGCTTGCTGCTCAAGCGACCCAGGCATCAGCCTGCTTCATCAGAGAGTGTCCATGTCGCCCTGCCCAAAACCTTTTCTGTCACGCTGCAGCGCGGTGGACAACATCCTGCTGCGGCTGCGGGCGAGCGGGCTGCCGGCGCTGCGCCTCGGGCGGCCCGACTCGGTGCACCCGGCGCTGCGGGAGTGCCTGCCCGGCGGCGGCCTGTGGCCCGACACCTCTGTGGCGCGCCTGCGCGGCCTCGCCCGCACCGCCGGCGTGGTGCGCTTTTGGATCTTTGTTGGGTTGGCTTCATTCAGCCCAGGAAGCGACCTCCAGGCACAATGTGAGCAGGCAACGAGACAGGGTTGGCAGGCATATAACTACCAGTATCGATCTCATTCCCGCAGCTCCCTCTGCTGCTGTTGGGCTTGCCGCCGACTCTGCCCTGTCACAATGTGCACTGGCAAGCTCAATACCGTGTTGATGCGCCAGTCCGGACCCTGCCTGGTCGCGATTGCACAGTCGTCAACACCCTATCAGATGCCGTCGACGTCAATGCATCTGCAATCTATTTCATATCAGAAAGTTCGATGTGTGTTGCAGGTGGGCGCGACATGCTTGGGCGTCAACTCGCCGCTGCTGCAGCGCCACACCTTTGACGTGGTCATCGTGGACGAGGCGGGGCAGATGACGCTGCCGGCCACCATCGCGCCGTTGCTCAAGGCCCGCGCCTTTGTGCTGGTGCGCGGCCAGCATCTCCAAATAGACAACAAAATGCCTCATCCTTCTAATGCCAATGTCCAATTGCATGGGTGGCTTCGACTGCATCGGAGCGCTGCGTGCCTCCCTGTTGAGCAGCTGTAACGAAGCAGTGATTGCTTCCAATTTTCTGGGAGTGCTGAGACCAAGCAAACTAGGTTGGGTGCAGGTGGGGAACCACTACCAACTGCCGCCGCTGGTGACCATCTCGCAATGGTGAATTGCTCGCAGCTGCAATATTCAATGATGTTTGTGATTGGCGCAGGTGGGGGACCACTACCAGCTGCCGCCGCTGGTGACCAATCCGGCGGCGGACGCGGGCGGCCTGGGACGCTCCCTGTTCCGCATCCTCTGCGAGGCCCACCCCCAGGTGCGCACCTTTCTGCTGCTTCAAGTCTGCAGAGTTCTTGGCGCGTGAGGTTGCATGGACGGAAAGCACAGCGGGCAACGCCTGTCACACTCCCCAGCAGAGGGTTGCCGCCCTGGGCGGCGTCATCGCATCCAGTGCTGGCAGCGTTTTCCCTGTCGACGCCAGCATCGCACGGCGGCGGACATCATGGCGCTGCCTGCCCAACGTACCATTCAAGGCCCCGAAGCAATTTGTCGTGGTCTGCAGGCGGTGGTGACGCTGCGGGCACAGTACCGCATGGCAGCAGACATCATGGCGCTGCCCAACGCGCTGGTGTACAGCGGCGCGCTTGCTGCCGGCAGCCCCGCCGTCGCAAGCCGCTGCCTGAAGCTGGGCGGCCTGGCCGGCCTCGGCCTGCCGCCGTGGCTGCAGCAGGTAGGCCCTCTCCATATCACCGGCATCTTTCCTTCCGTGGGAGGTGCGCCTGCGGGAATGCTGCCCGGTCTTGTTCACCCCACGGGCCTGGAGTCCACCCCTGGGTGGTGCAGACTTCTGGGGACACAGCGCAGGACGCCTGGATCCATCACACGCTGGCTGTTGGCTGCTGCCTTTGGAGGAATCCTCGAGCATCGTTACTTGGTTTGACTTCAAACATTCTGCTGCCGACAGGTGCTGGACCCGCAGCGGCGGGCGGTGTTTCTGGACACGGACGCCTGCGGCGAGATGGCGGAGACCACTGCGGCGGAGACGGTGGCGAACGGCGGCGAGGCGGCCCTCCTGGTGCGCGTCGCGGCGGCACTGGTGGAAGCCGGCCTGCCGGCGGCCGACATTGGCGCCATATCCCCATATCGAGCCCAGGTCAGTGCACACAGTGTCACGTGCTCATCCAAATATTGTCAGCCACAACGGGCTTCAAAGAAGGGGACGGTCATCCACAGTCAAGGCCCTGAGTTGAGCTGGATATCAGAAAACACGCAGTGCAGCACGCAGTGGGATGTCTGGAGACACGTGCAGCGCAGAGCTGCAGCAGATACAGCATCATGGGCGACATTGTGCTGAGATCCGACCACTCGACGCCATGCGCCGTAGGTAGCGCTGCTGACAAAGCTGGCCAAAAAGACGGGCCTGACGGACATGGAGGTGCTCACAGTCGACAAGTACCAGGTGATCTCCCGGTAGAGTTGTGTGTGTGCAAGCAGGGTGGCTCCCTTTTGTTGTGGCCGCTGCAGCAAGTGCGCCCTTAGAATTTATGGCGTGGCCTTGTGTGTTCATGACCTGACAAGTGGCATTCTGTATGGCGCTCTCGCCAGGCCCCTGCCAAGCACGTGATCCCAAGCTGCAGGCTCCTTTGATGCCTTTCTAGAATGTCTTGAAATAAGTGATGATGTGTTGTATGAAATGCGCTGTGCTGGCGGGCAGGGCCGGGACAAGGAGTGCGTGTTGGTGTCGCTGGTGCGCTCCAACACGGCCCGTGAGGCGGGGCGCCTGCTCGCGGACTGGCGCCGCGTCAACGTCGCCGTCACACGCGCGCGCGCCAAGCTGGTGCTGGTCGGCAGCGCTGCTACGCTGGCCAGCGTGCCGCTGTTCGGCCACCTGCTGGGCCTCGCGTCAGGCCGCGGCTGGCTGCAGGCGCTGCCGGCCGACGTGATAGCAGAACCGATGCTGACGTCGCTGCTGGAGGCGTGAGCTCGGGACTGCACCGGGAAGCTTGTGAGACACTGTTTCCTGGGGGCCTCGGCGCGTGGCTGGCTGCAGGCGCTGGCGGCAGCGCTGCGGCCGACCCCCGGTGCTGCTGTCGCGCTGGAGGCTGAGGCCTAGTATATCAATGGGGCGGAGTGGACACGCGCCTTGGGAGCTGTTGCTCTTTTGGGGGTTGCTGGTGGTTGGGGCCGTCTGGATTGGAGCAGATGCTGAAAGGCTGTGCCGTAGTGTCAGCTGAAGGCCATGCGGATCTTTCAGGCATCGAACATGGGCAGCGTTGACATGCATTGTCCTGTGGTGATCAGAACATCTAAGTACCTGTGTGTGGCCAAGAGCAGGATTATGCAGGCATTTCAGGGACGCCATGAGTGCACAAAGTCTTTGTAAGGCTGTGGGTTTCTTGCCGGGGAGTCGTCCGCAGTGTGCAGTCTTAGCTGATAGGTAGATCTACTTATGGAACATGATGCTGAGAGCCAGTCAATACGGGCGGCGGCGCTGAGCCACGGGCGCCGGCACCGTGCGGGAGGCGGCCTTCTCGAGAGCGCCGGCATTCAGCCGTCTCTCGGCGCCTACCATCTGCGCCTCCGCCACCACAAACGCATTCTCTTGCTCCTCGATCTGCAGCTGCTGCGCCCGTCTGCATCACAACATTTTAACACCCGCCTCCACATCATCATGCTGAACTTGCGACGTGACTGCACTGACCTCATTCTTCGGTACCTGAATTGTGCCAGAGGCACTGTTCATGCGTGACATCAGCAACGCCGCTGAAAAGGCGTATTGCTGCAGCACACGTGACAGTTGCAGCATGCAACATCGACAGCTAAGCATGCGCACCCAGTGTCCAAAGCTCTCTGCCGGGCGGCGCTTGCACAGGCCGCCTCAGCAGCCGCATCCTGGTCGATCTTGAGCTGCATAGCGGCCAGGTGCGCAGCCGCAGCCCCCACCTCCGCTTGCGCCCGCTCAGCTTTGATCGCCAGCTGCTGAGCCCGAGACTGCGCATTCGAGCCTTGACGCCGTCACACGAGCTGCATAATTTCACCAGACACATACACACGCGCAGTCCTTTGGTTCTTGCATTCTCACTGCGGCAGAGTTGGAATGTTGCAGCATAGTGCGTTTCTGTTGCACTGGGAAAGGCTCTGCCATGTCTGCCGCAATCGACTGCCAGGCGTCAAGGCATGCCTGCTCGATGTCGGCCCTGACGCGGGCGGCCCGCAGCCGCTTTTCCGCCTCCGCCGCGGCGAGCCGCTCCGCCTGCTGCGCCTCGTACCTGCGGATGACCTGCTCCTGTCGCTCCGCCTTCTCCCTGGCCTCCTTGACCCCCTGCAATTGAAGAAGACCACCATGTTTCTGGAAATGCTTTCGTCACAGCGTCCTGCATGATCGACTGTGCACGTCACAGCCCTCACCCTGGACCGTGAAGCTGTTCCAGTTTAGAACATGCCAGGCGCCTCGGCGACACGCAGGAAGCAACCCACCACAGGCTGACCCGGCAAACAACAATACCTGCTTGCCGGCCTGTATCGCGCGGGTGGCGGACTTGGCGTACATCGCCTGCAGCGCCGCCTGCCGCTCAGCGTCCTGCGCCGCCAGCAGCGCCTGGTACTCTGCAGCGGCTGCCGCTTCCCGCTCCGCTTCCAGCAGCTCCGCCTCCTGCTTGGCCCTGTGCAGTGCACACCACACCGCTGGTTACATCAGGTTCGTCTGATCCAGTTGCGGCGGCATTGCTTTCCATGCGCTCGATCACATGTGTTATGTGTACTGCACAGTGTGCAGAAGGCAACATGCTGTGCTCGTTCCCATACCTCATGCGCTGCTCGTTGGCGATCAGGCTGGCGCGCATGGCCTCGCGCTCCCGCTCCAGATCAAGCTGGTGGGCAGCCTGCAGGCAGGGAGGCGGTCTTTCATCAGACGCCGGAACTTCTTGATGAGTGATGCCAAAATGGACGAGGCCACACTCTCGTATTAATCGAAGGAGTACAGGAATCAGGAATGCGGGCTGCAGATAAATCGACGAGGACACCAGACTGCTGTGGTTGTTCCTTGACAGTGACGATTGTCAAATCACAATCCAGAGTGACAGTCTAGGGTTGAACCTCACCTTCTCGGCCTGCAGGGCGGCCTTGGTGTCTGCCAGCTCCTGCTGCTCCTGCTTCCTCCGCAGCCGCTCCGTCACACGCTTGCCCGCCCTGAACTCTTTAACCTGCATACTTTTGCACACAGTGCTCTCTCGGCTATCGACTCCAGCCGGGTGCCAGCCATGCATAATGTTCTTGACTCCAGAAAAAACATGCATGCGCGGCGGCCACCTGGCGACGCCCGGGTGTTTCACACTTGATTTTGTGCTCGATGCCAGGATCCGGACATAGTACCGAAAGATCAACAGGACTAGCTTGCACAGTTTGTCAAATTTGCTTGCTCAGTGACAGCGCAAATATGCCCAACATGCCAGAACAAGGACTCTGCACCTGGCTTTGCCGGTCTGCCTTCACAGAGGAGATGGCTGCTCTGCGCTCCACGGACGCTCGCTGCTGCTCCGCCTCGTACCGGGCCACCTCTGCAGCTATTGCAATGCGCTCCTGCTGCTTGGCAGCAGCCTCTGCCGCCGCCATTTCCGCTTTGGCAGCCATCTGGGCGTTGAGGTCTGCCAGGCGTCGCTGCTGTTGCTGGCGCAGTTCCTGCATGTAATGTCGCGGATCAAGACATCAGGCACAGGATTGATCCACTCCTCAAATTGTGTGCATCCACGTTGATGTGGCAACCTGTGCTGAACATGCTTCCGAGCTGCATCTCTATCTGGGGGTATTGATGTCTTGTGGAGCTCGCAGGTGAGAGCTTGCACATGACAGTCAGGCAGCAGCAGCAAGACGGACTGCTCATGATGTTCTACCTCCTTATGCCGGTCCTCCTCCACAGCGTACGCCTGCGCATCTTGCGCCGCAAGCAGCGCCCACTGGCTGCCGGCGCGGGCCTGCAGCTCCGCTACCGCCAGCTGCCCCGGCCTCGATCGCGTCTTGTTTGCCGGCGCCGCGCCGGCGGCAGCACGGGCGGAGGCAGCAGCTCTGCCGCGCCGTCCCTGCGGCTTGCGCTGCGGCCTGGACCGCGCAGCGCTCAGGTGCTCCTTCTTTGGACTCTGCATGTAGTTCTCAGAGAACACGCTCAGCTGTCTTACACCCGCTGCTGCCCATCAACGGCATGCGCGGCTGCAGATATGGGAGTCAAGGAAGAGGGTGAACGAGATTGCACCTGCATAACTGACGTGTCATAAGATGTTACCACCTGGTCGCGCCTCTCTCTGTACCCGGGGATCTCTGCCCTGACATCCAGCATCATCTGGCGGCACCGCGGCGGCATCCATGCAACCTTCACCTGCAGCGCAGACTTGAGTTCCGTCATCACCTAGACTGAGTATTATACATTTGGACTCATGATCGCGCAGTTTGTGCTTTTGAACGTTGCGAGCAGGACTGACGCAAAGAACACGGAGCAGTGATATATGTCGTGCAAGCCCACTTTGCCCATTTTCATCCCGCAATGCTTCTGGGAAGACGCAGAAAATTCTCTCGGGCTACATTCTGCCTGTAGGTCTGCGTCTTCCGGCTCAGAACGACCGGAAGCGGATGCCATAGCAGCGGACATCGCCGCGTCGAGGTGTTTCTTCTTGCTGTCGACTTGGCACCGCTGCCCAGCCTTTCGTACAGTCAAATGATTAGTTGGATGTGATTTTGGCATACTCACCTTCTTCTCAAAGCTCTGAAAGCGCTTTGAGAAGCGCTGAGCGGCAGGATCGAGATGGTTTTGCAGACAAGGGTCGGTGGCTCAGAAGCCAATATGACTCTCCGCTTGACCACCCTGGAGGCCTGCTCAGCAAATTCGCAACTGGACACTCGCATTTTCCGCGTTTCCTACACGCAAACACCGCAGTCATGGGGGACTACCAGGCAGAGGCTGGCGGCGGGTACGCCGGCGCGCAGAATGGCGTGCAGAACAGCATGGGGCAACTACACGCAGGTTATGACGGGCAGGAGCAGGGCTACGGCGCAGTGGGCGGCGGCGGCGAGGAGGCAGCGTACACGCCGCGAACAGATCAGTCAGGTGAGTGCTGCACTGTCGTGTATGGCTCCGTTGCGGGACGACGTCTCCGAGTGACGAGTTGCATCCAGCAACTGCATGCAGCCTGCTGAACTCTGCGTCAGCCCTTCTCACACCCCTCGGAACCCTCAGAGACGACGCCGATGGCCGCAAGGTGCTCGCGCTGCATTCGAACTCGTGTTGTATTCCAACAACGTGGGCGCGCCCAGTGGCGCCCGGACAGCAGCGCTTACCGACCTGCACATCTGCATATCACCTGTCCAGGCGGGAGGCCGGGACCTGATGGCGGCCAGGGGCAGCAGTCATACGGCCAGCAGCAGTATAGCGGCAACGGGCGCCCCGGCAGCGGCCCGCCGCCAGGCATGGGTGGCACGGCGTTTGTGCCCGGCAAGATCTTCATCGGTGGCCTGGCCAACACCACCACGAAGGAGATGCTGGAGTCGTACTGCGCACAATGGCAAGTCGTCTCCCCATGCCTGTCCGGAACCACAGCCTTTGTGACCACATTTGCTTCGACTTCAGCGCTGTGGCACATCTGTGTTATACCGTCTTTACCCTGGTGCATATGCCATATAGCAGTGGCAACTGATGTGCTGTCGCACATTCCGCAGGGGCGAGATGTCGGACATCGTGCTCATGGACGGCCGCGGCTTTGGCTTTGTGACGTACACAGATCCGCAGTGCGCGCAGTCCTTCCTCGAGGTGGGTGATCGGAAACATTCATTCAGTACTGATGGCACCTCCGTAGCGCATTCATTCTGCTGAAGGCCACCTTGACGGCAGCGTTGCTGATAGGGTTTTCAGCGTTTCTCTTCGATCACGCACGCTTGCCATGCCGTCACCCTTGCATGCAGAAGAAAGACCACGAGCTGGATAACAAGAAGATTGAGGCCAAGGCCGCAGTGCCGAAGAACGCCGGCGGCAGCAGCGGCCTCACCCGCAAGATGTTCGTCGGCGGCACAGTGCGCACTGCCTCAAAAAGCCCTGCACATGCTTGGGGCGCCACCTAACACAAACAAAGTACCTTCAGGTGCATGCCTGACGGCCAAGGTGGCTGGCTTGCAGCTGAAAACTTATCAAGCAAGTTCTCACACATCTACTCCCACTCCCTCAACCCCTCAACCCTGCTGTTTCAAAATCTGAAATTCGCTCCCCATCGCAGGGCGACATTGGCGAGGAGGAGTTCAGGCAACACTTTGCGCAGTTTGGCGACATCGAGGACTGTGTGGTGCGCCTCAGAAATACACTTCAAAAAAAGCTCGTGGAGCTCCAGCCCCTTTGCATGCCAACGAATATAGCTCACCGGCTCATTGGCTGCCTGCACCCTGTCGTCTGCTGTCTAATCTCCTGTCTTGACACCTTCATATCGTGAATATATAATCGTTTGTGTGGTCCCTTCATGCGCAGATCTTGAGGAAGCCGGACGGCACCTCGCGCGGATTCGGCTTCGTCACCTACAGGGACGAGTCGATGGTGGAGAAGTGCCTCGTTGTCACGCACACTATCAATGGCAAGACGGTGCGCATCGGTCCAGCTATGTGTGCATTGGCAGGCCCACGCCCTGACTGCTGTTGGATGGCAGCTTCAAGGCCACTGTGTATCCGAACTGCTCGTCTGCTTGCTTGCTGGCACCTACAGCATGCCTGACCTACTCCACCACTTCAAATACCGCTCCACCATCTCAACATCTCATCTGTTCCATCGCGGCCATGCGGCCTTGCAGGTAGAACGTCCTGTGCTCACGCAGCTGCGCGCTGACCGCTGCACATGTAGAAGTTAAGCGGACTGTGAGGACGGAGGGCGTGGCTGCGGTCTGTGCGAATTTTCAGGCAGATGCTGTGCTGATTGCAGCTGCTCGCTGACCGCTGCACAGGTGGAAGTCAAGCGGGCGGTGAAGAAGGAGGACATGGCGGCGGGCGCAGGCTACGACCAGAGCTATGCCGCGCGCACCGGCAAGGCGCCCGACTGGCACTGCCCCGACTGCAGGAACAAGAATTTCGGCTGGCGGGAGCTGTGCAATCGGTGTCAGGTGCGCCAGAATTTTTCCCTCCACCGTGCACTGTGTGTTTACAAGGTGCCACACTGTCCTGCATTTAGTACATGCCACATATTCAGGGTCTGTGCAGGGGTGCTGCAGCTGCACAGCTGCACGTTTATTGTGCATGTTGCATTATTGTGCACCACAAGTGCTGCAATGGTGGATGCCTTTTGTGGCGTAGCCATGCGATGCCTGGTTTTCGAACTCTTGACTCCTGAAAACTCGCAGGCGCCCAAGCCTGCGATGATGGGCGGCGGCATGGGCGGCATGGGCATGATGGCCGGCGGCGTGGTGGGCGGCATGGCCGGCATGCGCGGTGGCAGCGCCGGCTACGGCGGCGGCGGCGGTGGCGGCTTTATGGGCGGCGGCGGCATGGGCATGGCCGGCGGCGGCTACAGTGGCATGGGCATGGGCAACATGGGCGGCGGCATGAGCCCGCACGTGAACGACCAGATGGGCGGCGGCATGGTGGGTGCACCCTGAGCCCTTCTTACATGCTGTGCCCAACTGCTGCGCTGCGCAGCTTTTGGTGTTTCTGTCCATCGTGCGTTTGGTTGCGTAACGGCTTCAAAGCTGTATTTTCACGCTGGAACTTCGACGCATGCTGAGAGAAGGTTTCAACCGTGGGCAAACTGTGCAGCAGTGTTGGTGCTGCCCCGAGGCTGTGCGCCTACCAACGATCTAGCTTGCCGTCAATGACTCGAGGCTGTCGCGCTGCAGGGCGGCATGGGCGGCTACGGCAACATGGTGAGTCGCTGTAATTCTGCTCACAGTGGGCTTCACAATGCTTCCGCCAAGCATGCACAGTCACTGAAACTTTAAGTGCGTTTGATGACGAGCTCAGATGTTTCTTATGGTGTTGCTCATCACAAGCTAACCTGGTGCGGAGTGTTCTCTGTCATGATGATCAGGGCGGCATGGGCGGGTACGGCGGCAACATGGGCGGCCGCGGCGGCATGGGCGGCTACGGCGGCATGCCTGGCGGCGGCATGAGCCCGCACATGGGCGGCGGCATGGCGGCCGCCGGCGGCATGGGCGGCAACTATGGCAACGGCGGCGGCGCCTACAGCCACGCGCAGCAGGGCTCCGGCTACGGCGCCGCATACGCCGAGAACGGCGGCAGCGGCTACGGTGAATCATCCTCCTACTGTTAGTCTGTTCGTCCCTGTGTCTACAGCATTAGGCGTGTGGTTCACCCCAGTGTTCTTACCCGGATTCAATTGACCCCTTGGTGCATTTAGCTCTTCCACAGTCTGCTGCATACAGACAAGGTGCTGCCTCAGGCAACGCATGCAACACTGGGCTGATCAAAGGCTGTCTCCTGCGCAGACGTCGGCGGCGGCGCGGGCGCCGGCGGCTATGGTGGCGGTGTTGGCGGCCAGGCGGGCGGCTACGGTGGCGGCGCCGGCGCTGGTGCAGCTTACGGTGGGGGCGCTGGCTATGGCGGCGGCGCGGGCGTGGCCGGTGCCTACGGCGGCGGCGGCGCAGGCTACGGCGGCGGCGCCGGCGCGGCCGGCGGCTATGGCGAGGCCAGCGGCGGGTACAGCGGACAGGGCTCGTACGGGCGCGCGGCCCCGGGCCGCGGAAATATGGGCGCCCAGCGGTACCGCCCGTACTGACGGGATGGCTGCGGCAAAAGCTCTCGCCTGGTTCCAGGTGCGGCGTCCCCCTCCCTCGTTCGTTTCTCAGGCGGCTATCTTTAGAGGTGGGCAGCGTTCCCGGGGCAGCAGGGCATCGTTCACAGGCGTAGGCTTCAAGTTTGGGTAGAGGAACGACAGCAAGGTAGGCCAAGCTACAGCAGTGTTAGGCCAGCTGTTAGTTCGTTGAGACGCCCTGAGCCTGGTCCAGAGGTTCGAGTGTGTGCAAAGCAGTTGAGAATGCAGTCGCATGTGCATCTGCAGTGTCGAGGAAATTGTTAGTGAGTATGGTCAGGCAGGCAGGCAGGCTGACTAGGCACTGGTGTTGATTCTCCTATGCAGGCAGGCAGGGTGTAGGTTCGAGTCAGCTGTAGCTGTTAGGAGCCTGCCCGTCGCTACTCGTGTGGCGGGCAGCGCTACTGCAGTCGGCAGTGTGGCTAGGAGTCTGCATCCTTCAGGGCAGGCACTCCTGCCACGCAGCGCGCGGTCAGGCTAGGCTGCTCAGGCCAGGCTCAGGCTCCAGGCTCAGGCTAGGTACAGCTTGGGAAGTGAGCGGCGATTTTTCAAGAAGGAGTTGTTTGCGGGCGGCGGTTCGGCGACTGCTCGCTTGCCCTGCGTGGCGGGCGGCTGACTCGCATGTGCGGTACAACTCTGCGGCTTTGGCTTAATAGGGAGGCTTGCTCGACTGGTTTGGTTCATCCTGTGGCGGCTCCATTCAGCCTTGTCTTGTGTCACCTCCTGTGCGTCTTGAGGGAGGTTCCAGTGAATTGTGTCGTCCTTGGTGTACATGTCTTCACTTGGTTTGAAACGCGTCAACAACACCCACCACGTTGCTCTGCCGAACTTTGTAACCTGAGAGTCAACTTTCACGCAGTCAAGTAACGATGCAATTGATCCGTCGGGGTTACGCCACATGGCAACGCCCTGAAGTTCGCGGCGAAAAGGCCGTCCAACCAGCATGCTCTCCTGCTGGAGAACGACCGGCAGTAGCACAGCCGAATTCAAGACACATTTTCTAGCTTTGTGCAGCTACGACGTCGTGTACGCCTGCCGAACGTCGTCACCACCCACCGCTCAATTTCTTGGCGGCATCCCAGGATGCAGCATTTTCCGGCGCGGCAGGGGCCATTTTACAAAGTTGCGCAGCTTACAGCATAACAGGACCTTGCCCGGATCCAAGAGGTATATCACGCGAGAGGTCAGGCTACACGTGGCGTCGTGTGCTCGCCCAAGAACCGCCGTCTTGAGTTGACCGCTTCAACGAGTGTCCGATATCGGTGCCGCCCCGACTTATTAGTGCAGGAGCTCCTGCAGGGACACTTGGATAAGACAGCTATGTTCAGACAAGCGTCGGACCGGCGCCTGGCTTGCCTGCTGCTCCTGGCAGCGGTCCTGGGCTGCAGCGCACAGGCTCCGACGCCCCAAGGCGAGTCTATTCGCTGAACTCCAGCTGCCGCCGACCGACAGCTAAACGAGCGGCAGCTGCCTTCGTAGATCAGCAAGACAAGAGTGGACCAGCGGAGACCGTGCTCCGCAGAGTTGCGGCAAAGTTCTTTCCGGCCACCACCATCCTTACGCTGTCGTCGATTAGTGCAGTATGCCAATCAGAGCCTTGAACGGCAATTCTTCGTCAAATACCTTGTGCCGTCAATGTGGTCGTAGCTATATGCTGTCTTTCGATTTGCAGCAGCCACCGCCGCTCCAGCCAAGGCGCCAACGCCGCCTGCCACCACAGGGTGTGCAGAATCTGACTGCTTGATATGCATTCCAGATCATATTCCTATGAGTTGCTACTGCATACGTGCCAGGTAGGACAGACGAGCATACGAGACTTACGCGCTGATTGACACGTCGTTGTGCCGCAGAACAACAAACTTCACGTCGCCGCGTCCTGCAGCCGGCACCGCGATCCCCGTCACCACCACACTACTCACATCTGCGATTTCTGCGACGTTACTGTGGCGGCGCAACTACGAGCCGGAGCAGCAGGTGAGTGAACGCATGTCCCTCTGAACCTGCTGCTCATAATCGAACCGCATTCATGGGGACGTTCTGAAGAAACTTTGGGGATGGCGACGTAGCCTGCCAGTGATGTCTTTTACTGCACTCAGTCATCTCTGATATTGCATGCTGTGGATCCAGGCTCACAGTCAGGAAGCTTGTGATGTGCCACATCGCGACAAGAGCCAGTACAGATAGAGTGGTGCGTCACTGCGATACAGGTGCCATTTACGGGAACCAGCAGCGAGCTGACGGCAAGCATCCCCGCCGGCGTATCGCAGCCAGGCGACATGATCCGCTGGGCGGTCATGGTGCGCCGGAGTGCAACAGTTGCAAACCTCGCGTTTTTAGGGTCCCATTCAGGTGCACGTACCTATGCAGTCAGTGATCGCCACTGCAGAAATCACGACGCTGCATAGTGTGGTAAGACCCAGCCTGGCTCAATGCCTACTCTAAACGCTGAATTCCGCTTGACATGCGGCCTGTGCAGGCCACTCTGCCTTCTGGCGCCGTCGCCCGCGACCCGCCGTTCACGGACGTCAATGCCACACAATACTATGGCACCGTCATCGCAAACCCGGCGACCGCCAGCACGCTGCCAGTCCTGGAGCTGTACGTTCCTACGTTTTTTGCCATTCAAGTAGTGGGTTTCCATGCAGGCCTCACAAATCACTTCGCAATTCACAAAGCCTGGTGAAGCCGGAGCACTGCCATGCTGCTTCTGGCAGTGCCGCAGCGGGGGCGTCAGCCATCGATGATGCATGCCAAGTGAGCATTGACAGACTTTGCTGTATAGTCCTCTTGTCTATTGCTGCTGCATGCACTGTGTTTCTCAACGTGCTGGTGCATCTGCCGCGCCCGCATGCTTTCAGAAGCGCGTACTTGCCACACCTTAGGCTTGTGCGTCACCTGCAGGTTCTCGCCAGATCCGGGGTCGCTGGTGACGCAAGCAGGGGCGCAGTGCTCTATCTACTTCAACGGCAGCTTCTACGACAACGCAGCCTGCGCGCGGAAGGGCGTGACCACGCTGGCGTGGCCCAAGCCGAAGCTGAAGTTTAACTTTCACAAGGATCACGTGAGCCCTCTGCTGCTCGTCATTCCCAGACTTCTCAGTTGTAGCGCTACCTGTCGGGTTCAGGTTGTTTGGGAAGCTGGTTGATGTCTTCACCACTAGTTATGCCGGGCTTGTTTTGAAGCACAGCAGGAGCACTGCAGCAGGTGACACCCTTAATGGCGGCGCCAGTAAGGGTTTCCAGGCAGATTTCTGGCAGGGGTTGTCTTCACCAAAGCGCCCTACCTGCATCGACAGGCGTGTGTCACACCTTTCGGGCCCAGAAGCATCAAGACAAAAGCCTGAGGCAGGTGCAAATTCTACTGCCGCCGTGCAGCCGTTCACCTTCCGGCCGAACCTGCCGCCAGTGGACCGTATCGACCTGAACAGCAACTTCCGGGAGCCGGGTGACAACAGCTACATGCGCGAGACGGTGGCGTACGCCCTCATGAAGTGCGCTCCCTTTCCTACTGGAACGCCCTTGTCTGCTCGATGCCTCTTTTTCGATTACACGACTTCTAGGAGCCCGGCGACAACAGCTACATGTGTGAGACGGTGCTGTATGCCCTCATGAAGTGCGCAAACAAACTATAAACACAATCACGCTGCCGGCCGCAAATTGTTGCCGCCTTGATGGCGGCGCCTGTTAGCGCCTTCGTGAAGCGCGCTCTCCTTCCTGCCAGCGCTGGAATGCCCTCTTTAAACTACTATTCCGCTGCTGGCCACGGCTTGTTCTTGTGGTGCTGCTGTCTTGATTGTGGCGTCTGGCAACGCCCTCATGAACCGCCTTCCTTTCCTGCTGGATTGCCCACTTGTATCTATTATCCTCGCCGGTCGTGTTGTGTTCGTGCTGCTGCTGCCCCCACTGCAGCATCTGGCAGGTGCTTCGTGTCCTGACTTGCAAGCGGGCGACAACGAAGCCGCAGACTGTCATACTCGCACATGTAGCTCAGCACCAGGCTGGTTTTTGGCTGACGCCTGCCCGGCTCTCTCTGCAGGGCAGCGGGCTCCCCAACCGTGAACACGGAGTGGATGACAGTGAACCTCAACAACGCATTCTACGGTTTCTTCGCTGCCCTCACCAAGATCGACCAGCAGTATCTGCAGGTCTGGCTCCTGCCGCGAGCACCATACTCGGCTGCCAGGCAACGACACTGTGCACGTTCCATCACAACTGCACCACGTCCTTTCTCAAGCCCGTTGCCAGTTGCGGCCGAGCCTCAAGCGGCTGCTGATGTGACATGCGCTGCTGCCGTGCAGCAAAACGGTCTGCAACCTCTGGGCGGCATCTACAAGGCCCTGGACGGTCAGAACAGCAACCTACGCTGGGACGTGCCCACTTCCCAGCTGCGGGTGCGAGCTGTCCACAACCACAATGGCCAAGTGCAGGTTGCAGCAGTGCTCGACGACTGACTTCCGCAATGCCCAGTGCGCTCAGCAATCTCCACCCAATCGTGGCTGCCGTACAACGCACCGAATTGCTCAATCTGCACAATGCTCCATACACTGGACTGTCAATAATGGGTGTAGAAATGTGCCGTAGTTCTACTATAAACTGGAGGGCGCCATCAAGACAGACGTTCCAACCGTTCTCAACTCCACCGCTCCTGGTGCTCCATACACGGTGCGGCATACACAGCATATGCATTGATGCACAGCATCATGCGTCACGGGATTATGTGTTTGGCCGTCACAGGCGCACAAAGCCCAGCAAAGCAACTAGCGCACACATGCAGCTGCAGAGGAGCATCATTTCTGAATCATGACGCACATACTGTGTGCTCGACTACTTGCAGGTGCTGAAGCAGTTCCTGACCGGCATCAACGGTGGCGGTCCTGGCACCCGGTCGGAGTACGCATTTGACAACCTCAACATCCCTGCGGTATGCAACCCCGGCGAGGATGACTGCAGTTCTGTCTGAACAATGCTTGGTTGGTCTATCAGTTCCCAATGCCTTATCAGAGCGACCAGGTGCTATGACGGACACAAACTGAATGTTGCCTAGAATGATCACATATTCGCAGATCGTCAACGAGATGGCCGTGCAGACTGTGATGCTGAACCAGGACCGCTGCACCAAGGCGCGTGTTGCATGTCACATGTCACATCAGGTCTTATAAACCAGATATGCACAGCGATGTTCTATGCAGCGCTACCCTTAGGATGCCTACTTTAATACTGACGCAGTGCCACAAGGACCCTGACTGAAGCAGCTGCGTGACTCACTCAACACTGATGTAATGCATACTGTTTGATAGTTTCGATGCCTCCTGCCGCGCAGAACTATTACCTGTACCACGACAACTCCACGGGCGAGTGGTCGCGGCTGCCGTACGACCTGAAGTCCACCTTTGCGACGGACCGCGGCTTTAACGGCCTGCCGGCGCCGGACTACTGCATCCTCGCCTGCGGCCAGTGGAACTCGCCGCTGTACTGCGCCGACACCCAGCACGCTCAGGTGCGCTATTTAGGGGGTTTTTATGCAAGTACGCTGGCATGCTGACACCGTCACATCAGCTTCATCGGCGGAGGGTCCACAACGGCTGCCCAAACGCCCATTGTTCACGTTTAACAAGTATTGAAGCGCAGATTCGTGGTCCTGAGCACCGACAATGGTTCCCTGCCAGCGAATGATCAGTCGACGTCTTTCAATGCATGTCCCTTGCGCGCTCTTCGACCATTTGACACCAGGACCTGCACATCACCCTGTTCATCGGGGACTGATCGCAGGACCTTTCCAGCACGACTCCCTGGGCGGTCATCACTCCACAGTTCGGCACTTTCTCGGGTGCAAACGGCGGCCGCCGCCGCAGTCTCATGGCGCCCGCGCTCACCGCACCACGAGCACCCAACGCCACAACCGACATCAACCTGATAGCAGGCAAGCATGATGGCAATTTCATGTTGGCGTACCTGCTGCGGATCTATCAGCATGTATATCGCTGGGTCCAACGACTGTCATGCTGTCGCGTTGCCGATGGTCCTCCAGCAGCTTGGCGACGATAGAGTTGCAATTGTACTCCTGCAAAGACCTCCGCTTGCAGCTAGCTGTCAATATGTGAGAAGTGACCTAGTATGTATTTTCAAGTGAGCCACAGGTCTGACGCTGGCTAGGCCAGGTGCTCGCCGCTGCGGCAGGAATTGTTTGTATAGGCTTATTATGCCCCTTGCTGTGCCGTGCAGCATGTCTATCTGGGCATGATATGATTTCGGTCTCCATCCCCCTGCAGAGCCGTCTCTCAGCTCAGGCACACGCCGCTTTGACAGCCTCAAATCACCTATTTTTGGACCTCGCATCATGTGAAATGCAATTCGACTGTCATTGTGTCCTGCAGAGCCATCTCTGCGGGGCTCCAACGGCACCTTCAACTACCTCATCAAGGCGTGCGACTGTCTTTCCCCTTGTTGCAGCTGTGGTTGTTTCAGCTTTGCGCGTTTTCTTTTTAGCTTTGTTTCGTAGGCTGCATGTCGCTGCAGCCCCTCCACAGGCCAGCAGGCGTACTTGGGCATGACATAACCATTCTTTTCCTTTCCATTCTCAATACAGCTGGTGCTGGATGTGCCGGAGACGCGCGCCATGTACCTGCGCCGCCTGCGCAGCATCATGGACCAATTCCTGAACGGCTACGTGCAGCAGCAGTTCACGTCCAACTACAACACCATTGCTGCGGCAGCAATAAAGGACAACGCCAAGTGGCACGGCGGCGACCCCGCGCTCGGATTCAAGTGCGGCTCTGCTGCCGACTGGCATGGAGCAATGCCGTCATTGTGTTTTTATTGATCTCAAACTCGGATCATCATGCACATCGGGATTGCCCTCCCAATTGACCATGACGAACATAGGTATCGAATCGGATCGATGATCATGACGCTTCAATGTTTAAGCAGTGATCCACCTTCGAGCATTAGTCCCTGCAGATGTTGTCAAGCCAAGGGCATGCTCTTTTGTCAAAGTGCAGGCAGATGATACAGGAGACCCTGCCGATACGCAAGCAGCAGCTATACGAGACGTATGGGCCTGGCGGCTCCCCTGCTCTGGTTCCCGCGACCCAGGCCACAAATGCTGCCATCTCCTTTGGTGCCACCGGTGGCACAGGTATCCACGCGCATGATGTGACCTCATAAGTTCAATTCACCTTGTTGCAGCTTTGTCTGTTTAGCCTTGCTCGTGCTTGTCAGTTTGTTTTACCCCGTTTGAGCATTTCTCTTGCAGCTTTGATCGTCACTGCATGTCGCTCCCGCTGGTTCCTTTTCACAGGCCAGCCCGTCCACAGGGTATGCATACTTGAGTATATTGTAGTTCCCTTTTCATGACGCAATCCTATTTACAATATGAAATACATATATATCATATTGTAATCCCTTCCGTCCTGCAGGCGACCAAGCATACCTGGAGCTCCTCAACCCGCAATCCACCGCCATCGACATCAGCGGCTGGCAGCTGGGCGGCGCCTCGCAATTCACGTTTCGGCCAGGTCCCCGTTATTGGACGTGCCTGCTGAGAATTGCAGTGCAATGCGTGCAAGTTCAGCAATGCAGTTTTGAGCACTTTCGTGCACTGGCGTTCACTTCTGGCACATGCTTCGTGCTGCACAGTCTGCACAATTTGCACGCTTCTCGCCTGGTGCTCGCATGCTGCCCTCGCATCCGAAATTACCTCTTGACACTGGATCACAGGCACCGTCATTCCGCCACGCGGCAACCTGTTTGTGTCACCCAACGTCGTCGCCTTCCGCGCACGCCCTACTAGCCCAATGGCGGGAGAGAGCCGCTTCGTTCAGGTGACGCCCCATCATGGCTTGTATGCAGCGAGATCCTGTTGCTTGCGACAGTGGCACAGCCAACACCACAGCTTCAATGAACTGCTCATTATGTGTGCTCATCAGAGTAGCGGCTAGCTATCTTATGATCCTGACCGTGCGTGGCCTTTCTGAAGTATCTGACCTAGTGATGAATGCACGGTACACGATGATTCTGCTTTCCAGATGACAACATTCTAAACAGCGGCAAAGGAGCAAGCAACCTGATGCCTGACACTACTCAACACGACTGTCACAGGCGCCGGCTACCGGTGACGTGACTGGAGTTTGCACAGTAATGAATGCAAATGGCGACGCTGTTCCCTCAGTTGCCTCGGCAGCGGCACCAGCTCCTGCGGCTGCTGCAGCTGCCGACTCTGCCGCAGCTGGCGGCCGATGATCGTTTTTCTTGTTGAGGTTTGATCCCTTGCGTGTGGTCAGTAGGTTGGCCGCTGACTGAAACCGTTGAACATTGTGCCGTCGAATATTGTAAAATTGCAGCCTTGTGGTAAGACTCACGGACCTCGCCTAGACTTCTTGCCGTCAGCAACAACGACCGTAAGAAGGGAAAGGAGATCACGTCATGCCCCAAGTAGGCCTACTGTGCACCAAACGAAAGCTGAAAATATCGCACAAGGTAAAAATTGACGAAGGATCCAAGGAACTCCATCATGCCCAAGCATGCCTGATGGCCGCTGAAGTTTAGCTTTAGCGGATGAAAATGCGGCAGACTGGCAGGGTGCAGGTCTCCGATATTATTCTGCGACCTGCGCCGCAGCCGGGCAAGACCATTTCCTTAATCATTGCGGCACCAGCAAGCCGCCTCAATTTGTTGCCGCCAGGCGCAGCCTCCCAATATTCCGCCCCTGCAACGGCACCGAGCAAGGCCCTTTCCTTGATTTTTGCGACGCCAGCAAGCCGCCATAGCCTTCCTCGCCGCAAGAGCCAGGCCCTAGGGCTACCGAGGTTTCTTTGCCCCCGGTGTTGTCGGTCGTCACAGCCTTCCTCAACTCTCGAGGCAGGTTTCGAACGCTTAGTTGCTACCTAGGGCAATTGGGTCCTATATGTACCACATCCCCCTTAGCAATCGCACGTCCCGGGGGGCCACCACCGCAGCGACTTTGCCGGTGACCGGCAGCGTACCTCACTCTCTCCGGTGACCGGCAGCGTACCTCACTCGCTCCGGTCACAGAGGGTGAGTTTCAGCCAACCTGGAACTCAGTCCGCGACTCAGTCGATCAACACCGGAAACCATCCCCAGCCGAGACTCGAACCAGCGACCTCCCCCAACTGAGGAGAGCCATCGCGCGAACCGACCATCCGAAACCAAGGAGGAGGATGAGGAAGTAACGACGAAGAAAATCTCGATGAATAGTCGAGTGTTGATGTGTACTTTTTGATTCAATGTAGCAGTTGGACATGAACAGCTTTAGTTGATGCACATGGCCACTGGTTCCTATCTATACCACACAGCAGCGGCGCTGAGCGAGGCCCTTTCCTTGAATTTTGTGGCGCCAACGAGCTACCACAGCCTTCCTGGCCGCCCGAGGCAGGGCTAAACAAGGTAGGTATCTTTGCCCCGGTATCGACGGCCGCCACAGCCTTCCTGGCCGACCGAGGCTAGTTTCGGACAGCAACGCCGCCGAACGAATCCCTGTTCTTGATTCGCAGCGCTAGCAAGCCGCCACTGTTGTATGCTAGACAATGTAGTGGGATCGGATAGCGTTTCCAGTAGATAGGTCGTGTTGACTACGCCAAGTGTCCCTGGCGCGCACAGCGCCAGGGAGCAGGCAAACACGGGGTCTGAGACTCTCGCAGAGAGCGCCGGATTGTGGGAGTGTTGACAAACACTCCCATCATCAACCCATCTGTACTGCAGCAGTACTGCTGGGGTGTCTGGCAGACACCCCAGCACAGCTGGAAGCCCAAGGCTTGCAAGTGAACCACATAGGTTCTCAGTGTAGGAAGGCCCATAGACATTAGGTAACCTAACATGGCATATATGCAACAATTCCTCCCCACTCAGATGGTGAGATCCCACGATCACCATGAGAGGAAGCAACATACATGCAGGCTCACAGGTGCGTAGCACTGCGCACAGAACGGCGCACAGCACGTGCGTCACTGGCATCAGGCAACGCGGCGGCGGCGGCAGACCGCTTTCTGCCGATTCCGCTGCCACGTTTAGGGTCAACACTCCCACAATCTGGCGCTCTCTGCGAGAGTCCCGTGTTTGCCTGCTCTGAAGCAAGTGCCCGTGACAGGCAAGAGCTATGGGAGTTACACCGATGAATGGGATGCATACTGTGGGAGGTTCGTTGAAGATGCGCCGTGCGGAGGCTGTGCTAGCGCTGCAACAGTGCTGTGGCTGTGTGGTACGAAGGTTTACAAGCGATATAGGAGGTGGAGTTGTGCAAGTGGAATTGTGTGAGCGTTCAGCGCTCTGCGCGCGCAATTGTTAAAGCTGAGACTCAGAACATGAATGCAGGAATCCATATCAATGCAGGGCGTATTCTAATAAACTCTAATCGTCTCTGGCGAGCCAGCTAATCCTCTAAGTGCTTCACGATTGCTACATTCCTCCCGTCCTTCTAAGCGTCGTCCTCGACGCTAAGTCAGCGCCGCCTGTTTTTCCGCGGCTTCCTCCGCGGGGTCCCCATCCGCTCACTCTCCACGAAGCTCGGCATTCCGAAGTGCACAAAGATGTTTTTGTAGAACAGTGCTGCCGCCTCTGCTGCTGTGACGTCGGTGGTGGTCGGAATCAGCGTCATCAAGCGCGATAATCGGTCGACCACCACCAGTAAAGCGCCGTGCCCGCGCTGTGTCTCCGGCAGTAGAGTGATAAAATCGAGGCTGACGCTCTCGAATGGGTTGTCTGGTACCGGCAGCGGCTTCAGCAGCCCTGCCTTCTTCAGGTTGCTGGGCTTGTTTCTTTGGCATTGTTCACATGTCTTGATGTAGAGTCGCACGTCGTCCACCATGTTTGGCCAGTAGAACAGTTGCTCCATCGCTGCCAGCGTCTTGTCCACTCCCAGGTGTCCGTGCATTGGTGTGTCATGAAATTCGGTGAGCAGCCGCTGACGCAGCTCTCTCCCATCTGGAACATAGAGCCTGTTGTCATATGTCCAAAGGTCGTTGTCCTTCTCCATCCGGGCATCTTGGCTGCCCAAATCTTTTGTCTTCTCGTCCTGCTCGTAGCTCGCGATGATGTCTTCTTTGACTTGGGGGTCCATGGCGGCAAACGAAATGCCCGCCAGTGTGATGGAAGGCTGCGAGTTGTCTGATGTCGCTGGCTGGTGGTCTGCCACAACATTATCTTTGCCCTTTGCCCTTCACGTACTGGATCTCGTAGTCGTACTCCTCCAGAAGCTCCAGCCACCGGGCTTGCCGTGACGTGAGGTGCGGCTGTGTCTTTAGGTATTTGATTGATGGTCCGTGAATATCAGGGTTCTCTTTCCCAGCAAGTATGGCCGCCACTTCTCGAGGGCATGGATGACCGCCAGCGTCTCGCGCTCAGAAGTGACATAGCGCGTCTCTGATTTGATTTGATTTGATTTGATTTGATTTTACAAAGGGCGTCCAGACCAAGGCCAAATCTCACGACAAGACCTTGCGGCACAATGCGGCAACTCCCGTGGGAACGTGAGCGCGGCGAGGTGAAACACGAGAAGATCATAGTTCGAAATAAATGTCGGTGGAGAACACTGAAACCACAGGGGAATACAGGTCCTAAGAGACCAGCGAAAGGCAATAGTCCCGGTGAGGCTGAGCTATCTAATGGTCCGACAGAATGCGGGGAAACGGCGGCGGGGGCGGCAGAGCCCAGCCCACGTGGCTCGAACGCTCCGCTCGAAAAACTGG
>JAABUM010001586.1_pt1 | contig 33384 bp, 65 predicted proteins | sample 5559161 | NCBI WGS metagenome assembly JAABUM01 (sample SAMN10711868, study PRJNA513369) | rock metagenome | isolation source: Antarctica rocks | place: Antarctica: Victoria Land, Siegfried Peak nord
TCAACGTAACAATGCGGCGGCGCCGCTGCAGGGGCCGGGCGGCTTTGAATACTTCATCCGGAAGTACGAGATCATACTGGGAAGGCGCTCCAGCAGCGCCTCAACGGACGTCGTGCTCGGCGACAACATGAACCTCAGCCGCAAGCACGCCACCATCACATTCAACTTTGCGAAGGGTGTGGTCATGCGGGTGGCAGCAGTGTTGGTGTTGGCGTTCAACACACCCTCAAACCTTGCTGCCGCTGCCATCTGGCTTGTTCGTACCACAGCAACCCGCCTCCTTGATGATCGCCGATCGAAATTGCCCGTGGTGCGTCAGCACGCTCACGTACGGTGCACCTCAGGGCTCAAAGCCGCTTTTGCCCCCTTTGGCAGGCGTCTTCGAGCTGACGGTGCTGGGCAAGAACGGCGTCACAATCGACAGTGTGCTATACACGCCCAACTCCTCTCCCGCGACGCTCAGCAGCCAGGTGATCAGGAATCCATGTCACCCATGGCAAACTCACAAGAATGTCTTACGTACCAGCGACATCAGCTACTCATGCCGGCTTGTAATCTTCACATTTGTGCTGCACATACATGGGACATTGTCGTGCTCTGCTGACGCTGTGCTGTGAGACGCTCTCACTATCCTCCCTGAAGGTGCTGCTTGCCATGGGCGACCGTCAGTTCTACTTCCTGCTGCCAAAGCTGCCCCCCCAAGCTCGTGTCCGAGCCAGGTGCGACTCGCACTCCTCCACGTGGCAAGACTTGCTCTTTCACTGCTGCATCCACAAGCGTCTCTGCCTGTCCGACCGACAGGGCCACTCAAGCACCTGTATCTAAGGACCGGAGTTGCATGATGCTGTCACGTTTAGGGTTTAGGGTTTAGGGGACCCAGCGATCGGTGCGCGTGTGGCCCAACAGGGCGCCTAAGAAGGCGGCCGGGGAGGACGCGCCATCTGCATCGGGGCGTGCGACTCTGGACCTCAACCAGCCGCCGACGCAGGAGGCAGGAACTGGTGGCGGCGGGGCTCAGCACGACGCCGCGGATGCGAGCTGTTTCGAGGGCCTGACGCCGGGCGGCAGCTACGCCGAGGGCGCCGGCACCTCGGCCGGCTTGGCGGCGGCCTTCCTCGAGCAGCAGCGGCATCAGCAACAGCAGCAGGTGTGGAGGTTGCCTGCAAGGTGTCGAGGAAGCACATGCGCTGACATGTCCACACGCTCGGCCTTGGAGCCTGAGACACACCAAGCCTGGCACCGTTCGCATGTACCCCATGCCGGAACAACAGGTTGAAGAACGCACCGTCCATGGCGTAAACAAACGAGTTTGGTCCTCTCAACAGCGCATTGAGGAGCCTGCAATCATTGCAGGAGCGGGAGGCAGCGCTCGCGGCCATAGCGGCGCAGCAGGCGGCCCAGGCGCACCAGCCGCGGCTGCCGGATATGGCCGCCAGTGCCTTTGGCGGCGGCCGCGCCGAGTACCAGCAGCAGCTGCAGCAGCAGCAGCCGCGGTGGCCGCAGCAGTGGCTGTCTGAGCCGCCGCAGCAGAACGGCGTGTCGCCGGGGGCGCATATGCTGCGGGCGCACGGGGCGCAGGTCACCAGCGGGCAGCCGCAGGCGGCGGCCCAGTCGTTTGCGGGCTCGCTGCCGGCGGCGGCGCACCAGACGCAGCTGCAGCGGCAGCTGGAAGCGCAGCTGCAGGCGATACAGCAGCAGCAGCTGCTGCAGCAACAGCAGCAGCAGCAGCAACAGCAGCAGCAGCAGCACGTCCAGGCATCCGTTGCGCCCGGCAGCAACTTTGCCGCGCCGCAGCACCAGCAGCTGCACCCGACGCCGCCGTCGCTGCTTGGCAATAGCCTCCCGCAGGTGTGGAGCACAGTGCTTGTGCGTTCTTCTGGGGACCCACTGCACTAAGGCTGCACTGAGAGTTTGCCGGGTACAGACGCTTTGAGCTGGATCTGCCAACAGCGACCAGCTGTGCTTCCATGTGCTAAGTAAGTTAGTGATGCTGCGGCTGCAGGGCGGGTACTCTGGTGGGATGCCTGTGGCGGCGCCCAGCTACGGCGCAGGCTACTCGACGCTGACCACCGGCTTTGAGGGAGGGCCGCAGCAGCCGCAGCAGCAGCCGCCGCCACCGCAGTAGCTGCAATTGCTGGTGTCGGCAGCGGCGTCTGACACGTACTCGGAGTTGCTGGCAGATGCTGGAGCAGCCCACAAAACTGAGCAATAGAGCATAGACGGCAGCCCGCATCCTTCAGAGTTGGGTGGTTCGGCTGACTGCCACCCGAAAATGAGCAAATCGATTGAGTGCCCCAATTGGGTTGGGTCCCCGCTTCGCAGTTAGGGTTTGTCTAGCCGGACATTCGTGGCCTAAGCGCACTCTGCGCCAGGCAATGTGCTCTGGCTATTTACAAACTCTCCCATCAGGCATAGGCCACGGGATGATGCACCGGGTGCTGCTCTAGAAACGGCGTAACGGCTGAGTCTTTGGTTCCGGAAATATTTCAGAGAACCACCCCAGATCCGAATTAACACGCTTCCTGGGAACACGTCACGCTTCCAGGATACACGTAATTTGGGTCGGAGCTCTGACTCAACCCCAAGAAGGCTTTGGAAGTTGTTGCCATGCGATAGTTTGCTTGACAAGAAAGACAGAGAGAAGTCGGCCAGTATGGCAGACGGTCCGATGCTGCGAGGCGAGGAGACCTGGCTCTCGGATCTCGCTGCGGAGTTCCTTGATGGCCAGGCGTCCTTCGAATTCCCGCTGGGCGACGCACAGGATCCCTTCGCTTCGGACGGCCTGCTGCTGCCGCCGCTGACGTTTCCGAGTAGCAGCGACGACAGCACACCGGCGCAGCAGGTGGTTGCACCTCGGGCCCGACCTCTGGTTGTCCGAGGAACTGTGCCCCGCAGTCTGGCTGAGACTACGCACGGCAGCACGCGGCCGCCTGCGACGCGACGACTCCACAGTGTCCATTTCCATGCGACTGATGCTGCTGAAGCGTACGCGCTGCAGACACGGGCACTCTTGCCCGTGGGGCCTAGGTGTGCGCCCTCCTACGACAATGCCTCGGTCCGTTGCCTTGCAGGGATCGCCGGCAGAGCCGCCGATCAGTGCCGGAGTGCCGCCGTCACAAAGCGGCCCCGAATCACTCGGGCTGCTGCCGCAGCCGTCTGCCCAGCAGGCCGCCGAGCTCGACCACCAGGGCCCATTCCCGCCTTTCGGCTACGTGCCGTTGCAGGCCGGCGCGCCGCAGCCGCCGCCGGAGCAGCTGTCAACGAGGCAGGCCAGCGCAGGAGACGCATCCGTGTCTAGCGCTGACCGCTGGAACGGCTACGATGCCAGCGGCAGCTCGGGTCACCACAATAGCAGTGGCAGCGGCAGTGGCGTCGCCAGCGGCGGCCAGCCCGCAGCAGAGGTACGCCTCCCCGATCGCTCACTTCGTGAAGAGACCATGCCTCAGTGGCATGCTCTCGCGGGACCTGAAGCACTGCTGGCCAAGCAGTCACGCTGTGCGCGCTTTGCTGCTGCTGTGCGTGCTCTGTTATCCAGATGCCCCTGATCGACTATCTGCCCTGCGCCGTGCAGCTGCTGCACTCGAATAGTGACGACTACGACAAGGCAAACAACCAGGTCTTGAAGTTCAAGGAGAAGAACCGGGCTGCTCAGCGGCGGTATCGTGAGCGCCAGAAGGTCCGTGCTTTTTGCATGATTCCTGTGCAAATCCCTGCAAGTCAGTTTCTTCATCCCTGCAGCAGGCTGTAGTGCTCACCCACAAGCGAATTACCATGCACCTGGCGCCGCGATTGTTGGCGCTGGCACGTCTAGGAGAGCAGAATCAAGCCACGTGATGGTAAATGCGCCAGTGTTGGCCAGCGCTCAGCGTTCCATGCCCACCCCATCATCAACCCTTGCATGTGAAACCCTGGGCTGCGAACCCTGCACAGGAAAAGCTGCTGGCGTCGGAGGAGAAGGTGGTGGAGCTGCAGCAGCAGCTGCAGCGGATGCGGCTGGAGCAGGAGACGCTTGCCCAACGGAACGCGCTGCTGGAGCGGCTGCTGGCGATGCAACAGCAGGCCCAGCAGCAGACGCCCACGGAGACGGGCAAGCGCGCCGCCATCGAGGGCCAGAAGGACGCCTGGTGGCTGGACAAGCAGATGAAGGTGGGTCTCGATGACATGAGGCTCCAAGTTTTGCACAAGGCATCATTTGCCCTCGACAGCAGCCGGCAGCGGGCATGTGAGCCTGGCTCTGCAGCCTATGCAACGCGGGCCAAGCAGCAGATCTCCAGCTAGAAGCCGCCTTGCGCTCCGCCGGCGCTGCTCGCCTGGATGATTACAGCACAGCGCCTGCCTCTGCACACGCTACGCAGAGTGCAGTACAGACGATATCACGCCCAACACAGCTGCAGACAGTCACCCATGTGGTTGCTGTCTCAACTGCATGTCATACGCGGGGAACCCTGCCGGCAGCTTGACCGCATGGGTCCATCCCACAACAAGCCCTCATCATGCTGAGCATCTGCTGCGTCGCGCTGCAGAAGCCACCCGGAGCAGGCGGTGCCGCAGAGTCACAAGTTCCTTGTGAGATTCAGAGATTCAGACAAAGCCACGCAATATTCGTACATATACTGCTCCTCGATCCAAACGTACTTCCGTGCGTACTTCATTCCATGTGTCGAACACCCTGCCGCTCTGCACCGCAGGTCTACTTTACCCCATGTGTCGAACACCCTGCCGCTCTGCACCGCAGGTCTACAGACATGGAGGAGGCGATGCAGCTGAGCGGCAATACACCTGGCATGACTGAGACGTTCACTTCCCACTTGCATGTCAACAAAACAATGTTCCGACTGGCCGGCAGGCGTACATGGAGCAGGCGATGCAGCTCAGCGGCAGTGCACTTCGGCTTGAGAGAACCCTGCGAGTGGCGTACTTGAAATTGTATGCTGATCGCGCTCCGCATCGCGCTGCCTGTGTGTGGATCAGGCCATGCAGCTGAGCGGCGATCCCTCGTCAGATCCTAACGTCCAGAGGAAAAGAACCAAACCAGTTTTTCCGCTGCCTGCAGGTGTACTTGGAGCAGGCAACGCAGCTGAGCATTAATCCACCTTGCGAGTGTGGAAACTGTTGAAACCGTCCTGTACGATCCTCCAGACTGGACTCCTTATTGCCCGCAGGTGTACATGGAGCAGGCGATGCAGCTGAGCGGCGACCTGGTGTTCACGGTCAGGAAGGCCGCGCCCCTGCGCTTCACGCAGGCTCAGGTGGGTTGACCGCTGATATGCCATCAGCAGCACCCTGCTGAGAGCCAGCGGACAGCACAACCCCGCGAGCGGCCGGGTGGATGCTGCGCATGCCTGCTCAACCCTGCTCCATGATGCACCGTACACACGGTCACCGCATCGCGCCGGTATCTGCGCAGCTGGATACTGTTCCATTCTGAGTCGGGCACGCTGTGCTGCGCAGCTGGCGGCGATGCCGCACAAGGAGTTCGGCGGCCTGTGGAGGTGTGCGGGCAGCCTCGAAGGATTGCCGCACAGCGCTGAAAAGAAGCCTGAAGTGCTCCATTGCGGGGTCCTGCCATCGACAAGAACAATGTGGTTGCTGACGCATGACGCCAAGCGATGTTTTCTCGTCATGTGATGTCCTGTTCTCATGGCTGTCTGGCATCGCTTGCAGGGAGTACATGAATGCCTTTGCCGAGTGCCTCCTGGAGATGAACGGCAATGAGGAGTCGCCTGCCGGACAGAGGCTGGTAAGCTCCTATCGTATCGACATCTCTTCAAGTTGTTTCGATTTCCAGCAGGCGCTCTGCAACGGCTTTGGCATCCTCCAAGGTCGATCTGCGCTGACTTGTTATCATTCGTGGCCTGTGCGCAGACGCGCCTGGTGTTTGAGGCAGGGCAGCTGAAGGTGCGACGCCTCAGCATACATCCTGCACCCACTTTTCTACCTCACCTGGGATGTGACAATGCCGTGTGCCACATCGCTGCAAGGAGCAGCATCATGTACCTACGCCGAGCTGCCTCGGTCATGCAGAGTGGCGGGCTGACGGCACTTCTGCTTCCGGCTGCAGGGCGCCATCCTGATGAGCTTCCCGGACCGCATCCACGCGCTGCAGAAGCGCACCTACGAGCACACGGGGCTCATCACTGACAAGCCGCTGACCGACGAGGTCTGGGCGCAGGTGCGGCCCTGCCCCGATGCTTGCTCAGCACCTCGTCTTCCACCGCGCCATGGGTGGCTGTACTGTGGGCAGTGGCTGGGTGCAGATGGTGGAGCGTGCGGCTGTCGCCGCCTCAATGGGCGTCTCAAGCTGCATGGATCCGACACCGGGCGTGACATAATGCGTCGAGGGCTGACATTGCAAAAGCTGTGCGCAGATGGCGGAGAGCGCGCGGCTGTCGCCGCTGCAGCAGGAGACTATCATCAAGCTGCGGGACCTGTACCTGCGCAACGTGGGCATCCTTGCCCGCCGCCGTCAGCGCCTCACCGCCGTTCTGCAGGTGCGCTCGGGCTGCCGCATGCGCTGCCGCACTGCTGCCGCTCACTATGGATGTAGCTGATGTGCCGGTGCGCTGCTGTCCGCGTGAGACACCGCAAACCATGGCGCCGCCCAGCAGGCCAATCAATGACCGTGTGTGGTGCCGCAGACGGCGCTGCCGATGAGCAACGACCAGTGCGGCGGCGTCACGGACAACAAGTACAGGTAGCGTCCTCACCGTGGTGGCGCCTGTGCCCTCGTGACATCCCCAGTGCGTCTGCCATGCTGGGCAGCTGACACCTGGGCACACATGTGTTGTTTAGGGTTTAGGGTTTATGGTATAAACCCTAAACCCGATGCCATGACATGCGGGTGGAAGGCTCTTGAGTCTCCGCCTTCCGATGTGCAGCTGCACCCTGGGCACGATGGACGAGCTGCGGGACACGCTGCGCGACGAGCACAGCTGCCTCATGCAGTTTGTGCTGACCATCTGGCGCCGCGTTTTCACTCCCGCCCAGGTGCTGTCGAACTCCGGCCTCCCAAAACCCTAAAACCCTAAACCCTAAACCCTAAAGCCTGGCGCTCGTTCTGCGCCAGCTGTGAAAGACGGCAGCGACGCTGCCGTGCGTGGTGTCCGCGTCCTGGCTGTTTTGCCGCCACTTCGCACTTCCGCGGGCGCGCCTCAGCTGTTTCTGGCCAACCCGGTCATGCGGTGTTCCGACACCCGCTAGAACGGGGAAGTGTGGAGGAGGCATGTGAAGCCATAAGGCTCGTGTTGCGATGGTTGTTTTCATGTAGGTACCGTATCTTTCAGCCTGCAGCAACATCGGCTTCCTGGTTCGCAGGCTGCGCACATGAACATCGCATCGTATCCTAGCAATGCGGATGTACTCAGAATCGCAGGTAGGAGCCATTCCCGTGTTCCGTTCTCTCTCGTTCTGTAATTTCTGGGCCGTCTGGCTGGCTGAAGGTGCTCTGCAAGCAGTACTGTCGAGCTTTACTAAGAGCATAGGCTGAGCTAGTTGCTGTGCTCTTTGCAGAGGTGCTGGCGCGGGCAGCAGGCCACCCCTACTCGTGCACGGTCATGAAGCAGGGTGAGTCTTGCTGCAGTCGATCGGGTGGCCACTCGTCCGCTGTGCTACAAGGAGAGTGATCGGCCGTCTGGCTGCAGTCGTCCATTGGCTGTGCCCTCACGGGTGGTCTTGCGCTTCGTGTGAAAGTCCCGAGGGGAATACTCCGGTTATTTTCAACCGCCCCTGGTGAGATCAGCACTATTCCGAGATCATCTGACTGAAGGTGGCGCAGGCGTTGCATGCGGCAAACCAGTTGCATCAGCAGTAAATCAGCAGCAAGGCGCCGGTGCATGGAGTTGGGAAGCAGCAGCGGGCGGCACCTCAGGCACAGGGAAGTAGTCGCCGGCGATGATGCGGCGGAACATGTGGCGCATGACCCGCGTGCTGCCGCCGTCGCTGTCCGCCTCCGCCTGCAAATCGGAGAGCCAGCTGGTAAGGAAAGCTGCAGCCTGGGGAATCTTCAAGATATACAGGGCTGATAGGGATCATACACATCTGACATTGATCCAGCCATTGTCGAGACATTCGAGGCATGGAAGCCAGTGGGCCTCTGCCATCGTGTGCACACCTCGTCTGTGGGGCGGCTAAAGGGGAACACCCCGGTGAGCATGACGTACAGGCTGCGTTGAAGAGGAGCACGCATGTTAGCTTCTGTAGTTTCTAGTATGTGCCATTGTCCAAGTGATGGAGATGGCTTGGTGCAATGACGCTTGCATCCGTCATGTCCATTCATATGAGATACCAACTGAGCGACAGGATGTGCAGTGCTATCAGGGTTTAGGGTGCTGTTGCTTTTACCTGACGCCGCAGGACCACACATCAGCGTCCTGGCCGTTGTACTGCATCTCAAATAGCACCTGAACAGCAGGGGAAGGGAGCACGTCAGGCTGCGGCCAGCAGACTGGCTTTGAGACCTTCCACCAGCAAGTGATGTCTACACATGTGCGCTGCATGTGTGGCCGGGCACCAGCACAGATCGAACGACTGCTGGGTTCAGAATGTTCAGTGATGGAGTTGGCCTTTTTCAATTTGGATAATAACTCGCCTCAGGCGCCATGTATTCGGGGGTGCCGCAGGTGGACTTGGACACCGATTGCACCACCTCGTTCTTGGAGAAGCCGAAGTCGCACAGCTTGAGCTGCGGCCGCGGCCATGGCCCGTGCAGCAGCATGTTGTCCAGCTGCGTTGAGGGAACAATATCGTTTACCAGCTGTGGATTGACAAGTCGTTGGAGCAATCACAAGCCACCAGGACGCAGCAGCATGCAGGCGCTGGCACTCTAAGCAGCATATGCTGATGCTGGGGAACTCAGCTCTTGGCGAAGGCATGGCAGTGGTGCAGCCAATGTCAGCAGTCCGCACCTTGATGTCGCGGTTGGCAATGCCCAGGCAGTGGCAGTAGTCCACGGCAATAATCAGCTGCTGAAAGATCCAGCGAGCATCATCCTCCGACAGGAAGTCGACCTGCGATGAGCGAAGCCACGATAGCTGAGACTAAGCGCATGCAGGCAGAGGTTTCCAGGTGCTCATACAAGATTTACGACCACTGTTGCGTATGGCTTGCTGTGTCCCTGCAAGTAAGCGCCGAGGTCGGACATGGCGCCGGCTGAAACGCAGTTTCAATTCCCACAGTGACAGACGCCATACAGGCACTCTTCTGGTACAGCTGCATGGGTTCTGTGCAAGACTCGTATCGGCTTCTGTGCATTGAAATCCCTGAGAAGGAACAGAAACCTGCTCCTTCTGGTACTGCTGGCACATGACTACTTCAGCTTCTGCTCACAGAGGCAATTAAGCTCACCCCCTTTTGGTACTGCTGGTCGATGTACTCGGACAGGTCGCCGCCATCGGCGTACTCCATTGCGACCGCCAGGTACTCCTGCGTCAGAAACACCTCCCGCAGCTGCACGATGTTGGGGTGCAGCGCGCACATGCGCTGGTTCTGCGGGGGCAGGCAACGACACAGCGTCAGGAGGCAGGGTTTGCAAGTCTGGCGGTTTCACACTGTTTTGGGATTCAGCTGCTCGCAGCTAGATATGCAAAGGGTCTCCTGTGGTCCCTGGCAGGCACATGCAATGACTTTGGCGAGTTTGCCCTACACCCTAACCCCTAGCACAAACGAACCTGTCCTGTGGTTTTGGGGGGAATGGATCAATGAACATGTGGCGCACCAGCAGCTCCCGCGTGATCTCCTTCATGTTGACGTCCACGTGCTGGCGGCCGCGGCTGATAAATTTGATGGCCAGGTGCGTTCCCGTCTGCAGGTCCAGCGCCAGCTGTACAAACCCTGAGGTGCCCCTGCAGCAAAATCGGCGTTGCACTCACCAAAACAGACAACTGTTGATTATCAATGTCCAAACATCCAGCGCCAGCTGCACACCCCTTAGGTGCCCCTGCAACGGAGAGTGGGGCGGCGGACGTCAGTTCCATGTCAAACATGTGAGATTCAACAAGTAATGTTGGATGTGCGGCCCCGCCTGCGCGTCCAGCGCCAGCTGCACAAACCCTGATGAGCCCTGCGGCAAAAAAATGAGTGCAATCTTCAACATGTGATACTCGGCAGGTGATGTCCAAAAATTCAGCGGTGATGTCAGCGCGGCACCAGCGTCAGCAAGGGGTCAGCGCGCAGGCGGCGTACCAGCGGCGCCAGACTGTACAGCGCACACAAGAGGGGACTTGCAGGATACGTTTGCTCTCATGACGGCCCACATGCGGGCAAGCATTGCTGTGCAGACATGCACCATGACATAAGGCAGCCAGCGTCATGGCACATGTTGTGCGGTTGCGCAGTCAGCTACGCACTAGGAGGTTGCATTGCAGCAGCGCTCACCAGTTGAGGTCTCGGATTTTCCGGTACCGCGGGTGCCCCTCCAGCGGGTTTTCGTCCTGCCCGTGCGGCCCGGAGTGCGGCCCAGAGTGTGCCTGATCGCCGGCGCCACCGGCGATCACCGCAGCCTGGCTGCCGCCGCCGGCGCGAGGCGGCGATGCACAGTCTGCATCGCCGCCGGAGCTGCACTCCATACTGGTGGGCGAGACGGCCTCGAGGGCGGAGCCGGCGGCGCCGTCCGCCGCGCCGGTGGGTCCGGCAAAGTCACTGACCGAGGTGCCGCAGCTGGCCTCGCTCAGAGGCGGCGCCGGCCACGCCGGCTGCGTGTGTGGGGCACCGCTGGCGGCGCCCGCGCCACTGCCAACCTCCGAGGCGTCCTGGTGCGAGCTGCCGGCACTGCGGGCAGCACAACAGTCATGTGAGCACCGGCTGCAGTCACCGTCCATGACGCTGTCTTCGTTAGATTTGACGGCCGGACCGTGGCTCAACGTCGGGCGTCGAGCAGCTGCCATGATGTTTCCTTGCGACTTGTATGTGTGGTGCATTGGTTCGTGTAGGACCGCATGCAGCAGAACTGGGACAGACAGCTTTCTTGACCGGACAGCCGCGCGCGCTGGCGACGGCCGTGGAATTGGGTTTTGCGTCTCCTGCATGAATTTTGAGCTAATCTGAGCACTGCACCGCTGTAGGAGCCATCATGGACGTGGCGGCGCCGAAAGGACCACAATGGCGAAGGTACAGCGGTGCTGCCTAGTAAAACTGCTGGGCGCGAAGCAGCCCCTACATCGCGCAGCCAGATGTCTCCTGAGCCACAAACGAGCACCCACGCTGCAAGTCGCAGCCGCTGGACCCGCTGCCCCGGCAGTCGAAGGATGTTATGGTGGTACAAGTCAGGTGTTAAACAAACCGCACACTCAAAGCCAAATTTGTATCTGCGCGGCAGACGCAAGGGCAACACCGGAGCGCGGTGGCAAGTGCCAGCTATAGCCGGTTGAAGCACAGCCCACAGGCTGTGCGGCTGCTCGGATCGCTAGAGATCAGGTTTCGTTCGTTTATGTAGTGCCGTCCCGTTTTGCTGACTGTGTGTTGGCCAAACACCCGATGTCGGGCGTCGAGAACCGTACGCGGCGAGCACGTCGCGATGAAAAGGCAGTGCCACCATCGGACGACACACATTCCAAGTGTGCAGACAGCTGGGTGCTGCGTCCTAGAGTCACGCCGTCGTAGCAGGCCGCAGACGGCCTCTGACGGCTGTCAGCCGGCATGGTCGGCCGGGGCCGAACAGCCAAGGATTGACTTCAGAGAAAAAGAGGATCCCCAACCAGAAGGAATGCAAAAGAGTACTAGTGGCGCTGTCTCGGGGGACGTTCCTCAGCTGTGGTACTAATGCACAAAGTCACCGGGGCCGGCGGCGTGGAGGCCGCCCAAGCTGCGAGCACCAGCCATGGCAACCCTGCTGTGCCTCAGTCTCCCTCTTGAGCCACGATCCGAAACGCAGCAACGACAAGCCCGGGTGGGGGAAGCTCCAGGTGATTTGGCGAGAAGCAAAAGAGAGACACCTGTGGCTAAAAGCGCGAGGTAGGCAAGACCGGTTGCCCACCTGTAGTCTGCCTGTGACAGGAGACCGCCCGCAGAAGTGCTACTCGACGCCCCCGGCATGAACGTCTGTCCCGACAGCGTCACGAGCGGCGCCCAAGCCTGTGCTGTGCATACAGATTCGTCCGACGCCAGCCTACCGTCCAGCGGACCGCCCGTGCCCTCCGCATCCGCGGAGCCCAGACTCTTGCTGCGATGCGCCCTGGCAAATTCCGCCCACCCCATGCTGGGACGCTTTGAAATCTGCCGCACAAACGCCAGTCTCGACGCGAGTTTGGCAGACGCTAGCTAGTCCACACGGCAGCCTCAAGCCAGAGCCGCCAAAGGCCAATCGCTTCCGCTTGGTTAAGACACTACAAAGACAGAAGTGGTAGTGGGTACAGTCACAAAAGGGCGGCGGAAGGTTTTACTGTTCGCAGCTGCCTCCGAAGTCGCAAGTAACCTGTCTAACGGCACATGGCGATCGCAGGGGACTAATAAGTGGCGCGCGAAAAATATTCCTTAGGGTTCTCGGGTTTGCTAACATAAGTACATCGGGCATAGCATTGAGCCAATTTCTCGAGAACACTCTGTGGAGGTATCCGCAGCGACGGGCCAATGTCCGGGAGCTATAGCAGGTGCTGCAACGCGATCGTGCGGCCGGCGTCCAGCAAGTCGTACAGATTATCAAGCCGGCTCTCAGATCTGGGGCGCAAAATCCGCAAGAAGCGCTGCGTGACTTCCGGGCAGGGCCCTGAACGTGGCAGGATCACTGTGAAGTAGCAACATCGAATGCCCATGTTCCTCCGCCTGCAGCCGCTGCACTAGCAATAATGCCGACGGAACGTGTCCAGAAACCGACAGAGGGCTGCTGCTATGGGGTCAGAGCCTCCTGATGCCCTGTGCCATCACAACAGCCGACCGTGTCGTGGTCGCAGCCATCGGAGCGAAAAGAGTTCGCAGCTGCCGCGCAATATTTTTTTAATAAGCTACACAGTGCACTCTGGTTGCTTTCCCTGCAGCCAAACCCTCTGCACAGGCCTCACACGGACCACCTGTCGAAGGTATCAGACAGGCACGTTTGAGCCGGCAGGCATAATCAATGCCACTCACAGCTGGCTCATAGATGAGTACTAGCGTTACGGGAGTGGGCTGTGCGAAAGGGACCACCAGTGTTGCTGCGACTGAGGCGCACAGTGTCTTCGCATCCTCTGCAGGACGCGCCGAAACGTGCAGCAAGAACAGGGTGCCCAATATACGATGAGACTAAGCTTCCCGAGACGTCACTGCCTGTCTTGCAATGCCCGGAGCCTCAAGCAGGTCTCCTGCAGCACGTTGGGGTCGTGAGCGTGAGATCGGCCGCTATACCCTGGAAGCGGAAGCTGCTTTCACATTTATTGGCTTCCGGCTTGTCGTACCCAGTCCTGGGCAATTTGCTTTGTTCTCGGTTTCACTCTGCTTGCATGGAGAGCAGGGAAGCACTGTCATTCTGGAGGTCAGGCACGACTGTCCTGCGCATGAGTGTGATGCGCTGCGTGATATGTATGTGCAGCTGCAGTGGTGCCAGCGGCGGAACCGCCACTTCTGCTGGCAAACCGTAAAACACTTGTAGCAATGTGATGCTTGCTTGAACTGACTTCGATAAAGTGATGAGCTGCATCCAAGAAGATAGACCAGTCCCGTCCCATGCGCGAATCAGTTTGTCACACACCGCATGTGTTTAGTTCTGCGGCTCTGCTGCTGGCTGGACCGCCAGCAGTCTTCCGCATGAGGCATGCCACCAAAATGCCCTTTCGAATCGGCGGTGAGGCTCCCGACTGCCATCACCTGCTGGCTGGCGCTAATCACAGTGCCTATCGGTGGGCATTTGCTGGAGGTCTTGCGGCGAGCGTCGGGCTGTTTCGGGCAATGTGACCTCACGTCCTGACAAGCGAGTCCACGCTGATATTGAAATCGCGATGGATATCCCGCCGCGCCTGGAAAGAATGCTGACTTCGCTGATGTCCTTGCTGCTTCCTTTAGTGTCCCGAAGCAGAGCGTCTGCGCCTGCGGCTGCCGGCAGTGGCGCAGCAGCGATACATGGCGCCGCCAATAATCCGGCAGCAGCGCCATCGCGTGCCCGTGTGCCTCTTTGCACCTCTCGTTTTGTCTTTGGCATGGCGACCAAAGGCAGCCAATCGACACGACGTCAGCCGCTGGCCTCCCTTTCAGCCCTTCCCTGGCCAGAAAGGGGCGCCTGGCGGGAGCCTCCCGACGAAAACCCCCTCACGGAAAGTGCCACACGGACTGGAAGCTGGAAGTCGCGGCGAGCGCCGTCCAGGCCGGCATGCGACCTGCGACGTCCCGCAGGTCCGCCGTCTCGGGCTCAGGCAGCCCGTTGACGTACAGCGACTTGACGGAGGCCGCCAGCTCCAGGCGCAGCGCTGCAGGGGGGGCGGAGGCGGGCAGCTCCAGCCAGAAGGCCCAGGTCTCGGAGCCCTCGTTGCCGGCGAAGCGCACCACGTTGTGCAATGCGCCGCCGCCCTGCATGGCACCGAACAGGCTGAGGTTGACGAGCTGATTCGCGAATCCAGCTGGGATCCGTTTGGCAAGCAGGGCAGGCGGTTCAGCAGCTGCATCCCGTTGCTGCCTTGGCGGCCTGCTGCCCTGCGCATCGATTGACCACAGATGGCCAAAAAGCCGCAGAAGTCAACACGTGGCGCATCAATGCCCGCTCAGCTGTGCGAGGAGGCCTCACGTGAGGCACAGGCGCGGTCGGCAGCTCGGCAGTGAAACTCCATGCCAGCAGCGGCCCGGTGACGTTCATGACGCCCCAGCCCATGGACTGCATTGGGCAACACAACCATGTCTGCACACATGATTGCAGGCTGGCGACCTGCCAAATCCGAAATTTGTGAGCTTGAAACGTCTGCATGATCAGCTGAGAAGCAGCATGCATGCATCACGCATGCATGTGGTTGCACATTGCGCATCGGTGAATGAGCAGGGACAGGTGATGGCACCTGCAGCCGCAGCTCCATGTGCAGCCGCTTCCTGCTTCCGCCGTCCGCCGTGCAGCTGCCGCTGGAATCGCCGCCGGCCGCGCAGGTCTGCTGTTGGCCGGTTGCGGCATCCACAGACGGCAGGGTCTCCGAGCGCACGAGGTGCACGGCGGGCAGTTGCCGTGTCAGGCGCGGGTGCGGCGGCGGCGCGGCAAAGCTGATGGGCCGCCACACCTCCGACACTGGGTACAGCATCTGCAGAAATGGCGCATGGCAAAAGTGAATTCCTGTAATCTTGGGATACCTGCGTGACAGCTGCTACTTCCGATGCAGCTGCACGCCTTCGGCCCAGAGCAGTGTTTTGGCGGCGCGCCACCAAGATAGAAGGCTGCACGGTGGCAAAGTGGCAGCGAAGCACCAGACTACACACTCCATTCAAGCATCTGGTAAGCATCCGGTATTGGTTGCCGTCTCACCTGCAGCTCGCGGGGCTGTGTGGGCACGGGCTGCCAGTCCATGCCCGCTGGCAGCGCGCGCTCCACAGGCCCCGAGTCGAATGACGTGATGCTCCACACCGACCTCGTCACCGCGTCCTCGCCGGCGGCAGGAACTCCTGTGCCATTGGAGGCGGCGGCTGCTGCGGCAAAGCTGCCGGCCGGCGAAGCGCCTGGGCCGTGGCTGTGCAGGTGGTTGAGTACGATCTTTTTCGGCGCGAGCAGCGTGTAGGGCTGCAGCGTGAGCGACGCCGCGGCGGCGGCGGAGCCCGACACCAGCAGCAGGCCCAGCAGCAGCGTCTGCAGCAACAACAGAATAATACCATGAACCTGGCACCAGGCTTCAATCACGAGCAAGCCGCGGCCGACTCGCAGCAGGAGCACACTTGGCGCTCCAATACTGTCATTTAGTGGACGAGGGCGCACGCATCGAACGATTGGAGCACAGACATGTCTGTTCTCCAGGCGAGCACGGCGCCCAGGCTTGCAATTGTGCACACCTTGAAGCGGCTGCCAAAGGCGGCAGCAATGGTGGGTGCCATGGGCCCAACGGCTGCCAGGACGCCTACGCCCTGCAGCGCGCCGGCTGCGATGTCTGCAACAAAGGGGCCGATCGGCGGCGAGTGGCTGCCACACATGGTCACCTGCGTGAACCGCAACATCAGGAGCTGTCAGCAGCTCCATGAACAACACACAACATCAGGACGAGGTTGTGAAAAGCTGCCGACCAGCCCCTGGTTCGTCAGCACAACAGCCAATGCAGACCCAATGCACAAGCTAACCACAGGTGTGAGGCGTCAGCCAGGCGTCTGCATGACCTGTGCTGCTGACCACTCGAATCAGCTGCAAACCCATCAGGGGGCTGCAAAAGCATCGGAACTAGCTGACGACGCACCCGGTCCAGGAGGTGGGTGTTGTGGCTGATGGCGCCCACCATCATGTGGGACGTTTGGCTTTTGCTGTCGCACCAAGACATGTATCATCTGGCAACTCGCACCCACCTTGTCCAGGACGTGAGTGTTGTAACTTATGGCGCCCGCCACCATGAGCAGCGACGCCGGCGTGGCCAGGCCCGCCACCAGCGGCACCTGCCAGCACACGCCCACCTGCCGCCCAGGTTCAGGGTTTCAGGAATTAGCTGCACATGTAGTACCAACGAGGATGGATGCCGGCGCAGACAGCGACGCGGAGCAGACCAAAGAGAAGGTTTCTTTTGTCACAGATGTGCCAGAAGATGCTGCCTTACGTGCGATGCACTATATAAAAGAGAAGTGACAAGTATGCACCTTGCGGGTGAGCAGCGACGCGGCCAGCGCGACGCCGGCCCAGATGGCAAACAGGCCGCCGGACGCGAGCCCCGCGCCGAGCGTCGCCGTCGCCGCGAGCGCGCCGCCGCCGGCCGCCCAGCCCAGCAGCGCCGCCGGCAGCGCCCGCCGCCGCGCCAGCAGCGCCGAGGCTGGTGCTAACGCTGCGCCGCCGCTGGTCGCGCCGCCGGTGGTCGTGCCGCCATTGGTGGCCGGCATCGGCAGCATCGCCGGCGAGGAGATGCCGGCGTAGGGGAGCAGCAGACCGAAGAGCGCGGCGGGGACATAGATGGCGTAGGCGACAAAGTGCTTGCCGAACCACACCATGGGGCTGCCTGCGGCGGGATGCGGGGGCGCCGTCAGGTTGGCCGCTGTGGGATGTGCCTGGACAGCTGCTGCCGAAATGATGGGGAAAGAGGCCTACAGTATGCGCGAATGCGGGGACAGACAGCAGCGCGATGCAGGCCACATGCTACGAAGGACAGTTGCTTCATAGCGCGACATGAAACAGAGTCGCGAAAAACCGCACCGAAGAGCGCGACCCGCAGGATGCCCACTGCTGCCGGCGCGAGCGCGGCGAGCAGCGCGCCAGCAACGGCGCGGCAGCCGAGACCCACAAGTGAGCGCAGCGGCAGACTCAGGCGCGGCGCCAGCAGCACCGCCAGTACTAGCGGCGCAGCGTGCAGGACGCGGGCCACCGCCGGCGACCAGGTGATCTGCACACATTTGGTCGTCAGTCAGTTCAGTGCTGTGGAAGTGTTGCTGGCATTCATAGGCATGCACGAAGGCCCACTGGCAGCGCGCAGCCATTGCTCGCATTGTGCCTTGCTGCTGCATTGCTGCTGCAGCGGTGGCGGCGATACAGTGGCTGTGGTGCCGGCAGCATCCTTGGCAGCCGCACCATGACCAGCCCCAGGATGTCCATGTAGGCGGAGGCGCGCGTTGTGCCGCGGGGACCATCTGCAGCGCCGCCCGCCAGCGCCGCGCCGAAGGCCGGGACCACCCGCATCAGGTTGTCGCCCGCCATCTGCAAAAACCCACAAAAAGAGCATTCAGGACGCTGATCAGTCTGCAGCATGCCTGGAGCTTCTGCAGCTTGGAGCTTGGACCTGTACTCGCAACGCTGTCGCACGTTACCTGCCCCGGCATGCACGCTCTTGGCGCCGCAGATTCCACGCAGAGACTCCTGCAACTTCCAGATTGCCCACCTGCAGGGTGCCGGGCCGGATGCGGGTGGTGACATCGCGGTCGGTGTGGTAGGCGGCCGCGTCCAGCAGAAAGGCGATGTCGATGCCCGGCCACTGTCCGTGGTGCCCGTAGCTGAACATGCGGAAGTCGGTGTCCGCTGGCAGCAGCCCCATGTCGAAGATGTCCTGTTGGGGGGATAAGGAAGGCAAGCTTTGACAGATTGGAAGGGCGTGGCCTGTGATCTGGCCACTTACAAAGTCCAGAATGCGGTCCACACAGGCACTGTTCTGGTCGTCTGGAACTCGAGTCTCTCGTGCTGGCTGGCGACATCGCCATGAAGGACGTACATACTGCACAGTCAACATGTACAGTCAAACTGAGTTCCAACCTGGCCGATGACGCTGCCGCGGGGCGTGAGCGCACTCCTCGCATACGTCGCCACCGTCCAGTGCCCGGTGTGCTGGAACAGCACGTCCGGGCCGCCGTTGCCGGTGGATTCCAGGTTGATGAAGGCGCCGATGCTGGGGGCCCACTTGCTGCTCTGCGCAAAGCCGTGTGACGCCTGCAGATATTGTACATGGTCAGTGCAGAGAGCAACGTGGGGGATTGCTGAGGGCAATGCAAAGCCGTGCGACGCCTGCGATCGCGAACTCACTGTTCTGGGGCCAGTTGTGGGGCACCTGACATTTGAGATCCTAGATGTGATATGGGTGGACAGCCTTTCAGGTCAGTGACGTGTACGAACATCGGTGAGTGCACTCGGCTGCTGTGTGGCATGAGAACGAGAATGGCAGTGCATATCGGCTGCTGTGTGAGGTGAGAGCGAGAATGACAGGCCGCATTGGAAAGGCACGCCGAACCACGAGACTGGGTCGCCCCACCTGCAGGAAGGTCTCCTCGGCACCGTTAAGCAGCAGCACCAGCGGCGCCGGGATGGGCACGCTGGCATCAGCGATGATAGTCCGCGCCAGCTCCAGCAGCACGCCGCAGCAGGAGGCGCAGTCCGATGCGCCTGCGGCAGCATTGCGAGCAGTGTTCATTGGTTTGCAGTTCTAGACCAGCTCCAGCAGCGCGGCGCAGCAGGAGGCGCAGTCCAATGCGCCTGCGGCAGCATGAAGTCAACGTTGGCATCTGGCTGCGCAACACGCTGGACGACATTGCTATTTTAAATGTGCCAGGGGCAACCGTCTCTGTGCATGCTCTTCTCCATGCATGCGGGTAGCCGGTCGTAGGTCTGCTTCGCCCCCGACGAATCCTGCAGCAGGATCTAGTGCTCGCATGCAGGAGTGCCAGCTAGCACACAGACAGTGGCCCGAGCGTGTTGTCAAACAGTGCGCGTTGGGCAGCTTGGAACATGCGGCTCGAGGACGCTCCAAGCGCATTCGGATGGCAGCAGCAGGACACGAGGAAGACTTCACATGACTTCACACCCAGAGGCCAAACGTGGGCTGCCGAGAGTACTGTCAAAGTGCGCGTCGAGCAGCGCCGCCTTGGCGCCCGGCAGCAGCAGTTTGAGATGTTCCAGTGCCAGCAACAGGGCCATGAAGCAGACACAAACCTGGGCTGCCGAGCGTGTTGTCAAAGTGGGCATTGAGCAACACTGCCTTGGCGCCGGGCGGCAGAGCCTTGGGCGTGATGGCCACGACCACGTTGCTGACGTTGGCGTACGCGTTGGTGATGTACTGGTGGATTAGGACCATGTTGACGGCCCCCGTCGCGCTCTCCCAGTCCACCTGCGTGCAGCAGGGGCGAGAGTTTGTGAGACCGGCGGTCATCATGCTTGCGACTCTCAGATGGCTCGAGTGAACACTGGCGCGGAAGGCAGGGCGCGCATGGAGAGCGCTGCGCCCGCGACGTGCGTGGCCCAAGAATTTTCCTCGATTTGCGTCGAGTCGGCAGCTTATGTGCATCTGAATCCCCGATTTGCGTCGGAGTCTGCAAGTCATTTGAGTCTGAATCGCAACTGCAATCACGGTCTAGAACAAGTTGCTAAGGCACCTGTACGTCCAGGTCGGGCCGATGGCGCGCCGCAAGCTCCTTTAGCTTGACGCCTTCAGCGTACAGGTGCGCTGCTGCGATGCGGTTGCCGGGCGTCGTCACCTGCAGGCAACGTGAGTGTTGTGGCTGTCCGAATGGCAGACCAGAAGTGCAGGTAGGCCAACAGCAGTGCTGCCTTGCCGCCCGTCTCGATATCAGCCGCCCAAGCCATCACCGTACCAACTCTTAAACACGCAGGCAGTGTAGCGCATGCACGCGCCTGAAACGACCATTCCAGCAGCCAGCGGTGGAAAGACACGGGGAGACACAAAGGTGGCTGCATCTCAGCTCACCGCTCTGTCGCCGATGTCGTCCGCCAGCGCGGACGTCTGAGCCATGGCGCGGCCCTCCGAGAACTGCGCGGCGGGTGCGTCGGCGGGCTGCGGCGTGGGCACCCACCACACGCTATGCCACGACAGGGCGACCTGCATGGAGCGCGACGTCGTTTGTATGTGGAATCGAAACAGCTGTCTCACCTGCAGGACGTGCATGGCATGTTCGTGCATGTGCATCCATGGCTGCGCGTACCACTGCAGCATAGTAGAGGACCAGCAGGGCTGGGCCCCACAGGCTCGATCTGTGACGCGTCACGCTCTTCTTCTCATTTGTTGGCTGCTTGATCGACATGGCGCCTTCGGCTGCAACAGGCGACACGCAAGGTACGTCAGGCATGCGTCAGCTTGGGTTGAAGCAGGCAGGGAGTGGCCGAGCGCTTGACGATGCATGCAGATGCCATGCATGTGCAGGTATTCAATGCGGCGTCCGTCACGCACCCTCTCGCCTTCTGGCCGCTGAGCTCGCAGCTGAGCAGCGAACTGAAGCTGGAGTCAGAAGCGAGGCTGCGCAACTTGTGACAGCAAAGCGACTGCTGATGCCGCTGTTATCAGATGCAATCAAAGAGTGCGCAACGCGCTCAGATCTTAGGTATAGAGCTGCATCATGCTTCGGATTCAAAGTATCAAACACTGAATGCGCCAATGTGGTACAGCAAGCTGTGCGGCAGTCTCGCGTGGCAAGGAGGCCGTGCAGCCTCGGAGGTGCAAAAGGGTTGTCGGGGTGGTCAAAGTGCGGAAGTTGCTGTTCAGACAGGCGCGGGGCGGCTGAGGTTTAGCAAATCAGTCACTGTTTACATCAACCGGTACGTACAGGCTGCAAGAAGCTGCAGGAAGCTTCACGTATATACACGCTCTACATTCTCAGCTTACAACACTTGGTGCTGTGTATGTCGAGCCTACATCTGTCTTGCGTCGGTGACCCGCCGCCACAGCCGAAATGGCCTGCATCGCCCGCCGCAACTGACGCCGGCTCCTGCGCCTGGCTGGCGGCCCCGGCTGCATGTCCATGTATTCCGGACGACTGGAGTGCGGCTGCAGACATCTGCAAAATATTCCAGCCTGATCGTGCATTCCAGCCCTACTAGATTGTGCACCTGCCGGCGCTTGTTGATACGGATTTTGTCGCGTCTGCTGGCCAACTGGAGTCCTCACAGGCATGCCTCACTTAATATGTGAGCAGACCCCACGGTCTTCGCATTATCATCGCCTGTGGCATCGCATGCTCTGCCGCCATGTCGTAGCAACGGCGTCGGCTCATGTGATTACGCCTTGAAGCAGCCGTCAACGCCTTTGGTTCACCAAGTCGGCGCCAGCTGCCGCGGCGCCGTCCGCAGGCCAATGGTGCGGCATGGCCGCGGCACTCTGATCGATGCCGCCGGGCGTGGAGCGCCGCCGCTCTGCCTCCACGTCTGCAAGTTCTTGTTGTGCGTTTTCGAACTCCTGAATCATTGGCTCATCCTCCGCGACGGCGGTGCCATTGACTCTGATCACAGTTCGTTGATTATGGCCTGCAAACATAAGATACAGCAGTATGCATGGTATAAGCTTCGACAGGGCAGGTAAATCCTTAGCAGCGGCCTCCTGCCCTCCAGGTAAGGCAGCACGCAGTTGGCGCATGTACGCACCTGCTGCCAGCTGTGGTTGGAGTGCCGAGGACGACTGTTGCCTGTAGATCTCGCTGCTGGCGATGCTGGTCCCCTCGCGTTCCATGCTGGAAGCTGCAGGTGCAAGCCGAATACTGGGTAGTTTGGTGCCACAATCATGCAGCAGCTTGCCGCCACACACAGGAATCGGAATTGTACGTCGCAGATCGCTCGCCCTCTTCCTCCATGCTCAGGTTTCGTATCATCTTCAAAATATGAATGCACTTCCACTTGCACACTTACGGAAGTAGTGACACAGGCTCCATGCCCCACATCGCGGATGGCTCTCGCTACTTGCATCGGCGCCGCCAGCAGCATGGTGGCGCAGGGAGCCGATCGCCAGCAGCAACCCCGCCATGAGTGCCGTCACCGCCATTCCTTGCTTCAGGCTTCTTCTTCGCCGCATGATCACGGCTCTTCTTTATAGTTTAAGCCGCAGTGCTGGCCCTACTGTGCTGCGCCGCTCAGAACGCCGCGCCGCGGCAGATCTGCGCATGGCATAGAGAGAATGCACAGCGCCGCCTGAAGCCTGCAGATGCACTGAGAATCCATTCCGAGCACCAGCAATGCATGCGGCTGCAGTGGCAGCAGCTTGACCGCTATGCGCACTTCACTCGGTTTTCGCCGGAGGGGGTGCATGTGCGTGCGGCGATGTGCATGCACCAAGCAGCAGCAGCAGCGGGGCACCAGCCGCCGTACGTGAGCACATATGGAAGAATCCGGATCGTCACGGGGCATGCAGGCATTGCTGGGCAACATTATAGGACGTGCCTTTGCTGGACCAGACAGATGTACCAGGAAACAACGGCAGCTGCATTGGTCTAGTGCCGCAGCAGCGCTGCAAACCGTTTCACTTGGTATCTTGAAGTCGTGAGTTCTGTGGGCATCGCGCGCGCAAGCGAATGTCTGTCGGACGTGGTGCCGACGTCTCGACGTAACTAGCACATGCATGGTAAGCTAGCCTACGTAACCGCTCTTCCAGGCCAAAGCGATTTTCAGGCTTCACGACGAGATCCCACGTTCACATCGTAAACGATAGAGAGTTGTGTCAAAGCTGACAGCGCACGTGAGGAGCTCACAGATTTTCTGCACGACACACACGTGCCTGCCCTCGCGTCGTGAGCATGCCTCACTACCTTCCGGAACAGTGCGCATTCAATACGTAGCGTATGTTTCGGCCGCCAGAGGCTGTACAGACCGGATTCACAGACGGAGGGCGCCAGTGTGGACGATGAAGCAGCCCAAACTGTCAAAGTGACTCCCTGGCAATGGGAGGGCTGCTCATGCCATCACACTGGGGCCGTCGTCTGTACCCTAGCTGACTGACACTGACTGACGCAATCACACTGTATGCATCTACCCCTGGGCGAGTGAGTTCAGAGCGCGCAGCAGCGCATTTGCGATTCAAGACTTAGCGTCTCGCTTGGATCCAATGTCTGATGCCTTTGTGCACCTGCGCGCCAGCGGCAGCTCTGAGACCAGCCCAGCGGACAGCCACAACACCGATGCCAGCAGTAGTACTGTGCCACTGCACGAGGAGGGAGTGACGAGCCCCGAGGCGACGGGTGAGAATCAGGAGATTCACGTCATGCTGAGACAACCGATCCAGTGGCATTCGCTGGTTCGGTCTCCCCGCCAGAGCATCTGCACGACCTTCCGACTGTTTGACACGAACAAAGCCTGCAGCTCCAACTCTAGCAACAATGGAGGATCATGCTGTGCACGCTCCCAGGTGGAACAGCAATGCAGCGTGTGTTGATCAAAGCTGCAAACTGCAAACAGTTGTTGTTTCATGCCTACTTCGCCTCACCTCGAAGCTTACAGCCGCAGATCAAAGCAAGCTCCGCATGTGGGCACTCCAAGATCGACACAACACGCTGATACATTGTAGCAATGGATGACTGTCTCTGTGTCTGCAGCTGCAGGCACTGCAACGCCGGTGGACCTGGACGCGGCTCTCAGCCATGCAACACGCAAATGCCCAAAGGTAGCACGCAGCGCCTGCAGTAGCCTGTCACTTCACACTCATGCATGCAACGACCTCATCGTGAACTTCAACATGCAGCGCATGCGATGCACCCCACACGCGTGCTGGTGTATCGGTCGAAGTCTGTGAATGCTTTGACGCCTCTTGCCATGCATATACGAAGGGATCGGTCCTACGTACAGCTGATCAAACCACCTTACGCAGATCCCTCCACGCGTCAGCAAGGAGCACGTCAAGATTCTGGTCGTCGGCGAGCGCGCCGCCGGGAAGACCACCCTGTGGCGGAATCTCCTCGCGTCCTACGCCGGCGCCCGCGTCTTCGAGCAAGGCCCCCGCGCCGCGGCCAGCCTGGCCAACTTCCGGGAGACGCCCGAGGCGCTCGCCACGGAGGTGTCGGTACCGCTGTCCAGCACCGCCACGCTGGTCTACACCATTCAGGAGGCTCCCGGGTGCGCCTGTGTTTCAAAGTTGAACTTTGACTATCTGTGACGAAGTGCCGGCAAAGCAATGCTGCATCCTGCCGCAGCTGCCAGCCGTGCAGATCTTGGTGTTGTCTTGTGAATTCACTGCGGTCGCGTGGAGGCATTGGGGTCTCTTTCTGCCTTGGCTCACCCTTCAGCGTGCGGCTGTGACTGCGCCGGGGGCTGCCGACCACGTGTGCATCATGAGAGCCAATGCTGCGTGCTCGAGCAACACGCATCTTAGCAGCCCCTGCACCATAATGCAGGTATGGCGATGAGCTGGACGCGTCGTCCAACATCGCTGCGGTGCTGGACTTTCTGGAAGCGTGTGCCGTCCGGCAGGCGACTGCGCCGCCGTCAGTGCTGTCCGACACCAGTCTGAGCCACCTGGTAAAAGCGCCTCCATTGTGTCTCGACACTGCTGCTGATATCGTGAACGCCTTCTGTCGCGGCGAGCTGATCCTGGCGACCATGCTCTTGCATGCAAGCCCGGTCACGCAGCGCCTCCATGCACTGCACACCTGGCACAGCACTCTGTATCTTGGCAGCAAATCCAAGCGCAAATTCTTCAGCTGGTTCTGTGATAACCAAACCAGCAAACAGGGAAAAAGCAAAGAAAAGGAACAACAACATGCTTTGCGCCTTGCAGGTCGACATCTGCCTGTACCTGCTGCCGCCTCGGGAGCTGGCCGCAGCGGACGCGGCCTTTGTGCGGCGCCTCTCGGCGCACGTGGCTGTGCTGCCCGTTCTGGCACGCGCGGACGCGCTGCCCGCATTGGAGGTGTTGGTCGTGCGGGATGCCGCAGCCGCTGAGCTGTACAAGGACTCTGCTGCGCCAGGTGCACACTGCGGCTGGTGCAAAAGTTTGACCTGGTCTGTTGTGGAGGCAACAACCCTCTGCACAATCATCTTCAACATACGGACATGAAGACATCGACATTGATCGGCTGTGCATGATGTGGCACGGAGTCTGTGTTAACGCGCAGGCGGCGAGGCTTCAGCGACAGGCAGCAGCGCATCCGTCGACGCGGGCGAATCCTTCGACACAGCCTCCAGCTCCCGCCCCCCGGACCATGACGGAGGCGGCTACAGCAGCTGCGCCGACGCGCACGCAGGCAGCCCGTTCCGCTTCTCCGCCGCGGCGCTCAAGGCGGCCGGCGTGCGCGACGCGCGCTTCCTGCCGGCGGTGGTGGCGGGGGATGTGCTGTCGGGGGAGCACGAGGCGCCGTGGCCGCTGCGGCGGCAGCGTGCGGGGCCGCCGCTCGAGGCGCTAAACCCCGAGCACTCCGACCTGCTGCTACTCAAGTGCGCGTCCTGCGGGCGTCCTTCTGCATTTTGTCAGGCACGAAAACGAGCATACCCTGTGAGAGTGGATCCAGAGGCTGCAGCCTCGCAAGCAGACTGAACCGCATTCAGCGTCAGGAGCCGTCAGAGGCAGTGCTGATGTTCGCGGCCCGAAAGCCGCACATCTTGCTGTGTGGACTGAGCCTTTCGGGTGACGCGAGGCAAGGAGCTGTTGACATCGAGATCAAGGCCACGCCCCCCTCCAGTGACCAAGCGCATCTTGCGCAGGCGCCTTGTGCTGGAGGAGGGCCATCACGAGCTGCGCAGCGCCAAAACCGCCAGGTTCGCAGCCTGGCTGAAGGGGCAGCACGCCAAGGAGGCGACGGCAGAAGCTGCGGCGGCGACGGAAACGGCGGCGGCCTCTGCGGCGGCGACCGAGGTGGCGGCCACGGCTGCGACGCCGCCGCTGCAGCCGCCGCTCACCTCTGCGACCCCTCCCACAGCAGGCATGCGTTTAGAAAGAATCCAACAATCCTGCCCCCAGGAGATCTGACGGGAAACCCCCAAGTAGTTGCACTGTAGTTGCACTGAAACTGGCCACCCAAAGCTCAGATTTTTCAGGATCCAGGGCCTGCCAGCCATGTCCACATTGAGACCTGCTGCCCTGCTGCCTTAAACCTTGAACCTGTTGTAAGTCTCTCTACTAAGGTATGCCGCACACTGGTTGAAGCACGGGGCATAATAGCTGTCCTTGTGCTGTGTCCGTGGCCTCAAGTGTGTCGCTGAAGCACTGCATCGCGTTACTGTGGTCAGGATTCACAGCGGCCGGCGCCACAGGCACGCGTTTCCCTATGTATCGGCCGACGCGCAGCGATGATGACGGCGCCGCCAGTGCCGCCGGCAGCAGCGCCGCCAGCACGCACGTGTTCGGCGCGTGGCTGCACCACATCACTGCCATGGCCGAGTACAGCAAGCTGAGCGCCGAGGAGCTGCGCTGGCAGGACTACCAGGTAGAGTCTTAGGCTCAGTCGACAGAACGTCCTGTGCGTCAGTGGTTTTACGTACTGCCCCATATGCAAAGTATCCTATGCCCTACTCTCTGAGGTGGACCAAGTACAAAGTCCGAGCACACTTCGACCATCGTGGGCGTGTGTGTATGCCGTTACAATCGAAGAAGATGCCAAATCTATATCGGGTTTACACCTGCAGCTGGGCCTGGGGGTGCGCTTTGAGCGGCTGCTACGGCCAGCTGGCGGCAGCCCCGCCGCTGGGCCGGGGCCGAACACAGCCAGCAACACGCCGTCGCTGCCCACCTTTGGCTCGCGCTGCGATGCAACGCCAGTGACCGCGGCCGCAATCGCTGCGCCGGCAGCGCCCGGCAGTGCGGCAGGCAACGGCGCGGCGGCCGCCGGCGGCGGCAGTGTCGGCGGCGCGCCTGCCGCCGCGCAGGCGTCGCCGGGCTTCTTCTCCATGCAACAGTCGCCGCAGCGGCAGCAGCCGCAGCAGCAGTCGGCCACGTCGCCCGCGACGCTGGCGGCGGCGACGGCGCAGCTGTCCGGCCTGTCGCTGGGCGGCGCCGGGACCGCCTCCCCCGCCATGGCGCCGACCGCCCAGGCACGCGGCGCCGCTTTCAGGCTGCGGCTGGCGGACACGACTCCCAGCACGTCGCCTCCGGACTCCAGCCGCTCGTCCGACGGCGGTGGCGCCAGCGGCGGCAGCATGAGCGCCTCAGCCCCGGCGCCCTCACCGCTGAATCCTGCCGCGCCCAGCTTCGTGTTTGGCGGGGCCAGCCAGCCCGCGGGCTTCAGCCAGTTCGGGGCCAGCTTTGGAGCGGAGCTTGATGCCGCCGCCGGCGGCGGCGACGGCTTTTGCCGCGACATGGATGGCGAGAATGGCCCCTTCTTCCACGGCACGTTTGGCGGCAGTGGTGGCTTTGGTGGCAACACCCACCCAAATGCAGCCGTCGTCACGCCGCTGGTGCTGCCGACCATGGCGGGGCAGCCCTTCCTGCAGGCACGTTCCTGCTTCAGTGTCTGGCTGGCATATTGGCTTGGACCACAATCAGCACTTCACCCCGAGACTTTCTTCGAGTCAACCTCGACGTCTTTGAGCTGCATTCATATTCACCGTGCGACAGGCCGCTGCGGCCAAGCCCTACTCCTTCGGCGCGTCGCCGCAGCTGGGGCAGTTCGTCTTTGGCGGCGTGCCAACGCTGACGCACCTACTGTCCTTCCCTCCACCTGCCAGCGCGCCTGTCTTTGGCCAGACCGCCGCCTTCCAGGCTACCTTCAGCCAGCACGCCGCCGGCGTCGCGGCAGCGACGCAGCCGTTCGGCCTCCTGGCAGCGCAGTCGGCCGGCCCGACAGTGACGTTTGGCAGCCTCGCCGCCGCCGCAGCAGGCGCCTCCTCGCTGCCGCAGGCCGCGCCAGCCGCGGCGCCCGCCGTCGCCACCGCAGCGCCGGCCAGCGGTGCGATGGCTGCCGGCCCAGCGACTTCCGCGAGCTCTGATGCTGCCGCGAGCAGCGGCTCCCAGCCGGCGGCGGGCGGCAACGTGCCAAAGAAGCTGCCATTTGGCATGCCTGCAGGGCCCTTTCCACTGCCGGCGCCGACCTTCGGCTTCGGCAGTGCCTTCACCAGCGCGGCGGCTTCGGCGCCGCAGCCGCCCGCGTCCGCCACCTTTGCATCTGTGGTGGCCGCGCCTGCATCTGCGCCGACAGCGGTTTCCGCAGCCGCAATGCCCACTGCCGCCGCTGCCGCCACACCGGCAGACTCTACGGCAGCCGGCTCCAGCGAACCGGCGGCAGCAGCCGCCGCCCCCGCCGCTGCCGACTCGGCTGCCAGCAGCAGCGCTGCCGCCTCGTCCGCGGTGTCAACGCCGCGGGCGTCAGCGGCCAAGAAGCCCAAGTCGGCGGAGAGTCCCGGCAACACAGTGTCGCCGCCGCCCGGCCGCCTGTTCGCCAGCCCGCCGTGGACGGGCAGCGCCTCATTCATCGTGACGCCGCCTGCGGGGGCCGCCCTCGGCAAGCCGGCGATCAGCTTCCCTCCGCCCATCAGCAGCGCGGCACCGGCCATGGCGGCGGTGGCAGCGGCGGGGTCATTCAACACGAGCCCCTGGGGCAGGACCTCCGAGCCGGCGCTCGTCACGCCGCCCGCAGCCAGCCGGCAGCAGCGCGGCGCTTCCGCCAGCCCTGCTGCGCCGGCATTCGGCACTGCGGGGGCCAATGGCGCGAGCTCCACAGCAACTTCCCCCTCGCCGCTGAAGCCGCAGGCGCCTTCCGCCTCCGGGCCGCTGACATTCGGCTCCGGTGGCGGCACCGGTGCGCGGGCCTCCCGCGCCTCTGGCGCAGGGCACCACCACTCTGGCGCCAAGCCGTCGGCGTCGCCGAAGGCCGCCGCCGGCGGCGCGGCCGCCAGCCACACTGCGGCGTCTGCGCCATTCGTCAGCTTTGGATCGTCTGCATCCCTGTCGAGCGGAGGCGGCGATGGCGGCAGCAAGGGCGGCAACAGCATGGCCCCTGGCAGCGCGGCCAGCAAGCCGTCACCGCAGGGCGGCCACGGGCGCGGCCGCGGTAACGGCCGCGGCCACCACCGCAGATGAAGAGCGGACGTTATCATATTCAGCAACCGAGCGACATCTGTCAGCCAAACTGTATCTAGCGCAGCAATGTGCAACGAGCATTGGGTTGCAATTCCTGTACCCAGCAACACCTGGACCATTAGCAGCCTTCTGATTTAATCTAGTGCACAACACGTTTCTGCACGCATGTTACACATTGCCATGTTTCTCAGCATCAGCCTACCAGCTGCTGCGCATCCTTGGCAGTCGTGAATCAGTAGTTATGAACTCACATCGCGGGCGAAGCTCTGATCATCCTTGGGAGCATCGCCATGCACCTAGACATGTGTGCATGATACATAAAATTCCTTCTACGATTTTGAATTTTTCTACAGGTTACTTTTTTACGAAGTTTTTTAATTAAAAATGCATCATGTCAGGCTTGTTAAAGATGCGACACTCCATACTTGCCACCCGGCCAGCCAGTGGCGGCGCCGTCCACGGGAGCCTCAAGCATGCAGAGCAACCTTCGCTTCTGTGCCCGCGCTCTTGCGGTCGTGGTGCCATTGCTTGTGGCACGAGTGTGTCTGCTTCCATTCTTGTGACAGCAACTGCCACAAAACCTTGGAAGCCTCGACCAGATCGTATTCGGGAGGTGCCACGACATCACACCTCCCTCAGGGCCCTTAGTCCAGCCCGTTTCAGCCTTTCACACTTGCATGAATCTTCGGTGAGTATTGCGAGCACCGGGCAAGCTCTCAGCCAGCCTCCACCACCGTGAATGCTGTGTCTTGGCCAATCATCTGCGAGAGTGGATTCCTTGATTCGAGCTGACAGCAAACTGGCTGGAAGCCGACAACGGGGGAACGATGCACATAGTGGCTGCAGCTGCATGCGACAGCTTCTCGCATTTTGACGCTGCGTTCCACATGAGCCAGCTTCGGGCGCCGCCAGGAAACGCACCCCTGCTGCGGCATGCCGCCAGCATCAGGCAACAATTGCACCGGCACGGCAGGCAGGGGAGGCAATCAAGATCCAGGATTGGACCCGCGACGTCAGTCATATTCCAGGCTGACGCCATCGGGCCCACAGGTGCGCATCGCCCTGCTGCGCCGCTCCCATCCCGATGCTTGCCTATCATAGCACGTATGCTGGTCGCGCGCTTGGTAGCACACGTGCTGAACTGTCCTTGCCGTCCGGTGGCCATGCACACCAGACTACCTCTGAACCAGGCTGGGCGGATGTTCCAAACGCCGATATATCTGGTGGCGCAGGCGTGAGGCGCGGCAAGCTGCGAGACGACCAGCAGTTCTGGTCGCTGCTGCCGCCGGCACGCGGCCGCGCCACGGACGTGCACCGACTGGCCGACGGGCTCTGGACCGCAACGCAGCCGCTGCTGGTGCCGGGCGGCGACGCAGGGCTGCGGCTGACGGCCATGCGCATGGCGGACGGCAGCCTCTGGGCGAGTCTTTATGTTTCGCGTCCGCAAGATTTGACTTGATGGATGCGGCGGCGATGCGCGGATGCGGATGGCGGCAATGAGCACGGCGGACAGCAGCCTGTCGATGGGTCAACTCCATGATCAATGCATTGATCATCCAGAGGGGAGCGCCTCTGAAGTCTGCCATTGATGCCAATTATCGTGACGTCTGCGATAACTGTGGCCACGGGCAGTGCCCATGCTGCCATGGATCTGACAGCCGCAATACTCCCGCCGCCGCCGAGGTTCTCACGTGGACTACCGACCGGTCCGCTCTGCGGCTCTCAAACGGACAGCGTGCATTTTCCCGCCTGATTCGGACGCAATGAAAGAAATCAGCCAAAAACTCAGCTCCAAGCTCTGAGTTCTGCATTCTGGACTCGGCGCATAATTCCGAATCCAGCTCTCAATCCTGACCCGCAGGTGCACAACCCGGTGGCGCCGACGCAGGAGCTGCTTGCGGCGCTGCGTGACATGGGGCCGGTGTCGCACATCGTCGTGCCAAACGGCTCGCCCGAGCACTGGTGAGCGGTTGCATGTTGACAGCTGGAAGCTGGAAGCTGCGCATGGCGCACCTGCTACCCCGTTGCATCGGGCTGGCAAAAGCGCAGGAGCGACGATTGAGGCATCTGCTGTGAACCCGCAAAGCTGTGTGTCAACGAGGGACCCTCCTTGTGCAGGTACTTCCTGGGACGATTCGCCGAGCAGTTTCCTGAGGCCGCAGTGTGGACGCCGCCAGGTGTTCACTGCTTGTAGGGTTTTTGTCGCTCGCTGCTGCCGATCAGCTACCGCTTCCTGGCATGTGTTGCGGCTGCATGCTGTATTTGCAGGCTGCATGCACCCTTGATCCGTCAATGTGGCCCCTGCAGACTTTTTCAACGGACGGCGGATGCCCTTCCCCTCGCCCGGGCTGAAGGACCTTCGCAGCTCCGGCAGAATACGCACTTATGGTGAGAACTAGATTATAACGGCAAGGCGAAGCAATCCAACGTCGGAAGCACACTGTGGCGCGCCCGAGCTCGTCGCCACAGCAAGCTCGCTTCTGGGGTGCCTTCAAGGAGACTGGATGTCCGGACCCTTCACGTTTCTGGAGCATCGTCCTTACATAATCTGGTATGGCACGCTGAAGGGAGCGGCGCCCCCGCCGCATGGCGCGGCGAGGTGGGCGTTGCGCTTCTTAACACGCCGTCGCTGCTGGAGGGGGCCTTCTGCCTGAAGGCGCAGCGCACGCTGCTGGTGTCGGACAACTGCCTCATGGTGGGTCACATATCTGGGAAAGTCGAGACCAGTAAACCATGCCTGAGACATCATGTCTTGCGACTCGGAGTTTGTGTGAATGCAAGGCGCAGCGCACAATGCCGGTTGTCGACCAAAGTACTCCCGGTGGATCTCGGCAAACGCAATGATGTTTCCAACTAAAAGTCATTCGAGCATGGCAGATGGGGAAGCTCACGAGTAAGAGGCTGTACCGCCCGCTGGTGGTTGCGGGGCGAATCGGGCAATAGCGCCGGACATTGTTGTTTTGCAAAAGCGAGCAAATTGTCATGCCAACAAACATGGCACTCACTGTAGCAAGCACATCGCCTGTGCCGCAGATCGATGATGCGTGGAGTGGCAGCGCCATCGGACGCTTCATAGCGCAGCGGCTGGGCGTGTGGCAGCGCCTTGGCCCCTTCTTCATACAGCTTTTCGACTGCCACCCTGAGGCATGTTCCCATCCACTCATAAAACTGCACTCATAAAACTGCACCGCTGCCTGTGTGCACCCGCCTGTGTAATAACACTGACTGTGAAAATTTTGTGAAGGCCCGGCCCTCGCGGCAGTCGCATCGTGCGCATGTCGCGCTCGAGCACCGCCTGCTGAGCTTGATATATTAGAAATTTTGCTTACGCAGGGCACCCTGGAGTGGGCAAAGTCGGTGATGAAATTCGATTTTGACACCGTCATCCCCTCGCACACGGCTGCGCCCGTTCGTGACGGGAAGGCGGCCTTTGCGGCCTGCTTCCCGCAGCTGGCGGCGGAGCAGCCCGCTGCTGTGGCGGATGCGGGATAGCTATGCGCTATAGCGGTGACACGGGCAGCGTGCTGCCGCCGCAGTGGCACCCTATCTAGCAGGCGAGGGCGACGGCAGTTGGGTCTGGCTGGGATTTGATAATTTAGGGCTCTCTGCTTGAAAATTCAATAGGTTTTGATTTGTCTGCGGATGAAGCTGTGTGTTTTACGATGGCCGTCCGGACCTCGCGACGGCGGCTGATGCCTGCCGTTGCGGCCTCGACCCGGCCGCCGGCATTGTGTAGATGGTGATCTTATGCAACTGTGCGCTCTGTACATAAGCTTCGGTTCACCTCCAGAAGGACTTCTTGTGATGCAACATTTGTACGTGCCAGTACAGCATGCGCTTAAACCTCCCTGTCTGTTCCGGAACTTTGGCCGAGCAGGTGGAAAATGCAGCAACAGACAGATCAACACCTCAAAATCTCACATTCACCATGGCCGCCAAGTGCATGTCCAGCAGCGTGAGCGCTCAGCCCACCACTCGCCGGCACCAGCGCGTGGTGCCGTTTGCAGTGTGGGCAGATTAATTCACTCGGTGTGTTTGTAATTAATTAATTAAAAACACGATGTTATTAATTATGTTACTAATCCCTTCCTGACCGCCACTGAAGCTGAAACACCTCGGGAAAAGTCGG
>JAABUM010001587.1_pt1 | contig 33369 bp, 65 predicted proteins | sample 5559161 | NCBI WGS metagenome assembly JAABUM01 (sample SAMN10711868, study PRJNA513369) | rock metagenome | isolation source: Antarctica rocks | place: Antarctica: Victoria Land, Siegfried Peak nord
CGCTGGCCGCTGGGCTGACCGGGCAGCTGGCGCCGCTGCCGGCGCCGGGGCTGCCCGGCCCAGGGCTGCGCGGGCGACCGCCAGGGCTGCCTGGCGGTCCGCCGCCGCCGCCGCCGTCAGAGGCCGGTGGCTGCGCCGCTGACGACTCATCTGAGTGAGACGCGTCGGCGCCGCCAGAGCCGCCCAGCGCGCCGACGAGGCCCACGTCGCCGGCGTCGCCGACGTAGGAGGAGGAGCGCGACACGTTGCCGGCTGACGATGACGACACGCTGGCGTAGTCCGAGAACATGTCTACCTGTGTGGGGGACAGGATGAGATGAGGTTCTGCGTCAATGAAAGAGTCTTGCAGGTCCTGCCTCGATCTGCTCTGGGGTGACAAGAGCCAGCGGTCCAGCATATACAAGGGTGGGTTCAAGGCACAGGAGAACAGCCTATGGGTGCCACGCATGCAGCACTGCCACAGGTGGACGTAGGCCAAGCGCCGCACCTGGCTGGTGGTGGCGGACAGCGCCTCGGCGCGGGCGGAGGCGCGCTCCCTGATGCTGTCGAAGTAAGGGTGCTTAAGCAGCTGGCGCGAGCGCGGTCGCCCCTCCCGCGGCCCGATGCACACCGAGATGAAGTCTGCCAGCTCCCGGCTGTGCACCTTGCCCAGCCCCGCCGGCCGCACGCCCTGCAGGAGGTAGATGCTTGAGCGTCAGCAAGGGAAAGACAATGGCGCGGCGTTCGAATTACTTCCTTGAATTGTGTGCTGATAGAAGCTCGGGCAGGTCCTCGATCGGGGCTTCGTGATGCGCCAGGTCTGCACATGTGAGGCCCTGTTTGGTTTTGCCGCACACAGCATGTCAGCAGCAGTAAGCGCTCCTCGCCTGGCTCTTCAACGTGAAGGGAAGCCGGCAGGGGCTCTAGAGTTTAAGATTGAAGCACGCACCAGGGTGACTTTGCGATAGATCTGCGCGGCGTTGCGGCACTCTGCATACGGGTACTCCATGGTTGCCAGCTCCAGCAGGCACATGCCGTAGGAGTAGACGTCCACCCGGTCATCATACTCCTCCTCATACAGCTCCGGCGCCATAAACTCCGGCGTGCCTGCAGGAGACAGTATGCAACTGCATGTGGTGAAGCAATAATCTTGCTTCAGTCAGCAGACCCTTGTCCAGCTGCCAGCGGGCAGCAACAGTTCCATGCAAACGGCGGTCTTTGCAGCAGCAGCGCTGCAGGATTTCGCTGTACAGGGGTCACTCACCGAGCACGGACTGGGGGGCGGTGCGGGCACGCAGCAGCGTGGCCAGACCCAGGTCGCCGATCTTGACGACGCCCTGGGAGCCGTTGATGAAGATGTTGTCGCACTTGAGGTCGCGGTGGATGATGGGCGGATTGTGGCCGTGCAGGTACACCAGACCGCACAGGATCTGCCACGCCCACCGCTTCAGCACCTCCTCGTCGATGTGCTTGTGCCGCTTGCGGTACCTGTGCGCGCAGTGGCGCAAATGACTCTGCCTCTTGTCCCTGTTGAGCCATTGCATGGCTGTGGACACGTCAAACCACAGAACAGCACACTCGACGATGCACAGCATGCTGGCACGTTCCCAGGCTGCTCGTACTGACGCATGCAGCAGCAAGCAACTGGCTTCATAGCAGCAGCAGATGCCATGGGCGGAAAGGAGGGGGGAAACCCAAAGGGGAGGAAAAACGCACTGGCGCAGCGTGCCGGAGGTGAACAGCTCCGTGATAAAGTTGACGCACATGGACTTGGAGTCCAGCCACGAGTCGTGGAAGCTCATGATGTTCTTGTGCTTCAGCTGCTTCAGCACGCGGATCTCGGCAAACAGCCGGTCCCGCTCCTCCTTGCTGTTCACCAGCTCCACCACGCGCACCTGGTTCCACGCCACCTCCGTGCCCTCCTCCTCGTCAAAGGCCTTGTACACCTGTGAAGCCAGGCAAGGAAGGCTTATGGGCGTTCGGGTGTTGCAGACGACAGAAGATGGGTTGGGCATAGTCCAGAGCGCCGCCGCCTGGGTGCCCGCCTCCTCGTCGATGGCAGTGTACACCTGAAGGGGCAGGCACAAATGCTGCACTTGGCGGCACGATGCAGTAGACTCAGTTGCGGTAAGGTGTCGGGCGCATTTGCGGCCATGCGGCCAGTCCTGGACAGCGGCACCGTCTTGCCATGCCACCGTTTGGCGCCTGCAACACCGCGAGGAGTGCAATAGATCTTTCATATGCTGCCACTGGGCACCCGGCTTTGATTGCTCTGAAACGGGCAATACAATGCCCCAAAGTGGCGCTTGGGCCTTAAATGCCAGCTTTGCAGTGGCCTGGCCACCGGGCCTCATGCAGCTGGTGCTGCCAGCCAAGCGCACGCTCTGCGGTCGACAAACGCAAAGTCTGTCGCATCTGAAGGCTTGCATCAGCCAGCAGTGTATTTGCAAACATTGTTGATGCAACTCAAAATTTGACTTAGGGGCGAACACAAGCCCTAAAACAGATCGGAAGCCAAAAATACAGCTTCCCAGCGATCCTTGATAGTTCCCGCCTGAGCACCGCACGAGCTGACCGTTCGGACAGACATCTTTTAGGCGAAAGAAACGCTAGGCTCAATGAGCTCGAAAGGCTGTGGCCGCCGCGTGGGCATACGTTCGCGCGGTGTGAGCTGCTTGAAGCAGGCAGCATCCGCACGGATGCGACTGCTGGATGCCGCGGGAGCCCCGCAGTGACCGCGGCGCAAAACCGAGCGTCGTAGGAGGGGATGTGCGCAGTCAGCAGCGCAGGCCCAGCAGCAATGCAGCAGCGTGGAACCGCAGCCAGAGCTTGGCCAAAGACCCACCGTCTTGAAAGCGCCACGTCCCAGGACCTGGTCGAAGCGAGAATAGCGCCCGCCATATGTTTCGATCGGCTCCTCGCTTTCATGCTCGCCCTCCTGGTCGCTGTCGTGCTGGTCCCCTGGCTGGCTCGCGCCGCTGCTGGCGTGTGGCACGGCCTGCTGCTGGTGCTGCTGCAGGTCTTGCGAGCGCGTCGGCTGTTGGCTTGAAACTGGCTGCTGAAGGCTCGGCAGAGCCGTGCCACTGCTACTGGCCGTGCTCATGGCGGGCGACAGCTGCGGGCTGCTGACTTGCTGTTAGGGGCGTCTGGCAACGCTGTAACACAGGATGCGACTGGCTGCCTGCTGCCTGCTGGGTGCTGAAGCACACATTGCTGCTGCCTGCTCCCTGCCGGGGCTTGTAAGCGAGCGGCGCCGCGGCTGCACGCAATGCGCGCTGCAAGTCCGCCGATGTCAGGAGGCGTCTAGGATGAAGGGGGACCACCTTCCACCGTGCGCGCGAGGCCGCAGGCAGTGCGGCAAGCAGCGGGCGAGCCCTTTCCAGCCGATCCTGCTGCAGCGGCAAACCCTGGCACTATGGGAGTCCGAGGAAGTCGTTTGCTGGAGTCCCTCCGAAATCAAATTGACCGCCAACGTGGCAATCCCACTTGGGAACGTGCCAGGAGGCAGAAACGCAGTCTTGGCAAGTCTACAATCATCACACATCGCTATTCATGCGGCAAATTGACTGAAGACGTTGCGCAGTCCCCTACTCAGCTGGTGCACCCATTGAAGTGGTGCCGCAGCGGCCCTTGCACATGGTCGGGCCTGCGAAGGCAGACAGCAAGGCAGCAGACGCGGAGGTGGCCTTGCAGAGGCACTACAGCAGGCTGTACGCTCAGCTGTCCATGCAAGCACAGCACAAGTACTTCAGCAGCAAGTCGCTCAGCGGCAAAGGTGCGGCGCATGAACTTTTGCACTGTAGCACCTCTGGCAGCTGCGCAGAGGCAGCACAATTGTATATACTTGTCTTAATTTTCCGCCGCGATCTCATAACCGTCATCGCCTTGGCATGCAGATAATCTCTTTCAGCAGACATACACGCAGAACGGCGTGTCCATCAGCACGGCATCAGAGGACCCGCTGCTGCGCTTTGCCAAGACGCAGCGCCTGCCGGACGGCCTTGCGCCGTGAGTGGGCTCGATGCTTGTTATCGCGAAACAGTGCACTCGATCGATGACATCGTGCCAGTGACATCTGCTCACGTATGCCCCTTGCTGCGGCAGGCATTCGCAACTGATGGCACACACCCGTCACACATGTGCCTGCCAATCGTGCAGGTACCTGGATGTTGACACCTAGACGCCTGTCGCTGCACCATGGCCAACTTCAATGCCGCGCGAGTGGTACGCTCTTGCGCTGGCGAAATCGCTTGCAATCAGTTGCAATCAGTGGCCCTGTGTGTTTGGCAGTGAGCGTTTGGCGCAATGCCCATGCATGCATGTTGTCGTCCGAATCCAAGGCAAATCATACTGTTTACGGTCGCAAAGCTCATGTCTTCTATTGCTGACAGGCAGCAGAGGACCGCGCTCACCGCAGCAGCCTGCTGGGCATGAATGCCTGGGAGCGCCACAAGCACTTCCTGGCAAACATCGTGCACTACTACGGCCGTGGGGGTGAAGGCGCCGCCGCCGATGCCAACCCCACCGTCAAGACGGACTTTGACATCCTGCGGGAAAACTACAGGTGACTGCTACAACCTGCTGGTCTTGTGACACTGGCCCCTGCACAACTCATCGCGGATGCCGCAGAGCCCTGTGACTGCCCTCACATTGCTGGAGAGGGGCGTCGCTGCTGCTCCTTCGTGTTTTACAGCTTTGTAGCTTCTCTGAGACAGACACATGCATCGGACCAGGTTCATCAGGGACGAGTCGGACGATGCGCCGGGTGGCTGGGAGGTCAAACTAGCCCGCAAGTACTACGCCAAGCTGTTTCGCGAGTACTGCCTGGCCGACCTGTCGCGCTACAAGGTGCGGATTGAATGGCTGTTTCAAGCGTTCGAACCGCGCCTTGTCGTAACTTCAGCGTAGGGTGCGCATCCTACGGCCTGCTTGCATTCGGAGCTCGGCGTGTGTGCTTTTTGGAAAGCAGATGCTGCGCAGCACTTGTAACGCAGCCAGCGCCAACGCAGCAGAGCAACTTGGCAGCAGCACCAATCGTCATCCACATGTCTTGAATGGACCGATGCGCCACGTCACAGGAGGGCAAGGTGGGGCTGTGCTGGCGCACGGAGAAGGAGGTGGTGGCGGGCCGGGGGCAGTTTGTGTGCGGCACCCGCAGCTGTGACCAGCGCAATGGTCTCGCCTCATTCGAGGCATGAGGCAGCGACTTGCGGCATGCCTGTTCATGGTGTTCGGCTTGGGGTCCTGCTCTGCGCTTGCGATCACATGGGTCCTGCCTGCAGCCAGTGGTGTGACCTGCTGGTGGAGCTGAACAGCTGCATTTTGTGGCCCTTCGCTGCTTGTGGCAAGGCTGGCATCAAGGAGCCTGCGGTTGGGACGCCGCTTGTATGTGTAGCGAAGTCTTCGGCCAGCCATAATCAGCGCCGTTTCTGAGCGCATGCGCTTCTGGGTGCAGGTGAATTTTTCGTATGCAGAAGGAGGTGTGCAGAAGGCGGCGCTGGTGAAGCTGCGCCTCTGCCCAAAGCACGCGCTGCAGCTCAACTACCAGAAAAACCAGCAGGCTCTAGAGGTCTGTATGTAGTCAAGGAAAAGTTCATTTTCTTGTTTTCTGTGCAAATGTGTTTTGTGCTGTCTCTGCTTTCTGTAGGCGTGGTCTCATCCTCCAGGGAACACTGCTGCAGCAGGTACTCTGCATGCTGCAAGGCATTCGGAGCTCGCTGTGTGCCGTTCCACGACTAGACACCAGTCGCTGACTGACATGCATCATGTAAGCAGGCTCAGAAGAAAAGGCGGCAGAAGGAGGAGAAGCGGGCGGCAAAGAAGCAGCTATCTGCGAACGGAAGCCCGAAGTCGTCCAAGCGCAAGCGCAGCAAGTCGGACAGGGAGGGCTCAGCACCTGGAGGCGGGGGTTCCGATGCAGAGCCGCGCCAGCAGCGTGGCGGCAGTGCGCCGCAGTCGGCAGCTCATGGCGCAGATGCGGACGCCGGCGCATCTGCAGGTCAGCCGGCGCAGGCGGCTGCACAGCCATCTCGTGGCGCTGGCAATGGCCAGCAGCAGCCGGTCAGCGGCGGGGTGCATGCAGATGTGGAGACTTTCTTCGAAGGCCTCTTCGAGTAGGAGTAGGGCAAGATCTCACTTATGTAGGACGGCAGCAACATTATTCCATTTGGTTGCACGTGCTTTACATCGCCTGCTGTGCACACGCAGAGTGTCTGTCGTTTGGCAGGAGTCAAAAACCAATTTCATACTAGGTAGGTGTCCCCACACAAGTGCTTCAGAAGGTTTCCAACTGTCATGTTCAATTCGGTGAGATGCTTCAGTGCTTGTACATTGCTGCCGTCTGGCAGCCGATAGCTGTAATGTCTGCTCTCAGAAATGTCACCCCGACCCCACGTATGCTCCGCATGGGATTCGTGTTGACGGCCTGCACTCTCCTTGCCCGCTCGAGCCGCTCTCAAAAATCGCTGCTGCTGTAAGGCCTCATCCGCTGCTGCTGTAAGGCGTCATACTCGCAATGGACTAGGGTCACCCCCCAGTCTGACTTTACAGCAACACTCACGAGCCCATCGCCAGTGTGAGCTCGGCCTCGCAGACGATGTCGGGGCCGACATACGCCTTGGCGCTCATCTTTACGATGCCGAAACGCTTGTTGTACTTCGTCACGTCCACCCGCATCATCTGCATGTGCAGAAGACACTGTCAGAGTGGGTGCCTCGCATGTGCGACCATCTGATACCCCAACGCAGCTGGGGAATGCGTTGCACAGGCGGGCCTGTGACAGCGCCGACACCCGGCGCTTGCTGGCACCTTCATGAAAGAACTGGCTGCTGACAAGCATTCTGGCACCACTCGCTGCAAGCCAAAACAGGACAGTGCCCCACCAGGGTGTCGCCCGGGACGACGGGCTTCTTGAAGCGGCACTTCTCGATGCCGCCAAAGAAGAACTGGTCCTTCGAAGGCGCCTCCGGGTCCAGCATGCAGATGCCGCCCAGCTGCGCCATAGCCTCCACTTGCAGCACGCCTGTGTGCATGTGCAAGCCACGTTGACGACTGCTCCCACGCCATGAGATCATCAGAGGGGGCGTTGGAAGTCCTCCGCTATTTGCAGGTCGCCTGCCATGCTTGGTGTTTAGTGTGCCACATGGCAGAGCGGACAATACTGCCGCAATCATGCACATGACTATAATCCGTGGACATCCGTGGAGTCACATCATGACTGGGTACTTGACCGCGCAGGAAGCTATGTAAAGAGCATGGCAAGGTCACCTGGCATGATTGCGCGCTCCGGGAAGTGGCCGGTGAAGAAGTTGTCATTCATGGTGATGTTTTTGTAGCCAATGGCATACTTCTGCAACTCGCACTCCACGACCCGGTCCACCAGGAGGAATGGATACCTGCACAAAGGTGCAGCATCACGTTGGACATGGGAGCGGCGCCACAGTGATCTGGCCGTCACCTGTGGTGATCTAGGGATCTGGCAACTCGAATGCAGGGGATCGCGCGGCTGTGACTGCAGTGGAGGTGCATGTTAAGCTTCTACCTGTGTGGCAGGACCTTTTTGATGGCTTCGATGTCCTTTAGGGCTGTGAAGTTGTTGCCACTCTTCTCCGGTGGCAGCTCGGCTGCCGGTGCTGCCTCCGCCTCGGCGCGCGCGACGAAACGCTGCCGTGCGGCTGATGGGCATAATCGCCTGTGACTGATCAGCGCTGCGGGCCGGCTGCTTGCTAGCGTCGCGCTGGGAGACTGGGCAGACTGCCGACAGAGAGGTGTGGCTGTGAGGCACCCCGCCATGGCCATGTCGCTGCACTGGTATGAGATTGCACTGAGATCGTTGAGCGGAGAGAACTGCTTGTGCGTATGGTCTTTGCAGCGACGAGAAACGGCGAGCCACTGTGCACCGCTGGTGCTCTTTTGCGCTGGCTCACGTCATCTTTGCAGGGCTTTGGCTGTCGAGCGGTCGCGGAAACGCTGGTTGCGGCCTCGCGGCACAGCTTGTACCCATGCAAAATCGAGTCTCAGGTCCATTGAGCAGTGTTGAAGCTCGCTGCAGCTAACTCCGTAATGGTTCGCGGGCAAATTCACCCCATCGAGATCCCGCTTGCAAACAGCAAGTGCAGTAGTTTCGTACAGATCGTCACAGGTGCATAGATAGCAAATCGGTTCCGCAAGACATCAGATTGTCTCTGAACGGTGCTGCACGGCCGTAAGGCCCAGCCTTGCTGGAGCAACATGCGCAGCGTGCAGCAGTTGCGGCTGTGACAGCAGGCGGTGCTTCTGTTTGGGTGAAGCCAGCTGGTGCAGCGATCTTGACCCGCGGAGCTTCTCGGAGTCAGCAGGGCCCGCTTGTATAGGAGGTGGCGGCGGCGGCGGCTGCACACAGTGACCGCCATGTCGCAGGCGCTGGCAGACTGGTTTGCGGAGCTGCGGGCGCCGCTCGAGATCCCGGACTTTGAGCCAGACATCGATGACAAGGACCAGAAGAAAGACACCGCTTTGAGGTATTCCTCGCGATGTGCATGCTTCGTCACGGCGCAGATGTCGCTGCAATGGTGCTGCAAAGCTGGACATCAAGGAAGATGTGCAGCGCTGGTGCGAGTTCCTCAACGCACACCCTGCAGGGAGCAGGACGCCGTCGATTCTGGACTCATTAAGAAGGTGCACTACCGGCAGAGCAAGAGCAGCGTGGTGCCAGTGGATGGCGATCTGGTGAGTTTGTCGTGAGGGGCATGCTGGGTTTTACTTGTTGTCCCTCGAACAGTTGACATTGCAATCCATGATGCCTGTGGTGGCACCGTTTCCAGCGACACAGCCAGTGTATCACGGCTATGCCACTGCTGCTCGCTACGAAATGGCGACAAGAAACGGCACCATGTTGTACAGCCCAAATGTTGGCTAATCTCGGCTCACCTCAGCTCAGTCCCCAATTATCACTTGATCTCAGCTCAACTCAGCTCCGGCCCAAAGTAACAGCCAGTCTCAGCTCATCTCAGCATAGCATGGCCGCAGGTCTACGTGCACTACCATGTGAAGTCGGCCGACGGGCAGCTGCTGGAGTCCACGTGGCAGGCGGAGGGCGGCGCCGGCCTGCCGTTGCCGTTCATCATCGGCAAGGGCCGTCGGGTCCCGCGCGCCTGGGAGATCGCCCTCCTGAGTGAGCCGTCAAAGCTGCCTCGCCAAGAACGCCAAAACTCGTAAATCTACTGCTGCCGCCCCCCTTTGAACGGCGCCGGCCTGCCGCTCCCCTATATCATCGGCAAGGACCGCCGAGTGCGCCGCGCGTGGGAAGTTGCCCTCCTGAGTGAGCTCACTCGGGCACAGTCATGGCTGTGTTGAAGGGAGCCAGATCAGCAGTGTGTACAGCGGTGATGGCGCCTCTCGGCACGCATCTCCCGACAGCAGGCTTGTGGATAGCAGCGCCAACCTATTTGCGGCCACAGTGTGCAGGCTTGGGAGTCTGCAGGCTTGGGAGTCTCAGTGGGCGCTGCTGACGTCGTCCTTGTGCCGCTTGAATAACAGACGCCAGCCTGGGTGACGTGTTTGGGCTATCGGTGCACCCGCGCTACGCCTACAAACACAAGGACTGCAAGCTGCCGCCGCCGAAGGGCGCGCTCATCGGCCAGGAGCTGCAGTTCACCATCGAGCTGCTGCAGTGCTTCCGCAAGGTGTGGCAGGGCGACGACTTGAAAGCCCACAACGAAGCTGCTGTCCGAGGCACTACAAGATCGTCGACGGTTCATGCACCAACATCGTGATGCAAACGAAACAATCATAACCTGAACACATCTGGTGCAGGATGACGTGGACCTGCTGGGCAGCCACGAGGACATGTTCAAGCGCAGCTTCAACCGTGGCGACGTCTGGGAGTCTCCCCGTGCACCCTTCGAGGTGCGCTCTAGTCATGTGTGCAATGTACCTGTACAGCTGTGCAGAATTAGCTCATTACCAGGGGCTGAGCCAACTGCAAACCCAATCGCGGAGCTGGGGAGCAACATAAAGGTCGCCTCGCAGCCGGGTGCAGAAACATGTGGGCCTGCATCAGGTTTTCAGGCAGCATATGCGGCGTGCATAGCTGCGGAGGACTGGTGCTTCCACCTCGGCAGGCAGTGGCTGCAGTAGCATTGAATCTCGTGCAGCACTCTGATGAAAGGGGTGCACCTCCGTGTGCCAACAGGTGGTTGTGGCGGTGAAGGCGCGCCTGCCGGCGATGGACGGCAGCCAGTGCAGCACACCACCCTACTTCAAGACGCCCGACGGCCAGCCGCTGCGCTTCACCATGGGTGCGTCGGTGTGGTTGGCTGGCAGGCCCAGCCATCAGGCCTGTTTTACAGACGGCTTGTTATTCAGTTCGTGTACATCTCAGCTGCCGATTGCGCTGGAGACATGCTTTCGAGCCATGCACGCAGCTCACGCCAGAGCTATCGAAAGCAAGGTATGGCATTGGTCGTGTGATGCCAGGTATGCATGTGCGCAGGCAACGGAAGCGTGCCGGCGGCTGTGGAGGAGGGTCTGGGGGCCATGACTCGCGGGGAACACGCCGTCATCAGCTGCGCGCGTGAGACGGCAGCGGCGGCCGGCGCTGACAGCCTCGTCCCCTCGCCGCCTGGCACCTCGGACAGAGTGGAGTTTGAGCTCACACTGGAGTCCATGATCCAGGTTTGGACTCCACCTCTCAGGCGGACTTAATCCTCACATCTACCTGCGTATCGCATTTGGTCTACTGTGTATGTGCTGACGGTCAGGTTCAGCCATTGGCAATGTAAGCAAAATCGCATCATGTCAGGCAGCAGGCGGACCATTGTGGTAGCGAGTCCACAGGCACGCCGCATGATGCAGCTGGTGTGCTGCTTCCAACTTAAAACAAGCGATATCGAAACGCTGTAGGTGCGGGACATGACGGGAGACGGCAAGGTCGTCAAGCGGCGCATCAAGGACGGCCGTGGCGAGTTCCCCATCGACTGCCCCATCGAGGACTCCTCTGTCCGCGTCCATTACAGGTGCACGTTCTGTTGAAAGCCACTGAGATTGAACCCGATGTTCTATCGTATGCCAGCGGATTTCGGGTTCCATGCTTTACGCCGACACAGGTGTATTCTGCACGGCAGGGTTATCGAGCCAGAGTCTGGGCGGACGGTGCTGGACACCCGGGGGGACGACGGCGCAGCGGCGCCCCTGGAATTTCAGACAGGTGCAGCATGTCCTGAGCCGCGTTGCTGTCGTGTTGCTGTGAAGGAATGCCAGTCTCGATGCCATGGGATACAGAGCAACCGTGTACTCGACCAGCAAAAGCGTAGGCGTCCCACAGGCATGGGCATGGTGCCGGAGGGGCTGGACATGGTGGTGCGGCTGATGACGCCGGGGGAGATATCAACCGTGCGCTCCACGTCCACATACGCCTATGACGGCCGCTCCGACCGCCCAGAGGTGCTTCCTTGGGCTTTGTCTTCGTCTGCAAGATGTCTCAACACCGAACTGCCGATTGCTCGCGCTGGCGCATCAGGGTGCAGCTGGAGGATGGGCCGTGTCCCTTCCCCTGTGAGTGCTGCATCATACGGGCCTGGCGGATCATGAACAAATGCATCCAAGGAAGACTGCGGTGCGGAAGTCCAGAAGCCAAGCCATTCAGCAGTGACGCATGTGCGCAGGGTCTGTCGGACGGGTCATCAGTTGAGTGGGAGGTGGAGCTCCTAGATTTTGAGCGCCAGGTGAGGTTCCTGCTGGAGTCTCACTTTGAGTTCGCGAGTACTCAAGAGGACAGCTTGGAGCTAACCCCTGGTGCGAGATGCCAGGACTGCCTTCTGCGACCGAGACTACCTCTGCATGTGCTGTCTCCTCGACATGCGGTGGCAGCTGACGTCCTGTCGCGGCAATGCCAGGCGCACGCGACGCAGCTATCGGCACAGGAGCTGCTGGCGCGCGGCGCGCAGCTCAAGGACCAGGGCAACGTGGTCTTCAAGCAGGTGATACCTCACAGATATTCCACAATTGGTGCATGGATGCCAAGCTGGTAGCCATTCTGAACTTTTCCTTAGACTGACAAGCAGTGAAGCAGCGGCACAAGCGAAAGTGCGGATGCAGTCGCAGGTGCTGTGAACATGCGGCTCCAATGTGCATGTGAAATCGCACCTGCGCTGATCACAGCATGTAGCAAGAAAGGAGTCGAGAGCATTTTGTGTTTTATACAGGGCCTGGTGAGCCACGCAACGACAAAGTGGCTCAAGGCGCTGAAGCTGCTGAACCAGATCTTCGCCTTCGGCGACGAGGAGGAGCGCAAGGTCAGAACCTGATGTGTATATTCATATAATCAAAGTCCAAGATCGTCAACTGCGAGCGATAATCATTCAGTCAAGTGTAGTCGCTGGTGACTGTGATGGTGCTTTCTACCACGGCAGGCGGTCGACAGCACGAAGGCCAGCTGCATGATCAACCTGGCGCTGGCGGCGCAGCGGCAGGAAAATTTCTCCGACGCGCTCAAGTGGGCCGACAAAGCCCTCAAGTGCGCCCCTGCCCCTGTCTCATTATTGCCGCAAGCACAAGCAATATTTGCCTGCTCATCCTTCATGCTTTGGTGGTCGGCACTACGTTTCCTAACGGGCACATGCTCTGAAGCCAGGAGCACAGAAGGGCGGCCCTGCCGTTTGGCGCATGCCACGATGCTTTCTACCTGAACGCAAGTGCACAAACCCGCACTGCAGGGAGGTGCCGGACCACCCAAAGGCGTTGTGGAGGCGCGCTGCAGTGCGCGCCTTCTTGGGCCAGGCCGAGGACGCCGAAAAGGACTTCAAGTGAGATTGACGCACTGCGGAAACGTAACTTGGCGATGTTATTCCTATGGCATGCCAGGCGGAACGCAACCCGGCCGATGTTTAGGCAGGAACGCAACCCGAACGATTTTTCGATATCTGTTCGACGTGATGCACAGGCCATGTCTTTGCTGTTGTGCATTGCCCATTCCGCACAGCTCACAGGTGAGTCTCTCTCAACTATGTGACCGGTAATGCGCAGGCGGGTGGCGGAAGTGGACCCGTCGCTTGCCGGCGACGTGGAGCGGGAGCTGGAGAGGATGCAGCAGAAGGCAGTGGCGGCAGACAAGCGGCAGAAGAAGCAGTGGATGGGCGCATTCAACCGATCCGCATGACGTAATGGTCACTGGCTTCAGAGGGCATCATGGCTGCATTTATGCAAGGCTGGTGCATTCTACCGCAGCGGCAATCCCGCAGGTGGAGTGCTGGGAGTGTGTGTCGACTGTCTGAGCGGACATACAGCGCCGCGCAGGTGCTGGATGGCTCGCATGTGATACGCATTCGCGAAAGGTAATGCAGCACACTACTATCAGGATTTCAGTGGCTCTCAGACCGGTGCAACAGATTCAGAATGTGTTGCAAAACTCCGACCAGAAAGACTGTGGAGTCCCGCCAGAACCAGATTCCCTGGCGCGAAGGCCACGGAAATCTCAGGCAGCTGTCGCTTTGTAAAGACTGGCCGCACAGTGCCGCAGCACCCCAGGTACGTCTTTCGACCAGTGAGCAGACATCTGCAGTGTCGACACCGCTTGTTTGGTGCAGTGGGCCCCGCAGTCCTACACGACAGCTCGACCCGTCTGCCCGTTGGAGTTGGTCATCTGTCAAGCACCACCAGCGGCCAGGCGATAGTGTGACATGGCAGCGTAGCAAGCTCTGGGACCTCCACCATGGATGCTGCTGAAGCTTGCGAGGACTTGGACGCTCACGAAACGATCGGCCGACCGCGGGACTCAGAGCTGTTCCCAAGGTGCTGTGATGCACGAAAACCTTGGCACTGAGTACGGTCGGAGGCCTGTGCATCAGTAGCACAGCAAAAGGCTGTGTCTACTACGCAGGAACCTCTCCTCGCTGTTTGGGGGCAGCCCGAAGGACGATGCAGTCAGGCAGCCCCATGGCCTGACAGTGGCGGGCGCTCGAGGATGCATGCTGGACCTGGAGCGCATGCAGGTGCAGAATGGGCGACGGTCTCAGCCTGAAGTCCCTGCACGATCTTCCTGGCCCCTTAATCGCCGTGATTCCGCACCGCCGCTCAGGCGCTGCTGTGAGTATGCTGTGGCGAAGCACCGCCCCGTATGGAGCGGGATTAGAGCAGTTTGCCTGCAGACGGATGCATGGTGATTTGTAGACGAAGGCAGAGGCGCTGTGCTCATGGGGCGGCGAGCAGGATGATTATCGCCATTTTTACATGTCATGAATGGATCATCATCGGCGCTGGAGGCAGGCATGAGCCACCGCCAGCAACAGGGCCAAACGGACCAAACACGGCTTTCGACTGATACAAATATGAAGATGGTGATCTGAAGTGATGTGCACACCTGGCTGCAGGTGGTGCTGCGCATTCGCCCGCCGGCGGGCGGCCCGCTGCCGCAATGGGACCCGTCCATCAGCATTCACGCGATGTCTGCCACCAGCATTGCCATCGCCGCGCCAGAGGCTTCTCAGGGGTGAGCAACTGCTGGAACTATCACGCAGGCACTGGCCAATCTGGCGTCATCTGCATCCCTTTTACATTTTGCGTGTATGGAAATCCTCGCACAAGCCCAAAGGGGATTTGACTGAGGATGAGCCTCGTGCCATGAAGGTACAAGAATGGTGACAGGGGGCAGACGTACCACTTCACGCGTGTCTGCGGGCAGGAGACCAGCCAGGAGTCTTACTTCGGCCTGACTGCCGCCAGCATGGTGTGCTTTTGGCTTTTCGCTTGTGTGTCGCGCTGAAATATAGCTTCAGAATGTCGTGCTCAGCTCCAAGTCCATCCCTCAGAACGTGCTGAACATGTGCTCGCAGGTGCGGGAGCTGCTGATGGAGGAGCCCTGCAGCTCGGTGATCATGGCATATGGCATCTCTGCGGCCGGCAAGACGTTCACCATCGAGGTGGGTGCAGGTCCTGACGCCTGTACTGCGCATTCCTCATAGCACATCTATCATGACGAAGCGGAGGCGGCCGTGGACGACTTGACAGTGATGGCACATACGCGTGTCCAGATGCTTTGAAGAGACGTCAAACATGCCATGATGCACATTACAAACTCCAATTAGATAACACGTGGAGAGTGTTGAACTTTGTGCCGGCTGCTCGCAGGGCACCAAGGCCGCGCCGGGCCTGCTGCCGCAATCGCTGGCGATGCTCTTCTCGGTGAGCGCAGACGGAAACCTGCCACACCGGCTGTTGTAAAACAGGCAACCATCTTTGTCGCTGCATGCAATACGGTCACATGATAGGGCTTGTCCTATGCAACATTCTGACAACCCACGGATATGATCGTGACCTGACCAATCGTGACCAATCGTGACCTGACCAAAACTGGGGATCGCAGGGGGTGCAGGAGCAGGGACTGGACCTGCAGGTCTCCGTGTGCAACTACGAGGTGTGCTCAGGGTTTAGGATCAAGCATTCTTTCGCAAGCTGCAGCCAGGAACCTGCATGGTATTACAGGCGTCTCCCTGCATCGCACACTGGGCAAACAGCCGTCAGTCTGATCTCAGTTTGTGTTTCGTGTTTCATTTCACAGATATACAACGAGAGCCTGTACGACCTGTTGCGGCCGGAGCCTGCGCCGATCGCGGGCCGCCCGGCGCTGCGGCTCAAGGAGGACGCCCAGGGCCGCGTCTTTGTGGACGGCGTGCAGCTGGTGCGGAAAGCCCTGTGGAATCTTCTGGTTGCAGCAACGCCTTGGAGGGTCAGGTTGCTGGCAGATGCCTGCGGCTGGACTCGTCCAGGGACCTACCGGTCGACGACGTGCTGGCACGCAAGCATGCTGCTGTAGCTTTCAAATTGCCTGACGTTGCATATTTTGACGCCCAATCCTTGCCGCGGCGGCGACAATGCAGCCGATGCAGCTGCACTGGCTGCCGCAGCGCCATCTGTCGAGCTTCAAAGCGCTTGCAACCTCAACCTTTCAAAGTGACACGGGACAAGTGCAGAGAAGGCGGTGGAGGTGCTGCGGCGCGGCAGCTATGCGAATATGCCGTTGCAGCTGCAAGCAGGCAGCCGTTGCGCCATCTGTTGATTCCAGTCATATCCGCCGCAGGTGCCGGTAAATTGCGCAGAGGAGGCGGTGGAGGTGCTGCGGCGCGGCAGCCGCGCGCGGCAGAAGGCTCGCACGGCGCTCAACCAGGCGTCCAGCCGCTCGCACTCCATATTCACCATCATGGTCGACGCGCCGCAAGTGTGACTTCGGGCAGTCTGTTGCAGCTGCATGAACATTGCATGTGTACCGTCATGCAAGCAAAAGTGGAGGTGCACAGCGGTTGCCTGCCCACAAGCGTCAGTATGACAGCACGACGTTTCTGACTCACCACACTATGACCGATTTGCAATCTATGCAATGCTTGACTCTCGTTGTGACCCCTGTGGCAGGGCGGCGAGCTGCGGCGGCTGTCTTTTGTCGACCTCGCCGGCTCAGAGCGCGCTGGCCGCACTGGCAACCACGGCGCCCGCCTCAAGTGCGCACATGCATAATGGCTTTGATGTTGCCGCTGTCCGCATGAGGCGCATGCTTTCACACCTTCAATTTTGACATGCACACAGTTCCGAAAATGAACAAGCTCCGGTAACGACCCTACTCGTGGTCTGATGCCCTGCATCTGCATCTGCGTGACAGGGAGAGCGTGGCGATCAACGCGTCGCTGATGACGCTGGGGCGGTGCCTAGAGGCGCTGCGCTGGAACCAGCAGCACCCCGCCGCGGAGCAGCGGCTGGTGCCCTACAGGGAGGCCCGGGTGCGCATACACTGTTGCCTCCTTGCGCATGCCTCGCATCCGGGAGCCGAGGAGGATACGTCGCGCGACTGCAGATACGAGCACTGCTGCAGCACTTGCACACGTGGTCTTCAACACTTTCACCCTTCTGCTGGAGCCCGATTTTCGCCCTGCAGAGGGATGAGGGATCGACTTATCAATCATGCATCTGTGGTTTGCAGGTGACGCACCTTTTCCGGGATGTGCTGCACGGCTGGGGCCGCATCCTACTGTCCGTCAACGTCAGCCCCTGCGCACGCGACTACGATGAGACGTCGCACGTCCTGAAGGCGAGCATCCTTCCCTGTGCTGCCTTAGTGATTTGCGTCTGTGTTGCCGGCCTGACAGGGGCGCCCACTGCAGCTAGACGCATAAGCTAGACACACAGACTTGCACAGCTTGCGAGTAGATATTCAATCAGAGTGACAGCGAGAACACGGAGTCTGAGATTCAAAATTTGGCCTTCCCTCGCAGTACGCGGCAATGGCGACGCAGATCGGCAACGCGGCGCGGCTGGAGCCGCCGGGGCGGCGAGCCGGCACCAAGGCCACCAGCCCGGCGCTGGGTGCCAAGCGGCCGCGCCCGTGCGGCCCTGTAGCGGACCACCTGCAGCTCAGGTGCGCACATCTCACACATCGCCATGCAGGGTGACAACAGAAGGGGTGGGCACGGATCGGAGCTCAGGCGTCGAATACCTTCTGAAAGCTGCGCGAGCAACAAGCAGAGCGGCCGCACTGTCAATAATCGAATGCGCATGCACTGCATGCAAGTCATTTGCACTAGGTTGCAACCTACTGAGTCCAGATCCCATGCATACAGCGCCATAACCATCGCACCTCGGCGCAGGGACGATGCAGCGACAGTGGCGGAGCGGGTGGTCCTGGAGCACCAGGTTGCCGCTTTGGAGCAGCAGGTGGAGGCACTGCAGGGCGAGGTGCGACATACGGAAGACCCGGCGTCCTTGAGCGATAATCTGTTGACGAGTCAGGGGTCAGAGATATTCCAAGCCGAGATACTGGAGACATCTGCCGCATTTCGCATGCCGATGCAGGTTCCCGCATGCAGATCATTGTATGGAGCATCGAATGCGACTTCTGCCAGTGCTGCAGCTGCGGCGGACCAGTGCAGTTGTCGCGGCGTACAGCACCATGCAGCCCACGACTGTTGAATTGCAACCTTTGCGTTTTGTTGTGCGCTGCAGCTGCAGCGGGGGGTTTTCGTGCGCAGCGCTGTGTGGTCGCCGCACAAATTGCCGATGCAGATGTCCAAGGATTTCACTGCACTGCAGCTGCCTCAAGCGGACACAGGCGCCACACTGAACAGCAGACAGCCATCGACTAACGAAAATTTTGCATCTGTTGTGCCGCGCAGCTGCAGCGGACGAACACTGTCTGATTGCCGCTTCGACTTTCGGTGTACATCACGTCCCAATGTTTTCCCGTGCTGTGCATTGCAGCTGCAGCGGGCAGATGCGGGGGCTGCGCTGTCGGAGTCGGAGGTGCGGGACGAGGTAGCCGGCGAGATGCGGGAGCTGCTGTGCCAAATGGAGGCCAACTACAAGGTGCGTGCTCGGCTGCAGACGGCCAGCTCCTGTGAAGTGTTACCAGACGGAGGTTCCACATGGGCGTGCCATTCATTGTTGAGTTGCAGGGCGCATTGCGAGCAAAAGGACAGCAACCAGAGTATAGCCAGATGGCAACGGCATGTGGTGCATTATGAGGACGTGACCTTCCCTTCCGCTAAGTCATCCTGAGATCCTAAGTATGAGATTACCTTGCTGCAGGAGCGGCTGGCGGCTGAGATCAAGAAGCTTTGCGGAAATGCAAACTCGGGCGGCAACCGCGGCGGCAGTGACGGCGCTCGCGCAGCGGCAGACCTCACGCCCTCGGCGTCGCAGGGCACGAGTGCCAGCCAGCAGGAAGATCGTGTGAGCCAGCTGGAGCAGCAGCTGGCAGAGGCAGCCGCCGCGCGCGCCGCCGCTGAGGACAGGGCGGGCGCAGCCGAGTCGGCAACCGCCGCGATGCAGGCGCAGCTCGCAGAGGCCCGCGGCCAGCTGCAGGAAAGCCAGCAGCAGGTGGCTGACCTGTACGAGCAGGTGCGGTCTGGATTCACAGTATGCAATCTGCGCCAGCAGCAGCATGATCAGAGCTGTGATGGTGTTGCAAAGTATGCGCGGCCTGTCACTGAGCCAACACCGCTGCAGCAACAGGGACAGGGACGGTGGTCATGTCTTTGCTGGAATTCCATTCCATCTCCATCATGGCTGATCCAAGCAAACTGTCAGGCGCCGCCGCGCAGGTGGAGGAGCTGTAGGGGGGAGGCATGAGCTGCTTGCGGCAAATCGAGCATCAGCATTCCCAGAACGGCAAGCTCGAAGATGCAGCACATTGACTACTCCCTTTTCGCTGCGCAGGTGGAGGAGCTGGAGACGGAGAGGCACGAGCTGCTGACGGCGGAGGCGGCGCTGCGCCGCGGCATCCAGGGCGACCTGCTGCAGCAGCAGGTGTGATATGTGCCCAGCTTCCCGGTTTGCTACCTGATCGCCTTAGAGGGACGCATAGAAATCATGGAAGGAATGGCGGCGCTGGCACCCAGGGCGACCTGCTGCAGCATCAGGTGATTGTCGACAGGTTGTTTGCTTGACTGGGAGTGCCTATGACCGTTCGAATGGATGACGGCGCTGCGACCCGGAATTGGGGCGACCTGCAGCAGCAGGTAGTTTGCCAAATTTGCTGATTTGCTCAAGCTCATCTGCAATGCTCTGCATTGATCATTAGGGCAAATGGCAGCGCTGCGCCGCGGCATCCAGGGCGACCTGCTGCAGTCAGCAGGTGTGATATCAGCTGACTTCCCAGCTTGTGCCCAGACGTGGCTGTTGACAAATAATGGGCGGCGCTTTGGGCGATTCGTGCGACGCCTTTGCTGAATTGGAACACATAGGTGTATGGGAACACGCAGCGGAAGAGCGCGAGATGCTGGAGCAGTAGCTGGAGGCGCAGCGGCGAGAGGCGTGCACACATGGCGACTGTATTGGCATCGACTTGGCAGCTCCATTTCCAACGAGTGGTCGAAAACTCATCCCAGGTGAACGAGGACATGCAGCGGGAGATGCTGGATCAGCAGCTGGAGGCGGCGCGGGCAACGTCCCTGGAATGCCTTCCGAACAGAATTGACGACTACCCATGAATTAACTGCATATGCTGCAACGTTTGCACAGGTGAACGAGGACATGCAGCGGGAGATGCTGGAGCAGCAGCTGGAGGCGGCGCGGGCGGAGGCCGCGGCGCTGAAGGGCCGCCTGGATGCCGCGATGGGGCAGCTGTGCGCCGTGGCAACCCCCTCCAACCCGCAGCTGCTCAACATCCTCAAGGTGAAACTCATTCAGGCTGGGCTGCGGCAAATTTCATGTCCGGCATGGGTTTTTTGAATGCTGCCTGTGGGGCAGGTCCGGTCTGCAGCAACGAAACTGCCAAGCGCGCTGCTGATTCTAATTCAGAAGCAACGCCCTGGTGATCAGGCTGCGGTGGGGGTGGACAGCGGCGCCAAGGTGCGACGGGGCACGCCGCACGATGTGGCGCTCGCGCGCATCCGCGGCGGCGCTCTGCCTGCCCAGCCGGCTTCCCAGGTGGGTCCGGCAGTGCTGGTTGAACACAAACATAATCATCAAGCATACCAGGCAGATGCAGCACCGAAGAGTGACAGCCCTGTTGCAACGATCACTGCAACCAACAGTGTCTGCATGCCGACCTGGCTGGGTGGGTAGCGCTTGGTGCCATGTCCCCTCTGAGATACCACTTCTCATCTTCTTTGCATCAGTCTTCTTTAGTGTGTGATCGGGTGGAAGTGCGCAATTTTCCTCAAGCTGCGTCTGCTGCTTCGTGTGCTATGATGGGCCTGACATTGACCGCTCTGGCGGACCTCCGTGCAGAGCAACCTGGGATCTGGCGAGCCGTCCGCAGCGATCGGCAGGACGCTGTTCCAGCGCACCACGCCCTCCTCTGCGGCGCAGCACCGCATCGCACCGGTAGGCTGCTCACCGAGCATCGCCGATGCCGCCGCCGACAGCGGCCACGCAGCCCGGCATGGCAGCGGTGCCGCCCCCAGCGACATGTCGCCAATCGTGGCAGCGCCCTCGCCAGCTGGCGGCAATGGCTCGCTGGCAGGCGGGCCGTTTGCAGACGGCGCCTCCCCGCTTGGAAACGTCATGTCGCAGGCGTCAACGCAGGCTTCAGCTGAGGCCGAGCGTGGGCAGCGGCCGGGCAGTAGCGACGCCGGCCGGCCTTCACCGCTCGCATTTGGCAGCTCACCGACCGGCATGAATGGCGGCTCCCCTGGTCATGACGCACTCGGGAGCCCGACAGCCCAGCTAGAGGCGCTTGCGTGCAGCCAGGCCGCGCCGGATGCGGCGGTGCAGCGGTCGCGGCAGCCTGTCGCGCTGCGGAAAGCAGAGGCAGCTGACGTGCTGTCTGCAGCAGTCGTCGCACCGGCTGCGTCATCACCGCAGACGAATGGCGGCGCAGCGGCGGGGCAAGAACAGCCACCGCAGCCGGGCGGAGACGCCGCGCCTTACGCTGATACAGCGCCGTGCAGACTGCAGCCGGCTGAGCAGTCGCCTGCGAAGGCGTCTGCGGCGGCAGCCGCCGAGCCCGCAGCGCAGGCAGCTGCGGGAGACAAGCCAAAGGTGCGCGCAGCGCCTGCTGTGCATGCCTGGCAGGGCACATTGATCCACGGGCCAGAACTGTTCAGACGCAAATGGAAATTCCGTTTAGCTGCAGCATAAGGGTTTCAGTTTATAAGAAACTCAGATTCGAAAAACACAAACAAGGGATCCAAGTCATTGCGACATGAATATCTCAATGCTGTTCCTATGCAGGCTGTGCGGAAGCAGAAGGCAGCGCGCAAGCCGGGCCAGAAGCGGGCGGCTGCCGGCAGCAGAATAATATCGGCCACAGCACAGCCAGCTCCAGCGTCGGACGAACCTCGGTCAGCCCTGCCAGCGCAGCAGCCAGGGTCGCAGGCGCAGCTGCCGGAGTCACAGGTGCAGCAGCAGCCGGATCTGCAGTCCAGCGCGGCAGCGCAGCCGGAAGCTGCGGCAGAGCCAGCTCCAGTGGGCGAGCAGCAGGAGGCAGCGGCAGAAGCCCCACAGGCACCAGCAGAGCCGCAGCAGCTGCAGCAGCAGCCAGCAACGGCAGCAGAGCAGTCGGATCCGGCAGCGCTGCAGACGGCGCAGCCGCAGCAGCCGCCGCCGCGAAAGCGGCCAAAGAAGCAGAAGGATGCCCAGCAGCCGCGCAAAGGCAAGCCGGCAAAGGATGGCACGGGGCGGGTGGCTGCGCCGGCACAGGCGCCGGGAGCAGCCGCGGAAGCCGCTCCGGCTGCTGAAACGGCATGGCTGCCAGTGGTGGCGGAGGCAGAGCCGCCGCAGCAGGAGAATGAGGCGGCGTTTGCGTCTCCGGAGCCTGCCAAACCGCCCAGGTGCGCGGCCCTAGAACCTGTTGACTTGCATCAGCAATAAGCGCTCATCATGAGCTGCAGCAACGGTCAAAGGCATAGCGCTAGGCGGCGCAAGCCAGCCGCTGCCGCTGCAGGTGTCGAACGATGATGACTCAGAAGCGGAAGCTGCTGCTGGCGTCCAGGACTGCTGGGTCACCTGGCCCACTTACTGTTTGTATATCCAATATCAATTTCAGTGATATAAAAACCAACCGTTTCGGTTGCAGAGGCAAGAAGCGGAAGCTGCTGCCGGCAACGCCGGCGCTGCTGGGCCACTTGGCCAAGCTGGACGGGGAGGGCGGCGCCGATGGCAGCCCGCCGTCCGGCGGCGGCCGTGGCGTCTTTGCGCAGCTGCACGGCGGCAACGGGCGCCCCGTGCGCAAGCGGCGCGCGACGCAGTTCTTCGGCTACTGACTTGATTTCAAGTTTACTCGTGGTTTACACTAATTACCCAAAATGTCGTGGCTGGGAAGGACCCAGGCGGCGGTCTTGTGCATTTGGAATTGTGACGGTCGTGTCGTGGACAGCCACCAACGAGGGCTGTCTAGGTGGGCATCAACAAGTGCTGCCGATGAGCGTATTGGTGAGCGTCACATCTGGTCGGCTCAAATTTTGATCTGGTCGTGAAGCACGTAGCAAATGTACACCAATGCCTCAAGCGTTCGTTTCGTTCAGCCGGTCGGGTGCCAACCTGAAGGCTTCCCATACATGTACCGGCAGTGGATCCACCTCTGCAAAACGCCCGAGGTGTCCAGCTGCGGGGCACGCTCAGCTGTGTTTATGCCAGTTGATGCCTAACAAATGCGCTCTGTCACAAGCTAGACATAGCACGAAGGCATAGATGCGTGCCGCACCAGCGGCAGCAACAATCGAACCCCAGGTCTTCTTCCTCCTTCTTGGCGGCTCTGCCACTGCTACAATCAAGTCTCCATTGCGCCTCGCTGGTCGTGCCACCGCAGATCACCGCGCGTGCACGCAGCAGCATGCGTCTGGTGCGCCAGGTCCTGAGCCTCCGCCTGCAGCTGCCGCAGCGCCGCCAGCATCTCATCGCACAGCCGCTGCCGCTGCTGCTCCGCCTCTTTTCTTTCTGCCGCCACCGCTGCCGCCACCGCTGCCTCGACGTCCTGCCGACCCGCAGCGGCCGCCGCCGCTGCCACGCCGCCGCCGTCAGCAGTGCTGTGGCGGGCACTGGCAGCCTGGGCGCCTGCTGCCGCCGCTGCTGCTGATCCCGCTGCATGCTGTGCGCCCGGCACCGGGTCGCCTCGCAAGCCAGACCCTGCCAGCTGCGCCACGGGCTGACTGACAGCAGCCTGTGAAAGCCAAACGATTGAGGTCGGACATCGGCAGGCCAGCACGATTGCAGCACTCACACTTGCAGCGACTGCTGGCACCCCGGGACAGGTATGCCGACATCAGCCTTTCATAGCCCCCAGGCTACACTCAAGTCTTGCCCAATGCAGCTTCTGCTGCAGTTGAGAGACTATCCCATGAGGAACATATCGCTGCTGTGCAAAGCCCTTTCTGTGAAAAAGCTCAACTGCGTCTGAGCGTCCACCTGCAGGGCGGCAGCTGACCGCCGCTCCGCAAGCACCGCCTCCTGCGTGCATGAAATGGGATCCTTGGGCAGGACGGCAGGAGCTGACAGCGCGGTGCTGCCTCAAAAGGAGCTTCAGCCATCTGTTATTCCACGTCAGCTGGCTATTCCCCCATTTCGGCATCCACATTTGCCAAACGCCGCGTTGCCCTCTTCTGCGGGCACGCGCAAGCTGGCATTGGAGCTACCATGCACTTTTTATACCGTCATTCATATGTGTTCATCTCACCAGCTCGGCAACGCGGCGCTGGGCGGCCTCCTTCTGGTCGCGCTGCGCCTCCAGGCCATCCGCCAGAATCCGCCGCTGCCGCTGCTCCTCGTGCAGCGCCGCCCGCAGCGCCTGGTTTGATTCGATCTGCAGGCTCGACGATTTTCGTTTGCAATTGGAGCAGTATGCGGCGAAGTGCGATGAAAGGTTGCCTGGGGCGGCGCAGGTGCTTGTTGTACTGCGGAACGGCTGTTCAGGCGCATGTTGCTGGGCCACCGAGCGTCTCACCTGTTCCCTGAGCATGGCCTTTGCGCGCTCGTATTTAGATGCCAGATCCTGCGCCAAGCCGGATCCCGGCGTTTGCTGTCGGCCGACCATGCTGTGCTGCCGCAGCACAAGCGCAGCGCTGACCGCTACCTGTTCACTTTCTCTCCAGGCAGGGCAGTGAGGCGCAGAAGTGCTGCAGAATCGCCCGAGACGGTTGTCAAGCACTAGTCGAGCTGACCTGAGATCAACTCAGGTCGCCTGCCCGTTGAAGCGCTGGTCAACTCGATGGGCGAAACCGCGATTGCGAGCGTGCTGCGAGCAGTGAAGCACTTGACATGCGAGGCGTTTGTGAGTGGCTGGAAAGCATGCAATGGAGCAAGTTGTGCCGGGCACAACGTGGAAAACGTGGAAGAATTTGTTCCGTAATTTTGATATGTGATGCGAGCCGAGGTGCAGCGACTCATATTACAGTTTGCGAGCCCCGGAAGGCCATATTCGAGGTTTGCACTGCCATTCGAGCAATCTTGGCGCCTGCAGCGTACGCAGACAAGGCTCGGCAGTGCCTATTTTCTCGAGCATCCTCGTCTTTCTTACATCAGTTTCGAAGCTGCGTGTGAGGCCTCCCAGGCGCTGCACCATCGCTCTGCGAGTCGCTGAGGCTCCGAAAGCGTTTGACATGCAGCACAAGGCCTCACGCAAGCCTGACCAGTGGGCGTGAGCCTTCTGTGTGAAGGCACAACCAGCCTTGCCCCTAGCAGCAGGCTCACATAAGGCAGCAAGATGAACGATGACAGATTTTACAAGGGCCTCATTGCGGGGCTGTTCACAGGTGACTGGGTCTGTGCATGTCGGCATTGCGGCAAGCGCGAACTTAGTTGACGCCCTACTTTCAAATTTCTGTGCATACCGTCAATGAAGCTACGACCCCGTCTGTGTTTGTGCACAGGTCTCGCAGCTGGAGTCATCATGGCGAGCCTAGGCTCATGGTTCTGGCAGGTGGGGCATTATGTCACTGGCACATTCGCATGGCTTCGTTGCTGCAATCGGATATGGCTAGCATGTCTTTTTTAAGCAGCCACTGATATTGTAGTCGCGTTGCTGGACCAGTCGTACATCCACAAGCGGCTCATGAAGCGGTCGGGCCACGGCAATGGCGCCGCCCTGCGCAGCGGCGAGCAGCCGCCCTCCGATGACGAGGTCTGGGCAAAGTCGGCCGGTCACTAAGCGGCCACCAGTACGCGGCGGCGGAATCTGGCAACGGCGAGCGCGGGCTGCTGAGCGCGCTTGGCTCGTTGGGCAGGTTTTATTCGTGGTGTGGGGGAGGCACGCAACATGTCTCTCAGCAAGGGCGGCCAGCCAGGCCGGCAGCCGGTGCATCAATGCAGCGGCGATGATCACTCCTGCGCTACGAGTGTTGATTGCGACGGCTCATTGTACCAACAGCAGGATTTCGTGTCATGAATGTTGGATGCTGCAGAGGGCAGCAAGTGGCAGATCTTCACCACGCCTGGCCAGCAGCAAATTCAGTGGCTGCCCTCTGGTACTATCTGGGCGCAAAGCTGGTTCACGCTGTTATGTGTTTCAGATCTGGGGAGGTAGATACACAGAGGCTGGCCGGATGACTTTCGTGACACGTGCTGATGCCAGAGACCGTCCAGAAAGCATGCATGCTGCGCCGTGACCAAAAATGCTGCGGAAGGACAGGTACGAGCTCATCGCCACTGCAGGTCAGCCGCGTCACCAGAGCTACACGGACTCTTTTGCAACCTTCAGGTTGATGCTGCTGTCGGTGCACAGACACACCGGCCGTGCACATCATGTGCTGGTCCTACAGGGCTGAATCCCTTTCGACGGAGTGCCCATCGTTGAACGGCAACCATACAGCCAATCAGTGCAAACCTGACTGCCTGGCTCTCCACAGCATGCACGCTCATCACTGACATTGTGTTTTTCGCTTGTGGAGTCAGGCGGTACGTCCGCTGTGACGAGCACGCGGCGAGAAAATTTGACGCACATGGTTCTCATCACGTGCTACAATATCGTAACATGCAGCTTTCACCAGTTCTGCCTTTCAGGTGCAGAAGCGGCTGCGTAGACCGACTGGGCAATGGCTTTCCTCAAGAGCCAATCCTGATCATGCACACCTCGTAGTGAACGCCACACCCCATCATCACCTAGCAGCAACATGCCGCCGCGCAAGAAGGCGCCGAAAGCGGCAAAGGCCGCCAAGGCCATGGCAAACCCTCAACAGACGTCCGTGCAAGCCAGCTTGGATGATGTCGGGAGGCCTGGCAGGTGCGATCGCGATTGAACGCTCATGCACCTCTGCCACCACCATTCCTGCTGTTGTCCAACAGCAAGAACCGCCCCCCGTCTGGAAGCACTGACCTCAGCAGCGCCGCGGTTTCGCAGACAGGATTCGGACGCCATGGACACGCTGCTGCCGGTGGCCCGGCTGCTGGCGATCGCCCTGCCGGCAGAAGCGCGCAATCTGCTCACCACGACCCGGGCGCAGCTCGAGGGCGGCGGCGAAGCGCCGCTGCGGGAACTCGATGCCTGGTTCCTGAGGCGAGTGCACCCGGCGTCGAAGTAGCACTGTCTCTTCATGGCACTCTCTGGACATGCAGCCTGGCACACCAACATGCGAAGGCTCGAGTGACTTCTGGGCAGGGGCCGCATGAGGCCGCTAAGAGTCTGGAGCTGGCCAACTGTGCATTTGGCCTGTTGCTTAGCGGCTACTCGCCGTTCGGCAAGCACAGCTGATGGGGCAGGTGGCAGCCAGCATCATGGAGTGTGGGCGTGAGCATATACCTCTCCGCTGCCTGAGTAACCCATGCGTGCCTTCTGCAGGGAGATGCTGAAGCCAGGCCATGGGCCACAGGCCAGTAACGCACTGCGCCACTCCCAGCAGCTCAGCATCGTATACTTTGCCGGCATGCTGGTGGATGAAGACTTCGAGGAAGCAGCGTTCGGCTTTGCGGTGCGCGCTACAGTCCGTTGTGCCTGGCCTGTCGCACCATGCTGTTGCGGATCTAGGGTGAGCTGCCAAACAGCGCCTTTGCTGCCACGCGACACGACCGCTGCATGCCCCAGCCTCGCACTGCAACCCCAACACGCCTCTTGTTGACTGTGAACAGCCAGAAGGCCGGTTGCACTGCTGTGTCTGTGATGGCATGCATGCGTCACATGCATCAAGCGGAACGTAACAGAACCAGCTCCCTCAGCCGGCTTCATTATGTTGCTGCCCTCAGGTCCTGGGTGCCATGCTGGCCGCCGGCCGGAGCACAGCCAAGTGCGAGGCCGCGGCCGCGCTCTCGCACCGCCTGCAGGTCCTCGCCCGCTTTTGGAGCCCTCAAGAGCCCCTGCATTTGTGCATCTGCATTTACTTCAAAACCCTCAGAACCCCTGCCTGCATGGACCGCCCTCTAGGACCGTCGTCCGCCCTCGTTTGTGCTGCATCGCTGCACTCTTGTGCACATCAGCGCGCTGGCCCCGTCATACGAGTTTTGCTCCTGGACTGGGGTGCTGCTGCGGGCATCAGCATCTGTACAAATTGCGTACTGGAGCCGGGTCCAGGTTTGAGGTGCAGGGAACCTGAAGACCAGCTTCTGCCACTGCAGGCGGCGGCCGAGCGCGCTGGGCTGCTCGAGGCGGCCGAGCGGCTATGAATCGCTTGGTATCCTGCAAACCCGATTTGAGCCTCGAAACCTGCGGCTGTCTCTGCAGGCGGCGGCGGAGCGCCCCGGGCTGCTCGAGGCGGCTGAGCGGCTGCAGCCTGGATCGGCGGTAGAAGTCGCTTTCGCCGTGGCGCAGTGGGAGGCGGACCACGGCGCCCGGCCGGCGCAGCGGCGCGCCACCCTGCGGCGGCTGGTGCTGCCGCTGTGCCTCGCTGGCGCCAGCGCGGCCTGCGGCTACGTTCGCGACAGCGCGGACGGCTGCAGCGAGGCGGCGCACAAGCGGCGGCATGTGGCAGCAGGTGAAACATCTGGCCAGCAGAGCCTGATCCTGCTAGCTGTATAGCTAGATACATAGCTAATCATGCTGATGTGGTTCCCTTCCTGTCGCCAGTGCTCCGCAGCTTGAGTTTGCACGGTTGGCCTTGTCTGCGCTGGAGGCACGGTCTTGAGCCCTGCACGGGATCGCTGTCGTGGCAGTGTCCACGTCGTGACCAAACGCGGTGCTGAACGCACCTGAAACAAATGCTGTTGTAGCGAGGGCCGCCAGGTTGCTGCACAACCTGCTGGAGCTGCCACCGGATCTGGTGGCGGCGGCGCTGCGGGCGCCGCTGATGAAAGCCGGCACCAGGCTCCTGGTGGCGGCGGCAGAGGCGGCGGGCGTGCTCACGGCAAGGATGGCGGCTGCGCCGCTCGCGTCGCCAGACCTGCCGCTGCTGATCCAGCGCGGCAACGATGTGGTGCCTGTGCTGCACTTTTGCGTGCGCGGGCTGGGTGTCTGTCTGGCGCCCGTGGCGACCGCGGCAGCCGCGGGACCGCCGCTGCCGCTGTTTCCGCCGCTCGGACGGGCTCTTCACCGCGCGCTCTGCACCATGATCGAGGCTCTGCCCCGCATCGGCGACCTGGCCTCCCCGATCGTCGCCGTGGCGCCGCTGATCGGGGCCGTTCTGGCGGCGCTTCCGCCGCTGGCCGGCCGGATCTTGGCAGACGTCGCCGCGGAGCGCATTCGCGCCTTCACCCAGAGCCACACGCCTCTCGGGCCGGCGGTCCCGCCCATCGCCTGCGATCACGACGATCACGGCGGCGTGTGGGGGGCGGCCCGCCGCCCCCGGCAGCGTTGCGGCGGCTCGGCAGGTGGCGGCATCACAGGCGGTGCTGCGGATGTGTGTCATCATCCATCGCAACAGCAGCGCCGAGGTGAGGCCGCACCGCCACTGTGCCTGGCTGCCTGCCCTGCACAAACTCAGCTCTGTGCCTGCTGCTGCAACTGCAACGGCCGCCAGTGTCGCATTCCTGCAGCGGTGCAGCTCCTGCATTTGCGGATCGCTGCAATCACAGGGCAGGTCAGCAGCTCTGCGTGCTCAGCCAGGTCTGATTTGGTGGGTGTGGGGTACGTCTGCTTCATTTCGACAGTCTTGTGGCTGTAGCAGCGACAGTGTTCCTACCCTGGTAGCTGGCAGCCTTGCCACCCCTCCAAAGCTTGCTATGCTGTGACGCTTTTCTCTCTTGCGCACAGGAGCTTGGGGGCAAAGCGGTCTTCATGCTGCACATGGCGGATGACGCCGTCTGCACCAGCCTGCAGGTGCAGTAGTTCAGCTCTTCGGACTGATCGGAACACTTCGCCTGAGACAGCTCAGCATGTTGTGAGTGTTCTGCTCGGTCCCATTGTGGGCACTTCTGCTGGGCCTGCGCAAAAGTTTCAGCATGGCCGACTTCGCTGCCGGAGAAGCCTGCCGACCGTGCTGTCTTATTGGACCCCCCTGATACTGGCAGCTTTCGGGGCAAAAAATTTGTTTTGGCTGCGGCAGATCATGCATGGGTTTGCGACCTCTTGAATGTTCCCTGTGTCTGGACTGCAGTCGCAGCTGGACGCGGCTGCTTCTGCGGCTGCCGCTCTGCTGGCGCGGACAGTGCTGCAGCTGCTCAGCAGCACGCGCCGCTCGTGCGGCGGGCATGCGAAGGCGGCCGGCCGGCGAAGTAGCGCAGCGGCGGTACGGGGCAGAGGCGGCGGCGACGCGTCGGCAGCGGGCGGGGCGCCGGCAGCGGGCAGCGGCGGCGCCGCCACTGGGCCAGATGCTGCAGAGGCCCTGGTGAACGAGTCTGCTGTGGCAGGCCTAGCCATATACCTCCGCTCTCCCTTCAGCAGCTGCAACGAGCGCCCGCCGCCACGGGCGGCCTACTCAGCCGCCAATGCGCTGCTCGCGGTCTCTGGTCACCTGGAAGCTGGCTTGGAAGACCCCAACGCGGCCGCAACGCAGCTGTCACAAGGGGCGCTGGACGCCGCTGCCAAGGCGGCTGTTGCAGCGGATGCAGTCGTCGCCTGGGCTGTGCGCACGGCAAAGGCGGCTCAGAACGTGGCAGCAGCCCGCACTGCAGCGGCCGCGATTGCAGGGCCCCTGTCAACAGAGCAGATGCTGGCCGTGGCGGAGGCTGCGGCGGGGGCACTGTTCCGGCACGCGCTGCTGGCGGCGGCGGCCTGCGAGGCCCTGGGTAGCCTGTGCTCGGCCGGCGGCGACGAGCGGGCTGCATTTTCGTCCACCCAGGCAGGCGGCGGCGGAGGCGGCTGCGACGGCAGCGCCGTCGTCGCCGCAGTCCGCCTTCTTGCCGACAGCTGCGCCACGACGATGTTCGACGCAGCGATGGTCGCCGCAGCGCAGGCGGCCCTGGTGGCGCTGGCGCAGATAGCGAGGCATGACGGAAGCGCCAGGCGGCGGCTCGCCGCCGGTGGTGCGACGGACTGGGCGCTGCTTGCCCCACAGCTGCGGCGGCAGCTGCACAGCGACGCCAAGGCCTGGGCGCAGCTCGGGCCGCTCGTGGCCAATGTGGCCGCGGCGGCCGGCCACGAGTCTGTCGCGAGTTGGGGCGCCAGCGAAACGGCGGTGGATGGGGCGGGTGCCGCGCAGCAAGGGCCGGGCTGGCAGGCAGGTGCCAGCGGCGGCAGTCAGGAGCATCCAGATGCAGCAGCTTCCCCAGCGCAGGCAGAGCTCAGCGCGGAGGCCGCAGCAGAGATGGCCATGCAGCGGCTGCTAGACGAGGTGCGTGGAGCTTCCTTTGCGTGATTGACTGTAGCCATTATGCCGCCTTTCATCGTATGCACGAGGTATCTTTGCAGATTGTGCTGGCAGGCTGCCTTCACGTGCGCCGCAACGGAGCTCCTCTGGAGCGTGCGCGACGGCTGTGTGAGGGCACTGTCGTGATGCCGCCCGTGTCTAACGCAAACACGACAACAATGCAGCACAGTAATGCCTCGTGTCCAGTGCAGGAGGATGCCGTCAGCGCCTCTACTGCAGCCGCAGCACCAGGAAGGGTGCCCGCCAAAAGAAAGGGAGTCGGGCCCGTTGAGCGAGGCAAATGTTTGGTTTCTGCTGCCAAGGAACATCGAATTCAGCATCATGGATGAGCGTCCCGTTGCAATACAGCATTACTGACATGACATGTACATCTTGTGTTTGAAATGTGGGTCGATGGCATGTGCCATCGGCGGGCTCGTGGGACGTGGTTTATGCAGCAAGTCTCTGTATACGTATTACGCTCAGCGGTCAGGCAGCAGTCGTCAATTTACCGGCAGCTCTGCGGGAGCGCCCTATTTGGTACCTATGCCGGTGGCGAATCAATGCCGGGGTCTCGTGCCGCTGAATTGCATACTAGCTTGTTTTCGTGGTGGAGGGCAAGCTGCAGTCATGATTTAATGCAGATTATGATGACAGCCTGGTACATTCTAGGATTTTATTTGTGCAACTCAACCTCCTCTGCAGTCTCTGATGCGCTCTCGATGACTTGAGTGACCTTCTCTTGCACGGATTCATGTATGTGCGCACAGCGATCGTCGGGAGCACTCACTTTGACCTCTATGAACGCCAATCAGCCTGAGTGAGGCTGGAACAGTGTAATATCTCTCTCTCGCCGCGAGAACCAGGACTTCGCACTCGTGATGCGCATTTGCAATTGAACCTGCTGGCAGACTCTGCTTCAGTGCCAGGAGCAGTGCCGCATGCCGCATTCATAAACGTGCATCGCCCGCCGCAACCCTTTCAGACTGCAAATCAAAATGGTAGCCAGCGACTGCCTGGAACTATTGAAAATGATGGCACCAGCAGCCATTTATGTCAACTGCTAGCTTCTGGGGTAAAGCTAGCTCCCCTCGTTGATGCCGATCGGTCACCGTCTACTCCGCCGTCAGCTGGCGGCGCCGCATCTCCTGCGGCGCACGCAGACGCACCTGCAGCTGATATCGCAGCGACGGAATATCCAGCCTTGCCGTCTACACCTCTTTTGCACAGGGCCCAGCTCTTCCTGCAGACGGACGCAAGCGTGCAGCTATGCCGCCGCCCGCAAACCGACGTATGCGCAGCACAGCGCGGCGCATGCGCATGCAGCCAGACCGGGGTCCACCGTGGCCTGGCATACAGCATCCGGAATGCGAAGCAGCACAGTCCGCCAACGTGGGTGGAGGCTGTATGGTCAGCTGAATTTGAATGGCGCGACAACTTGAAGTCCGGCCGCTGATGGCTTGCCGCTGTCACTTCCTGCCTTGCAGCAGCCTTCAACCAAGGTGGTCCCGGATCAATCAAATCTTGATCCCATGGATATTTGCATGATCATCGCAGCTCCCGATCGCAGCATCTACCTACCTATCATTGTGCTGTGCCTCACTGAGCCCACGGCAGTCGCCGCAGCCACACAAGGCCTCCCCTCGCGTTCCATCCACAGTTTGTCGGACTAGAGATTCTGGCGAACCGCAACTAGTATATACACACCCTATAGCTGCTTGCGACCTCTAGGGTGTCTCTCCGCCACTGCTGTTGCCCCCTTGGCCAAAGATTTTCTGGGCGGTCTGGGCTTTTACTTGACCCTGTCTTGACCCTGTCAAATCGGCGTTTCAGGCTCTCTGGAGCAGCAAGGCCGTCGTCAGAATCGCGGCATTTGCAGTGACGCCAGCTTGTGGGTGCCAACCGCGACGTCGACAGCCGCCGTGCCATTATCCCGCGGTCCGCCAAAATGGCATCGTCAGGGCTGCTGGTGACCGTGGCGCTCGCGCTTGTCTGCGCTGTTTCAACCGCCACAGGTGGGTTGTGCAGTCTTAGTGATCGTCCTTGCACATATCCTTAAGGTGATGCCGAGAACACATGGCCTGCAGTGTCGCCACTGGAATTGATGAGCAGGGTAGGTAGGATTGGCATATAGGGCCAGGCGGCTGGAGCTGGATCGTGTCCAGTCCTTCGATCAGGCAGCCACAATCATCACCCTTGCTGCTGCCAATGATTCAAGGACCAGCTTGAATAGTATTCGTCGTGGCACACTCGTTGATCACCAATGAGGCAAGCCATGCACGTGCTGCGCGCTGCAGGTCAGTATTATGTGCCAGTGTCTCTGCCGGGCGTTTACCCCACCCACGCC
>JAABUM010001588.1_pt1 | contig 33362 bp, 32 predicted proteins | sample 5559161 | NCBI WGS metagenome assembly JAABUM01 (sample SAMN10711868, study PRJNA513369) | rock metagenome | isolation source: Antarctica rocks | place: Antarctica: Victoria Land, Siegfried Peak nord
CCTGCTCGGATGATTCCATCGCCCGCTTGGCGGTCAGCCAGGTCTGCGCCAGCTCCGCCAACGGGAGCGCCGCGGCGGCTGGCGTGGGGGAGTGGTGGGTGCGGGGTTCAGGCACCTCGGGACTCTATCGCCGGGATCGCCGATATTCTCCTATATCCGCGGTAAAAAGGCTCGGCATATCAGGTGGTATCCGGGTCAACTACATCGACCCTGATGCCACCTGATCGGACCGCCTCGGCCATCGATCGGAAGACGCGGACGGTGAGCGATACATGTGCCGCTTCGGCTGCTCTCCGGAGATCACTCATGGTGGACACGATGCGCCGGGTCGATGCAGTCACCGATGTTACGTCGATGATCAGACTCGAGGGGGCAAGTCGGAGTGCTTCGTCGGCAGCTGTACGCAGCTCGTTGGCGCCGGAATCGTTGAGGACCCCAATGCCGAGGACGATTACCTGCGACCCACTATCGGCAATCACGATTTCCAACGAATCCTCTACCTCCTGGCCTCGGCAGTCACCCTAGCGCCAACCCACTTCGGTGATCAGACCCGACCGCGTGAGTGCGATGTGCCCAGGCAGAGTTGAGTTACTCGATTAGCTGGACGCGCTGGTGCTGCCTTTACATCGGTTACTACCGCCCCACCATTCCTGCGGACAGGTCTATGTCCGCGCCGCACAGTCCCGGCATTCGCAGCATGGCCGTGACGGCCAGTCCGACCTCCTCCTCGGTGACCATCCTCCCGAGGGCTGCCCGGGAAACGAAGTCGTGTTCGGCCTGCTCGTAGGTGGATCCGGTGCGTTCGGCCGCGAGGTGGAAGTTGCGTTCCATACGTGGCCCGTGCACCGGACCGGGGGACAGGGTGTTGACGTTGACACCGAGCGGGCCGACCTCGAAGGCTAACGTGGTGCTCAAGCCGATAACTGCCATCTTGGAGGCGACGTAGGGAGTGCGGTTGATCAGCGGCCGCTTGCCGCTGACGGAGGCAACATTGATGATGTCGCCGTTCCCGCGGCGCGTCATGGCCGGCAGGAACGCCTGGCACATCAGGTAGATGCTGCGGACGTTGGCGGCGAAGACCGCGTCCCACTCCTCGGCCGTCACCTCGACCAGCGGGGCGACTGGGCCGGCGATACCAGCGTTGTTGACCAGGATGGACACATCCGCCTCGGAAACCGCGTCAACGAGCCGGGCGATTTCTTCGCGATTGGAGACATCGCACGTCTCCACCAGTGCGGGTCCGGCTGGGTGGCCGAGAACGGATACCTCGTCGGCGACCTTCGCTAATTTGGCTCGGTCTCGTCCGACTAACACCACTCGGATCCCGTTCGCGGCCAGGCACAGAGTGATCGCTCGGCCCAGCCCGTTGCCAGCTCCGGTAATCAGGGCGGTCCGGCCGGTCAGGGGGTCAGCCATCGCTGCCGACGTACTGATCGGCAGCCCAGGGGAGCGTGGCGCCGGCGTACTTTGCGACCCGCATATCGCCTGAGCGCGCGTGGCCCTCGAAGAGCTCGACGCGGGCCGCGCGCCCGCAGAGCCGGCCGAGTTCGGCGCTGGAGTCCCGGTTGGTGACCTCCTGGTAGGTCACCGTCTTGAGGTACTTCCCGACCCACAGTCCGCCGGTATAGCGTGCCGCGCCGCCGGTGGGCAGCGTGTGGTTGGTGCCGATGACCTTGTCGCCATAGGAGACGCAAGTGCCTTCGCCAAGGAAAAGGGCGCCATAGTTGCTCATTTTCTCCAGCGCCTGACGTGGTTCTGAGGTCAGCACCTGGACGTGCTCGCTTGCGAACGAGTCCGCCACCGAGAATGCCTCCTCGAGGTCATCGACGACGATGACCTGGCCGTGGTTGCGCCAAGCTGGTTCGGCGAAGTCACGAGTTGGCATGGCCGGCAGTAGCCGGTCGATATGCGCCATCGTGGCGATCGCGACCTGTTCGGAGGTGGTGACGAGGATGGCCGGCGAGTCCGGACCATGCTCGGCCTGGCTGAGTAGATCGACGGCGACGACGAACGGGTCGGCGTCGTCATCGGCGACGACCAGGATCTCGGTCGGCCCGGCGAACAGGTCGATGCCAACCTGCCCGAACAGCTGCCGTTTGGCCTCGGCAACGTAGGCGTTGCCCGGCCCGGCCAGCATGTCGACCTGGTCGATGGTCTCGGTGCCCACCGCCATCGCGGCCACGGCCTGCACGCCACCTAGCAGGTAGATCTCGTCCGCCCCGGCCATCGACATCGCCGCGATCGTGGCGGCGGGGATCTCACCGCGGATCGGCGGGGTGCATGCGAGCACCTGGGGCACGCCGGCGACCTTGGCCGTCACCACCGTCATGTGCGCTGACGCGACGAGCGGGTACCGGCCGCCGGGCACGTATACGCCGGCCGCGCTGACCGGCAGGTTGCGCTGACCGAGGAACACGCCCGGCATCGTCTCGACCTCGAAATCACGCAGGGAGTCGCGCTGGTGCTGGGCAAACGACCGTACGTTGGCCTGCACGGTCCGGATATCGTCGACGACCTGGCCGGGGACGCGGGAGACGATCTCCTCAATCCTTTCGCGATCGAGTCGGAAGCTGTCCGGCGACCATTTATCGAACTTCTCGGAGTATTCGCGGACAGCTACGTCACCCCGACTGCGGACGTCGGCGATGACTGTCGCAACGATGTCAGCCGTCGACTCGCCGCCCTTGGGCCGGTCCGCGGCGGTGGGCGCGGACTTCAAGTAGCGCGGCACGGTGCCTCCTCTTCCTTTGGATTTGGTACAAATGACACTGCTATGCATCCGCATGCATGTCAACTGGTGAGCTCAGAGGTGTTGCCGGATGAGAGGAGGAGCCGTGGTCACCAGCTACGACGTCGCGCGCTTGGCCGGCGTTTCGCAGCCGACCGTGTCGCGCACGTTCCGGGACAGTCCACTGATCTCGCCGACGACCAAGGAGCGCGTCCGTGCCGCGGCAAGCTCCCTCGGTTACACCCCGAACCAACAGGGCCGGGTGCTCGCCACCCGCACGACCAACCGCATCGGGGTCGTCGCGACCGAGTTGGCCAACCCGTTCTATATGGCCCTGCTGGACCCGCTGCACGATGCGCTGCGCAGGCACGGTTTCACGATCGCGCTGATCCCCGACAGCGCCGAGAGTCCACTCGAACTGGGCAACTTGGTCGACGGATCGCTCGACGGCATCGTCCTGACGACCTGCCGGCTCGGATCGTCCCTGCCCGCAGAACTCACCCTGCGCGGCGTGCCCGCGGTCACCGTCAACCGCGAGGTGCGAAGCGCCGCGGTGGACTCGTGCGCCATTGCCAACGCACGCGGTGCCGCCGAACTCGCCCGGCTGCTCACCAGTTGCGGCCACCGCGAGATCGCCGCCATCTTCGGACCCTCGGATACGAGCACCGGCCGCTCTCGGGAACAGGGCTTCCGTCGAGGACTGGCCACAGCCGGAGTCCGTATGGACCCCGGCCGGACCTGGCGCGGTGAGTTCACCTTCGCGACGGGGTACAACTCGGCGGCCGCGGCACTCGGCGCATCGGCACGTCCCACCGCCCTGTTCTGCGCCAACGACGTGATCGCGCTCGGGGCGCTCGACGCGGCCCGGGCAGCCGGGGCAGACGTTCCCGGTGATCTCTCCGTCGTCGGGTTCGACGACATCCCGATGGCCGGGTGGAGAGTGTTCGATCTGACGACGATGCACTGCGACCTGGGCCGATTGGCACGGACCGCCGCCGATCTGCTCGTCGCTCGGATGCGCGACCCCCAGGCGCCGCGCCGCCGCGTGGTCATCGATCCGTCACTGGTGCTGCGTTCCTCGCATCGCGATCGGCTGGGCACATGGGCCACTCACACACCGGACCGCTGATCCCCGGCGTGGGCGGTGTGGCCGAAGCTGTCCGGAAGTTCTTTCGATCACCTCTTGACAAGATGTTAAACCGAGGTCTGTACTTGTCTCATTCACCGCTCAAGTGAACACTAAACGGTGTTGTTACACGAGACAGTAAACACACGACACGGACATCTGCCCGTTAAGGGTCGAACCAGGGCACACACACCCACCTGGGTCCACACGAATCCTCCAGAGAGTGAGGTACACGCATGGCACGGTCGCTGAGGTCGGTATCGCTGGCCCTGTTCGGAAGCGTCATCGCGGTAGCCGTTCTGGCGACGGGGTGCTCCTCGGGCACCAATGCCGGATCGAGCACCCCGTCCAAGAAAGAGGTCAAGAACCTCTCCTACATCGTCAAGTTCGGCTCAGAGCCGTACTTCGTAGCCGAGAACAAGGGTGTCCAGGCCAAGTCCGCCGAGCTCGGTATCAACACCACCAAGATCGACGTGAAGTCCGATGCCAACGCCGCGCTCTCTGCGGTCGACACGTCGATCGCCCAGGGCACCCAGGGCCTGGCGGTCGTGGTTCCCGACCAGAAGATCGGCCCTGCGGTGATCTCGAAGACCAAGGCCGCCGGCATCCCGATCGTCGCCATCGACGACCCGATCAAGGATGGGGCGGGCAACCCTGCACCCTTCGTTGGATTCGACTCGGTCCAGATCGGCACGCAGGTCGGCGAGAAACTCGCCGAGCTCGTGAAGGCGGCAGGCATCAAGCCAGGGCCCGACGTCAAGATCGCCAGCATCGAGGACCAGAAGACGCCGATCTGCATGGACCGCAACAACGCGGCCCAGAAGGCATTCCAGGCGAATTTTCCGGGTTTCTCTGACAACAACATCATCCACGTTCCCTACGGCAACGACTTGAACAGCGCCATCGACGCGATGAACCCAACCATCACGAGCAACCCCGGGGTGAAGAAGTGGATCCTGTACAGCTGCAACGACGCCGGCGTGCTCGGCGCCTGGCGGGCATTGTCTACCCGGGGAGTACCGGCCGCGGATGTATTTGGTGTCGGCATCAACGGTGACTACGCCTGCCAGGAGCTCGGCAAGGGCGCGGCGACTGGATTCCGTGGCAGCTACTACACCGACTCCGCGAAGAATGGGCAGGTCGCGATCCAGGAGTTGTATGAGTTCCTGCACGATGGCAAGCCGATTCCGGTGAAGACCACCCTTCCGGGGCAGTTCGTCGACTCGAACAACTACAAGACCGTCATCGGCTGCTAGCAGCCGGGGTGGGAGCGGCTCCCTGTTCGGAGCCGCTCCCGCACCGCTCGCCTCCCCGCTGAGATCAGTCCGACGCCCGTCCGACCCGCTACAGGCAATCCGCCGAGAAAGGTGACTCGTGGCTGAGACAACGGTTGCCCAAGCCGAGCGCGGCACGCGCGCTGAGTACCTATCTGTCAAAGGAATAAGCAAGCGCTTCGGGGCGGTGCGCGCGCTGACCGACGTGAGCTTCACGGTGCACGCCGGGGAGGTCGTCGCCGTCGTCGGTGAAAACGGTGCCGGCAAGTCCACCTTGCTGCGTGTCCTCGAAGGCGATCATCAGCCCGACGCCGGTTCGATCCGTGTGGCCGCCGAGCGGGTGCAACTGAGAAACCCGCGTCTGTCGCGTGGACTCGGCATTCGCCTGGTCCACCAGGAACCGGAAATCGTCGGTGGGGTAAGCGTCGCCGAAAACCTCTACATTGGTGAGTTGAGCAGTGAAGTCGGGCACTTTGTGAGTGCCCGTGAGCTACGCCGCAAGGCCCAGGCACATCTCGAGTCACTGGGATTCGGCGACGACCTCGACGCAGCAGCGCTCGGCGATGACCTTTCCACCGCCCAGCGGCAACTCGTCGAGATCGCCCGCGCCCTTAAACCGGGCGTACGGGTGGTCGCCTTCGACGAACCAACTTCCTCGCTGACCGAGGACGAGGTCGAACGGCTAGCCGACATCATCGCCGACCTACGCGCAAGGGATGTCGGTGTCCTGTACGTGAGCCACCGCCTGCGCGAGGTCATTCGGCTCGCCGACCGGATCGTCATCCTACGCGACGGCCACCTCGTCCACGACGACACCGCCGTCGGCACAACCGAATCCGATCTGGTCCGCCTGATGGTCGGCCGCCCGCTGAGCTCTATGTTCGGCTCGGCGCGCCCACGGGCATCGGCCGAAGCCACGCAATCAGCGCCTGCGTTAGAAGTGCAGAACCTCTCCGGAGGCTGGGTTCGTAACGTCACCTTCTCGATCGACCCCGGCGAGATCGTCGGCCTGGCGGGCCTGATCGGTGCCGGGCGATCCGAACTGGCCAAGACACTCTTTGGCGCAGTCGGGCGGACCGCCGGCGAAATTCGTGTCGACGGCGCAACGACGACCATCCGCAGTCCGCGGCAGGCGATGGCGGCCGGTCTCGCCTTCGCCCCCGAGGACCGCAAGGGCGAGTCGCTCGTCCTCGACCAGAACGTCGCCGAGAACATCACCGTGTGCTCGCTGAAGTCGCTGCGTCGGCTGCACGTGGTGAACCGAGCCAAACAGCGGCGTCTGGCCATGTCCTTCGTGGACCGGCTGCAGATCAAGGTTGCCAGTATCGACGTCGCGGTGCGGACGCTGTCCGGTGGAAACCAGCAGAAGGTTGTGCTCGCCCGGTGGCTGGCCCGCCAACCCAAGGTGCTGATTCTGGACGAACCCACCCGCGGCATCGACGTCGGTGCCAAGTCTGAGATCTACAAATTGATCCGTGAACTCGCCGACGAGGGGATGGCGGTGCTGTTCATCAGCAGCGAATTACCTGAGGTCATCGGGATCAGTGACCGGATCCTCGTGATGCGTGAGGGCCGGGTCACCGGTGAGCTGGCGGGCCCGGGAGCCACCGAGGAAGAGATCTTGGCGTTGGCCATGATCGAGGACCCCGTCGCTGACCGGCAGCCGGAGTCGACGCAGAACCGCATTGCGACGGAGGAGAGGGCATGAGCACCACGAACGTGAAAACGGCGCCGACTAGCCGGACCGGCCCGACGCAGACCTCGGCTTTGGCACGATCAAGCCAGCTCCTTCGCGGGGTGGGACCACAGAATATCAGCCTGCTGATCGCGCTGGCGCTGCTCATCATTATTTTCGGGGTGTCCGCGCCGGAAACCTTCTTTCGACCGGTGAACCTGATCAGCATCGCCAGCGCCGTGGCCCTACTGACCGTCGTCGCACTGGGGGAGACCTTGGTGATCCTGAGCGGCGGCCTGGACATCAGCGTCAACTCCATGGTCGGTCTCGCCTCGGTCACCAGCGCGTGGACGCTCCTCCACCTGGGCAACAATCTCATTCTCGGGCTTCTCACCGCCGTCGTCGTCGGTACTCTGGCGGGGCTGATCAACGGTCTGATCATCACCGTCGGCCGGGTGAACCCAGTGATCGCGACCCTGGGTACGCTGTCAGCGTTCCAGGGCATCGCCTACCTCATCAGCGCCGGGCAGACCATCCCGATCCTCAACCCCTCTTATGCCCTGATTGGGACCGCCCGCGTCGCCCAGATCCCGGTCACCGTCATCATCGCCGTCGTCGCCGCGGTGCTGTTCTTCTTCGTGCTGCGCGCCACCGACATCGGCCGCAACGTTTACGTGCTGGGCGGCAACCCTGTGGCCGCGCGACTCGCCGGCATCCGCACCCAGGGCTATAAGATGGGCATCTACGCCGTGTGCGGATTCGCCGCCGGCATCGGTGGGATCATTCTCAGCTCCCGAACGCAGAACGGCCTGGCGCTGGGAAGCAGCGGCCTGGAGCTGCAGGCGATCACCGCGGTCGTCCTCGGCGGAGCCGCACTCACCGGCGGCAAAGGCAGCATTGTCGGCACCATCTACGGCGTGCTGCTCATCGGTATCCTCAACAACGGTCTGACCGTGCTCAACGTGCAGACCTTCTACCAGCAGGTCGCCACCGGCCTTCTGCTGATCATCGCCGTGATGATCCAGCAGTTCCGCGCCGACAAGCCGTGGACACTCCGGCTGCGCGCGCGTCGGACGCAGGCCGGCAAATGACCTTCTCGCTGCGGGTCATCGAAACCGCCCGCTCCCACCTGCCCAGCTACTGGATCTACTACCTGATCGGTGGTCTCGGTTGGGAGGAGATCAGCTACTCGGCGCTGCTCGCCCAGTCCGACACGGCCACCGTGCTCATCGGCGGCGACTTCCCGCCGGATGACTCCCCGATCAGTGACATCTGGTTGGAACTCGGCGAGACCTACGCAGGCGCCGAAGGGCGCGAGAAGATGCGGCTTCACCGATCCCCGCAGAACCTGGTCGATCAACTCGCCCGCCTCGGCGTCCAACCCGAGGACGTCACGCACGTCGTCATCACCCCGCTTATCAGTTACACGGCAGGAACACTTGACCTGTTTCCCGACGCCGAACTGCTGATCGGCGAACAGGGGTGGTTGGAGTTCATGCTGCCCGACCGGTGCCCGGATGACCCCCGGCCTCGCCGCTACCACCGCGAACCGCTGCCCCGCGAGTGCGTAGTGCCGCGCGACCAGCTGCACTACCTGCTCGATCACTGGGATCGCGTGCGGATCCTGGACGACACGGGCGACGAGGTCGTTGACGGCCTCACGACGTGGCGCGCCGGCGCCCACCACCGCTCCAGCCTCGCCGTGCGGATCCCCACCGATGAGGGCGCGGTCATCTGGTCCGACGCTGCGTTTCACAACGCGAACGTGGTTGACGACGTGCCGATCGGGGTGGTGGAGGATCTCCGTGAATGCCGGGACAGCTACGCGCGCATCCGCCGCGAGAGTGACCTCTTCCTCGCTGCCTCCGACCCCGGTCACCTGAGGCGCTACCCCGACGGAGTCGTGACGATCTCTCAGGAGACGGCCGGATGAGGGCGATCGAGCTGAGCGCACCGCGCCGCGCCGGGCTGGTCGAGATGCCCGCGCCGGTGCCGGCCCCCGGCGAGGTCGTCATCCGCATCGACGCGACCGGACTATGCGGATCGGACGTATCAACGTGGCAGGGCCACCACCCGTTCCGCCGCCCGCCCGTCGTGCTCGGACATGAGGCCGCAGGAACCGTCGTGGCGGTGGCGCCCGACGTGACAACAGTCGGGATCGGCACCCGGGTCGCGCTCTGCCCGCTCATCGCTTGCGGAGCTTGCCCGTCCTGCAGGCGGGGAGCCACTAACCTCTGTCGTCACCGGCGTGTGCCTGGCGTGGGATGGAATGGCACGTACGCGGAATATATCGCCGCGCCGGCCGACCGCGCGTTCGTCGTCGCGGACGGCGTCGACGCGATCGACGCGGCGCTGATCGAACCAGCCGCTGTGGCCCTGCGGGCGTGCCGCCGCGCCGGTGTGGAGGCCGGTTCGAAGGTTGGAATCCTGGGCGCCGGCGGCATTGGTTTCATGTGCGCACTCATCGCCAAGCTCTCCGGTGTCATTACCCTCGCTGTCACCGATCTTCAGTCAGAGAAACTCACACGCGTCGCGGCCGTGACCGGGGCACGTGCCGTGCTCGTCCCGGCTGAGGATCCCGTGTCCGTCGCGCAGGAGCTTACCGACGGCGATGGTCTCGACGCCGTCATCGTCACCTCCGCGGGCGGGAACGTCATCGACCAGGCCATCGCGATGACCCGGCCTGGAGGTAGCGTCGTCCTGGTCGCGCTGCCCGGCCGACCCACGCCGATTGGCATCGATGCCGCCGTGGTCGGCGAGGTTGACTTACTCGGCTCCTATGTCTACAGCGATCGGGACTTCGCTGATGCCGTGGATCTCGTCGGCCGGGGTGGGCTTGACGTCCGAGCCGCACTTACCCACACGCCGAATCTCGAAGAGGCGCCCGCCATCTTCGACCAGATCGCGGATGGACTGGACTACACGAAGATCGTGTTCGTGACCAATCAGGCACAGCACCGATCGGGGGTCACTGCGTGAGTACGTCCACTGCAGAGCGTCGCGCTGCGATCGCCGAGATGACCGCGCTGGGCGAAACCTTACGGGTCAGCGACCTCAGCGGACGCTTCAACGTCTCCACGATGACGATCCGCCGCGACCTCGAGCACCTGTCCGGGCGCGGCGTTATCGAGCGCACACACGGTGGTGCCACGGCGTTGGTGGCCCGTCCGACGTTTGAGTCCCGCGCCCAAGACTTCGCTGCGGAGAAACGCCGGATCGCCAGCGCCACCGCGCGACTGATCGAGGCCGGCGAATCGGTGTTCGTCGACCTCGGCACGACCACGCACTATGTCTCGCGCGCGCTGACTAACCACACGGATCTCATGGTGGTGACGAACTCGCTCAGCGCTGCCTCCACCCTCGCCGGTTCGACCACCAACCGAGTTCTGCTCCTCGGCGGGTTCGTCACCGGCGGCGAGCACAGCACCGTCGGCGGGCACACCGTGCAGATGATGGAGGAACTGCATCTGGATACGGCAGTGCTCGGCGTCGGCGGGATCACGATCGACCGAGGGCTGACCTACTACCGGGTGGACGAGGTTCATCTACGCCGAGCGGTGCTGGACTCGGCCAGCCGGGTGATTATGGTGGCCGACCACACCAAGTTCGGGCTGCAGCGGCTGTCCACACTGGCGCCGTTGACCTCGATCGACGTGGTGGTGACCGACAAACAACCCTTGGACGAGTACCGCCACGCCCTGGACAAGGCCAACGTGGAGCTCGTCGTGGCGGAGCCGAACTAGCCGAGGGACGCCCCACCGCAAGAACCAGTCATCGGCACGACAAGAGGGAGCGGGAGCACGATGGTAGACGCGACGCTGGGCATCGACGTGGGTACGACCGCAGTCAAGGCGGCGATCGTGACCGTCGACGGGAGACTGGTCGGGCACGCCGACCAGACCTATCCGGTCCATCACCCGGGGCCGGGGCTGGCCGAGCAGGACCCGGCTGACTGGTGGAAGGGGGTTGTCTCCTCGGTGGCGCGTGCCCGCGAGATGGCCGGCCCCGATGTGTGGATCCGCGCGGTCGGCGCCGCCGGCCAAGGCTGCGGCATGGTGGCGATCGACGAGCAGATGCGCCCACTGCGCCCAGCTCTGATCTGGATGGACACCCGCGCCGCCGCGGAGGCCGAGCAAATGAGCGCTGCCGTTGGCGAGGACGTGCGAGCGGCCAACGGCGCCGGCATCGCCCCGTTCAATGTGGAACCGAAGATGATGTGGATGCGCACACACGAGCCCGAGCTGTTCGCGCGGGCCCGCTGGTTCGTGACGCCGACAACGTGGATCACCACGCAGCTGTGCGGGAGAGCCGTTGCCAACCACTCGGATGCAGGGATCCTTTTCGCCTACGACCTGCGCATGAACGCGTGGTCCAACGCGGTCCTCGAGGGCATCGGCATTGAGCCGTCCTATTACCCCGAACTGGCACACGGCGACGAGGTCGTGGGCACCATCACGGCGGCGGCGGCCGCCGCACTCGGACTCGACCCCGACGTCGTGGTGGTCGCCGGTGCCGGGGACACTCCGGCCGCGGCACTGTCTGCGGGCATCACCGAGCCTGGTGACAGCTACCTGGCGATGGGCACCGCGGCGGTCATCGGGATCTGCGGGGATAAGGCAGTGTTCCAGCCGAAGCTCCTGACCCATCCGTATGTGCTGCCCGGCCTCGTTTTCACCAGCGGATCCATGACGAGTTTTGGGGCCAGCCTGCGGTGGGTGAACCGGACACTGGGAATCGGCGAAGAATCCTCGGCGACGTTCGCCACCATGCTCACCGAGGCCGGAACCGCGGCGCCCGGGGCAGGTGGACTGGTTTTTCTTCCCTACCTGTCCGGAGAGCTGCACCCGATCTTGGACCCGCGGGCCCGCGGTGTCTGGTTCGGACTGTCACAGGCGACCACCCGCGCCGACCTGCTGCGCGCGGTGCTCGAAGGCGGGGCGTTCGCCATCCGGGACAACCTGTGCGCAGCGAACGAAGTCGGCCTGCGCCCGCAGGAAATCTCTGCCGCCGGCGGCCTGAGCAGCAGTGAGGTCTTCTGCCAGATCATCGCCGACATCACCGGCCACACCGTGAACGTCGCCAAGAACGGGATCAGCGGCGCGGCCGCCGGTGCGGCCAAGCTGGCCGCTCGCGGCGCCGGCATCGAGGTCGCTGCCTCAGCCGCCGATCAGTCACAGGTCCGGATCCACCGTCCAAACAAGGCGGTGCGCGATCTCTACGACGCCATGTTCGGTGTCTACCAGAGCGTCTACCGCAACGTAAAAAGCGACTTCGCGACGCTGCACCAGATCTGTGCCGACCAGAAACCGACCGCGTGAGCGCCCTGCCCACGTCAACAGCACTCGACCTGCTGCGCGACGTCACGACCTACGTCTTCGACTACGACGGGACCCTCGTCCGCGGCACGGTGCCCATCGCCGGAGCCGTCGAGACGATTCGCCGGCTGCAGGACGCGGGCCGGCGGGTCGGCGTCGTCACCAACAACTCCTACCTGGATTCCGCAGAACTCAGCCAACGCCTGGAACGGCAGGGCTTCGCCATCTCTCCGGCAGCCGTGCACACCGCCGTATCCGCCAGCGCGGATGCGGCGCTGTCCCGAGCAGGGCGTGGCCGCGTCTTGTGTGCCGGGTCGGCCGGCCTGGAACGCGCCCTGCGGGAGCGGGGACTTCACGTGGTTTCCGAGGACCCAGACGTCGTGGTTGCGGGAATGGACCGCGCGCTGTCCTTCGAGCGGCTGAGCAACGCCGTCCGCGCGGTACTCAGCGGGGCATACTTCATCGGCGTCAACCTCGACCGGCTGTTCATCGACACAGATCAGTTAGGGCCGGGCGGCGGCGTGCTGGTGACAGCCATCTCCTACGCAGCCGGCCGGGAACCGGACCTCATTGTTGGCAAGCCCTCCGGCGTGCTGCTGGCGAGCGCACTGCATGGTCTGAACTCGGAATCCACCACCAGTTGCATGGTCGGCGACAACCCGGAAACCGACATGAGCGCCGCTCGCGCAGTAGGAATGCTGGCGCTGCTGGTCCGGACCGGTGTAGCCACGACCAGGACCGGGCAACGCACGGCAGCAGCCGTACCGCCCGATCTCGAAATCGACTCCGTAGCTGACCTACCGGCCGCTGCGGGTCTCATCTTCTGACCACCTGACCGTATTGCGACGAAAGAAAGGACAACCGGCAATGACCCTTGAAGTAAAGGAGCTGAGTCGGCTCTTCGAGCGGATGCTGTTGATCCGCAAGTTCGAAGAGCTCAGCGAGAAACTCCACAAAGCCGGAAAGATCGGCGGCTCGATCCATCTCGGCATCGGCCAGGAAGCAATCGCTGTCGGTGTGTGCGACGTGCTCACCGACAGCGACCGAATCGTCGCCACCTACCGCTGCCGCCCCCAGTCGATCGCGAAGGGCGCCGACCCAGCTCGGGTGCTCGCCGAGATGCTCGGCAAGGCGACCGGGGTTTGCGGCGGCCTGGGCGGCCCAATGCACATCACCGACATGGCGCACGGCATCCTGCCGGCCAACGCCATCGTTGGTGCTGGCGTGCCCATCGCTGCAGGTGTGGCGCTCGCAGCCCAGATCGATCAGCGCGCGGACATCGCCGTGGCATTCTTCGGCGAGGGCGCCACCAACCAAGGCGTGGTGCTGGAAACCATGAACATGGCGGCTCTGTGGAAACTGCCGCTCCTGCTGCTGTGCGAGAACAACGTCTACGCCGAAATGACGCCGTTCCACGAGTCGGTCGCCCTCAATGACCTCGGCCGACGCGCCGAAGGCTTCGGAATTCCCGCCGTGCGTATCGACGGCAACGACATCGAGGCGGTCCGCGCGGCCGCCGACAACGCTGTCCGCTCGATTCGAGGCGGTGGCGGCCCTATCTTCCTCGAAGCCGACACCTACCGGTTCTCCGGGCACATGGTGGGAGACCAGAACACGTACCGTACCAAGGAAGAGATGGACCGCGCCCGGCTCCGGGACCCACTGTTGCTCGCCGAACAGCGGTTACGCAACGAGCACCACTTCGACGACGCGGCGATGGATGAAATCCGTGACCGCGTCGGCCAAGAAATCAACCGCACCACTGACTTCGCCGAATCCAGTGAACGCCCCACCCTTTCCTCCGCACTCGAGGTGACCTATGCCTAACCAGCCTTTCGACCTGACCCCCCGCGAGATGAACTACCGCGAGGCCATCAAGATCGCCTTGCTGCAGGAGATGCGGCGCGACGAGAACGTGCTCCTGCTCGGTGAGGACATCGGGGCCTTCGGCGGGGTATACGCCGTGACCCGCGGCCTCCTCGACGAATTCGGCGCCGGACGGGTCATCGACACCCCGATCTCCGAGGCTGGCTTTATGGGCCTAGCCGTGGGAGCCGCCGTAGCCGGGAAGCGCCCCGTCGTCGAGATCATGTATATGGACTTCCTCGGGGTCTGCGCCGACATCCTGATCAACCAAGCACCAAAGATGAGGGGGATGTCCGGTGGTCAGCTCACCGTCCCGCTGGTCGTGCGCACCCAAACAGGCGGTTGGCGGGCCAGCGGCGCCCAACACTCGCAGTCGTTGGAAATGATGGTGGCGAATGTCCCCGGCATCAAGATAGTGATCCCATCAACGCCCGCCGATGTACACGGCCTGCTGCGCCAAGCGATTCGTGACGACAACCCGGTGCTGATCATGGAACACCGGCTCCTCTACGGCACCAAGGGTTTCGTCGATCCCGCAGCCGACCCGATCCCCTTCGGGCAGGCCCTGGTACGCCGCAGCGGGGGGGACGTGACACTCATCGCCACGTCCATGTCGGTGCACAACGCTCTCGCCGCCGCCAACGAACTGGAGGAAGAAGGCATCGACGCTGAGGTCATCGACCTGCGCACGATCGTCCCGCTCGACCAAGAAACCATCCTGGACTCGGTCCGCAAGACCCGGCGCGCGGTCGTTGTCCACCAAGCTCACCGGACTTTCGGCCCCGGCGGCGAAATCGCCTCACTCATCCACGAAAACGCCTTCGAGTCGCTGCTGGCCCCCGTGGCCCGCGTCGGGAGCCTCGACATCGTCGTTCCGGCGAACACGGCTCTGGAGGGTGACGTGCTGCCCTCCAAACCAGCCATCGTCGCCGCCGCGATCGACGTCATGCAGCCCAGGCCAGCCCATGTCTGAGACACGTGAAGGCCGAGCCCGCGTCGAGTTCAACGCCGCCCTAGGGCGCCCGGTGCGCTCTGAGCCGCTGGAGGATCTCGGTACATCGACGCTCGTGCTGCTGCGCGAACTCATCGGACTCGGCGACTGGGCAGGCGTCGAGGAACTCTTCGGGTACTACCGACGCTTCGAGATCAACCGGATGCTCGACCTGTTCCAGCTATGGATCTGGGAGTCCATCCGCTGGATGGTCGTCCGGCTCGGGCAGGACGCAGGAACAGCGGCCGTCGCCGACTCCGTGCGGGCATGGACCTTCCGCACGTCGGAGGAGGACCTCGACTCCCGGCTGGGGGCGGTTGCGGCCGCTCTGCCGGTAGCGCTCATGTCGCACCAGCCGCTCGATGACATCCCGCGTGGACTCGTGCTGAAGCTACTCGGGCGAGAGTCGGAGCTGGTCTGCGTGCGCGCGACCGGTACAGACCAGCTGCCGGCCACCATCACGGACCGCGACAGCGCTGGCGTGCTCGGCGGCCTGGAGCGGTACTCCGTCGCCGCACGCACCCTGCACGATGACATGGCCGACTGCACCTGGGCGCTGGCGACAACGGTCCAGCAGATGTTGGGCGAGGACATGATCGACGAGTTCTTCCGCGAGACCCTCGGCCCGTGGACGAAGTCGCGCACTCCGAACACCCAACTCAGCAATATGACCGCGCTCGACAGCCTCCGGTACTCGGTCGAGGGGATGCGTTCGCACTTCTCCGGCCCGCTCCGCGACGGATCAATCTCGGTCGAGGAGAACGACGACTACTACACCCTCGTACTCGATCCCGGCGGCACCTGCGAACGGATGCGACGGGGGGACCCGCTGCTCGGCACCGGCCCGCGCACCGAACCTCCCTACAACTTCGGCGTCACCGAGCAGCCACATCCATGGTCGTGGGGCAAGGCAGGCGTAGGGCTCTACTGCGCACACTGCTGTGTGGTGAACGAGATCCTGCCAATGGAACAGCTCGGCAAACCAAAACGAATCACCGAGTACCCCGACGACGCGGACAAGCCGTGCCGCTGGCTGATCTACAAGGACTGGCAAGAGATGCCGAACCGCTACCGGACGCGCGTCGGCCTCGGCGACACCGAACCAACCGGATAAGCGAAATGACAGAGCCGGAGATCAGGGCGGTGGTGTTCGACCTGGACGGTACGCTGGTCGACTCGACCCAAATGCACATCGCCGTATGGACAAACGCGGTGAAACCGCTAGGGATCTCCTTGCCTGCCAGGGTATTTCGTTCAGGGCTCGGCGCGGGATATGAACCGTTCCTGGACATGATCGCGACAGCAGCCGGGCAGACGATTGGCCCGTCTCAGCGGAGCGCACTTATCGCTGAACACGAAACCGCGCTCATCGAGATGTCAGGCAATGCCCAGGCCCTACCCGGCGCAGCGGAGATCTGGCAGTCGCTAACGGAATCCGGGATCCCCTATGCGGTCGCCACCAGTGCCAGCCCGGCGGCCGCCCGGACCATGGTGGTCGATGTCCTGGGCGGCGTCAATGTCCCAATCATCACCTCCAATGACGTCAAACACCCCAAACCCGCGCCGGACATCATCCTCGCAGCGGCTGCCCGGCTGGATCTCGAACCCACCCAGATAATCGTGGTGGGCGACAGCGTTTGGGACATGCGGGCAGCCGCAACGGCCGGGGCTCAGTTCATCGGCATCGGGACGGGCTCCGCGTCGGTGTCCGAGTTCGCCGACGAGGGCGCAACAGCCGTCTCCAACTTATGGGCGGCCGCACCTGTCATCCATGCTCGCCTCGGACTGCCCAGACCGAGAACGTCCGGCAACACAGGTGGTGCTGGTGTGTCGAGCGTGCGGTGGCCACGGTTCACGAGCTGATTATGGGATTGCTTCCAGTCGGTCGACCAATGGCTTGAGGGGTTCCGATGCTCACCCGCAGTATCCTGTCAGAAGGGTGTGCAAGGAGCAGGACGGTGGAGCGTACCTCGCCGCCATCCCCTGCGCGGGCTGCGCCCCACGGACCGCGGTGTCAATCATGCATTCACTGCAATAATGCTCAGCTTCCGCCGTAATGGGTAATCTCGGCGGCTTGCGCTGGAAGGACTGTCGCGGTCCCGATGGGGGAGGGGCTGCCGCCCGTGGGGATGTTCCCGAAGTGGCCATCAGAACTCACAGGGTCATCGTCACCGCGCGCCGCAGCGAAGGCTACCGGCTACTGCTGCGCAGGCTCCGAGACCGGCCTCGTCGCCGAGCGCTGTTTGGATAGTGCGCGCTATCCACATCACCAGAGTTCCGCACACCGTCGGGTTGCTCCTCATGACCGTGCGGGGAGCAGACCACCGGTACTCCACAACAAACTCCCAATCCGACCAAGAGTCGCTGTAGGGGCAGACCGCCACGCGGTACCTGGATGAAGGCGCCTTCATCCAGACTGACACCTAGACGCCGCGTCTCGAGTTGAGGAAGGCTGCCCTCAGCGGGTTCTAGTACCAAGTTGCCGTAGACGAGCAATCGGAGCTCAGCTTGCTTCTTGGTCGTCTCGTTGAGATGCCAGGCGTATTGACTGTGCGCCACGAGCTGAACAACGTCCAGGCTCATGTATGGCCCCGCGGCGTCGAACGCTTGAACGACAGCGAGCGTGGCCGTGGCCTGCACGCCGTCGATGGAGTTCTGGATTACGTAAACATCGCCGACCACGGTGCCGTCTATCGTTATTGCGCTCATCTGCGGGCCACGGTACTCGGTGTGCGGGCGTACGACTGTACAGAGTTCGCGAGGTCGGCACCGAAATCGGCGGTCTCGAGGCGCTCTTTGACCGCGCCCAGGAAGCGGGCAGCGTCGGCACCATCGACGATGCGGTGGTCGTAGGACAGCGCGAGGTAGACCATCGAGCGCACTGTGATGGTCTTACCGAGGTTGGGGTCGTCGACCACGACCGGGCGTTCGACCACCGTGCCCGTACCGAGAACGCCAACTTGCGGCTGGTTGATGATGGGGGTGTCGAACAGCGCTCCTCGGCTGCCGGTGTTGGTCAGTGTGAACGTCCCGCCGACGAGCTCGTCCGGGCTGATGTTGTTGTGCCGGGTGCGTGTGGCGAGATCGGCAGTCCTCCGGGCTATCCCACCGAGGTTCAGGTCGCCGGCGTTGGCGATGACCGGCACCGTGAGCCCACCCTCGGTGTCAACTGCGAGGCCGAGGTGCTGGGCGCCGTGGTAGGTGATCGTGCCTGCTTCGGTGTCGATCGAGGAGTTCAGTAGGGGGTACTTCTTGAGCGCTTCGACGGTGGCGACGACGAAAAATGGCAGGAAGCTGAGCTTCACGCTCTCGCGGGTCTCGAAGTCTGCCTTGTTCTCCTGCCGCAGGCGGGCGATCCGTGTGACGTCGACCTCGACCACGGTCGTCAGCTGCGCTGACACTTGAAGTGATTCGACCATCCGTGCCGCAATGAGTTTCCGTCGTGGGCTGAGCTTTTCGACTCGCCCTGCCTGCTGGGCACTACTTTGCGCGACAGTGTGCGGTGTCGGTGTCGGTGTCGGTGTCGGTGTCGGTGCCGTTGCCGGTGCCGGTGCGACTGGGTGGCTGGGTAAGGGAGCGATGAGCGGTGCTGGGGCTTCACGCTGATCGATGGCGGCGAGCACATCGGCTTTGCGAATCCGGCCTCCGGTACCGCTTCCCTGCATGGTGGTGAGGTCGATAGCGTGCTTGCTGGCGAGCTTACGAACCAAGGGGGTGACGTAGGTGTTGATTGCTTCGCTGCCTGCCGGTGGACGGCGGCGGCTTTCTGCTTGCGGCACGGCAGTACGCGCCGCAATCGGACTCGCCTGGGCATCCGCCTTGGCTGTTGGAGTCGGCTTCGTGGGTGGTTGGAATTGAGCGGTCGGCAGGATGTCACCGCCCTCGCCGATGAGCGCGATTTCAACGCCGATCTCGACGGTCTCGTCTTCCCGGACTTTGATCGCAACGAGCGTCCCGGATGTCGGGGCGGGCACCTCGGTGTCTACTTTGTCGGTGGACACTTCGAGTAACGGCTCGTCGGCGTCGACGTGCTCGCCCTCCTTCTTGAGCCAGCGAAGGACGGTTCCCTCGGTGACGCTCTCTCCGAGGCGGGGCATGATCACAGAAAACGACAACGGGACTCCTTGAGTCAGTAGGCGATGAGGCGCTCGGCCTCAGCGGCGATCCGGGCCGCGTCGGGTAGCCACGCGTCTTCCATCGGCGTGGAGTAAGGCACCGGGGTCGAGTCACTGGTAAGAAGCACAGGTGGTGCGTCGAGCAGCTCGAAGTGCTCGGAGGCGATTCGAGACACCAGGGTCGCCCCCCAGCCCCCGTCTGGCGGTCCCTCTTGGACGACAAGAAGACGGGAGGTCGTGGCGAGTGAGCTCACAACCGTGGACATGTCGAAGGGCACCAGGGTGCGGGGATCGATCACGGCGGCGGAGGCGCCGCGGCTAGCGAGAGTGTCAGCTGCGCTCACGGCGAGGTGCCTCATTTGCTGGGTAGCAACAATGGTGACATCGGATCCATCGCGCACGACGTCGGCGACACCGAGAGGTACGAGATATCGATCGTCGGCTTCGGCGGGAACCATCCCCTTTAGCCCGAAAAGATTTTTGTGCTCAAAGAACAACACCGGGTCGTCATCGCGGATGGCCGCGCGGAGCAGACCGTAGAGGTCCTCAACGGTGGCAGGGACCACGATCTTCAGACCAGGGATGTTGAGGAACCAGTTCTCGGCCATTTGAGAGTGTTGCGGTCCGAACCCGGCGCCCGCCCCGTTGGCCATCCGGATGGTGACGGGAACTGTGGCTTGTCCGCCGGTCGTATAGCGGTATTTGGCCAGCGAGTTGGCGATCTGGTCGAAGCAGACCCCTGCGAAGTCGGCGAACATGATCTCGGCGACGGGGCGCAGTCCCATCAGTGCCGCACCGATGGCGGTACCGACGATGGCCTGCTCGGCGATAGGGGTGTCTCTTACGCGGTCGCCGAACCGCTGTTTGAGGCCATCAGTTGTCTTGAACGCGCCTCCGGCGGCGCCGACGTCTTCTCCGAGGAAGACGACCCGTTCGTTGTGGGCAAGCTCATCGGCCAGCGCTCGTGCAATCACCTTGCGGTAGTTGATCTCTACCATCTTGGTGCCGTGTTGTTCGGAGGAAGCCAAGGTTGCAACGCTCATCGGGTCGCCACACATCCTTAAGTCGGTCGGCTGCGGAAGGTTCCGGCCAGGACAGCGCGCGCTCGGCTGCTTCTTGGACGACGTCAGCTGCCGTGGTCTCTACGTTGTGGATAGTCGCTTCATCGACGCCGAGTTCTTCCAGCTGGCGCTTCGTAACGGTGATCGGGTCTCGCTCCACCCAGGCGTCCAACTCTCCGGTTGGGCGGTACTTAGCGGGGTCGGATCGGGAGTGCCCGAGCTGGCGGTAGGTCAGTGCTTCGATGAGGGTAGGGCCCTCACCTGCTCGGGCTCGCCCAACGGCTTCGGCGGCAGTTGCTCGCACGGCCAGAACGTCGTTGCCGTCGACGCGAACGCCGGGCATGCCATAGCCCGCCGCCCTATCGATGAGCGTGGTGTTCCCGGTGGTGGACGCGATGGGGGAGTACTCGCCGTACAGGTTGTTTTCCAGAATGAACAGCACTGGCAGTTTCCATACTGCTGCCATGTTGAGTGTCTCGTGGAAGGTGCCGATGTTGGCTGCGCCGTCGCCGAAGAAAGTGGCACTGACCGCGTTAGTCTTTAACACTTGGCTTGCCCACGCTGCTCCAGCGCTGATGGGAAGGTGCGCTCCGACGATGGCGAAAGAACCCAGCGCGCCGACGCTGAGGTCGGTCAGGTGCATTGATCCGCCCTTCCCACCGCACAGGCCATTGGCTTTGCCGAGTATCTCGCCGAAGCTTCGATCCAGTGGGGCTCCGTGGGCGAGCACGGTTCCGTGTCCGCGGTAGGTGCAGGTTGTGGTGTCGCCTGCTCGGAGCGCGTCGGTGACGCCGACGGCGACGGCTTCCTGCCCTTGATACAGGTGGGTGCTGCCTCGAACCAGGCTTCGGGTGAACCAGTCTTTGACGGTGTCTTCGAAGAGGCGGATTTCCTGCATGCGGCGCAAGAGGTCCAAGAGGTGGGGGGTGTGGTCTGCGCTCGACGGCGCGCCCTCGTCGATATTCGTTGATGAAGCGGTAGTCACGTCGTATCTCCTTGTTCACAGGTTTTTCGGTACCGTTTTAGTGGCGTGGTGGGGCGCAGCTCCCGGTGGGACTGAAGACTGTCGGTAGGACCGTCGTTTCCGGGGACCCTCCACCCAAACGCGCGAGCAACAGCTGCGCCGCTGCGGTCCCCATCGCTGCCGGGTCCCGCCGGATGGTTGCCAGCGCCGGTCTGAGAAATTCGGCGAGTGGTACGTCATCGCAGGTGACCACGGAGATGTCGTCGGGGATGGTCAGCGATTGCGTCGCGAGTTCTCGCAGCACTCCGACCAGGATCTGGTTGCCGCCGGCGATCAGGGCGGTAGGTGGCCGCCGGGTGTTGAGCAGCTCGCGGGTAGCGGCCGCGCCGTGCGCTTCGGTAAAGGCACCTGAGCGCACCTGGCACAGCACCTTTCGGTGAGTAGCAGTGGCTTCCTCGATCGCGGCAACGCGCTCTCGGGTGGGGCGAACGTGGGGGGAGCCTGCGATGAGCGCGATCCGCTGATGACCGATCGAGATGAGGTGGTTGACCGCCGCGGTGATGCCGGCGTGGTGGTCGGAGACCACCGCGCTGGGGCGATCCTGAAGTTTCAACTCGCGGTCGATGAGCACGGAAGGAGTGGGCGTGCGTCCCAAGGCGGTCAGGGTCTCGTTGCTCGTTTCATCGGCTAGGGACAGCAGGAGCCCGTCGACGCGGCGCTGCTGGAACAGTTTGATGTGGGTGGCGTCCAGGGATGCGTCGTTGACCGAGTTGGTCAGCAACATGGCGTATCCGGCAGCGCGCAGTGCGGTTTCGGCACCCAGAGCAATCTGAGCGAGGAGTGGGTTGGAGATGTCGCCGACAACGAAGCCGACGGTTTGGGTGGCGCCGTTTCGTAGCATTTGGCCGAGCATGTTCGGCTCGTATCCGAGTTCCTCGACTGCTGCTGTGACGCGTGCGCGCATCGCCTCACTAACGTCGGGGTGTCCGGACAGCACTCGTGACACTGATGACATCGCTACCCCAGCGCGTGCGGCCACTTGACGCATGCCGGCGCGGTCGGCCAGCGAGGCCGGTGTGGAAAGCACCTGTTCAGGCCACTCATGGGACCCGCGACCTCGGTCCTTGCCCTCAGGGCGTCCGGTGGTCATGGCATGGCCTCAGTGGCGCGAGAGAGGCCCCCGAGGAGAACGTCGCGGAGCAGTGCCGATTCGGCGACCGTGTCGACGCGGTCGCAGTCCAACCACTCCTGCCAGGTGTACTCTAGGCCCAGAAAGCCGTCGTAGCCGAGGGCCGACAGCTGGGTGATCACGATGGGCCAGTCGATCGCGTCCTCGGCGACGGCGACCTGCAGCTGACCTGGGCGGCCGGGTCTGCACTGCAGATGACGGGCCACGGGCAGCAACTCATCGATCTCAGGCTGTGCGATGCCGGCGTAGACGTAGTGGGCGTAGTCCAGGGTTATCCGGAGGTCGGGGACGAGGTCCAGCAGCTGTGCCGTCTTCTCGGGGGTGTCGATGAGCGAACCGGTGTGCGGTTCGACCGACACGATCAAACCGTGGGCGGCGGCGAGTCCGACCCGGTGGCGCAGCCCTTCGGCGGAGCGTGCGAGTGCATCGGCGAAGCTGTCTTGTTCGAGCAGCACACCAGGCAACGTGGTGATTCCCGGCGATCCCGTGCGCCGCGCGAAGTCCACGGCGTCGGTGAAGAACTCGATCGACTGTTCCTGTTGGGCAGGGTCAGGGTTGTTCACCGTCATCGTCTCGAAGTCGGTCGCGGGAATGGCGAAGACGTCGGCGACCACGAGACCGCGCGTCTCCACCCGCTCACGCACCCGGCCGGCCCCGAACGCGACGTCCCCATGCAGCCGCTCTGGGCGGATATGGCTCCTGTTGCTCATGAACCCAATGTCGACAGCATCCAGCTTCAACGCAGCGATGATGTCCAGTGCCGCACTGTGCGGCAACAGCGGCCAGGTGTAGTCCGAGCAAGACAGTCGCATAGTGTTCTCCGTCGCGTTCATTCCCGGAATCCGTTCCAGTACCCTGCCTCAGCACGAGGCCCCGCACAAGCCGGCGGCCGCACGACACGAGCGAGGAGGCGGCGATGCAGCGCATCTGCTTCTTGATGGAGATCATTCCCGGCCAAGAATCCGAGTACGAACGGCGCCACGGCGAGGTATGGCCGGAGCTGATCAGCGCCCTGCAGGCCGCGGGGGTCCGCAACTACAGTCTGTTTCGTCGGGGAACCTCGGTCATCGCCTACGCCGAATGTCACCCCGACGCCGCCACCGCGTTCGGCCACGTCGGTGCCACCGAGGTCAATCAACGGTGGTCGGAATGGTTCGGTGATGTGCTCACCGCACTGACCGACAGCAACGGCGACCTGGTTGAAGCGCGGGAAGTGTGGCATCTGGAGTGAGGCACCGTTGGGCGAACTCATGCCGAACTCGTGCCAGCGGATCGCGCTGGCTGTTGCAGTTCGTGGGCGGCCAGCGCAGTCACGTGGGCGTCGAGCCACGGACGGAGGGGCAAGCGGTCCAACAGCTCCACCAGCACTGTCGCGTCGGCTGCACACCAGATCCCGATGTTCGCGTGCTGTCCTGGCAGCCGCCAGATGTCGCGCAGGTGGCCCTCGCTCATCAAAACGGCACCCACGCGCCGTTCCTCGGCGATGAGTTCCGCGAGGTCTGAGCGCTCGCGCAACGCCGCCCAGTCTTGCCGAATCCTCACGAGGAACTCCACGTCAGTACACCAGCCAACCGCCGCTGACGTTCAGCGTGGCCGCGGTGATGAACGAGGCGCGCCGCGAGCCGAGGAAAGCGACCGCCGCAGCGACCTCTGCGGGCATCCCGAGACGGCCCAGCGGTGTTGCCTCGATGATCGAGGAGAGAGCCGTTGCGGGCAGGTCGGTGGTCAACATTGCGGTGTCCACCGCGCCGGGCGCGATCGTGTTGACGGGATGCCGGCGTCACCGTAGGTGCGGGCGAGACCTCGGCATAAGGAGACCAGACCGCCTTTGCTGGCGGCGTAGACGGCTGATCCGCCATAACCCCCACTCCACCATCCTTGCGACGTGGCAGCGATGAGTCGGCCACCGCTGCCTTGGGTGACCATGAGGGTGCCCGCGGCGCGCAGCAGGAAAAACGCGGCCTTGAGGTTGACGTCGTGCTGGAGGTCCCACTCGGCTTCAGTGACCGCGTTGAGATCGCTGCGGCGCACCAGCGTGCCGGCCATGTGGGCGACGACGTCCAAGCCGCCCAGAGTGGCAGCGGCCTCACCGGGCAGGGCGGCGCACGCGGCGGTGGACCGCAGGTCGGTGGAAATGGCGCTTTCCGCCCCCGTGGTGGCGGCGACGGCGCTCACCGCGTTCGCATCGAGGTCACTGACCACGATTCGGGAGCCGGCTTCGGCGAAGGCGTGGGCCACAGCGGTCCCGATTCCGCCGGCGGCACCGGTGATGAGCACTCGGGCACCGGCCAAACCGTCATCGAGCCAGGAGGTGCTCATCGATCCAGCCGATGGTGTTCGATGTAGTCCCAGTCCAGCTCCCATCCGAGACCGGGGGAGTTGGGCAGCGGTAGCGCGCCGTCGACAAGTGCGGGGCGGTTAGCGATGAGGTTCCACCAGAATGGGTCGCGGTCCGGGTGAAAACATTCGGCGTAGGTGCCATGGGGGATGCTCGCGAGTAGATGGGTGCTCACCTGCGGTTCTTCGTGGTGTCCCATCTGCACGTCATAGGATGTGGCGATGGAGGCGGTACGGCGCCACGCGGTCGGGCCGCCCGACCACGAGGAGTCGAAGTTGCACACGTCCACGGCGCCCGCCTCCATCAGGTCGCGGCATCCACTGGGAGACACTTCGCTCTGCCCGGCGCATACGGGGATTCCACCGAGGTAGCGGACGTCTCGCAGGGCACGGCGATCGTTGTGCCACAGCACAGGCTCTTCGAACCAGCGGATGCTTTCATCCTCCAGCCGGCGAGCGAGGTCCACCGCCTGGCTGACGGTGTAGCCCTGATTGGCGTCGATGCACAGCACGAAAGAGTCACCGCCAGCCGCACGCGCCCGCTTGACGCGTTCGGCATCCTCGGCGGGGGACAGGCCACCGACCTTGAACTTCATGCCGGCCAACCCGAGCGAGTCACGGTAATAGCTGACCTCGTCCTCGATCGAGCCGAGCGGTTCCCCGTAGTAGCCACCGATGGCAGTCATCGGAACCCGGTCGCGTGCACCGCCCCACAACATCCACAGCGGCTGCCCGAGAGCCTTTCCCACCGCATCCCAGATGGCGGTGTCCAGCGCTGCAAGCGCGACCAAGCCGATCCGGCGGTCCCGCAGGATGTCGAAGGTCGCCGGGTAAGCCGCCTGCCAGCACTCCTCGGTGGCCATGGCGTTCATGCCGATCAGTCGGGGCTCGATCTCGTGGCGGACCACGGCTTCGATTTCTTTCGCCGTGGCGTCCTCGTCACCGACGTAGGCCTCCCCGACGATCCCCTCTTCGGTGAGTAGCCGCACGATCAGCGTGGCGCGGTGGGTCATGCGGTAGTAACTTCCGCGAAACTCACGGGCCAGCGGTGCGCGGATCGGCACGATCTCAATGGCGCGGATGGTCAACCGATGCACGTCAGAACGCTGCACCCCCCCTGACCCAGCATCGCCGGGTGGCACGTCAACGCCTGAAGAGGTGGAACGCAGCTGTGTGGGTGCGGCATCGGCGGCCATCGGTAGCTCCTCGGCATGCTCAGTAGGCTGGAATCGATGCCAGCGTGCCACGACCACCGCACTGCGGTCAAGCATCATCGCAGAGAACGACCAAAACCTATGCGGCCGTTGCCCCATAGGCACTTCCAGCGAAACTCCCTCAAAATTGGGTCTTGACAGCACGCAATTCGACGACTAGAAAAAGCTGGAATCCGTTCCGGTACGCCGGAGACGGCCCCGGCACTACGGACTTTGGAGAGGTCGCGATGCAACGACATTTAGGGCGCGGGCTACGGCTCACCGCCGCGGTGAGCGTCATTGGAGTTCTGGCGCTCAGTGCGTGTAGCACCGGGAAGGCTACGAGTACGGGCTCCGACTCTGGCGCCGGTGCGTCAACGGCGTCAACGGCACCGGGCGACACCACCACCGAGCAGAACGTTGTTAATTTCCAGCAGGCTCAGCCGGGCAGCGGCGCGGGGGTCAAGATCGGCCTCATCACGTTGGACGACTCGGTGCCCTTCTCCAAACTCGTCAGCGACGGCATCCGCAAGCAGGCGCAAGCTGCTGGTGCGGATCTGGTGTACTGCGACTCAAAGGGTGATGGAGCCACCGCGCTCGCATGTGCGAAGAACTTCAAAGTGCAGGGCGTGCAGGGTTATCTGAACTTTCAGTCGGACGCCAAGTCGGCTAACGCTATCTGCCAGGCCGGCCCCAGCGGCCCGGTGATCGCTATCGACATTCAGCAGGGATCGTGCCAAACCGCGTTCATGGGCGCCAACAACAACTACGCGGGTTATTTGGCTGGCAAGGCCATGGGCACCTACATGAAACAGAAGTTCAACTGCCAGTACGACGCCTACGTCTCCATGGAGGAAGCGGACGCAGGCGCGGTCAACGCGGCCCGTATGGGTGGCTACAAATCGGGCTTCAGCTCCGTATGCGGCGAGCCGAAGAACACGAAGACGGTGAACGCGTTCCGTCTCGACGCGGCGAGGACCGCCTTCACCGATGTTCTCACCACGTTGCCCGGGGCCAAGCACATCGTGGTCGTGGGCGTCAACGATGACGCCATCGAAGGTGCCCTCGCCGCCGCCAAAACTGCTGGCCGGACGAACGACCTGTTCGTATCTGGGCAGGGCGCTGATCCTTCCGCGTGGTGCGCGATCAAGAACAACTCGCAGTGGGTGGGTGATACGGCGTACTTCCCGGAGCGCTACGGAGAGATTGGGGTGCCCTATCTGCTGCAGGCAATCAAGGGTCAGACGATCCCCAAGATGCTGCTCGTACCCCACCAGATCATCAACGCCGCGAACATCGACAGCATCTATCACCCGTCCTGCTGACCGTCTAGGAGCTGCACGATGTCATCGCCCTCCACAGTTGCCCCCGCGCCCGCTGCCTTCATGCTGCGGGCGCGGGGAGTGCGCAAATCCTTTTCCGGCACTGAAGTGCTGCACGGCATCGACCTCGACATCAGTGGCGGTCGCGTGGTCGCGCTGCTGGGCGAAAACGGCGCAGGGAAATCCACCCTCGTGCGTGTGCTCGCCGGTGCGCACGCCCCGGACGAAGGGGAACTGGAACTGACGGACTCGGGCGGCAGAACCGAATCGGTGAAGGCTTTGGATCCGGTAGCAGCCCGGCGTCACGGGATCCGAATGATCTTCCAGGAACTCTCTGATGCCCCCGATCTCACTGTCGCCGAGAACATCAGCCTCGGTCAATGGCCGACCCGTCGAGGTTTCGTCGCCTGGTCCACTCTGCGGGCACGCGCCAAGTCGGTTCTGGACGATCTGGGTGTCGAACTCGACCTTGACGCGCCAGTGAGCTCGCTGCGCATCGGTGAGCGGCAGATCGTGGAGATTGCCCGGGCACTGTCCGATGAGGCTACCTGCCTCATCCTTGACGAACCCACGGCCGCCCTGTCCTCGGAAGAGGTGGAAAGCCTGTTCGGTTTCGTGCGGCGGCTCCGTGACCGCGGCGTGGCGTTGGTGTATATCACCCACCGACTCGATGAAGTGGCGAAAATCGCCGATGACTTCGTCGTGCTACGGGACGGTGCGGTCAGCGCTGCTGGCTTGGCGGAGCAGTTCAGCCGACGCGACCTGGTCACAGCCATGGTCGGACGCGACATCGGCGTCGTCACCAGACCCGCCGCGGTCGAGGTCGCGAGCGATGCCCGGACCGTCCTGGAGTTCACCTCGGCCAGTTGCGGCACTACCTTTGTCGACCTCGATCTCCGGGTTTTCGCTGGCGAGGTGGTGTGCCTGTACGGGAAGGTCGGTAGCGGTACCGCTGAGGTAGCCGACACGGTATTCGGTCGCCGAACCGTGAGTGCTGGGCAAGTGCAAATCCTCGGCGGGCCACCGGCACGTCAACCGCAGCAGGCCATTGCCAACGGCGTGGGCTACCTTGCCGCTGACCGCCAACGCGAAGGTGCTCTTCTCACCCTCTCCGTGGGACAAAACCTGGCGGCGCCGTCATGGCCACGACTGGCCCGGTGGGGGCTGCTCAGCGCCACGACGGAGAAGCGCGCCTTCGCACGCTGGAAAGACGTTCTCAACATCCGCGCCAACGCCGGCGCCCCCCAACCGATCTCAAGTTTGTCCGGAGGCAACCAACAAAAGGTACTACTCGCCCGGTGGCTCGAGCGCCGTTCGCCGCTACTGGCACTCGTCGAGCCCACCCGCGGCGTCGACGTCGGCGCCCGCTCCGACATCTACCGAGTCCTCCGCGAACTCGCGGCCCAGGGAACAGCTGTCCTCGTCGCCACCAGCGATTATGAGGAAGTCGTTCAACTCGCTGACCGAGCTGTGGTCATGGTCCGTGGACGCGTGACGCGTCACCTCAGTGGCGACGAGATCAGCACTCAGTCGCTCATCGATGCGGCCGGCGGATGACCATACACAATCAGGAGAACAGCGTGTCCAACCCGAAATCACCCGAAACCATGGCAACCGACGCGGTACTGACTCGGCCGCCGACCGTGAGCATCGCCCGTAAACGCTCGGTGCCGGAGGTCGCTGCGCTCGTCGTAGTCCTTGTCGTCCTGATCGTGTTCTTTTCGATCAAGTCACCCTATTTCCTCAACGGCGACAACCTGATCAACGTCTTGACTGCGATCGCTGTCACCGGAATTATCGCGATACCAGGGACGATGCTGCTGATTTCAGGGCAGGTCGACCTTTCCGTCGGGAGCGGTGCCGCCTTCTGCGGCGTGGTGATGGCCACGGTGGCGCAAGATCACGCGATCGGGCTCGCAGTCGTTCTCGGCGTTCTCGTTGGCGTCGTCGTCGGCGCGATCAGCGGCTTCCTGGTGACCGTCGTCGGGGTGAACTCCCTCATCACGACCTTGGGCATGCTTGCCGTACTACGTGGCCTGACCGAAGTCCGCGCAGGGGGACAGACGGTGACTCTTGCCAACTTCGGTGGGCTGGGGACCGGGCGTCCGTTCCTGAGTATTCCGGTGCCTGTGCTGTTGCTGATCGTGATCCTCATCATTGCTGTTCTCGTGATGCGGTACACGGTGTTCGGTCGGTCTCTGTACGCGGCCGGGTCCAATCCGGTCGCCGCACGGCTGGTCGGTGTCCGCGGCAGCAGAGTCATCTTTACCGCCTTCGTACTCAGCGGCTTGGGGTTCGCTCTGTCGGGACTGATTCTGAACTCCCAACTTTCGGCCGCATCCCCTAACGCAGCCACCGGACTCGAACTGTCGGTCGTCACAGCCATCGTGCTGGGTGGCGCCAGCCTGTCAGGCGGCCGCGGCACCATCCAGGGCACGCTCATCGGCTTGTTGATCATCGGCGTTCTCAACAACGGGCTGACGCTGCTCAACGTGTCCAGCTTCTACCAACAGGTCGCCAGCGGTGTCCTTCTGATTCTCGCGGTCAGCTTCGACCAACTGCGGCAACGCTTCAGCGGTCGCAGCTGACCGCCTGCTCAGCATTTCGATTACGAACAAGCACCCCCGATGGATCAACGGAGGACCACAGTGGCACGACTTCGACTCGGCGTAATCGGCAGCGGCTCCTGGGCAGTGGCCGCGCATCTGCCGAGCCTCGCCACCAGATCGCGAGAAGTTGAGTTCGTCGGGGTCAGCCGTCATGGGCCGGAGGCCCTCCGCCGCATCCGCGACCAATTCGGGTTCGCCGTCGCCAGCGAAAACTATCGAGAGGTTCTGGCCGCTGGCATCGATATCGCCGTCGTCTCCAGCCCCACCGCACTGCATCACGAACACGCCAAAGCCGCACTGGAAGCCGGGGCGCACGTGCTCTGCGAGAAGCCGTTCACCCTGACGAGCGAGCAGGCATGGGATCTTGTCGCCACGGCCGAGCGCATGGACAGGCACTTGCTGGTCTCCTTCGGTTGGAACTACAAACCACTCGTCGAACGAGCCCACGCCCTGATTTCCACAAAGGGCATCGGCGCGATCGAGCAACTGAGCGTCACCATGTCCTCCCAGACCCGGGAGTTGCTCACCGACACCGGCGCCTATCCCGATGCCAGCCCCGACACCACCCCGGAGATGCGCACCTGGACCGATCCGAACCTTTCTGGGGGTGGATACGGCCAAGCGCAGCTGTCCCATGCCATTGCCCTAGCGCTGTGGCTCACCGACGAGCGAGTCACAGCCGCGTTCGCCCTCACCGGGGGGCCGACCCAAGCCCGGGTCGAACTCCACGACGCTTTCTCCCTCCGCCTGCAAGGTGGGGGTATCGCCAGCGTCGGCGGCGGGTCCTCGTTCGTCGGGGCTGATCGAAACAAGCACCACCTGACCGTCGAAGCGATCGGCAGCGACGGCCAATTCTGTCTCGACGTCTTTCGCGAACGTGCGTCATTGTTCCGGCCCGACGACGGTCAAGTCGACCTCAAGGTGTCTGCTGGTGACGGCGACTACGACGGCGCCCTCGCCGCGCAACGCCTCGTCGACCTCGCCCTCGGCCGGACCGTCACCAACCCTGCCCCAGGAGAGCTCGGGGCTCGAACAGTCGAAGCGCTCGAGCTGGCCTACCGCAGCGCCGGCAGCGGCGCACTAGAAGCCCGGAAGGTGCACGCATGAAGGTCACCCACGTCGAAGCCATCCCAATCGCCTACCCAGAACCTAACGACGACAACAGCACCCGGCATCTACTCATCGTTCGTCTTACCGCAGACGACGGTCAGATCGGCTGGGGCGAGGCCGTCACCATGTGGCCGGAAGCCAGCCTGGGCACCAAGGCCCTCGTGGAGGGCCTGGCACCCCTCGTGCTCGGCAACAGCCCCCTCGACCGGCGTGCGATCTGGACTGACATCAAGCGTCACACCTGGTGGTATGGCGAAGGAGGACTCGCGAGCTTTGCCCTCGCGGCGCTGGACATCGCACTTTGGGACCTCGCCGGCAAGGCCACCAACAGTAGTGTGCTGGACCTGCTTGGTGGACCCGTACATCCGACATTGCCCGCCCTCATCAGCTGTCACGCGAACCTGAGCGACCACGACGCCATGGCCGAGCAGATGGCCCAGTGGGTTAGCTCGGCCAACGCAGCGGGCATCAAGGTCGCCCTCGGCAAACGTGGAGATGCCGGACTCGGGGTCGACCTCAAGCGTGATCTCCATTTCCTAGCATTGCTACGGCAGAAGCTCGGGCCACAACCGCAGATCATGATCGATGTTGCAGCGACCCTTAACTGGAGCGTCCGGGACGCGATCACCCGCACCCAAGCCTTCGAAGAATTCGACATCAGTTGGATCGAAGAGCCGCTCGGCGCCGACAACCCCGTCGGGTACGCCGAATTACGCTCCCGCACCCGGACGCACATCGCCTACGGAGAGCGAGAATGGACAGTCGCCGGGATTCGACGCATCGTTGCGACCGGCACCGTCGACGTCGTCGGAATCGACCCAGGCCGCTGCGAAGGCATTACCGGATTCATCGCCGCCGCCGAGCATATCCGCGGCGCCGGACGGCAAGTCAACGCGCACGCCTGGTCCTCAGCGATTGTCACGGCCGCAAGCGTGGCCCTGTCCCTCGCAACCGACTGCTGCAAGCAAATCGAGATCAAACCACTCCCCAGCCCACCCCAACACGAACTGGTCACCGCCCCTATCGAACAGATTGACGGACTTATTCACCCGCCTACTAATCCAGGACTAGGAATCACCGTCAACGAAGAGGCCCTCGAACGCTACCGGTACACGTCCCGTTGAGCAAATCGAACTGTGAACGAAGACCAGAAAGACACCAGAATGTAGCTTTCCAAAAGAGCGATATCTAACTACGCGGAGGAAACCGAAATGATTCATACGATCCGGATCATCACCACACCGTGTGGTCCACGCTGGGTCGCTGCGATGGGTTTTTTAGTCGCTACAAGCATTGCCTTGACGGGTTGCCAGACCGGCAACGCGAGTAACGCCCAGCAGTCTCCCGACAAGAATCAGACTGCCTCGCAGACGGCTGCACTTCAAAGCGCCGTTGCCGTCAAGCCACCGCCCGATAGTCCAACTGTTCCGTTCGACACGGTGATGGCCAACAGTGGTGCCGGATTGAAGATCGGTTATATTTCACTCGATGAGAGTTCCTCCTTCGCTCATCTGATTACAGAAAGTATAAGGCGTGAGGCACACACAGCTGGCGCTGATCTACAATTTTGCGATTCGCAAAGTAGTGCAGCAAAGGCGCTCACCTGTGTAGCAAACTTCAAAGCAGCAGGTGTTCAGGGATACATCAACTATCAAGCAGACGCTAAAGCGGCGCCGTCTGTATGCGCCGCTGGGCCCGCAGTGCCGGTAATCGCAGTGACGATACAACAAAACCCCTGCCAACTTTCCCTTACCGGCGCCAACAACGCAGTCGTGGGCCAACTGGCCGGCAAGGCCGTCGGCGAGTATTTCAAGCAGGCCTTCAACTGCAAGTATGACGCATACATATCACTTGAGAGTCTTAACGGCGGAGAAAGCAACACCGAGCGAATGGGAGGGTACCGGGATGGGTTTGCCTCGGTGTGTGGCCCAGTGCACGACCTCAAGCAAGAAAATTCGATCAACATCGATACGGCCCGGTCGGTCATGACGGATGCGCTCACGGCACTTCCCGGGCAACACCACATCGTCGTCGTCGGCACGAATGACGCTGTCATCGAGGGCGCACTCGCCGCCGCGAACTCTACTGGCCGGCAGCAGGACATCTATGTATCTGGTCAGGGCGCCGATTCGTCTTCCTGGTGCATTATGAAATCGAATAGCCACTGGATTGGCGATGCAGCATTCTTTCCTGAGAGGTGGGGACAGATCGCCGTCCCATACTCAATTAAGGCCATCCGCGGGCAAGCAATTCCCAAGACGCTGTACGTACCAACACAAATTGTCAACTCGGTTAATATAGACGAGGTCTATCAGCCAAAGTGCTAAAGTTATTTCTCCGGACCGCCAAGGCCATGGGCACCCAGGGCCCCGGCAAAGTCGGGAGTCCATCGGTCTGAGCTGGGGGTTTGGGGTGGCTGACACGCGGTAGGGGTAGGAAATTCAGGGCGGGCATGGCGGTTCCGGTGATGATTCAGGTCTCTACTCA
>JAABUM010001589.1_pt1 | contig 33340 bp, 38 predicted proteins | sample 5559161 | NCBI WGS metagenome assembly JAABUM01 (sample SAMN10711868, study PRJNA513369) | rock metagenome | isolation source: Antarctica rocks | place: Antarctica: Victoria Land, Siegfried Peak nord
TTGTGTCTGCGCGCTGAGGTCTCGCTAGACTCGTCGGGCGTTCGTCCCAGGCCGCCTTAGCTCAGTCGGTAGAGCATCTCACTCGTAATGAGAAGGTCGTCGGTTCGATTCCGACAGGCGGCTCCACATATCCCCTGGTCAGGCTGTTTTTCGAGGCCGGCGACACCAAGGGGATGAGCATGCGTGGTAGCCACGTGGTAGCCACCGGGTTCTGCCGTATGGACGATTCTGGACTCCCTCGACGCTCGACCGTGGGAGATGGGGACCGCGCCGCACACATCACCACCATGAACACGAACCGGTCCGATCTCCCCGGCCCCCGCGCGCTGCGTACCGCCGGGTACGCTGGGTACGCCGCCCCCACCCCTGCCGAGGCGGCCCTGCACGCCGCCCAGGAGCACCTGGTCGCCGTCGAGCATGCGCTGGCCGAGACCCACGAGGCACTGGCCGCGGTGGCCCGCGAGCTCGCGTCCAGCGCACCCGCAGGGTCTCCACCGGATGCGCTGACAACCGTCCAGGTCGCCACCACCCTCGGGCTGGGCCGGGCCACCGTTGCCGAGCTGATCCGGCGCGGTGAGATCGCCTCGGTGAAGATCGGCGGCTCGAGGCGTGTATTCAGGGCGGACCTCGACGGCTATATCGCTTCGCTGCGGGCCTCCGCATGACCAAGGCCGCGAACGGGCGAAGCTCCATCCACCGCCGTACCGGGTCGACCGGCTGGGTCGGCTGGGTGAGCTTCGGCGTCGACCCATCCACCGGGAAGCGGCGCAGAAAGAAGGTCACCGCGGCGACCAAGACCGAGGTAGCCGCGAAGGTGGCCCGGCTCGAGGCGGATCGGGACGCCGGGTACGCCGGTCTGGCCGGGCGCAGCACGGTGGCGGAGTGGCTGGATTTGTGGATCGCGACGAAGATCGGCTCGGTGCGCCCGAAAACGATCATTGGGTATGGGGTGGACCGGGCGCACATCACCCGGTCCATCGGCGGCATCGAGCTGACCAAACTCACCCCGGAGCACATCGAGGCGATGTATGCGGAGATCCTGGCCTCCGGGTGCGGGCCGGCCACCGCCACGCACGTTCGTGCCACCCTCTCCGCGGCCCTCGCCACCGCCGCCCGCCGGGGGCGGATCGCCCGCAACCCGGTGCCGGCCGCGGTGAGCCCCAGGCAGGTATCGGCTCGGGTCGAGCCGCTGAGCGAGGCCGAGACGCGCCGGGTGTTGGACGCCGCGACCGGGGGACGCAATGCCGCCCGGTGGGCGCTGGCGCTGTTGGTCGGCCCGCGCCAAGGTGAGGTCCTGGGGTTGCGGTGGGAAGACGTCGACCTCGACGCCGGCACCATCCACATCCGCCGATCCCTGGCCCGCGCCCCCTGGAAACACGGCTGCGGTGCCGCCCCGTGTGGCGGAAAGCGCGGCGCGGACTGCCCCCAGCGTCACGGCGGCGGGTTGATCACCGGGCCGACCAAGACGACCGCCGGTGAGCGGACGGTCGCACTCCCCGCCGGGCTGACGGCCATGATTCGGGCCCATCGCGCCGCCCAGTGGGCCGAGCGGCTGCGCGTCGGCAGCCTCTGGCGCGACACCGGGCACGTCTTCACCAACGAGCGCGGGCAACCCCTCGACCCGCGGCGGGACTGGGCCGAGTGGAAAAAGCTGCTGGGGGCAGCGGGGGTGCGGGATGCCCGCCTGCATGACGCCCGGCACAGCAGTGCGACTTTCGCACTGCTGGATGGGGTTGACCCGGTGGTGGTCATGGCCCGACACGGCTGGGGCTCGCGCGTGCTGCTCGATCGCTACCAGCACGCCGTCGTCGAAGCGCAGGTCGCCGCCGCCGCGAAGACGGATGCCCGGTTCTTCGGCGCCGGGTGAATCACCGTCGTACGGGGTGATACTCCGGCGATTATGCACGGTAATGCCTTGCCCTCAGAGCCCGATTGACGTCTGAGCTGCGCACATAGCGTTTGCAATCGCACATCAACACGTCTAGACTGGATAACAATACAAGAGTGTGCATAAACAAGCAGACGGAGACACACCGGTGCAACCCGACATGAAGACGACTGCGGCGGCGGTGATGTCGGTTCGGGAGTACGCCGCCGTGACCTCTCAGACCGCCGCCGCAGTCCGGGCGCAGATCGCCGCCGGGACTTGCCCGGTGGATGTGGTGGTCCTGCGCCGCCCCGATCCCACTCGTGCAGGCCGCCCTCGCTACGGCATCACTCGCACCAGCGTCGAACGCCTCCTCGGCGAGGCGGCACCGTGAACCGGCGCGCGCTCACCACACTGTTGGCCGCGACACCGCTCGCCCTCGGCATCGGCGCCGGGACGGCCACGGCCCAACCCGCATCGGTCGCCCCACCACTCAGTTCCATCAGCTCGCCACCCAGCACCGCCCCTGTGTTCCCCGGAGTCGTCGTCGGGTGGGCTTTTGACGGCGCGACGACCTTGGTGGCCATCAGCTGCGCGCGGGGCATAGACCGTCCGGCCTGGTCCATGCCCCTCGTCCAACAACCGTTGCTCAGCGGCGGCGTGGCGGGCTACAGCAAGGCTGTCCCCGTCATCGACACCGGTCGGGTTGGGGCGCTCGTCGAGTGGGCTGCCTACGGACCGGATCCGACCGTCCCTTTGCTGCGGTCCGGGTGCCTCGACGCCGCCGGGCAACGGGGGCTGCGCTGGGGCGACCCGGTCATCTCCGAACGCGCCGTCGTGACCCCACCACCGGCCGGCGCACAGCTGTCGATCCTGCCGGGCGAACCGGCCAACAGCGCGCCCTTTGCGGCCGCACCCACCACCGCACCGGCACCTGCCACCACCACTAGTGAGACACCTTCCGCCACCAGTGCGCCGACCACGCAGGCCGAGCAAGCCCCGGCAGCCCCGGTGTACACCGGCACCCCGAACACCGCGGCATCCAGCCAGTCCGCATCTGACACCGGTGGCGGAACCCCGTGGGGCGCCATCATTTTCGGCGTGTTTACGCTGTTGTTCGCCGCCGTGTCCCGGGTGACCTCCTGGCGGGTGCGCCGCGACGTCGACGTCGACAAAATCCCGCTGCGCGCCCTCCTCTACGGGGGCATCGCCGCCTTGGCCGGCCTGATCAGTGCCTCCAGTGCGCCGGCCTCGTTTGGTGGGTTCTTCGGGGCGGCCGTGCTTGCGGTGATCGTCGCACTCGTGCTCAGCGCGCAACGCGCAGCCGTAAGCGGACACAAGGTGAGCCTGGTGGCGCTGATCAGAACCGCGCGCACCGATTGGCCGGGCGCCGGTGTCGGTGCCGGCATCGGATTCATCATCGGTTACCTCGCGGGCAGCGGTGTGGCAACCCCGGGCGTGCTGTACGGCATCCTCGCGGGCGCGGGCATCGGGATCGGTGCCGCGCATCTGCGCCAGACCCATGCCCGGGTAGCGGGCTGGCGGATCGACGCCGCGGCGGTGGCCGACATCCTCTCCGTCAAGGAACGCGACATCACCGAGACCGGCGAGGTGGTGTTCAACACCACGCCGGACGGGGGTTTCCAGGTCACCACCCTCAACCAGGCCGCACGGGGGCACCTGGAGGGCATCGAGGACAGGTGCGCGGCCGTGGCCCCGCATCTGATGGTCACCCGCGCGGACCGCATGGGGATCGAGGTGGGGCCGGTGGACGCCGCGACCGCCGAACACCGCGAGGCGGTCGCCGGCTCCGGCGGGTTGGTCGGCGGAGCGCACTCGGGGGCCGACCCTTGGACGGGCGGAGCACCCGCTCCGAGCACCGACGTGAACATGCACAAGCCGGGCACCACCGCAGCCCCGGACACCCTCGACCTGTCGCAGGGATGGGATTGATGATGCTGGCCGAGCCATATCCGTCTCCGACCCCGGCGCCGCTGTCCGGCATCCCGGATCAGGTCACCGCCTACCTGAGCGGGTTGGTCCCGGCGGGGGCGGTCGATACCGGGATCAGCGCCTTCTTCACCGTCGCGACGGTGATCCTGGCTGCGCTCGGATACCACCACGGCCGCCGCGGGCGGTGGCTTTCTGGTTGGTTGAGCGGCCCGGCGGCGGTGCTGATGGCCCTCATCGCCGCGAGCTACGGCGCGACCGGGTTGCCGAATCTGATCGGTGTCGACAGTTTTGCCCGCGACCCGAAAGCCCTGCTCGTCGACGGCGCGGTGGCCCTGCTGGCTGCCGTCCTGGTCGCCGGTGCCGCCTGGCCCGTTGCTGCGCATGTGGCCGCCTACCGCGGGCGCCCGATCACCCTGGTGGAGCTGAAGGAGTGGGCGCAGGCTGAGCGGTTGCACGCCGGGGGCGGTGCTGCGGCCGGTGCCGCGGTGGCCTGGATCGTGCTCAGCCCCCTGCTCGCCCTGGCTGGGGCCGTGATCGGGCTGCTGGTCACCGCGGGGGTGGTGACCCTGCGCGCCCCGGCCGTCCCAGCCGCCCGGCCCGAACAACCGCGTCCCCCTGCTGCACTGCCGGAACACCGGGCTCCGGTGCCTCCACCGATCAGCGACGAGTGGTGAGCGTGATGGAGACCATGTCCCCGGGCCGGCAACTGGTGATTCTTCCGCCCAACTACGACGATTTGAGGGACCGCGGGAAACTCGTGGTGAAGATGGCTGCCCGGATCCCCGGTGACCCGCAGGTGGAGACGATCACCCGCGACGAAGACGGCGCCGTCGTCGCGGTAGTGGTGCAAGGAACACCGTCCTGGCGGGCGGCCGGGTCCGAGACGCGAATGGTCCCGCCCGGTGTGCGCGACACCGATGCCGCCAAGGTGAATGCCCACCTCAGCGAGAGCGGACGCACGTTGCTGGCGTGGGACTACGCGGGCGGTCGCCAGCTGATCGGCACCGTTGCCCCGGTCGAGCTGGGACTGCGCTCGCGCATCGCGGACTACCTCGGTTGCAAGCCCTGGGAGGTGCGGGTTTCGACCTCCTGGGGCGTCGAGGACGGCGCCGGGGTGCTGCAGGCGGTGCACGTTCATGGTTACCCGGTGATCACCGACCCATTGGTCCGCCGCCGCCGGTGGTCGGGGCTGATCACCGACATTCTGCCGGTGAGCCCGGGGGCCAGTTGGCGCCTGGACGACCACGCCGCAACAGGTGGGCTGACGTTGACCCGGGCGGGTGACCCATTGGCCGCCGGTTTCTCCCTCGCCGAGTTCGAGGCCACCTACCGCGGTGGGCACAACGACCCGCAGACCTCCTGGGCCGGGTTCCCCGTGGCCCGGCGCGAAGACGGAACTGCGGTGTCCTACACCACCTTTCACACGTGATCGTGGGGCAGACGGGTGCCGGGAAGGGGTCGGTGCTGTGGTCGATTCTGAGCGGTCTACTCCCCTCCGCACGCGCCGGTCTGGTCGAGTTCGTTGCCATCGACCCCAAAAATGCCGAGGCCAAGGACCAGGCGTTGTTCCGCGAGGTCGCCACGACCCCGGATGCCTGGGCGGAGCTGCTGGTGCGCCTGGTGGCCGACCTCAAGGTGCGGCAGGCATCCTCCGGCCGGTCGTTCCAGATCAGCAAGGAGACACCACTCCGGGTCTTGATGATCGACGAGCTGAGCGCGTTGAGCGTGCTCGACAGCGACCCGCGGCGGAGGGCCGAGGTGGACGCGAACTTGATGATTTTGCTCAGCCAGGGCCGTTCGGACGGCAACATCGTTGTGGCCGCCGTCCAGGCGCCGCAGAAGGATCTGGTGGGCCGGGCGCGGATGTTCTACGCGATGCGAGTCGCGTTGAGGACCGAGACCCCGACCGAGACGGACCTGATCCTCGGTCAGGGTTCCGTGGACCAGGGCGCACTCGCGCATCTCATCACCCCCGCCAACCCCGGCAATCACTACGCCAGCGCCGGGGTCGCCTATATGCGGCTGGAGGGCGAGGCCGACCCGGTCAGGGTGAGATTTCCGTTCACCGACGACCAGACGTTGGCCCGGTGGTCGGCGGAGTTCGGTGCATTGCGCGCCGCTGCGGCCCCGCCACCGCAGGTGGTCGGCGACCAGGCCACCGAAGGCGAAGCGCCCGCGGCAACACCGAGCACCCATACGGCGGACACCGACGACGATGGGTGGGAGGACTGATCATGGCTCGTTCACGAGAGGTGTTCCGCACCCACGCAACCGCCGCGGGCATCCGGCTGCCGATGGTCGACGCGCCGCACGGGTGGGGGCACTGATGGGCCGGGCGCGAGATGCTTTTGAGCGGCACTGCGAGGGCGCAGGGATGGAGGGGCCACCCGCCGGGGGGCTCGAAAGTTATGCAACGGAGGTCGTGTCCCAGGTGCGCGCGCTGCGGGGTCGGTGCCACGAGGGGGACGACGAGCGCCTGCACCACCTGCAGGAGATGGAATCCGCAGCGAGGGGGCTCCTTGCCTGGATCGAGGAGCCCCCTCCCAGGCCGCCGCGTCGTGCGAAGACGCCGCCGGCGCCCAAGCCACTACCCGCCGCCCACCAGCTGGAGCAGCGGGCCGCGCAACGCCGGGCCGCAATGCGGAGCCGACGATGACCGGGTCCGCGTGGGTGCTCGGTGTCGACCCCGGTGCCGCGCACTCGGGCGCGGTCCTCTGTCGGGTGGGTACCGACACCGACCGTGCTGGCGCGCCCGAACTCGAGCCCTTGGACGGATTGACGATTCACCGCAATCCCGATGAGGACCCGGTCCGGGTCGCCGGGCAGGGCCGCTACGCCGCCCGGGTAGTGCAAGAAATCCTCGGCCTACTCGACCTGCACGACGTGCCGGAGGAGCAAGTCACGCTCGTCTGCATCGAGGGCTACACGCTGCCGTCGGGCTGGATCAGCCATCAGGCCATGGTCGACTCAGTGCACCTCTGCCGGGTCCTGGGTTACCTCGAGGCCACCTGGCCGGAGCACACAATGGTCGCGCCCGCAGGCACCTGGCCGAGCGACAAAACCGGGTGGGACGCCGACCCCGAGGCGGTGCCCGAATGCCTGTCCGGGCGGCGTCCGGCCACCTGGAGCCAGGGCGCCGGTAGCCGCGGAACCCACCAGCGATCCGCGTATTGCATGGCGCGGTCGGGCTGGCGCAGGTGGTGTGCGCAAGGTGGCAGCGCACCTGCAGCAACAACTGCGGCGAACGCCCCGGCACCGGTGCCCGTAGCTGCCCCGGAAGCCCTTGCGAAAGTCCCAGCGGAGACCACGCCGGTCGATCGCGTCGCCGCCCTGGTCACCGCCGGAGGCGCGATGAGCGTGAGCGCGCTGCTCGATGCCGCCACTGCCGTGTGGGGCGAGGGCTCGGTCAGCGACCGCGTTGCTCTCGGGCTGGCCGCCGCGATGGCGCTGCGCCCCGCGACCGACCGCGACCGGATGCACGCGCGGCTGACGGCCCGGGCAACCGAGCTCGAAGGCACCGCGGCCGAGAACTGACGCGTGGCCAGCGACACTGGAACCATGACCAAATCCGACGCCGGCCCGGCGCTGCGCGACGTCGCACAAACCGCGGCGCGAACCTCGGACGCCGGCGCCGAGCTACTGGCCTCGCTGACCGGAATGGGGTGCAGCCTCCGGGCGGCGCGCACGGCGGGGTGCTCCATTCCGGGGATCGGCCGGGAGCTCCGGCGGGGTCGAGCGCAGGCCCGGTACCGCCGCGCGCAGAATCGCATCCTTCCTTCGGTACGGCTCATGGCACACAGCGCCGAGGTCATAGCCGCCGCGGCCGCCCACGGGCTCAGCAACGTCCGCGTGTTCGGGAGCTGCGCCAGAGGGTCGGCCAACCTCGCGAGCGACGTCGACCTGATCGTGGACATAGGTCCGCGAACCTCGCTGCTCGACCTCAGCCGCTTCGCCATCGGCGTCGAGGGACTCCTTAGCCTCGACGAAGGCCGCGCCGACGTCGTGACCGGCGACGCCCTCAGGCCGGACGCCGGCAGAGCCGGGGAGCGTATCGCCGCCGAGGCGCAGCCGCTCGCTGCCTGGGCGGCAGGGTGGCCCCGGCTGGACTCACTGCCCGGGTGGGTGGCCGCGCGCGACGCCGGCGCCTCCGATGAGGAGCTGGCGGACGCCGCGGAAAACGGGTTGGCACCATGGTCGTCCGGGTCGACCTCGCTACGCAGTCCACACGCGGGTCGGCCTCCCGGCGCCACGCTGATCGACCCGGACGACCGCGACCACGACCTCGTCCGGGTCACCAGGGTGCTCGACCGCTACGCAGCCGCCCGTACCGGTGGGCTGGATCACGACGCGGCGCTCACGCGCGCGGTCACTCGGGGCTGATCGCCACGACGGGGGTTGTGCGGCGCGCTGTGACTGCGTCATCGCGGACCCTCAAGAGCAGCTCCATCGGATAGCCGACCTCGCACCGAAGGACCCTGAGCAGCTGCACGGAATCGCGATCCCGGCGCAGCGCCGAGACGGTGAATCTCGCATCGGCAACCGGTGTCCCGGCGCCGTCGATCCGGGTGACGGTGCGAGCGTCGAGGTCGATGAGGTGACGCGAGGTTTGGGTAGTCACCATCCAGACCCCTCGGTCGGAATCGTAAAGGCGGGAGGCGGGGTGCACATCCGCGAGTGTCCCGGGTGCTCCCGACGTTTTTGGCCCGCCAGGGAGCTGCGACCAGCATCACGATCGTGCGCTACGCACCGAGTCGCAGATTTTCGCGGACGGTTCTCAGGCGTGGCTGCGGATCAGCGTCTATGGCCGGGGGTTACCTACATTCAGTCACGTCCGTGCTGCGGGACGAACACCGGCGAACCAGGCAGCACTGCCCCGCGCCGCGCGGGTGCTCTGTTATACACGTCGCGCGAGCGGCGGAAGTCTCCGGGCTCAGGCCTGTCTGGCGCGACCAGCGAAACTACTACAGGCCCACCATTCACGGGACACGCCTGGTACCCATGCCCCGCGCGCACTCAACAGCGACACCCTCGCACGCGTCCCTGGAACTTGCCGGTGCCCGGCTGCCCCCCCGGGCACCGGTAAAAATGCCGCCGCCTTGAGTTGCGCGGACTCCTGGCGCGGAACACATCGCATCCGGACCTGCCTTATAGGCCGACGGCGCGACTGACCGTCGACCTGATTGATTCCAGAGACGTTTTGCGCCGGTTCGCCGCCAGAGCCCTACTCCGCGGGCGTGCACAGCAACGATAATTCGACCCTGCCAATTCGACCCCTGGCGGACTCTCGACCTACCGATTACGGCCGATCACCCAAAGGCCGCGGTCAGACCCATTCCCAGCAGCGCATCCGGTTCACCTCCTGTCGTGTCGTGCCCAGTGATGTCGGGCGGTTCAGGCCGCGGTCAGACCCATTCCCAGCAGCGCATCCGGTTCACCTCCTGTCGTGTCGTGCCCAGTGATGTCGGGCGGTTCAGGCCACGTTCAGACCCATTCCCAGCAGCGCATCCGGTTCACCTCCTGTCGTGTCGTGCCCAGTGATGTCGGGCGGCTCAGGCCGCGGTCAGACCCATTCCCAGCAGCGCATCCGGTTCACCTCCTGTCGTGTCGTGCCCAGTGATGTCGGGCGGCTCAGGCCACGTTCACTCCCCACTCCCAGCAACGCATCCGGTCCACCTCCTCTCCTCGCAGTACCGGTCGGTGACCCCTATTAAACGGCCAGTGCCGTATGGTCTGAGCGGAGATCGGGCACCGAACCGAACGATGTGGCCCGAGGCGCCGTGGGGGTGACTGTGCGACCGAGCAGGCTTACTGGGCACCGTCGATGACCGTTGTGCTGGGGGTGCGGTCCTGGTCGCTGTGGTCGGTGAACAGGCTGGCAAAATGCTTTCTGCTGGGCGTGGAGCTGGTGGCCCTCACACTGTTGGTGTGGTGCCTGCTGACCCAATCGGTCACGGCGGATGCGTTCGTCCGGCTGGGTGTGGTGGTGCTGCTCAGCGGTGTGTACAGCACGCTGGGCACCCGGGTCGAGCGCATCGGCCGGCTGTTGCACAACGACAAGGTGTTGTGGGCCAACCAAAAATCGGTGTGGGTCGTGGCGGCGCTGCTGGTCGTTCCGGCAGGACTGGCGGGGCTGCTGGTCGTCGTTCTGTTCGGGCAGACTCTGCTGCGCTCGCTGCGCGACAAAGCGCTTCGGCCCTATCGCACGGTGTACACCACGGCCGCATCCGTCCTGGGGGCACTCGCCGCGGGCCTGACCTACCAAGCACTGGGCTCGTACTCGTACTCGAACCCGCTGAAAGCGCTCACGGTGCTGGCGATGTTGGTCGTGTTCACTTTCACCAGCCTGCTGCTCGTCATCGCCGGCGCCTACTTTGCCGGCCGACCACCCCGCCTGCGCATGGTGTTCCCCACCCCGTCCGCGCTGCTCGATGAATTCGCCGCTCTCATCGTTGGCGTCGTCGCCGGAATCATCGTCTTACGCGCCCCGTGGCTGGCACCGACAATCCTGGTCCTCGTCGCCGCCCTGCATCGCAGCGCGCTGGCCCGTCATCTTCAAGTGGCTACGTTGACCGACGCCCGGACAGGTCTGCTGACCTTGAGCGCATGGCGGCACAAGGCCGAGGGCGTCCTGCGGGATGCAGCCAATTCCGCGACCCCGGCGGCGGTGATGATGATCGACCTCGACCACTTCAAACGCATCAACGACACCTACGGCCACCTGCTGGGCGATCAGGTGCTCAAGACCGTAGCGGATCTGCTGAGCTGCGAACTGCGCAGCGGTGACCTGCTCGGGCGCTTCGGCGGCGAAGAATTCGTTGCACTCCTACCCAACACCGACGAACGGGCCGGGCAGCAGATTGCCGAACGCATGCGGCGCTGTCTGCACACCATTACCATCAGTACCGCACCCACTCTGCACGTCAGCGCCTCCATCGGCATCGCGCTCTACCCCGACCACGGCCGCACACTCAACGACGTCCTACACAACGCAGACCTCGCCGTCTACGACGCCAAACACTCCGGTCGCGATACCACCACCACCGCCCACCCGCACCTTCCTTGAACCGTCATCACCGCTCGCCTCCTACTGCACAGGGATCGCGCTAAGCACACGCGGCAGCGATGGAGGTGGGAACACCTACATCCCGGCAGGGCTTCTTTCCGCCCCCGGCAGGAGGCGAAGCGGGTACGAAGCGCAGCGTCGCCGGCAGGCGTGAGCGCAGCGACCAGAGGACGAGGAGTCAGCGCGGAGTGCCGTACCGAAGGCAAGAACACGAACCGGATCGGGCAGCCCCGCGGCGACGTCTTACCGGGTACGGAAACCAGCTGGACGACGAATGCCAACCGGGCTGGGAGGAGCTGTGTGGAAAGGCTACATTGGCTTAGCTTCGCTGGATGCCTGCCGGCCTCGCTACGCGCCAATGTAGCCTAGCATACTCTTCCAAACTGGTGGATAATCATGCAGCGGCGACCGCTCCGGAAAGAAGCGCCCCAGGCCCCCGAACGGGACGATCCCGGCCACGGTCGGACGCCCACACACACCCGGCCCCGGACGCCCGCCACCACCACCGGAACGACCGCGACCAGACCCGGTACGCACCGCCGCGCGGAAGCGATCTTGGATGTCAACGTTGAGCAAGCTCAACCCTTCGCTGAGGGCGGTCAAGGTTGTGGCTGAGGTTGCGGCTGCCGCCGTGTCACGGTTGTGCAAGATCGGCTGCCGCCGCGTCACGGTTGCGGGTGCGGGAGGGCTGGTCGATTCGCGCTCGGAGGGGACACACCAACTCCGCCGATCGGGTTCTCCTGCGCGCGCGGGTTGGGGTCGAGGAGCGGAATAGCGTTGACCGGTTTGGTGCTATCGCGCGTCGGGCTGTCGAGGCATACGGCCGTCGCAGCCTGATCTCAGATCGCCCCGGCGAAGGCGGCCAACAGGGCCAGCACTGGCGTCGGTGAGGCACCGTCACTCAGCCAATCTGAGGGGCTGCGGCGGAGCCTGGGGATGAGCGGCTGCACCGGATGATCGAGGGGCACCTCAACCATCAGATCTGCGGACGGTGTGGTCATCAATGTCCGCACACCCGGCGGATGTGCGCCCGCGGGGTGTGCGGCCACGACCTCGTGCAAATGGGGCAGCGGGTGGCCATAAGCAAACTGCCAGCAGGGCCAGCGGGGGGCGCCCGGTGCGAGCGTGTGGGCGTACAGCTCGCCGGCCTCCGTCATGCCGAGCACGCTGTGCTCGCTCACGCCCAGGAGTGTGGCGACCTTGGGCAACGAGAGTGTGTGCTGGCGCTCTCTGGCGTCCCGTGCCGCCGTGCGGGCGGCCAGGGCGGCCACCTCCTTCGGGGTCGCCTCGCGCACTCCGGAGTGCTGGCGAAGGAACGCCGCATCGGCGTCGGTGAGGTGGCACGCGGGCTCGGTCATGGGTCCACCATCTCACCGCACGGAAGACGGGACCGTGGCGGCCTGCAGGGGACACACCACATTTTCCGGCGTAGACTTGGCCGATGTGTCGAACGCTTGCCCAAGGCGGTGCGCGTTGCGCCCGCTGCACAACACCCGGCTCGCCGTGGGCAGCCGCCGAACGTGCGCGCACCCGGGCCGAGGGCGTAGCAGCCGACACCCGCGAGGAGGCCGACAAGGAGTACGCCGCCGCCCTGGACGCGTTGTTCACCGCCGTCACCGAAGCCACCACGACGGAGGAACTGACCCGGGCTCTCGAAGGGTGGATGGACCGGGTCGGGGCCGCGTGGGTGGCCCTGTGCCGCGCCCTGGAGCGGCTGCACGAACGCCGCCTCGCCGCCCTCGACGCCAGGTTCGCAGAACGGCTGGCCGGGGAGCTGGAGGCCGCCAGGGCGGCACGCTATGCCGAGGAGTGTGCGGCGCTGGAACACTTGCACGCCGCCGAGGTGGTGCTCGCCGCGGTGGAGTTCCAAGCCTCGGCACCGGACTGGCAGGACCCGTTTTGGCATGAGGAGCAATGGGCGGCGGTGGACGTGGTCGCCATGGAACTCCAGGGAGAAAGCGACCGGCTGGTGGTGTTGGAACGCCGCGCCACCCGAGCCCACCCCGACCCGCGGGTGATCGCCGACCTGCGCTCCACCCGGGCCAGGGTGCGGTGCTGGCAGACCACACTGGCCCGCCAACGCGCCACCCTGCTCGACCTGCCCCGCACCCCCACCGAGGCCGACGAGGCGGTGGCGGCGGCGCGGACGGACGTGGACGACGCGCGGGCGCGGGTTGCGCTCACCGATGACGAGCGCGCCTACCTCACCCGGCCCGAGCTGGTGCTGGCGGTAGAACACAGCCGCCACCACCCGGCGCAACGACGTGAGCGGCGCGGGCGGCCGGTGCGGACGTGACCTCTACACCGGGGGACGACGACGGGGCCGAGGAGATCACCTTCGTGGGTCCGGTCGTGGCCGCGGCTCGCATGGCGGAGCTGGGGGCCCTGCCGGGAATGGCGGTCCAAGTCGCCGCGGTGCGAGCCGAGATGGCCGCCGCAGACCGGGCGGCTGCCGAGGAGCGGGAGCACCCGGGCCGCGACGCGGGCTGAGCGCGGCGGTGTCGTCGGCAGGGGCGGGCACCATGGGGTGTGTGGACGTGCCGCCCGATGATCTGGACGCGCGGTCGACCGGCCAGCTGGGAGGCCGGTCGAGCTGCCCGAGGAAGATGTTGCCGAGCCGCATACATAGGGGTCGACACCCCACCCCGACAGACAGACAGACAAGGAACCCACGATGACTACCGACGCCGCCGGCAGCCGCCGGCTCTACGACCAGCTCGGAGTCGAGCTGGATGCGATGATCCAGAGCGGCATCAGCAATCCCGAGTCCTGGTTCAACGCGACCTTCACGCCCGCTGAAGCCCGGCGGTGGGATGGTCTCGGCTTCACAGCTGAGGGCGCCCTCAGCTGGTGCGCCGCCTTTCACGCTGACAGGGCCGCGATTGCGGCCTGGGCACGTGTGGGAATGTGCCCCGTCGACCCTCTCGCGGTGCTCGAGGCACTCACCGTTGGTCTGGACCCGCTCCGGTGGCAGAGCTGGCGGCTCGAAGGATTCTCTCACGAATCCTCAGTGGACTGGGCGGACCGCAGATTCTCACTCGATGATGGGTTGGCCTGGATCGAGTCGGGTCTTCCCGATCCGAGCCAGGCCGCGGAATGGACGGCACGCAGTTTCTCAGTGGCGGCGGCGAAAACTTGGCGGGTCGCGATCCGTGAGGTCGCTGATTTCGCCAGTGGGTGGGTCGAGGTTGGATTTAGCCCGGAAGAAGCCGCGCTGTGCCGCCTGGTCGGGGTGTCCCGGCCACCGGAGCTGGCCGACCGCGTGCCCGGAGATATGACCTCGGCCATCGAGGCCGGCCGGGTCGAGTTGAGCCGCCACTCTTGGGCGGTGAGCTACCGCCGCCCGCAGTAGCCCCCGGCACGACCCGCCAACAGCCCCACCCCGATCACGGGGTGGGGCTGCTTTTGTCGTTGTGGGGCGAGGGCGGTGGGGGCGTCCGGGTGGGCAGTTACGTCACAGGGGTGGAAGTCGACCGCGTCGCGGGCGACGGTGCGGCGGCCGAAGGCTGCCAACCGTGACCGAGTGTGACGGAGATAACACCCACTGCCGTAGGACCCGGGCGACGAGCCGTGCACATCCCGGGTATGGCGCAACTGCAGCGACGGGTCCACGGACCGCGCCCGGAGCAGCAGGACCGCCACGGGACCCGCACACCAATGGCATGAGACAGCCCTGACCCGATCTGCCGGCAGACGCAAACAGGGTTGGGAACGCGCAAGAAGGGAGGCGTAATGGCTGCAGAACACAGCCAAAGATGGTAGTGTGGCTGTAGACCACAGCCACAGGCGGCAGTTGGACCCATCGCGTCCGCCGCACACACACCATCTGAGACAGGAACGGACCGACACGCCCACCACGGGCTCATCGAAAGGCAGGTCATCATGACCACCATCACCTACCAGCAACACCCCCGGCCATGGCCGAAAACGCCGGTATCCACCGAGCCCCAGGCCGCCTCAACCGTATGGGCAGTGACGCTCACCCCCGAGGACGAGCAGGGCGAGCACCTGCGCAAGCTCCCGATCAACGCCCGGTTCGCCGCGCACCTGGCGACGCTCCCCGAGTGCCTGGGCGCGTCCTGGTCGCGGACCGCGGTTGACGTCGTCTTCGACACCGCGGGCGACCAAGAGGACGCCCTGCGGCTCGCCTTCACCCGGCCGGCCGGGATCGGCCTCGTCGGGGCGCACATCACAGCCGACCCGGCTGAATGGGATTGGTGCCAAGCGAGCGCCGAGCGGCTGGCCCGAGAGGCGTTAGGCGCTCGGCATCAATGCCAGGGCCGGGACTACTGCGTGTGCACCATGCGCGGCAACGAGCTGGCCGAGCACCACATCATCGAACGGGGCTTCATTCTTGGGGCGGGGGCACAGCTATGATCAGCTACCTGCCCGGTGCCTGGGAGAACGTACCGGCTCGCGACCAGTTCGAGGCGCACTACGGGATGATCTGGCACCCACACCTCGACGCCTACCCGGCCGACGCCCGCATGACCGTCTCATACCCTTCCGGCCGTGAAGGCCAGATCAACGGGAAGACGGGCAGGATCGGGCCCCCGCCGCTGGACAGCTCCCACGTCGACCTCCATGACATGGACTCGATCTGGGACTGCATCGAGCGCCGGCAGGCCGTGCCCGCCCACCCACCCGGGTCAACCTGGTGGCAACACCTGGGTCGGGGCCGTGCCCCGGATGTCCGGGCTCGAACGATGGCAGCGGGGGGCCGGCAGGTACTGCCACCCGATCCCCGCGCTGTGGGTTGACCTGGACGTCGATGCGGCCGGCGCCACCCACAAACTGGGAGGACTACCCACCATCGAGCAGGCCGAAGAGATGATCCGGGCTTGCCCGCTCCCACCGACCCTCATCGTGTGGACTGGCGGGGGATTTCATCTCTGGTGGGGCCTACTACCGGGGAACCTGCTGGATAAGGGGTTCGCCGTGTCCCGGGCTGAGCGGCAAGCCGGTGTCTCGACTTTGCTCACCGAGGCGCAGGAAGCCGACAGCGACCTCATCGAGCGTCACAAGGCGTGGTGGGTCGGGGAGGGCTACCGGCGGGGTGTCCGGGTTGACGGCATGGTCATCGGGGATGCCACCCGGGTGCTCAGGATGGCTGGAGCAGTGAACGGAAAATACGGCAGCACTTGCCGGATCGTCCGGCTCAGGCCGGACACGCGCTGGAGCCGCGCCGACCTGGATGCGTTGCTGCCACCGCTGCCCGACAAGATCGTCGTAGCCCGGCATGCGCGCGAAAACCGGGTGGCGAAAATTCGGGTGGCGCTCACATCCGACGGCGCCCGCCCCGGTGACCGGTTGGCTGCACAGGTCGCGACCGGTGACCTGTTGGAAGCGCTCGGGATGGACGAAGGCTCCGCCAACGCCTGGTGGTCCCCCGACGGCGGTACACACCACGACGTCCACGCGCGTCTCTACGCCGACGACGGTGGCGAGACGGTCACCGTGTTCGACCGGACGCTCCAGGGAGCGTGGGGGTTGGAGGACTGCGCGCACGCCCTCGATGCGTGGGGGGTGCTCGGCCAAGCCGTGTGCGGCGGTGACTGGGCCTTGGCCGGGCGAATGGCGCACAAGCACGTTCGCAAATGGGCAACGCTCATCAAGGTAGTCGCAGAAAGGCCGGAGGTCGGTGAACTCCGGGAGCGTTACCCGCAAACAAGAAGCCGGGCGACCCGGGCGACCCGGACAACGGTCAGCCGGGAGCGCCTGGTCGAGATCATGGCGGCACGCCAGGGCGGGGTTGCGTGATGAGCACCGACACCGATGCCCCCGACTCCCTCGCCGTCGAGCTGCCGGTTGTGCCGGCAACTTTCTCGACCGCCGGGTTCCTCGCCGATGCGCTCGGGATCGACGATGAGGATGTGCCCGCAAAACCCGAAGGCGCGGCACTGCTGATCATCCTCGAGGCGCTGTACTGGCCTTGGCGCAACCCGGACTCCCGCGCCGTCTACGTTGGCGACCGACGCACATGGGACCGCCCCACTGGCGGGGTGCTCCAGGAACTCGAGAAGGAAGAGGTGCAACAGGGTGTCCTGAGCCTCTACGCGCTCTTGCATGATGGACAGCCCGCCAGTCTGAGCGTGTATCGAATGCGCTGCAGGCCTTCGCCGGGTCGGCGAAACTGCTCACCCGCGTTGCCGGACCCCGAGTCGGTAAGGGTGCAGACGGTGCGATCTGGCTCGACCTGGGACGCGCCGATGAGCAGGCGGTGCGGATCACGGCCGGCGGTTGGACGGTGGAACCATACCTCGGGGCTTTCGTCCGTCGCACCAGTGCGACCCGCGAGGTACCGATTCCCACCCGCGGCGGCTCCGTCGATGCCTTATGGCCGCTCATCACCGTCACCCCGGCCGACAGGCCGCTCATCCGGGCATGGATGAGTCAGTCGCTGGTGCCTGGGATGACCCCGTGTCCGGTCGTGTTCCTGCTCGGCGAGCAAGGCTCCGCCAAGTCGACATCCGGCCAGATGATCGGCGAGTCGGCGTGCGACTCGCCGGGGCGCGGCAGCCTGGCCCACACCCCCCGAGACTTTATGGTCACCACTGCCGCCAGCTGGACAGTGATGGTCGATAACGTCTCCCGGCTGGATATCGAAACATCTGACGCAGTCTGCCGGGCCGTCACTGGCGACCGCTATCGCGCCCGGAAACTCCGGACGGACGGTGACGCTTTCGAGATCACGGTCCGGCGGCCGCTGATCTTCACTGGCATCGACGCGGGCATCCTCCGCGGAGACCTCTCCGAGCGGACGCTAACCATCAACCTCGACCGGATGAAGCCGGAGCAGCGACGCGACGAGAGATCAATGTGGGCCGATTTCCACACCGCCCGCCCGGGCATCATGGGTGCAGTACTGGACGATCTGGTCCATGTGCTCGGCGCCGGGCGACCGGAGGTGACCTTGCCGCGGATGGCGGACTTCGCGTTGACGGCTGCGAAGCTCGATGTCTCGACCCCCATGGCAACCAAGCGATGGCCCACGGACGAATCTGGCCGACGGGCCCGCAATCCCTCACCGGGTGGCTGAAACGGGGCGCGCCCTCATTGCGCCTCGCCGGGTGGACAGTCGAGCTGGCACCGCCGCAGGTCGATGCCCGGGCTTCACTATGGCGGCTCACGCCGCCGGTGCGGCGAACTGGTGGCGCGGTGGCTGCCGACGGACACCCGGTTGGCTGCCGGTGTGAGCAATGCACCAAAGCCAGCCACCCGGCGGGCTGCCAATGCTCGGGCTGCACAGACTTCTGACGTGCTCCGCAGGAGTGCCCTTCCCGTTGATCAACGGGAAGGGCACTCCTCGCTGCGAAGGCATACACGGTTGCGGAAATGCTGTCGGAAGTGCCCGTCGGAACTTCGTCGGAACTTCGTCGGAACTTCGTCGGAACTTCGTCGGAACCGGTTTGGGCAGCCTCCGAGGCCCGTTTCGAGTTACTTTTTATGATCAATTGACCTAGGCAGGCAACGAATTTCTGGCTGTGTTTTAGGTCAAGGGACCGTTTGGCGGGGGACGCCGGAGGGAGAATGTGGGCCTTTTGGGCGGTATGTCTGGTGTGTTGGCAAAAAGTTCCGACTTCCGACGTAGTTCCGACGGGTACTTCCGACGGAGAAAAACGCCAGGTCAGCCGGTGTTTTTCTCCCTTATAGTCGGAAGTGTCGGAACTTTTACCAGGTTCCATATAGAAAGAAGAGAACATCAGAGGCTTCATAAGATCATTTGACCTACTCACGTCGGACACCCCCGTTCTATATACCGATGCCCGGAAAAAGTTCCGACACTTCCGACCTCACCGGCTGACCTGGCGCACCCAGCCCCTCGCCACCGTCGCACCCGGACCCACTCACGCCCAGCTGCTGCGGTGATCGACCCGGTCATCGGGCGCTCCCACCCAGCTATCAGCAGGGACCACAAACTGGCCGTTGACACCAGCCCCGGCCAAGCCTTCCCGCAGCTCACCCCGGGTCCTCGGTGCGCCTTCAACACCCGGGTCACCCAAGATCCCGGCGGTCGACCCGTTCACCCGATCCGCGCTCCCACCGCGGCCCGAATGCACTCATCGCCCCGTACCGGCCCAACCCAGTCATGACCTGGACCTCCCCGGTTGCCCGCCGCTCTGACTCCCCGGTTGCTCGCCGCTCGGCGAGGTGTTCATCGAGCGTCATTCGCCCGCGCTGCCGTAGCAGCTCATGAAGCTGCCGCCGAACCTCGTAGTAGAGGCCGGCCGCGGCCGCACCACCCGGGGTGTCGGTCTCGCCTGCCACCCGCGCCGCAGCCGCCAGCACCAGCCCCTCGGTTAGCGCGCTGACCCGCTCAGCGATCCCGGTCGCCTCCCGGGTCACCGCGGGGTGCTGCTGAGGCGGCTGTTTTGCCTGTGGTGCGGGGGTATCGGCCATGTGGCGAGGGTAACGGCTGCCGTCCACAGCCACTAAACATTCTCGCATGTGGCTGTACAACACAGCCACCTACCACCGCCGCGGCTCTCCTGGACGCCCGCGCGCTGCTCACACTGCGCGAGCTGGGAACGCTCCTCGGGCTCGGTGTGGGCGCTGTGCGCACCCGAGCTGATCGGGGGCGCCTCGGCCTCGATGTGGTCCAGCTGACCCCCGGCGGCCGTCGTTATGTCCGGGCTGCGGATCTTCGGGCCGTCGCTACCGGTGCGCCCGGCACTCCACCTCGCTTGCGCCCGGCTCGGTGATGTATGTGCCCCGCGACCCGGTTGCGGGCCAGACGCAAACGAACAGGGTCGGCACGGAAGATACCCGCGCCGCCGACGTCCTGGCCTACTTCGACCGCCCCGGCACCAGCAACCGGCCCCACCGAGGCGATCAACGGCCGCCTCGAGCACCTCCGCGGCTCCGCCCTCGGGTTCCGCAACCTCACCAACTACATCGCCAGATCCCTGCTCACCGCGATCTGGCACATGCTCGTGAACAACATCGACTACCACGAACTCGGACCCGACCACTTCACCCGACGCGAGCCCGCCCACGTCATGCGCCGTATCACCAAACAAGCCAACGCACTCGGCTTCACCGTCCGCTTCGACCCACTTCCAGAGACCGCGGGAGCAAGCTGAGCTTCGACGTCACCATTGATTTTCGAGTCAGTCAACGCGACATCTTGACAGGAGTATGAGACGTAGCTAACTTCGACCACATCAGATACCGAAAGGGGCAATACGGATAATGTATCGTCAGTCGGTCCAGTGAGCGCCCGAACTAGTGATAACACAGCGTTCCTTAGCACGTTGGCCAACGGCCTGATCGTGTTGGAAGCGCTGGTGGGGAGCCCGATGGCGTTGCGTGAGCTGGCGGAAGCGGTCGGATTGCCGCGACAGAAGACCTACCGAATCGTGCACACCCTGATTCAGACGGGATGGGTGGATCGCAGTCCCTCTGAGGACACCTACAGCTTGTCACCGCGGATGTGGTCACTCGGTACACGCTCCTTCGGCCTGACCGGCCTCCGTAGCGCCCTGGCGCCTACCGTGCGTGCTCTCTCTGCGGAGTACGGCGAAACCGTCCACCTGGCCGTATACGACCGAGGCTCGGTCGTATACGTCGACAAAGAAGAGGGATCGCATCCAATCCACAGCTACACCAGGCTCGGGGGCACTGCACCTGCTTACTGCGTCGCTACCGGCAAAGTATTGCTGGCCCACCAGACGCCCGAGGAGTGGAACGCAGTCGCCAGGGCGGGTATGCAGGCTTACACGCCAGTGACCATTGTTGAGAAGGACGCGCTTTTTAAGGAGTTGACCGATGTGCGGTCCCGAGGCTACGCCGTCAACCGCGGCGAGTGGCGCAAAGGCGTGGCAGGCGTAGCCGTACCGATTCGCTCACCAACAGGCGACGTTATCGCCGGACTGGGCTTCTCTGGGCCAGCCGATCGGCTCCTTCTGCAGCAAGAGAAGCTCGTCGCCGCGTTGCACAGCAGCGCCCATCTCGCCGGGGCACAGCCAACAAACCACGCTCGATCATACACCCCTTTGTTAGCGCCCGAACCCACGGGCTAAACCTACCCGGGAAGGCCGTGCTGATGGCTATCGGAGTTCAGATTAAAGAGATCGCTAAGACGTATCAGCGTCCCGGCGCTGAATCGGTCAACGCACTGATCGAAACCGACATCGACATCAGACCGGGCGAGTTCTTCAGCCTCGTGGGACCCAGTGGCTGCGGCAAGACCACGCTGCTGAATATGGTGGCCGGGCTACTACCTCCGACCGCGGGCGCGGTCATGATCGGCGAGCGCCATGTGGAAGGGCCCGACCCTTCTACCGGCATCGTCTTCCAACGAGCCACCCTCTTGCGATGGCTTACCGTCTATGAGAACGTGCTCCTGCCCTCAACGGTGCACAGGAGCGTGACGGACAAGACTCGACGTCAGGCAGACCACCTGCTCGCATTGACCGGCCTGGCTGACTACAAGCACCGGTACCCCAGTGAGCTGTCGGGTGGCATGCAGCAGCGCGCCGCCATCGTCCGCGCCCTTGTCGGCGAGCCCACCGTCCTGTTGATGGACGAACCCTTTTCGGCGCTGGACGAGTTTACCCGCGAGACGTTGAACGACGAACTGCTGCGACTGTGGACGGAGCAGCCAAAGACGGTCTTATTCATCACCCACAACATCACCGAGGCGGTGTACCTTTCCGACCGCGTCGGTGTAATGAACGCTCATCCCGGCCGACTGGCCACGGTCATCGACGTCAATCTATCCCGACCTCGCCTGCCCTCACTGCGCTCGGAGGCCGGCTTTTACGACATTGTGCGTGAAGTCCGCGGGTTGATCGGCCCAACCGAAGCACCCACTACTCGCCCCGCGCAGTCTGGAGTGTCGCTATGAGTGAGCTGGCCGACATGACAAAGGTTGATAGCCAACAAATAACACCTCCAGAGGCCTCGGCAGTTCCCGGAAGGACTAGTCCTAAAGCCGTGGCGCGACCGCACGGCAAGCGCACCCGAAACCTGCTGATGCAGTTTGGAGTTCTGGTAGTGATTCTATTGCTGTGGCAGTTGACGGCTAGCAAAGAGTGGGTCAACCGTATTCTGCTACCACTCCCTGTCGACGTCTGGTCGGCGCTCAAACATGGGATTTTTGATGGATTGTGGGCGCAGGACATCACCACGACGCTGTTCGAAACGGTGACAGGATTCGTCATCGGTGTCGCGATTGGGCTGGTCGTGGGCGCCGCGTTTGCCTTCATTGCACCTCTGCGTACGGCGTTTTACCCTTATGTGATTGCCTTTATGAGCATGCCAAAGATTGCCATCGCCCCGTTGCTGATTGTCGCGCTCGGCTACGATGCCACCCCTAAGGTAGTCATCGCGGCACTGTTGGCGTTCTTCCCAGTCATGTCAAGCGCTACTGCCGGTTTGACCGAAGTCGACCCGGATGAGCTAAACCTGATGCGAGCGATGGGCGCCAGCAAAGCGCGAGAGCTCCGGTATTTACGGTTGCCCAACGCGATGTCATACGTCTTCCCCTCCCTTGATGTCGCCCTGGTTGGAGCCCTGCTGGGAGCAGTGGCGGCCGAGTTGGTCGGCGCCAAGCACGGACTGGGTTACGTACTGACCCAGGCCCAGGCCTATGGCGACATTCCAGGCATCTACGGCGCCCTCATCCTGCTCGCCATCATCGGCTCCTTACTCCGTGTCGTCGTGGTGGTCGTTCGTCGGCTGCTTCCGGTGAGCATTGTGCCGAAGTGAGCGGGCGACCAGAAAAGTTCTGAGGTCAATGGCATGAAGATCCCAAAAGATATTAGGAGCGAAAAGGAGATAGCAATGCTTGGCGGTATACATGTCGTATCGATCGGTCACAGTCCAGCAATCCGGTTTTGTGGCTGGACCTTTGCGAACAACGGCGCTCAAGTCACTGTCGTAAGGTCGGGGGATCCGACCGACAGGTGGAGTGACGGCTTTCTCAACCAAGGAAGCACAGTCGTCGACGACGCCGACACCGGCCAGCTCGGGTCGCTGATCAAGAACGTGGACATCCTTATCGCCGACCCGGACTTCGACTGGAAATCCCTCGACACGGTCCAGCGGCCCATTACCGGCACCGTCCATCCCTTCGGTCCGGACGGACCGTACGCAGACTGGCACGGTAACGAACTGATTTACGCGAGCTTGGGCGGAGCGTCTTTGTACACGTTAAATCGAGACGGGACACCTGTGTACGGGTTCGGCGACCGCTATCAATACCTGGCTGGTGTTTACCTCTATACGGCTCTGACCTCCTGCCTGCTTAAGGAGAACCCGTCCTCCAGCGCTCTCCCGCAGGTGCAGGTCTCTGCGTACGAGTCCGTAGTCTCGCTGCTGCCCTATCTGACCACCCAGTACGAGTACAACGGCTCCGGTTCAACTCAGGAACAAAGCGGTCCACGGTATGTCTGCAAGTGCCGCGATGGCTGGGTGGCCATCTACGCCGGCCGGGACTGGTCCGACATCGCCGCGGTGTTGAGTGACCCCGCCCTCGAAGACGACGAACGTTTCATCGGTGAGGGAAACCGGTTCGCCAACAGCGAGGCGCTCAATGTCCTCTTCGACTCTTGGTGCGCGGATAAGGCCCTTGAGGAAGCCTGCGCTTTGGGAGAGAAGCAAAACGTTGCGATCAGCGCAGTTCGCAGTCCGGCTTTCATGCTCGACGACCCCGCGCTAGCTGCTCGCGACGGTTGGCGGGACACGGTTGTGGGAGACCGCCCAGGTCGTGTCCCGGTCCTGCCTTACACGGTCAACGGACGTCGCCCCCACCACACTCCGGAGTACTCATGATGACCTCGTGTCCCAACACCGTGGACGGACAACTTCCCTTGCGGGGGATACGGGTGCTCGACTTAACCCACGTCTGGTCAGGCCCAATGAGCACGCGTGTCCTGGCCGGGCTCGGTGCGCAAGTCATCAAGCTGGAAAACCCACGAAGCCCGGATGCGCTACGCGGCCCGGGAATGGCTGACCTTCCGCTGCGCTACCCGGACCTGGAGCCCGGCCCCGACCCGCGTAATCGCAACGCCTGGTTCAATACGCAGAACGCGGGTAAGAAAGACGTCGTCATCGACTTGAAAAAGCCTGAGGGACTCGCTTACGCGCTTCGCTTAGTGGCGATGTGCGACCTGGTAATCGCAAACTACCGACCCGGAGTGATGGAACGCATCGGCCTGGGTTACGACGCGCTGCGCCATATCGCAGCCAACATCGTTCTGATCGAGATGCCGGGTTACGTGTCTGGCAGCCCGCGGGCCAACGCACCGGCGTTCGGCGCTCAATTCGACGCCGCGAGCGGGAATGCAACATTGACCGGTGGTGAGGAAGGTCCGCTGATGACCGGATACGCGCTCGGCGATCCAACCGCGGGTTTGTTTGCAGCGGCTGCGGCGACGTCAGCGCTGGTCAAGGCCCGCCGTACCGGTGAAGGCAGCCACATTGTTCTGCCGCAGTCCGAGGCGATGATCCCCCTACTAGGCGAGTACTACCTCGCACAGAGCGTCGGCGAACCAATACAGGAGGGACTCAACGCCGACCGTCGATGCATGCCACACGGCGTGTACCAGACCAGTGGCGGTGCATGGCTGGCCATTGCCGTGGAGAACGACGAGCAGTGGCAGGCGCTGGCCAGAAACCTGCAAGCCATCACACCGGGACTTGCGACGAAGTTCGCGACTGCTGAGCAACGACACGCCAACGCGCCCGAAGTCACTGAGGCAGTTCGTACTTGGGCTGCCACCGTCACCGACCCTGCAAAGACAGCGCGATCGCTGCAAAGTGAAGGAGTACCCAGCGCACCCCTTCAACACGCCGAGGCGCTCAGCACCGACCCACAACTCGCGGCCGCGTCGTATTTCCAGAGCCTCACCCACCCCAGCTGTGGAACACACCGATACCCCACGCTCCCCATCCAGATCGACGGACGCCGAACCGCACCCAGCACCGCGGCCCCCACCTTTGCCGCTCACACCGAGTGGTGTCTTCGGGAGCTAATCGGGCTCGACGACGATGCGATCGATGACCTGGCGGTCCACGGGGTAATCGGCCTACCCAACACACCCTCAACCCTGCCTCCCGACACTTACGTGACGGCCGAACAGTCTCTGGCAAAGGAGAACGCCTGATGACCGACGTCAGCGGACGCAATTCCGCGGATGCTGCTGTTACAAGCATTCCCCGCACGCCGCGCACAACGCAATATGCTGGCCTGCGGCCACTGTAGCAAGTCACTAAGTAAAAGGCTTAACAATGTTTCGTGAAAACCGGAAGCGCGGTCCTAGTGCCGCTGAAGCAGACAGCTTGTTATAACCCTACTCTGTCGACGTCAAGGAGTGTCCCCCATGCACGTCACCACCAACCAATCACCAGCGCGCGCTAAGAGACGAGTTGTGGTCGCCGCGTTCGCAGCTATCGTCGCTACCTCTCTACTGACCGCCTGTGGCGGCGGAGGCAGCGCGGCGAGTCCCGGCGGTGCGACCCACGTCACCTTCGCCGTCGGCAGCCCCACCCTGACCGACAGCACCGCACCATATGGCGCCGTCCCCCAACAGCTCGGGTACTGGAAAGACCAGGGACTCGACGTCACGGTCCAGCCCACCCAGGGCGCCACCGCGTCGATGCAGCTGCTCGTAGCCGGCAAGGCTGACATCGCCAACGGCGGAGCTTCCGCCTTCTACCAGGCTGCGGAGAAGAACCCCGAGATCCGGGTGATCCAGCTGCAGGAAGCCAACATCTGGCAAACCGTGGTCCCGGAGGGAAGCCCCATCAAATCGCTGTCCGACCTCAAAGGCAAGACCATCGGCACCCAATCGTTGAGCTCATCCAGTTACCTTTATGGTAGGGCCGCCATCACCGCAGTGGGACTCGACCCGGACAAAGATGTGCAGTGGCTACCCGTCGGTGTCGGCAGCCAAGCAGCACAGGCGTTCAAGTCTGGTCAGATCGCGGCATACGCGACTTACGACGGGCCCAGCGGTGTGGTCGGCACCGTCCTCGGCCGGAAGCTGATAAATCTACCAACTCCGCTGGACAAGATTCCCGGCTCGTTGGGTATCGCCACCACCGAAAAGTTCCTCACAGACCATGCCGATACCGTCACCAAGTTTCTGGTGGGCCTAGACAAGGGTGCGATCTTCGCCGCGGAAACCCCCGCCGCCGCATTGCAGCTCCAGTGGGTGGTGCACCCGGACCAGAAGCCACGGGACATATCGAATGAGCAGGCTATACAGCAGACGCTGCCCGTCGTTGAGACTCGGTTCAAGGGGGGTGCGGTACCCGGCCCCGATGGAGTTATCGGAGTCCTACCGGTGAGCGACATACAGCAGGGCATCGACTTCATGCTCAAAAACAACATCATCAAATCGGGTCTGCAGGCGGACAAAGTTGCGGACCTCAGCCTAAACAAGAAAGCGGCGGATATGGTCGATGCAGCAGCGATCCGCAAGCAGGCTCAGAACTGGAAGCCGTGATGTCGTTGTCCGGCACAACCGATGCGGGCGTAGCGGCGGTCTCTGAGCTGATCGGCCAAGACCTTGAACCCACGACGCGATCGTGGACGGTTACCGACTGCCTCCTCTACGCCGTGGGCGTCGGCGCGGGCAGCGTGAATCCCACCGACGAGCTGAATCTCACCACGGAGAACTCTGAACAGGTCACACTGCAGACGGTGCCCACCTTAGGCATCGTCCTATCGGGTGGCGGTAACGACATCTTCGAAGCGATGGGCGCACGCGGCGAGGACGTGCTGCTGATGTGGGAGCACATCGCGCTCATCGCGCCGATCCCAGTTCAAGGGATGGTGCGCACATCACGACAGATCACCGACGTCACGCCACACCGGCGCGGCCGGGTGGTTGAGATGGTCGCCGAGGCGCGGCTGGACGGCTGTCAAGCACCGCTATACCGCACGACGTCGCGGACCCTGGTCCGCGACAGGAAAGACGCACAGCCGGACAGCGCGCCCCGTCCGCCCGCAGGCTCGGACACAAGCAAATCGCACGACAAGCCGACCGCGGCGTTGAAGTTCCGTATACCACCCAACCAAGGGCTGCTATATCGCCTGTCTGCCGGGCGGAATCCACTGCACTCCGACCCGGCGGTGTCTCGCCGCGCTGGGTTCGACGTACCGATCCTGCACGGCCGGTGCACGCTCGGCTTCGCCGCCCGACTGCTGATCACACAGGCATGCGGCGGCGATGCCGCAGCCCTTACCAGCGTTGGGGCGCGGATGACGGCCCCGGTATGGCCGGGCGACGAACTCACGCTGCACATCTGGGAAGGTGCGGTCGGTAAAGGTCACTTCCGAGTACGCCGGAGGCGGGACAACGCGGTCGTTCTGGACGAAGGAGTATACGAATGCAAGATCTAAGCTGGACGCCCGTAACCGCCACATCAGCCCGGAATCTGGCACGTTTCCCCCTCGAAGGTGTGCGTGTGTTGGAGTTCGCACACGTGGCGGCCGGGCCTTTCGCCGGGATGCTGCTGGCGGATATGGGTGCCGACGTGGTCAAGGTCGAGGCGCCCAGCGGAGACCAGATGCGTGGCTGGCCGCCGCTCGCCTACGCCGAGGACGGAACGAGCTTTAGCCACAACTTCGCCTCCATCAACCGCAACAAGCGCAGCATCGTCGCCGACCTCAAAGATCCCCAGCAGCGGGCGCGGGTGCAGAAGTTGTGCGCTGAGACCGACGTGATCATGGAGAACTACCGGCCCGGCGTACTGGACCGACTCGGACTCGGCTACGACGAGGTTTCTCAAGACCACCGGGGCCTGGTCTACTGCTCAATTTCCGGGTACGGCCTGAGCAGCCCCAATGCCCAACGAGGCGCGTACGATGTGGTGATCCAGGGTATGAGCGGGCTCATGAGCGTAACCGGCCCCGCCGGCGGAGACCCGGTCAAGTGTGGTGTACCCGTTGGTGACTTCATCGCCGGCCTGTACGCCGCCTACACCACTGCGGCGACGTTGCCCGGTGTCCGAGAGTCAGGGCAATCAGTGCACATCGACTGTCCGATGCTGGACTGCCTGATTGCGACGTCAGCACTACAGACCAGCGAATACTGGGGCAGCGGTATCGAACCGCGCGCCATGGGTTCGGCGCACCCCCGCAACGCGCCATACCAGGCCTTTCAGGCCAGCGACCGCATGTTCGTCGTCGCCGCCGGAAATGACCGGCTCTGGCACGGGGTATGTGTGGCGACCGGCTCAGAGCACCTGATTACCGATCCCCGATTCACCACCCAATCGCAGCGCGTTGCGCATCAAGACCAGCTCGCCGCGGTCCTGCAGGAACGCTTCAGCACCAAACCTGCGGAGTATTGGCTAATCGAACTGGAACGCCAGGCGGTGCCGTGCGGACCGGTCAACACCTTCGGAGACGTCCTGGCCGATCCCCACATCCACGCGACCGGGCTCGTGCGGGAGATTGATGTGCCGATCGCCGGAAAGGTGCCCACCGTGGTGTTTCCAGCTCGGGTCAGCGGGTTGCCCAGCCGACTAGAGCACTGCCCGCCGACTCTGGGCGCGGACACCGAGGACGTGTTCACCGAGTGGGGTATCGCATGACTGCTCCGTTGCACCGCAGCCAGGCCAACGATGCGCGCACCCTGGAGCTTCACCGGCCGCGGCGGGCGAATGCCTTATCCACCGCGCTCGTCGACGCCCTGCATAACGAGCTTGACGCCGCGATCGCGGACAAGGTGACGGTCCTGGCGATTCGCGGCAACGACAGTCACTTCTGCGCGGGATTCGACCTTTCCGACCTTAAGGAAGAAACGGATGCCACGCTGCTGCAACGCTTTTGTCGGCTGGGTTTGCTGCTCGAGCGGCTCGCGAACGCCCCGTTCGTCACTGTCGCGATAGTCGAGGGCTCGGCCGTTGGAGCCGGCGCCGACCTCGCAGTTGCGTGCGATCACCGCATCGGGACGGCTCAGGCGAGCTTCCGCTTTCCTGGGGCAGCCTTCGGCGCGGTGCTCGGCGTACATCGACTGGCCTCGGTCGTCGGACAGTCGATGGCCAGCCGCACCGTCGGCAGTGGCGCGCGGATCGACGCCGCCGCCGCCGCCGGGTGCGGGCTACTGGCTGTCAAGCACGACATCGACGCACTCGCGACCGAGGTTCAGCGAATCAGTGCGGAGACAGCCCGCGTGCCCGTGGCGACACTGCCGAACCTGCTGGCAGCAACGCGACCCATCGACAGAGGTGAAGGACTAGCACAATTGGTGCGTTCGCTCGTCACCCAACCGGGTATTAAGCAACGCATCAGCGCGTTCGCGGAAACGTCACGTGGGGGCGAGCAGCGGCGCACACGAGAAGTTGGTTGCGTCAGTATCGGCGAATCAAGACAACCAGAAACGGTAAACGAAATAATGGATGGATCGAAGCTTGTCCCCCGCAGCTACGACGCAAACAGTCGACTGCAGATGGCGGAGAGTCGCATAGAGACCCACGGCCAGCAAGGCACTGCGACCGAGAACCTTTTCCTCGTGCACCATTACCAACAACCTGAGACCTCTTCCCTGACTGGAGTACGCGTCTGTGCCCAAGATGGCACCGACCACGCAATGAGCGACGACCTGATCCGATCCTTGCCCTCACATACCGTGACCGCGCTCCTAGAATGCGCAGGCAACGGCCGCGGCATGCTTGCGCGCCGTACACCGGGCAACCAGTTCGGCCTCGGGTTATTCGGCCAGGCGGAATGGACTGGTGCGAGCTTGGCCGACCTACTCGACACTGCAGGCGTGGGTACTGGCTGGAATACCCTTGTCGTGTCAGCCTTGGACGAGGGGGTGACGCAGCCTGAGGGCACACATGATCGCTTCGCCAAGGGCCTTCCACAGGAAAAGGCGCTGCACCCCGACACCATCCTTGCTTGGCAGGTTAATGGGGCACCTATTCCCCCAGAGCACGGCGGCCCACTGCGACTCGTCGTACCGGGTTGGTATGGCATCTGGTGGGTGAAGTGGGCCCAACACATCACCCTCACCAAGCAAACGGGCTTTGACGGATTCTGGCAAAGCCAGCGCTATACCTATCAGGACGACGACGGCACAGTACGTGCCCCCGTGGCGGAACAACTTGTCCGCGCAGTACTCACCTCGCCTGCCGATGCTGACCGCATCTACGATGACACAGCACTGCAGATTCTGGCGTGGGCTGGCGAAAAGGGCGTGGCCACAGTGGACATCAGCATTGACGACGGAACCAGTTGGTTTCAAGCAAGCCGCGTTGAAGACTCCAGCCAGTGGGGATGGTCGCAGTGGACGGCTCCGCTACCCGACGGCCTACCCCGCGGACTACGCAGAATCGCGGTGCGAGCGACCGACACGGGGGGCCGGACGCAGAACTGGCAGCCCACGGCGAACCGCTTGGGCTACGGCAACAACGGCATTCACATCATCCAAGTCGACCTAATGGCACGCACACCATCGGATGCATAACGGCTAGAACCCGAACCAATGACGACGGAGGCTTCTATGACTACCGGACACAGTATACGCACCATACCTATCCTCGACAGCTTCGCCAGCGAAGTGTTTATGCTGGTGCACCAGATCAGCGACGAACGGGAGCTAACGCGACACGTGGCCGAACGGCTGACAGCACTTCTGTCCGACGGCCTCACATTACCGCCGGAATTCACCCGCCCAAACCCCGACCGCTATGTAATGTATCCGCTGTACGTGGCAGACGATGGTTCCTTCTCCATCGCCTCGGCGGTCTGGAACGTAGGCCAAGACACGCCTGTTCACGGGCACGAAACCTGGGGAGTAGTCGGCATCCACTCCGGCGTCGAACGTGAGGTGCGGTATCGGAAACCTGCGGTTAGAGACATCCCACTGACCGCGGAGGGTGACTACGATTGGGGTCCAGGACAAGTCACAGTGTGCTGCACGAAGGACGACGACGTACACATGGTCAGTTGCGGCAGCGACGTACCGTGCGTCGGAATCCATGTATACGGCGCCGACATCGGAACGCTACAGCGCCGTAGTTACGACCCCAAAACTGGGGAGGTAGAGTGGTTCGTCTCTACTTGGGCCCTGACCGACGCCTGACCGACGCAAGCAGGTCGCTGCGCCAAAGGCGGTCTTATCGCGGAGACCCGTATGCAATCCAAACCGGCAAGCATGTCGGCATCGTCGGGCGGACTGGTCGAAATTCCTTGCCGGTACCATGCGATCCCTCAAGTCGGAGGGCGTCCTCGCTGCGGAAATGCGGTACCCTACCAATGGCGCACTACCGCGAAGTCCGCGACGTTCGTTCTGACCGTATCGCGTCGAGAAGGCGAAATACGGTTGCTTAACCTACCCAAAGCCTTTACACTAAGTAAATCCTTAATTTGTGGCTCGGCGGCCGAATCCGCGACGAAGTCCACAATGACTCGGACCAATTACGCAGCGAACCCAGATCACCTTGCGGAAGCGGCCATAATGGTGCCCGGCAGACCAGCCTCGGGGGATCCCATGGTCGGAGTCACCACAGTTTGATTAGGGTATCGCGAACATCCAAGGAGGAACGACATGACTAGTCCAACCGTCACCTACGAGTCGTCGGAGAACATCGCCGCGATCACGCTCAATCGTCCGGAGAGGCTGAATGCACTGAATTCGCAACTGGTCAAGGAGCTTGAGCAAGCGTGGCTTCGCTTCGAAGACTCCCACGACCGAGTGGCCATTCTGGGTGCCGCAGGTGACCGGGCCTTCTCCGCTGGCGCGGATCTGCAGGACAACCCGATGGACCTCTATCGCGCGATACCTAACGTGGCCATTCCGTTAAGTAAGCCCGTCATCGCGGCGGTGCACGGCCATTGCATCGGTGGTGGATACGTCATCGCTCAGCATTGCGACCTTATCGTCGCGGCCGAGGACACAAAATTCATGTACCCGGAGGCGCGGGTTGGTTTTACCGGAGGGATCGCCGCAGGGGTGGCGGCCCGTGTGCCGCACAAGTTCGCCATGGAATTCCTCCTTCTCGGAGAGACGATCGACGCCCAGCATGCCTACGAGATGGGGATGGTAAACCGTGTGCTACCCAAGGGGAAGCACACCGAACTCGCGTTCGCGTGGGCACGCCGCATCGCTGATAGTGCTCCCCTGGTGATCCAGACCTTGAAGGACTTCGCCGACCGCTCACTAGTGCATAGCCCGGCGGAAGACTCAGCGCGTACCCGCAGGGATATCAGTCTGGTCACGGATAGCGCCGACCGGTATGAAGGTGCAGCCGCGGCGTTGGAGAAGCGAGATCCACAGTGGATTGGTGCCTGAGATAACGTGGCGTACAACGGTTTGGGTAACTTGAACCGCCGGTTGTGTCCAGGGCAGCCGCCTTGCCTTCTTGACTTGTCCGTCGACGCCCATGCAGGCGAATTTGTGCCGGTATTATCGTCCAATCTAATTAGTGGTTTCCTGACGAAGGGAGTACGTCCCGTATTATCCTAGTTCGCTACCCATTCGCTGTCATGCGACGTTTAACTAAGGGAATAATTCCAGGTCGCAAGCGGCGCGGCACGGCCGGCCTTTGTGCGGCCGTCCGATGGTGTTCGGGCTTAAATTGTACGTACTCGATCTCAGATCGTTTACCGCATCTTAGGCATGGTGGCGCCATCTTATCCGGTCGGCCATATAGCCAGGGTCAAGGGTCGATTGAAGGGCAGATCACCCAAGCTCAGTCCGGCGCGGGAGGAGCACGTGGTGGCGCTGTTCGAGGCGGGTGAGTACACCACGTCCGAGATCGCCGAACTACTAAATATCAGCCGCTCGACGGTCTACCGGGCGGTCAAACGGGCGGCGAAGGCGAAGCTCGTCCCAACATCCTGACGTCGTCTTGGCCCCTAGCAATCCGCCAAGACGAGGCCCACCTACCGACCGGGGCGAGGTGGCGGCAAACGACGGCCCGGAAGACCCCCGAACCTTTACAAGATGAGGTGAGTCCGCACTACCCGCCTTGCATGATGTCTTGCACTGCCCCTGCGGGCGCAACAGATACAGCATCGGACTGCGCGGAAGTTCAGCGTGCGTTTCCGCCCTGCACATCAGCCTTCAGATTGGGTCTACGGCGACCCACAACGCGCCGAGCGCGGCTCGGTCGGCGTGTTGTGGGTCGTCATGGAGGGATCGCCAGGTGGCCGAGCGGCTGCTGGAGCAGCATCGTCTGCACGTCAGCGAACTGCGCTACTCAGACCTCACATGGCACCTAGTTTAACTACCGGGTGCTGTTGGTTAGTTTTGGCTGCATCTCGACAAAACGCATGTCGGGATGCAGTGGAGATTGACCACGATCAGTGGCCGAGATTGAATAAATCAGCCGTCTCGGCGACCGTGGTCAATGTTGGCTGCATCTTCCATCCGGGAGTGCTGTCGACGCTGCGTGAACCCCTCCAGCTGGGGCCTGCCTCGATCTGCACATCGGGGGTAGGCCCCTCCCGTCAGCGATGGCGGGAGGGGCGCGTCTGACCCACTCGGAGAGAA
>JAABUM010001593.1_pt1 | contig 33274 bp, 36 predicted proteins | sample 5559161 | NCBI WGS metagenome assembly JAABUM01 (sample SAMN10711868, study PRJNA513369) | rock metagenome | isolation source: Antarctica rocks | place: Antarctica: Victoria Land, Siegfried Peak nord
AGAAGCGCAACTTAAGCTCTTTCGCAAGCTCAGGATGACGCAGATTTGTCACTTCTCTGTTTGAATAACAGTTCCCACTTTGTAGTGCGTTTGCCCTGGGCGGTAGCCCCGCTCAAACAAAGTAACAGCGGGGCTGCCGCCCACTTCCAATCCAGAGAATTGCGACTTCAAAGGGACTTTTCAAATATCTTCTCAGGCTCCCGTTTTCCCGCGCCCCTTTCTGGAACCCCTCTTATTTGTCTGACATGGCTTAAGTGTCAGCCCCCGGAACCACCATGAGCCTCTCCCAAGACGGGCGAACCCTCACCTGCGACGGCCTTGGCGCTGGCCTCGCGGGTTGCCCGCACACCATGCGCCTGCCCATTGGACTGCGCCAACTGCTGCGCCCGAACGAGTCGCCGCCCGCCAACGGCTGGCTGTGCGTTGCGGGAAGCGACAACACCCGCCACTATTGCCCCGATTGCGCGCCCGAATTCTTGAAAAGTCTCGCGCCCGCCGGGGCCATATGTGGAGCCGAATGGATCGGCGAAGAACAACGCATCGAAGACAGAATCGCCGCGCTCACGACTTGAATCGAAGGGAATCATCATGACCGAAACACTCAACCACAAAACGCACGATTCCGTGCAGTCACAAAAAAACGCCGTCATCGCCGTTTACAACACGCACGAAGAGGCCGAAGACGCCGTTAAACAACTCGAAGCGCAAGGCTTCGACATGGTTCATCTGTCCATCGTGGGCCGCAACTACCACACCGAACGCGATAAAGGGCAATTAAACACAGAGAAAACAGAGGAGCATGAGGCGACACAGAGGAAGAATTAAGTGAAGGTCAAACACTGTTCTTCCTCTGTGTCGCCTCATGCTCCTCTGTTTTCTCTGTGTTTAATTGCCCCTAACAATCGAGAGCGGAAGGCGCCGCCATCGTCGGCGGCTTAAGCGTGTTGGGCGGGGCACTGGCGAGCATCGGCATCCCCAAAAACTCCATCCTCGAATACGAAACGCAAATCAAAGCGGGCAGATTCCTCGTTATCGCGCGCGACGCCAAAGGCGAACTCGACTCCGCCCGCGCCGCGCTTGAAGCGACCAAACATCAAGGCGTCACGCACCACTCGTGAAGGCGGCTGAAGAGCGTCGCTTCTCCCTCTGCCCTTCGCCTCAAGGCGAAGGCGAAAGCAGCATTTTCGAGTCGTTCGCATTCGCCAATACAAACACATGGATATTTCAACTTCCCAAATCGTGCCGCGCGCAACGTGGCAGACGTTTTTCGATGAGTGGAGCCGCGCTCACGCGGGCGAACTCATCACGCTGTCCGGCTTTCCCGACGGCCCCGACTGGAAGCACGAGTCGCCGCGCTTGCGGCTCGTTGGCATCTCGCTCGACCCACGCGGCAGTGAAAGCGGGCACCTCATCATCATGCTGGGAGATACGCTCGAAGACAACCGCGAACACATCCTGCCCGATGTCATCGAAGTGCGCGCCCGCTCCGAAGCCGCCGTCGTGGATTTGTCCTATCTCGAATTGGCCCGCGCCGATGGAACAACCGTGACTGTTCAAGCGGGCGATCCCTGACCGGGAACGCGAGCAACGTTCACTTTGGTGAACAACAAATAGCACCGACAACACAGGAACATCCGATGACAAACACACAAAACACGACGATGAAAGCCGTTCGCGTTCATGCTTACGGCACTCCCGACACGATGAAATACGAAGACGCGCCAGTTCCTACGACCGGCGCGGGATGACGTGTTTGAACCCACCTGTCGCAGATGTGCCTCGAAATGGGCGGTGCCCACGTCGCACCCGACCACTTCCGCTTGATGCTCGACTGCTCGCAGAAACATTTCTAAGCGAACAAATTCGCTTGCAAAATTAAAATTTGAAAGAGGAATCCAATTATGAAAATCGCAATCATCACCGGCGGTAGCCGCGGACTGGGCAAAAGCATGGCACAAAGCCTCGCCGAAAAAGGCACCGATGTCATCCTGACCTATCACAGCAAAGAAGGCGAAGCGCAAGAAGTCGTCGCGCAAATCGAAGCGATGGGGCGCCGCGCCGTTGCGCTGCAACTTGATGTCTCGAAGAGCGCGGGTTTTGGCGATTTCGCCGCCCGCATTGAGTCAGCGCTGAAGGAGAAATGGGGCGTCGAGAAATTCGACTTTCTGGTCAACAACGCGGGCACTGGCCTGTCTGTCCCGTTGATGGAAACGACCGAAGAACAGTTCGACGAGATGGTGAACGTCCACTTCAAAAGCGTTTTCTTCCTGACGCAGAAGTTGTTGCCGCTCATGAACGATGGCGGGCGCATCATCAACATTTCGAGCGGTCTGGCGCGCTCTTCCTTTCCCGGTTCCAGCGCCTACGGTTCAGTGAAAGGTGCCGTCGAAGTTTTGAGCCGCTACATGGCCAAAGAACTGGGGCCGCGCGGCATCGCGGTGAACGTAGTCGCTCCGGGCGCCATCGAGACCGACTTCAGGGGCGGTCACACGCGCGACAACAAGCAGGCCAACGCCGCCATTGCGTCGGTGACAGCTTTGGGCCGCGCCGGACTCCCCGACGACATCGGCCCGATGGTGGCGTCTCTTTTGTCCGACGACAACCGATGGGTCAACGGTCAGCGCATCGAAGTGTCGGGCGGCATGATGCTTTGAATCGAGCAATCTTACCGGCTCACAACAGTTACAACCACAAAGGACAACCCAATGACAAACACAATAATGAAAGCCGTTCGCGTTCACGCTTACGGCACGCCGGACACGATGAAATACGAAGATGCGCCGGTTCCCACGCCCGGCGCGGGACAAGTGCTGGTGCGCGTCGCTTTCGCTGGAACCAATCCAATCGAGGCGAAAATTATCTCCGGCGCGATGAAGGAGATGATGCCCATCACCTTCCCTTACACGCCCGGCTTCGATCTGGCGGGCACCGTCGAGTCTCTGGGCGCGGGCGTGGCCGACTTCGCGCCCGGCCAGGCCGTTTACGGCGAAGGGCTGGGAACTTACGCTCAGTTCGCGCTGGCGCCGACCTCCACTTTGTGCGCGCAGCCCAAGTCGCTGTCGCCCCAAGAAGCGGCGTCGGTGCCGATGGCGGCGATGACCGCCTGGCAAGCGATCTTCGACGAAGGCGGGCTGCAAGCGGGCCAGACGATTTTGATTCACGGCGCGGCGGGCGGCGTCGGAATGTTCGCCGTGCAGTTGGCCAAATGGAAGGGCGCCAACGTCATCGCTACGGCATCGGGCCAGGGCATGGCCTTTGTTCAAAAGCTGGACGCAGACCAGGTCATTGACTACAAAGCGGCGCGCTTCGAGGACGAGGTAAGGAATGTGGATGTGGTTCTCGACCTCATCGGCGGCGACACGCAAACGCGCTCGTTCGGCGTTTTGAAACCCGGCGGCGTCCTTGTCGCCACGTCGCAACCGCCCTCACCCGACGAGGCCCGCGCGCACGGCGTGCGGGCGACGATGGTTCAAATGAAGGCGTCTTCGGAGTTGCTGAAACAAATCGGCGACTTGATAGATGCGGGGCAGATAAAAACCGTCGTCTCGCACACCGTCCCTCTGCATGACGCCGCTCGGCAGAGCGCACACGGCGAACACGCGCTGGGCAAGACGATTTTGCAAGTCGCTCAGTGACTTCTGCTTCGCTCGACTAACACCAATCAAGGAACATCATGACTCAACTCACACCGGCGGTTTCCGCCCACGATCACGCGCACGGCGACGCCGATGCGCCCGTCACTTTAGTCGAATACGGCGACTTCGAGTGTTCATATTGCGGCCAGGCCTTTACCATCGTGCAACAGTTGCAACGCGAGATGGGCGACCAACTGCGCTTCGTGTTTCGCAATTTCCCGCTCAGGGACATTCACCCGCACGCGCTCGCGGCGGCGGATTTTGCCGAAGAAGCCGCGCTGCAAAGCGAGTTCTGGATGGCGCACGACTGGTTGTTTACACACCAGAACACACTCGACCGGGACGATCTGCGCGGCGCGGCGCATTCGCTTGGCCTTGATGCACACGACATGACGCGCGACGAATACAAGGCCCGCGATCACGTTGAAGCCGATGTTCAAAGCGGCCAGGAAAGCGGAGTCGAAGGCACGCCGACCTTTTTCATCAACGGCGAGTTGTGGGACGGCTCGTGGGATTTTGCCACCTTGCACGCCGCCGTGCAGGACGCCGCAAAAAGCAGTGTTGTCGTTGCTCGATGAAAAGCGCGTGCGCCAATCGTGCAAAGCGCCTTCGACGGGCGGCGCATCGTCATTTTTTCGGGCGGCGCGCAGGTCGAAACCGAAACGCTTTAGGCCGAGGCGCGCGATTCGAGATGGCGGCGGTTTCGGCTCGATTGTCCGGCGCAACTCGTTCGGGCGGCCTCACGATGAAGGTGTCGCGCTACTTCGCGCCCTGATGGAAATTTACGCCGACTGAATCAGGCACTTCCAGCCCGGCGGCCCACACGGGATCAACGCGACGCACACGGAGCAGTTCAACAAAGCCTTGCTCGATTTTCTCGCCAGCCCAATAGTTGCCGCGTGAATTGAAAAGCGCGGACAAAATTGCTCACATAACATCACCCGTTTGAGCAGCATTTGAGCGACACTGGCCAGCCTGTTTCCAAATCCATTCAAGATGATGAAACACCCACCACGTCTGCTGATTTTATTCGCGCTCTCCGGCGCGCTGTCGGTGCCGCTTCAACGCGCACAGGCCCAGAGAACACCCGCAGTTGCTGCTCCAGGCGGCGCGGCGCAAACGACCAAGGCGTTCATTCGCAGCGCCAGCCAGATCAAGCCAAAAACCGCTCAAGGAAAAACGATGTCAACCCAAACCCCTCAGCCCATCGGCAAAGATGGCGGCGCGACAGGCGCCTTCACTTATTCCGCTGACCCGGCTCTTGCGGCCAAGCAACGAGTGGTGAAAAACACCATCGAGACTTACCAGAAAGGGCTGAACAGTTCGGACACCGACGCCATCATGTCCCTTTTCGCCCCCGATGCGGTCGTCGAATGGACGGACAAACCGACGTTTGTCAATCGAGAAGCCTTAACTCAGGCGGGTAGTGGTCTAACGCGAGGTGACAAGGGCACCGGCATCGGTTATGGATTGGAAGGGTGCGTTAGCCCCGCTGGAGCAAAGTAGCAGCGGGGCTGACGCACCCTTCCAATCAACATCACCTCGAATTAGACCACTACCCTCAGGCGTATCGCCAGCTATTTCTGGGCAGCAAGTTCACCACGGAGTTCCAATATGACGCGGTGGATATTCACAACGAAATCGCTCTGGTGCGCACCCATCATCTCAAAGGGCAGACCGAACAAAACCTCAAAACCGGCGCGAAGACGCTGGACTTCAACCGCGAGCTTTTCATCTTGAAGAAAAGCGGGGCGCAGTGGAAAATCATCTTTTACAGCTTCAACACGCAACCCGAACAAGGAGTGCAATAATTCATGTCCTCTCTTCCGGTCACGCGCCGGTCAGTTGTGGCCGCAATCACGGGGGCCGTGATGCTGCCAAAAGCCGCTCTTTCGATGCCTACTTCAACGCCCGCAGGAGCAGCGCCAGGCAAAGCGCCAGCTAAAACCCTCACGCCGAGTAACGCCGAAGGCACTCTCGACGTGATCAGCGTCGCCCGCTTGGAAGCCGCCGCGCAAAAGGTGTTGTCTCCGGGCGCCTTCGCTTATATTCACAACGGTTCGGGCGATCAGTGGACGCTCGCACAAAACGAGGTCGCGCTGCGCGACATGACGTTTCGGCCTCATCGTTTGGCGGGCTTCGAGCAAGTTGACCTTTCGACATCGCTGCTGGGACACCCGCTTGCGCTTCCGTTTTATGTGTGTCCGATGGGCGCGCAGGATTTCGCTCACCAGGATGCTGAACTGGTGAGCGCGCGCGGCGCCGCCGAAGCGGACGTGCTTTACCTGCTTTCGACGGCTTCCAATCGCCCGTTGGAGGAAGTGGCGCGCGCGTCGGGTTCCGGCCCGCGCTGGTTCTCGCTTTATATGAACAAGGATGCGGCGGTGAACCGGCGCCTTTTGCAACGCGCCCGCGCCGCCGGTTACAGCGCCATCGTGCTGACGGTGGATTCGCTTGGCCCCGGCCAGAGCGACGAATATCTGGCTCTTGGCGCGCCCAAAACCGCGATCTCCGGTTATGGCAACTTCGACCCGCGCTTTGGCGGCACGGGCGAGTTCACCCAACTCGAAAAGGATTTCTCGCCCGCCGACATCGGCTTTATCCGCGAAGCGTCGGGCGGCTTGCCCGTTTTGGTGAAAGGTCTGCTGCGCCCCGAAGATGCCAGACGCAGCCTTGACGCGGGCGCCGCCGGAATCATCGTTTCCAATCACGGCGGAAGAACTTTGGACGGCGCGCCCGCCAGCATTTCGGTCTTGGCCTCGATTGTGAAAGCCGTTGATGGCCGCGCGCCCGTGTTGTTCGATAGCGGCGTGCGGCGCGGCATTGATGTCGTGCGCGCGCTTGCGCTGGGCGCGACGGCGGTTGGCATCGGGCGCCCCGTGCTTTATGGCATGGCGCTGGGCGGCACTGCCGGAGTCAAAAGCGTTCTTCAGTTCTTTCAGCAAGAAACAGCCGCCGCAATGCTGCTCGTGGGCGCGAAAAACATCAAAGACCTCTCGCCCGACTTTCTGGAAGCCTCGCAACTTTCGCTCAAAGCACGTTAGTCGCGCAACAGGCGGCGGATGAAACCCTCACAAAATCCAGAAATGGACGAGATGAAAAAGCACATCGCCAAAACGGGGTTCGCACGGAGCGGCTCCACGGGAAAAGAGCCGGATGCTGCTTTTCGTTTAACTCGAAGCGGCCCGGAGGGGAAAGGAGCAACTATGACCACACGAGTTCAAGAAATTTTAAGTTGGTATGACGGCGAAAATATCGGTGTTCGCACCAATCTCGCGCGCATTTTGAATCACGGCACGCTCGCCGGAAGCGGGCGCGCCGTGATTTTGCCCGTTGATCAGGGCTTCGAGCATGGCCCGGCGCGCTCGTTCGCGGCCAATCCCGCCGGTTACGATCCGCGTTACCACTTCCGTTTGGCCATCGAGTCGGGTTGCAACGCGCACGCCGCGCCGCTTGGCGCTTTGCGGGCCGCCGCGAGCGAGTTCGCGGGCGAGTTGCCGCTCATTCTCAAGCTCAATAACCACGACTTGCTCCACGACGCCGCCGATCCGGTTTCGGCCCTGACGGGAAGCGTGCGCGACGCGTTGCAACTCGGTTGTGTTGCGGTTGGCTTCACGATTTATCCGGGTTCGGAGTTCTCGAAAGAAATTTACGAAGAACTGCGCGCGGTTTCCGAAGAAGCGCGCGAGGCCGGTTTAGCCGTTGTGGTGTGGTCGTATCCGCGCGGTTCGGGGCTGAGCAAGGAAGGCGAAACCGCGCTCGATGTCGTGGCCTATGCCGCGCAAATCGCGGCGCAAATGGGCGCGCACATCATCAAAGTCAAGCTGCCCTCGGCTCACCTCGAACTGCCCGAAGCGAAGAAGGTTTACGAAAGCCAAAACATCCCGCGCGCCACGCTTCCCGAACGGGTGCGCCACATCGTGCAAAGCGCCTTCGACGGGCGGCGCATCGTCATCTTTTCTGGCGGCGCGCAAGTCGAAACCGAAACGCTGTTGGCCGACGCGCGCGCGATTCGAGATGGCGGCGGCTTTGGCTCGATTGTCGGGCGCAATTCGTTCCAGCGACCGCACGAGGAAGCCGTCGCGCTACTTCGCGCCATGATGGAAATTTACGCTTAACAGCACACTGCTTCCGTTGACTTCACACACCACTCTTCCAGTCGCCACAGTTCCCGAACCGCTCGCCTTTTGGAGCGTGCCATCGGCGCAATTGCTTCAGCAATTGAACGCCGCGCCGGGCGGGATCAGCAGCGCTCAAGCCCAAGAGCGCCGCGCGAACTCCGCCGTTTTGAACGCGCAACGAAGTTCTCCGGCGTGGCGGTTGTTGCTGAAGCAGTTTCAAAGTCCGATCATCCTGATTCTGCTGTTTGCGACGGGTCTGTCGTTTTTCTTGGGCGATCACGTCGGCGCGATTATCATCTTGAGCATCGTTCTCGTCAGCGGCTTGCTGGGTTTCTGGCAAGAGCGCGGCGCGGCGGACGCGGTGGAAAAACTGCTCGCCTTGGTGCAAGTGACGGCGAGCGTCTTGCGCGACGGCAAGCCGACTTCAGTTCCGCTGAGTGAAGTGGTGACGGGCGATGTCGTGGTGTTGGCGGCGGGCGATAGCATCCCCGGCGACTGCGCGCTTTTGGAATCGAAAGACCTTTACGTCAACGAGGCCAGCTTAACCGGCGAAACCTATCCCGTCGAAAAGAAAAGCGGCGTTTTGCCGAGTGAAACGCCCTTGAACGCGCGCTCGAACACGCTTTTTCTGGGCACAAGCGTCGTGAGCGGAACGGCGAACGTCGTTGTCGCGCGCGTCGGGAAAGACACCGAGTTCGGCCAAGTGTCGGGGCATCTGCAATGCAAGGCGCCCGAAACCGAGTTCGAGCGTGGCATCCGCGAGTTCGGGTTTTTGCTAATGAAGGTGACGATGATTCTGGTCTTCGGCATTTTCGCGGTCAACATTTATTTGCATCGCCCGTTCTTCGACTCGTTTTTGTTCGCCCTTGCGCTCGCGGTTGGGCTAACGCCGCAGCTTTTGCCCGCCATCATCAGCATCAACCTCGCGCACGGTGCGCGGCGCATGGCGGAGCAAAAAGTCATCGTCAAACGGTTGGCGTCCATTGAAAATTTCGGCAGCATGAACGTGTTCTGCTCGGACAAAACCGGCACGCTCACCGAAGGCGTCGTGAAGGTGCAAGGCGCGCTTGATGTGAGCGGCGCGAGCAGCGACAAAGTGCTGCTTTATGCCTTTCTCAACGCCTCGTTTGAAAGCGGTTTCGCCAACCCGATTGACGAAGCGATTCGCACCTATCAAAAACTCGATATTTCCGCGTTTCACAAGGTGGACGAAGTTCCCTATGACTTTACGCGCAAGCGGCTTAGCATTCTCGTCGCCGACAAAACGGAGCGTTTGCTCGTCACCAAAGGCGCGCTGTCCAACGTGTTGGACGTTTGCACCTTCGCCCAAACCGCGTCCGGCCCGGTGGCTTTGGCAACGGTGCGCGCCGAGATAGATAAGCAATTCGCCGACTTCAGCAACCAGGGATTCCGCACGCTCGGCATCGCGTTTCGCATTCTTCCCGGCGCGCCCGAATTGCCGGGACATTTGGGAAAAGAACACGAAGCCGACATGACCTTCGCGGGCTTTTTGACGCTCGCCGATCCGCCCAAAGCGGGCATTGAAAAAACCATCGGCGCGCTGCGCGATCTGGGCGTGTCGCTCAAAGTCATCACTGGCGACAACCGTTTGGTGGCGGCTCATGTCGGCGCTCAAATCGGTTTGAAAGACGCCGCCATTCTCGCGGGGCCGGACTTGAACGGCCTGAGCGACGATGCCTTGAAGCAGCGCGTGCAAAAGGTGGACATCTTCGCCGAAATCGAACCGAACCAGAAAGAGCGCATCATTCTGGCGCTCAAAAAAGCCGGAAATGTCGTCGGTTACATGGGCGACGGCATCAACGATGCTTCGGCTTTGCACGCCGCCGATGTCGGAATTTCGGTTGCCAGCGCCGTTGATGTCGCCAAAGAAGCCGCCGACATCGTGCTGTTGGAGCAAGACCTGAGCGTGTTGGTGCGCGGCGTGCGCGAAGGCCGCGAAACCTTCGCCAACACGTTGAAATATGTCTTCATGGCGACTTCGGCCAACTTCGGCAATATGTTCAGCATGGCGGGCGCCTCGCTGTTTTTGCCGTTTTTGCCGCTCTTGCCCAAGCAGGTTCTGCTCACCAACTTGCTGACCGATTTCCCGGAAATGACCATCGCCACCGACTCGGTTGACCCGGAAATGGTGAACCATCCGCGCCGCTGGAACATCGGCTTCATCCGCCGTTTCATGCTGACCTTCGGCGTGTTGAGTTCGGTCTTCGATTACCTGACTTTTGGCGTGCTGCGCTTGTTGCTCCACGCCGGGCCGACTGAATTTCGCACCGGCTGGTTCATCGAATCGGTGATCTCGGCGTCGGTGATCGTTCTCGTCATTCGCACGCGGCGCCCGTTTTACCAAAGCAAACCGGGCCGCTTTCTGGTCGGCGCGACTCTGGTTGTCGTCGCCCTCACGCTACTGCTTCCGTTCACGCCGTTGGGCCGCTTGTTCGGTTTTAGCGCGGTGCCGCTCTCGTTTCTGGGCGCGATGGCGGTCATCATGGCGCTTTACATCGGTTCGGCGGAACTCGCTAAACACTTCTTCTACAAGCGCGAGGGCGCCAGACAGGAGACTGCGTTATGAGCTTAACCCTTTATTTTTTACGACACGGACAAACCTCTTCGAGCCGCGACAACGTTTTTTGCGGATCGGGACTCAACCCCGAACTCACGCCCGAAGGCCACGAAATGGCGCGCGCCTTTGCCGATGCTTACGCCAAAACGCCCTGGCAAGCGGTGTATTGCAGCCCGCTCCAACGGGCGGTCGCCACAGCGCAGCCGCTTTGCCACGCTTTGAACATCGCGCCCGAACTGCGCCCGGATTTAATGGAAATCGGGTATGGTCAATGGGAAGGGCAAAGCGTCGAAACCGTGAGCCGCGACTTCCATGATGATTACCTGCGCTGGACGGCAGACCCGGCGTGGAACGCGCCGACCGGAGGCGAATCGGCCATCGCCATCGCGCGGCGCGCTTTGAATGTCGTTGAAGAAATCCGCGCGCGCTACAGCGAGGGCAACGTGCTGGTCGTTTCGCACAAAGCGACGATTCGCATCCTGCTGTGCGCCGTGCTGGGCATTGATGTCGGACGCTTTCGCTTTCGTCTGGGCTGCCCCGTCGCCTCGGTTAACATCGTGGAATGGACACCGCACGGGCCATTGTTGCACAGCCTCGCCAACCGCGAGCATCTCAGCCAAACGCTACGCGAACTGCCCGGAACCTGAACTAAACATGACTCAACTCAACGAACTCTCGCTGCCTCTTGGCGCCGAAGAACTGCGCCTGATGAACGCCTACTGGCGCGCGGCGAATTATTTGTCGGTCGGCCAGATTTATCTGCTCGACAACGCGCTTCTCAAAGAGCCGCTCAAGCTTGAACACATCAAGCCGCGTTTGCTTGGTCACTGGGGCACGACGCCGGGCTTGAACTTCGTCTACGTTCACTTCAACCGCGCCATCAAAGCGCGCGATTTGAACGTCGTTTATGTCGCTGGCCCCGGTCACGGCGGGCCGGGTGTGGTCGCCAATGTTTATCTCGAAGGCACTTACTCCGAGGTTTATCCCGCCATTTCGCGCGATGCCGAAGGCATCCAAAAGCTGTTCAAACAGTTCTCCTTTCCCGGTGGCATTCCCTCGCACGTCGCGCCCGACACGCCCGGTTCCATCAACGAAGGCGGCGAGTTGGGCTACTCGCTGTCGCACGCTTACGGCGCGGCGTTCGATAATCCCGATTTGCTGTTGTGCTGCGTGATTGGCGATGGCGAAGCCGAAACCGGCCCGCTCGCGGCGAGTTGGCATTCCAACAAGTTCCTCAACCCGGCTCAAGACGGCGCGGTGTTGCCGATTCTCCATTTGAACGGTTTCAAGATCGCCAATCCAACGGTTTTGGCGCGTCTGGAACGCGGCGAACTCGAACAACTGCTCATCGGTTACGGCCACAAACCGCATTTTGTCGAAGGCGACGAACCCGAAGCGATGCACCAACTGATGGCCGCGACGCTTGACCAGTGCCTGGACGAAATCGCGCAAATCCAACGCGACGCCCGCGAAAACGGCGTCACGCAGCGCCCGCAGTGGCCGATGATCGTGTTGAAAAGTCCCAAAGGCTGGACGGGGCCAAAGTTCGTGGACGGCAAAAAAACCGAAGGCTCGTGGCGTTCGCATCAAGTGCCCATCACCGACATGGCGACCAAACCGGGCCACGTCGCCTTGCTCGAATCGTGGATGAAAAGCTACCGCGCCGAAGAACTCTTCGATCAGAACGGAGCTTTAGTGCCCGAACTCGCCGCGCTCGCGCCGCAAGGTGACAAGCGCATGGGCGCCAACCCGCACGCCAACGGCGGCGCCTTGCTCAAGAACTTGAAGCTGCCCGATTTCCGCGATTACGCCGTTGAAGTGGCGCATCCCGGAACCCAAAACGCCGAATCCACGCGCGTGATGGGCGCCTTCTTGCGCGACGTGATGAAGATGAACGCAACTGAGCACAACTTCCGTCTGGTCGGCCCGGATGAAACCGCATCGAACCGCTTAAGCGAAGTCTTCGAGGCGACGGGCCGCGCGTGGGACGCGCAAACCGAAGCGGACGATGACGAAGACTTATCGCGCGACGGGCGCGTGATGGAAATTCTCTCAGAACACACCTGTCAAGGCTGGCTCGAAGGCTATTTGCTGACCGGGCGTCACGGTTTTTTTTCCTGCTACGAAGCGTTCGCTCACATCGTGGATTCGATGTTCAACCAGCACGCCAAATGGCTCGAAGCCTGCCGCCACATTCCCTGGCGCCGCCCGGTCGCCTCGCTCAATTACTTGCTGACTTCCCACGTCTGGCGCCAAGATCACAACGGCTTCTCGCATCAAGACCCCGGCTTCATTGATCATGTGATGAACAAAAAAGCTTCCGTCGTGCGCGTCTATCTGCCGCCCGACGCCAACACGCTGCTTTCCGTCACCGACCATTGTTTGCGCTCGCGCAATTACGTCAACGTCATCGTCGCGGGCAAGCAGCCCGAACTCCAATTTCTCAACATCGAAGAAGCCGTCAAACATTGCACGGCGGGTTTGGGCATCTGGGACTTCGCCTCCAACGATCAAAACGGCGAACCCGATCTGGTGATGGCCTGCGCGGGCGATGTGCCAACTTTGGAAATCCTCGCCGCCGTCTCGATTTTGCGCGAGCATTGCCCCGATCTCAAAATCCGCGTCGTGAACGTGGTGGATTTGATGACGCTTTTGCCCGAAATCGAGCATCCGCACGGCCTGAGCGACGCCGACTTCGACACGCTTTTCACGACGAACAAACCCGTCATCTTCGCTTATCACGGCTACCCCTGGCTCATTCACCGCTTGACTTATCGGCGCGCCAATCACGGCAACATCCATGTTCGCGGCTTCAAAGAAGAAGGCACGACCACGACGCCCTTCGACATGGTGGTGCTGAACGATCTCGACCGCTTCCATCTGGTCGGCGACGCCATCGAGCGCGTGCCGAAGTTGGGCTATCGCGCGGCTCATCTCAAACAACTGATGCGCGACAAGTTGCTGGAACACAAGGCCTACATCCGCGAGCGCGGCGAAGATATGCCCGAAATCCGCAACTGGAAATGGACTTTGTAAAGCCCTTGAATCAGGTCAGCGCCGCCGTTTCATTCAAAGCGTGTCTCACGCTCATCCGCCTGTGGGCTTCCAGACCTCGCACGTCGCCGTTGCAAACGGGAGGAAGCCGAGCGGTTCCCGCCCGGCGATGTTTTTCACTTCATCCGTCACTCGATCCTCGGCGCCGTAGGAAATGGCGGTGTCCAGGTTCGCCAAAATGGGAGCGTATTGGGGCGGCAACCCTTGCTGCTTGAAACGCTCGGTCAGCTCTTCTTCGCTTAGGCGAATGTGGGCGATCTCGCGTCCTAAAATTTCCGAAAGCAGAGCGGCGACCTCATCATAAGAAAGAGCTTGCGGCCCGGTCAGCACGGCGTCGCGGTCGGGGAAATGCGGATCCAATAGCGCGGACGCCGCGACAGCGGCGATGTCGCCTGCGTCGATGAAGGCCACGCGGCCAGCGCCTGTGGCGGAGTAGATGGCGTTCTCGTCGCGGATGGTCAGCAGGTGCGGCCCCTCGGAAAAGTTCTGCATAAACCAACTGGGCCTGAGCACTGTCCAGTGCGGCGCATGAGCCTTTAAAAAAGCGTGGACGGCGCCCAGCATCGGGCCGCCTGATTCGAGCAAGGAAGAACTTAGCAACACGAAGCGATCCACGCCCGCATCAATGGCCTGTTCCAGAAAAGGCCGCATCGCGTCAAGTGGCTCGCTGGTGTCCGTCGGAGCCACCAGATAGACGGCGCGCACATCGGCGAGCGCGTCTTGGAATGTCGCGGCGTCACGCCAATCGAAACGCACTGACCCGGCGCCTTTGGCCGAGCGTGACGCGACACGAGGTTCAACGTTTCGCGCGCGCAAGTTCGCCACCAGACGGCTGCCGGTTTTGCCGCTCCCGCCCGTGATTAAGATTTGGTCGCGCATTTCAGTTCGCCTCTCCTTGCAACGCCGCAGTGATGGCCCGGTCGCCTCCGGTGGCTTCAATGGCCACGAGCGGGTTCCAATAGTCGCGGTAGTGAACGATGTGCCCGCCGCGTAGCGTGATGACGGAAATATAATTCTGGGTGTAAGGCTTGCCGGTCTGCACGCCGCTTCCACTGCCTTCAAATTCCAAAATCACCACGCCCGGTCGCATGGTTTGGTGAGCGGTGGCAAGCGTCATGCGCTCGATGTTGATGATGTCGCCCAAACCACCGATGTATTGCGCGAGAGCGGCGCGACCCTCGAGGCGGCGCACTCCGCCGGGAAGAGCAAAAGGAAACTCCATCAGGCAATCGTGGGCCATCATTTCCACAAACGTGGTGGCGCCCGGAGCGAGTAGATCGCCCAACGCCGCGCGGAGCATGGCGGAAAAAGGAGCCAGCGAATCGGATTCGGGTGTGGTCATGGCATCTTCTGACAGCGATGGAACGCCTACGTTCCATCGCTGGGGAATATACTTCTCTCCCTAATGGAAATGCCCAACTCCGATGTCGAAGAAGCACTCCCGCGCGCCGCGCGCGTGGCCAGTGGAGCGGCGCTAAAGCAACCCGCAGTCACCGACGCTCTGACGAGGGCGCTATTCGAGGAGTGGGCGCGCGCAGGTTATGGCGCCTTGAGTTTGGAAGCGGTGGCCAAACGCGCGGGCGTGGGCAAAGCGGCGCTTTATCGCCGTTGGCCCTCGAAGTTGGCGATGGTGAGGGAGCGGTTGGAACAAATTGGCGTAGATTTGGCCGAAGTGCCCGACACAGGCTCGCTGTTGGGAGACGTTCGGCTTTTGCTAAAGTCGGTTCGGCGCCTGTTGCGCCATCCTTTGGTGCGGCGCATTTTGCCCGATTTGCACGCCGAGATGGGAAGAAATCCCGAACTGGCCGAGGCCGTTCGCGGGCAGCTTCAAATCGGTCGCCGGGAAAAAAGTGCCACGATGTTCCAGCGAGCCATTGCGCGCGGCGAAATCGCGGCCAACACAGACATAGATTTGGCCAACGATGCGGCGGGCGGCCTCATCTACTGGCGCATGATCGTCATCGGCGGGCGCGTGGACAACGCTTATTTGGAACGGCTCGCACGTTTCCTCGTGGCCGCTTTGCGCTCTTTTGAATGCGACGAGTGAAAGGCATCCGTCATGAAAATTTTAGTTCTCAACTCCGGTTCCAGCAGCCAGAAAAGCCGCTTGTTTGAAGTCGCCGATTCGCTCCCGGAAGGGCAACCGGCACCGCTCTGGGAAGCCGACTCCGACGGCGACAAGCTCAAGGTTTCGACTTCATCGGGCGCCCATCTCGAAGAAACGCGCCCCGCGAGATCACCCGGCGCGACGGAGCATTTGCTTCAAACGCTGTGGAGCGGGCCAACGGCGGTTCTTCGACATCCAAACGAAATTGACATCGTGGGGCATCGCGTCGTTCACGGCGGGCGTGATTTTGTGCGTCCGACGCGCATCACAAGCGAAGTCAAAGCGACAATCGAGCGACTTTCGCCCCTCGCCCCGGCGCATAATCCGGCAGCTTTGGCGGGCATCGAAGCGGTTGAAAAGCTGCTCGGTGATGTTCCGCAAGTCGCGGTTTTCGACACGGCGTTTCACGCGACAATGCCCGACGCGGCGGCGATTTATCCCCTTCCGTTCGCCTGGGCAGAGCAGGGCATCCGGCGCTACGGCTTTCACGGCATCAGCCATGAAGATTGCGCGCATCGCGCCGCCAAAATCTTGGGAAGAGATTTGGCTTCGCTTCGTCTCATCACCTGTCATCTGGGCAACGGTTGCTCGCTGTGCGCGATTGAAAACGGGAAAAGCATTGACACGACGATGGGTTTCACGCCGCTCGAAGGCTTGATGATGGGCACGCGCTCCGGCTCGATTGATCCGGGATTGTTGCTCTATTTGCTGCGCGAAAAGAACATCAGCGCCGACGAACTCGACCGCGTTCTCAATAAAGAATCGGGACTCAAAGGCATCTCCGGCTCCTCGGGCGACCTGCGCGAAATCGAAGCGGCCATCTCGCGCGGCGACGAGCGCGCGCAGTTGGCTTTCGACATGGATGTGCATCGCCTTCGCTCTGGAATCGGCGCGATGCTGGCGAGTTTGGGTGGTCTGGATGCACTGGTTTTTACGGCGGGTATCGGTGAGCATAGTTCAGCCATTCGCGCTGCGGCTTGCCAGGCGTTCGCGTTTCTGGGGCTTGAACTGGACGCCGAAAAGAATGAGGATTCGCCCGTTGATAAGGACATCGCCGCGCGCGATTCGCTGGTGCGAGTTCTCGTAATTCAGGCTCAGGAAGATTGGGCCATCGCCAGGAAATGCTGGAAAAATGCCGTCTGAACTGGAGGAATCCACTTTCAGGATGACACTGCGCTTTCGGACGCGGCATCGTCACGCATTGCAAACCAACCGGAGAACTCGCATATTTTTTTCTCGTGACCCGCACAAATTCAACGAGCGAAGAAAAGCGCCGAACCCAAAAACCACGCCGACCACACTTTCGGTGCAGGGCGCGAAAGGCGAGGTCACTCTTTGTCAGTGTTTGCGGTGCGGCAATATTTGGAAGCCGCACCACAACGCTGATGGCACGCCCAAAACGCCGAAGAAGTGCCCGGCGTGCGATTCGCCTTTGTGGAACAAACCGCGCGCTTATCTTCGCAAGGGCGAGGAAGCGCCAACAGAGACGCCCAAGCCGCGCGGCAAGCCGTTTAAAGCGGGCTTCGATGAACGGCGCGTTCGATCTTCCGAAGAAGGCGATGGCGCGAAGAACGATCCAAAGGAGCAACCCTCTTCCCCATGATTCTGGCTCTCATCAACCAAAAAGGTGGCGTCGGCAAACGACGGTGACACTCAACCTCGGTGCGGCGCTCGCCGAAGCCGGGAAACGTGTCGTTTTGCTCGACCTCGATCCACAACGCGACTTGTCAGCCTACGCCAAAGGCGTTCCAGGCGTGACTTTTGAAGAAGCGAGGCCGGAGAATCTGTCTGAACTGCTCCAGCACGAAGCCGATTTTTTCTTGCTCGACTGTCCGCCTGCGCGCGGCGCACACAGCGCGGCGGCACTCAAGGTGGCGGATGTGGCGCTTGTGCCGCTGCAAACCGAATCTCTGGCGCTGCTGTGTAGCGCGCCGCCCGAAGGCTGTGCGCGTTGGAGCCTGCGCTTGTTGCGCGAGCGCCTCATCGAGATGGAGATTGTGGACAACGCGGGCCAAGAGACCATCCGCTGGACGCTCAAAAAAACACGCTCAAACCGTGGCTGAAGCCGATGTGGTGCCTGCCGCCCACACAGGACGCGCGCTTTGTAGCGTGTAGGGAAGATGTCTTGTCTGTGTATGCCCGGCCTTATGATCCAAAGCGTCCCGTTGTGTGTCTGGATGAAGCGGCCAAACAACTGCTGAGCGAGGTGCGTCCTCCCCTGCCGATGCGTCCAAGTCAACATGATTTATCATCGGGAGTAGTCACTTCCCTGCCAGACGATGCCCCACGCTCAGGCACACGCTAAAAACTGTCCGAACCATTGCTCTGAGTGCGCTTTTTCGTTGGGTGCCGGGCCAGAGTCGCGCACAACGATCTTCTGTTGATGGAAGATTCTGCGCCACAACGCAAGGCCCGACACCGGAAAAGAAATTCGGCGACCAACCGCTTTAGCCGCGTTGCAGTTGCCGGGCTTCGCTGAGATGATTTTGTTCGGTTCGCACAAATTCCGTCACGGCGCGTCGCGTGGCCGCGTCGCGGGTGGTCGCAAGCTCTTTGCGTCTGTTTGTCACATCTTGCGCGTTGATGCGCACGAACTCGGCCAAGAGCGCGCGATCCAAAGCGCGTCCGGTTCGCCTTTGCATGGTCTCCACTTTGGATTTGTCCTCGTTTGAAAGCGTGACCGGAAGCGCCACGCCTTTGGCGCGTCCCAGCGTCAGCAGGCGCTGGTTGAGGCGCGCGTGGTCGCCGATGAGTTGCAAGCCGTAGCGGACGAAGTCGCGCGCCCGGCGGCGAGTTGGGCCAGCAACAGGTCGTAAATGCTGCCCTGCGCGGCGTCCGTCAAAAACTTCCGGTCGGCGCCTGAAAAAGTCTGGGGTTGGGCATGGCTCGAAACGCTCAAGGCGCTGGCAAGAGCGAGCGCACAAAGTGCAACAGGGATGTGTATTTTCATCACCGGCACGTTGAGCTATCAACCACGTTGAGCTATCAACGCGCCGCACGCAATTAAGGTAAGAGTGTTCTTACTTTGGGTGACTTCTCTTTCCGAAGACGTTGGAAGCCACGCGAACCCTCATGCGAACTTCTAAAATCGTGGCTGCCATTGGTATTGCCCTCCTGATAGCCATCGGGCTGATCCATTTCGCCACTGCGCGCGACTCTTTCGGCGACGCGGCCTACAAAGGCATTTTGTTCGTTGCCAACGGCCTCGGTTCCCTCGTGGCGGCGGTCGGAATTGCGCGCGGCGCCCGCAGTTGGGGCTGGGGTTTGGGTTTGCTCATCGCGGTGTCGGCATTCGTGGGCTACGCTCTGAGCCGAACTGTCGGACTCCCGATGTTGCCCGCCGAACCGGACAAGTGGCTTGAACCTCTGGGCATTGCCTCCTTCGTCGCCGAGGGCGCGTTTTCGCTGTTGGGCGCCTGGGTGCTGAGGCGCTCTTCTCTTGAACACAACTATGGCAACTGAAACGACTTCTCCATCTCCTCACGTCGAACACCACTTCACGTCGGGCGAACTGGTGCGCGACATCGTGATCGGCATGAGCGACGGCCTCACCGTTCCCTTTGCGCTCGCGGCGGGACTTTCCGGCGCGGTGGCGGCTTCCAAACTCGTTGTCACGGCGGGCTTAGCCGAAGTTGCTGCGGGTTCGATTGCGATGGGCTTGGGCGGCTTTCTGGCGGCGCGCGGCGATGCCGAACATTACCGGGCCGAGCGCAAGCGAGAAGAGCGCGAGATCATCGAGAAGCCCGATTTCGAGCGCGCCGAAGTGCAAGAAATCTTCGAGGAATTCGGCCTGAGCGCCGGAGAAGCGGCTCTGGTCACTGACTCGCTCGCGCAAAATCCCGACAAGTGGGCTGACTTCATGATGCGCTTCGAGTTGGGTTTGGAACAGCCCGATCCGGCGCGGGCGTGGCATTCGGCGTTGACGATTGCGGGCGCCTACATCGTCGGCGGCATGGTGCCGCTGTTTCCCTATTTTGTGCAAGCCAACGCGCGCGCGGCTCTGCCGGTTTCGGTCGCCGTCACGCTCGTCGCGCTGGGCGTCTTCGGCTGGATTAAGGGCCGCTTCACCGGAACCGGCGCCGGAAAAAGTGCGCTGCAAACCGTTGTCGTTGGCGGCATCGCCGCGAGCGCCGCGTTTTTCATCGCGCGGCTCATCGGAGGTTGAATCCAAACGATGAACGTGTTGATCGTGGAAGACGCGCCGGACGTGTCGCTTTTTCTGGAACAGGCGTGCCAGGAGGCGGGCTACACCACGCAAGTTGAAGCCGATGGCGTGCGGGCACTTGCCCTCGCCAAAACGGGCGGCTTCGCTTTGATTTTGCTCGATGTGTTGCTCCCGCGCATGAACGGCTTCGAGGTGTGTCGGGGGCTTCGCGCGGCGGGCATCACATCACTCGTTCTCATCATCACGGCGCGCGACACGCTCGAAGACAAAATCGCGGGACTGGACGCGGGCGCCGATGATTACGTGTGCAAGCCGTTTCGCGTCCCGGAAATCTTGGCGCGGATGCGCGCTTTGCTGCGCCGCCGCGAAGTGGGCGCGACGATTTTGCAAGTCGGCGACTTGACGCTCGACCCGGCCACGCGGCGGGCCACGCGCGCCGGGAACATCATCTACTTGTCGGCGACCGAATACTCGCTGTTGGAGTTCCTGATGAAAAATGCCGGACAAACGCTTTCTCGTAGCGCGATTTTAGAACACGTCTGGCAATACGACTTCGGCGGCAATGACAACGTGTTGGACGTTTACATCGGCTATCTGCGCCAGAAGATAGACAAGGGCCGCGAGCCGCTCATCCACACCGCGCGCGGCGTTGGCTACCGTATGGCCCTTTAGATGAAACGACATTTGAACTCGCGCTTTATCGGGCCGGGCCTTCGCTCGATGCGCGCCCGCATGACGGGCCAGTTCGCGCTATTCGTGGCGGGGTTGATGCTGCTGGGCGGCGCGGCGCTCTGGAAGCGCGAAACGCTGCGCGCTGAGGCCGGGGTGCAAGAAAGCCTTGCGGTCGCCAAAGCGCGGGCGCGCTTCGAGATGGGCGAAAACGAGCCGCACGGCCACACGATTTTGGAAGTGTCGCGCGTGGCTCAAGGCGAGATTTCGGCGGGCGGTTTGTCGCTGCTCGTCGTGGATGGGCAAGATCGCGTGCTGTGGCGTTCGCGCCGTCATTCTCTCAACTGGCCCTATTACGGGCGCGACTGGCGCGTGGAAACCCTGTCGCGCGACGGGCAAACGCTCGTCATGGCGCGCGATTGGAAGCCCGTCGAAGACGAACTGCATCGCACCGCCCTCACGCTTTTGCAGTTGGGCGCCCTCGTCATCGGCACGACGGGACTGGGCGCGTGGGTCGTGATCGGCAAAACGCTGTCGCCCCTCGACCGCCTGGCGACGCAGGCGCGCGATGCGTCCATTGAGTCGCTGCAAGTGCGTCTGCACCCGCCTTCGAGCGACGCCGAAATGCGGCGCCTGACCGCGACGCTCAACGAGTTGCTGGCGCGCCTGGAACGCGAAGCGCAAGCGCGCGGCAGGTTCTACGCGGCGGCCTCACACGAACTGCGAACGCCCATTCAAGGACTGCTCGGCAAGCTCGATGTCGCCATTTCCCGCCCGCGCAGCGCCGAAGAATACCAAACCATCATCGCGGGGCTGCAAAACGCGACCGAGCGTTTGGCCGCGCTCGTGAGCGATTTGCTGCAACTCAACGCGCTCGAAATGGGCCAAAGCCAATCGCCTCTGGAAACCATCAACCTCGCGTTCTGGGTCGAGCGCGCCTTGCAACAACAGTTGGAGGGAATCGAAGCGAAGTCTCTTCCTGTCGAAGCGCGTTTGCACGATGTCGAACTCGAAGCGCCCTCGTTTCACGTCGAAATCCTGCTTCGCAACCTGCTCGAAAACGCCGTCAAATACGCAACTCCTGGCACGGCGCTTCGTGTCGGGCTGAGCGCCGCGCCCGACGGCGCGCAGTTGCACATCGAAAACGACTCGAACGTGCCTCCCGGAACCGACCCGCGCGACTGGTTCGAGCCGTTTTTCCGCCTCGACGCCGCGCGCGGTTCTTCAACTGGTGGCAACGGATTGGGCCTGTCCATCGTCGCGGCGTTGGCGCGCGCCAACGGTTGGAAAGTGGATTTGCAAACCCAAAAGGGCGGCGTTTTGGCCCGCGTGTGGCTGCCCAAAACGCCGAAAAAGCGGGGCTGAATGTTGTCAGTCCCGCTTTTCGTTGGCTTTAGCTGGCCCGCAAAAGCGGGCGTTGGTCACATTTGGAAGGGCGTCAAGCGATCACGAGATCAACCTGGCGATTGGAAAAACGATGCTCGGCCAAAGCCGCGATGAACGCCTGCGCCACGCTCGCCGCGTTGCCGCTCGCATCGAGCAACACGCCTTGTGCTGTTCCCGCGCCATTTTGGGTCAGTTGACCTGTTCCCGTAACGGCGATGAGTTGCACGCCTTCACCTGTTGCGGCGATGGCTTTGCCGTGCTTGTAAGCCTCGTCAATGAAGCGGCGCGCGTCGGGCAGCATTTTCAGCATCTCGACGCTTGCGCCGCCGGGAACATACACCGCGTCGAACAGAACGGAACTGCTGTTGGCGAAGGTTTTTTTCGCTTCAACAGTTCCTTTGTCGCCCGCGACTTCGCCGATGAAAGGCGCCACAACAAACGCGGCGACGCCCTGATCGGCGAGGTCTTTTTGCATCGTTTGAACGCACGCACTCGACACGCCCGGAGCGACGAGAATTGCGACCTGGCGGCCTTTGGCCATCTTGGGTTGACCTTCTGCCATGCTCAAACCGCTCGTTTTCTGGACGCCGCCCGAAGCGGAAGTTAGCGATTCGGCTTTGGCGAGAAGTTCCATTTCGGCGGGCTTGTCGGCGGTGCCGCCGGGTTTGACGTTGCCGTTCGAACCGGGCATCTGCTCGCCAAGGGCAAGCGCGACTTGCGAGGCCAACACGTCGTTGATCTGTTGCAAGTGGCCGAGCATCCGCACGCGCACTTCGCGCGTGTCCACCTTCGATAGCTCGAACTGAAGCGCCTTGACGATGTGTTCTTTTTCAACTGGCGCCATGCTGTTCCAGAACAAACGCGCCTGACCGTAGTGGTCGCCAAAACTTTCGCTCCGTTCGCGCACCTTGGGGCCGTTCACGACTTCGCCGAACGTGTTGTAACCGCTTCCGGGACGCTCTTCGTCGGGGCTGTGGCCATCGAGCGAAGCGGGCGTGTAAGCGATGCGGCCTTTGTTAATGGTCTGGCGCATATGCCCTTCGCGCTGGTTGTTGGAAAACGGGCAGATCGGGCGGTTGATGGGCAGTTCAGGAAAGTTGGGCGTGCCCAGACGCGACAACTGCGTGTCGAGATAGGAAAAATTGCGCCCCTGAAGCAAAGGATCGTTCGAGAAATCCATGCCCGGCAGGATGTTGGTCGTCATAAAGGCGACCTGTTCGGTTTCGCTGAAGTAGTTGTCCGGGTTGCGGTTGAGCGTCATCTTGCCCACGCGCTGAACCGGAATCAAATCTTCCGGCCAGATTTTGGTGGCGTCCAGGATGTCGAAATCGAACTTTTGTTCATCGGCTTCGGGCAGCACTTGAAGGCCCAGTTCCCACTCGAAGAAGTTGCCCGCTTCGATGGATTCCCACATCGAGCGGCGATGAAAGTCGGGGTCTTGACCGGCGATTTTGACCGCTTCATCCCACACGAGCGAATGAACGCCCGCGACGGGCTTCCAGTGGAATTTGACGAAGTGCGACTCGTTTTGCGCGTTGACAAGCCGAAAGGTGTGAACGCCAAAACCTTCCATCATCGAGAACGAACGCGGGATGCCCCGGTCGCTCATCAGCCACATGATCATGTGCATGGATTCGGGCGTGAGCGAGATGAAGTCGTAAAACGTGTCGTGTGCCGACGATGCCTGCGGGATTTCGTTGTTCGGTTCGGGCTTAACCGCGTGGATGAGGTCGGGGAACTTGATGGCGTCTTGAATGAAAAAGACCGGGATGTTGTTGCCCACCAAGTCCCAGTTGCCTTCGGGCGTATACATCTTGACGGCAAAACCGCGCACATCGCGCGCGGTGTCGGCTGAGCCGCGCGACCCGGCGACCGTTGAAAAGCGCACGAACACCGGCGTTTTGAGCGACGTGTCGGTGAGAACCTGCGCCGTCGTGAGGTGATCGAGCGACTTATAAAGCTCGAAGTGGCCATGCGCCGCCGCGCCGCGCGCGTGAACGACGCGTTCGGGAATGCGTTCGTGGTCGAAGTGCTGGATTTTCTCGCGCAGAATGAAGTCTTCAAGCAAAGTTGGCCCGCGCTTTCCAGCTTTGAGCGAGTCTTTGTCGCTCGAATAGCGCAGGCCATGATTGGTTGTCAGGGGCAAACGGTCTTCGGTGGTGGCCGTTTCGAGTTGCCGGTCTTTGGCGTTGGTCTCGACAGACTGGGAATCTTTTTGTGGTGTGCTCATGGGCTGGATGACGGCGTCCGTTGCAGCAGGTGACGCCGCTTTTGGGGCGAGCAATGCATGAGCCGTGTCCACTTCATCTAAGCGGATTCTTAATCGCTAAGCTGCAACACGAGAGAAACCGGCAAACAGAACCCCTTTCCTGTTGTGCGAACCGCATTTTCCCTTCTCGAATGTCTGGTCGTCGTGGCGCTGCTCGGTCTGCTCGCGGCCATCGCGTTTCCGCACCGCAACACGGTCGGCAACGATGGCTCTTTCGTGCCTCTGCGCCGCGTTAGTGGCGCTTTGGGATTGCCAGCACTCCAAGCCAAACCGTGCTCCCCAATTGAACCACTGAACGTGCCCTATAATCCCACTCGTGAGCCGAGGCCAACTTATGCCCGACACAATTCAAAAATCCGATTTCCCGCGTTTTGGAACTTTGGAAGAGCAACTGCGCTTTTTGCTCCGTTACGCGGTGCTTGCGCCTTCGAGCCACAACACGCAGCCCTGGAAGTGCGAAATAGACGGCAATGAAATCGTGTTGCGCGCCGACCGCAGCCGCGCCATGCCCGCGCTCGACCCGCAGGGCCGCGAACTCATCATCAGTTGCGGCGCCGTGCTTCACCATCTCTGTCTGGCGATTCGCGCGTTCGATTACGCCGCTCTGGTGCAGGTTTTCCCCGATCCCCACGACCCCGATGTGTTGGCCAGGGTTCGTCTGGCCGCGCCGCGCCCGGCCACGCCAGAAGAGGAGTTGCTGTTTTCCTTCATCACGGGGCGCCACACCAATCGCGGGCCGTTTCAAAGCCGCGCACTGCCCGACGAACTTTTGCTGGCTTTGCAAGAAGAAGCCAAACACGAAGGCGCGACCTTGCTTTTCACGCAAAGCGAGGAACAGAAAAGCGAGATCGTCGAACTCATCGAGCGCGGCGACATCGCGCAAAACCACGACCCGGCAGTTCGGCGCGACATCGCCGATTGGATCGCGCCCCTTGGCGGGCGCAGCGACGGCGTTCCCGCGCAGGCTCTTGGCACGGGTGCGCTGTCGCATCTAACGCACCGGATTTTCGACCGGGGCCAATCGGTCGCCGACAACGACGCAAAGTTGGCTGACCAAGCGCCAATTTTGGCTGTCCTTTGCACGCAAGAGGACGGGAAACAAGCGTGGCTGAGCGCAGGTCAAGCCCTGAGCCGCATCTTGCTTCGCGCGCGAAGCGAGAACGTGTGGGCCAGTTTTTTCTCCCAACCGGTTCAGTTCGATGAAGCCCGCCTTCTGCTCCGTCACATTCTGGACACGAGCGATTACCCGCAACTGGTTTTTCGTCTGGGCACCGCGGAGCCTGTTCCGGCCACTCCCCGGCGCCTGGTTGCAGACGTGACGACCACCATCGCGTCCGACGAAGCGGGCTAAATCACCCGTTTAGGGGATAAAACGCCCGCGTGGTGGGTAATAATTGGTCTCAATTAACCCAAGGGTATCCCATGCAAAACCTTCTCAGTTCATCGTCCTACCAGTCAACTGTGAGCGCCGCTCATGATTTGGCGGAGCTTCTCAAACGGGTGCGGCCCGACGTTCGCGCTCAAGCCGAAGAGTTGCAATGCATCGTGACGCGCGCCCACAAAAAGCTGGCTGATCTGAGTCAAGTCACGCAAGAAGCGGCGACTCTGGTTCATTCCGGGGGACGCAGACTCACGCTCAACCAAACGCGCAACGGCGAAATCGCTTCGGCTTTGACCGAACTCGAAGTGGCTCACCAGTCACTACGCGACCTGCGCCGCGCGAACAAAGGATCGCTCCCCAAGGCCGACCTAACTCATTTCAGGGCTTGAGTCCAAGGAAACCCACACATGATGTTGCCCTTTCAGCGAATCCTTTGCCCCATTGATTTCAGCGATTTCTCGTATCAAGCGCTCGACAAGGCGGGCGAGTTGGCGGCTCACTTTGGCGCGCAGTTGTGCGTGTTGCACGTCGCGCCGCCAGTCGAAACCGCTTACGACCTCGATCCTAATCTGGGTTCGATTCCCTGGCACGTCGCCGATCACCAAGAGGGGGTCACAGAAGGCGCGCGGAAAAAGTTGGAAGAAATCATCGAACACAAACACTTCGGGATTGAGGTGCGTCCTCTGCTGCTTGAGGGAAACGCGGCTGACCAAATCGTGAGCGCCGCCGGAATGGAAAACAGCGACCTCGTCGTGATTTCCACGCACGGGCAGGGCGGCTGGCGCCATTTGGTGTTCGGCTCAGTCGCTGAAAAAGTGATTCGTTTGGCGCCGTGTCCGGTTCTGGTCACGCGCGCGCAAAAATCTTAAGAGCCTGTCTGGAAAGGTAGCTGTGAGCCGAGCAAACCGATTGGAAGAGGGCGTCAGCCCCGCTGCCACTTTGTTTGAGCGGGGCTGACGCGCAGGGCAAACGCATCAAAAGAGAATTCTGCTTTGAAGTAGAAATTCTGTCATTCCGAGGAGCTTGCGACGAGGAATCTACGAACTGAACCTGTCACGAAGAGCAGAAACAGACAGGTTCAGTTCGTAGATTCCTCGTCGCAAGCTCCTCGGAATGACAAAGTGGCTCTTTTCCTTTTCTAATGCGTTTGCCCTGGGGCTGACGCCCTCTTCCAATCTTTTCAAGGCACTTTTCAGACAGGCTCTAAGAACGCCTAAATTTATGACTGGCCCGCTACGTCGCTCGACTAAAGTCGGCGCTGTTCGGCCTTCGGCCAATCTGCCCTGGCGTTGCCGGGTGCCCAGCCTTCGCGGGAAAAGCAGGCAGTAGTTTTCGACGAAGGTTGGGCGCCCGATAAAATCAGGGCAGATTGCCCCAAGGCCGGACAGCGCTGACTTTAGTCGAGCGTCCTTTTGTTGGGCGTCGGCGCGAGTATCCTTTCCATCACCAATGACGCCATGTTTAATCCCACGCCCGACACTCTGAGCCAGGCGCAGCGCGGCACATTGGAAGTTGCCAATTGCGTCGCGTTCGATGTGTTGGCGACGCGCACCGGAACCGACGCCCTGCGCGGATTGGCGGGCGCCGCGCGCATTTTGACAAACACCAATTATGCCGCCATCGGCGTGGCGCGTCCGGGCGCAGCGCATTGGAGCGAGTTCGTCGCAGTCGGCGATTCGCCCGAATCCGAAGCGTTGCTTTCGCCGCTTTTACGGCCCAATGAACTGCTCGAACCAAGCGGTCAACCCGCCGTTTCCTCGTTTCTGAGCGTCCCGATCCGGCGCGGCGACCTCGTTTTGGGCGCGCTATATTTGTGCAACAAAAAAGGGGACGAAGATTTTTCGAGTGCCGACGAAATCATCATGCGCGCTTTGTGCGCTCACGCGGCTGTTGCGGTGTTTCATCTGGAAATGGTGGACGGGCAACGCGCTCTGGTGCGCGGTTTGATGCTGGCGCAAGAAGAAGAACGCCGCGCCGTCGCTTATGATTTGCACGACGGTTTGACGCAATACGTCATGGCAGCGCACGCGCATTTGCAAGGCTTTCAAGTCGCCCACAAAAGCGGCCAAACCGAACGCGCCGAGCGGGATTTAGAGCAAGGGTTGAAGCTGCTGCAAGAAGCGGTCGTCGAGTCGCGCCGTTTGGTGAACGGGCTGCGTTTGCTGGCGCTCGATGATCTGGGTTTGGCGGGCGCGCTCGAACAATTGTTGAGCGAAGAACGCGCGCGCGCCGGTTGGACGGACGCCACTTTGACTCACAATCTCATCGGGCGGCGCTTCGACGAAACCCTCGAAACCGCGATTTATCGCGTCGCGCAGGAAGCCTTGACCAATGCGCGGCGCCACGCAAAAGCTACCCAAGTCCGCGTGCTTTTGCTCGAAGAAGCGGCTTCGACTTGTGATGCGCGCCTGCGCCTGGAAGTGCGCGATTGGGGATGCGGTTTCGACCCGGCGCAAAACTTCGGGCCGGGCCACTTCGGGCTACACGGAGTTCTCGAACGGGTTCATACCTTGGAGGGCGCTTATCAACTGCGCAGTGCGCCCGGCCAGGGCACCACGCTGTGCGCGTCTTTTCCCGCAAACACGCCCGATGCAGGAGTCACGCGATGAACGCTTCGCCTTGTCTCTTACGAGGCAGTCTGAAAAGTTAGAATTGAGGGAGAAAATGGATGGGAAGGGTGCGTCAGCCCCGCTGTGACTTCCTCGTAGCGGAGCTGACGCACCCTTCCAATCAGTCGAGCCGACGCTCAAAGGGATTTTTCAGACTGCCTCGTAACCCTTGCGTCGTAGAGTTACGAGGATTACGACGACTGCCGGGCGCAAATCAGAACGCACTCCTGAGCGGGCAATAGAGGAACATTAAGGGCGCAGCAACTCAAGTGCTGCACCCTTTGCTTTTTGGTAATATCCGTCAGAATCGCTTCACATAATTGCTTGGAAGTTCGCTTTTTTATATTCTAATAGATTGTTGAGGTTTCAGTAATTTTCTACTGATGGGACAGATGTAGCGTGCATGACTTCTACGGGAGAGTGCGAAAGAATCAATTAGAGCATAGAAGAAAATCAACATGAAAATAAACACCAAAACACTGCTGAGTTGTGGCGCCCTCGCGCTATTATCAATGGGGAGTTCGTTGCTCGCGCGCGCCGACCAAATGCGCGCCAACACGCCGCTCGCTGCCGCACAAATGAGCGCCAACAAAAACCTGGCGTGGACGGAATGGGAACTGGTTTCGCCCACGTATGCCGGTCTTGAAAAGCCGCCGTTCTTGAAGTTCAGCGACGACAAACTGAGCGCATCGGTCGGCCTGAACTCCATCGGCGGCACTTACGCGCTCAAAGGGCGGGCCATCAGCGTCACTTATTTGCTCTCGACGCGCATGGCTGGGCCACAACCGTTGATGACAGCCGAAGACCGTTACAGCAAAGCCCTGCAAAGCGCGCGCAGTTATGAACTCTCCGCCGATGGAAAAAGACTGACGCTACGCGGTGATCAAACGCTGATTTTTCGTCTGACGGCGCGCACGCCGCGCGGTTTTGTGGCGAGCGAAACCAAAATCGTCAACGTCGCGCCGCAACTTGGCCCGTCGCTCGACGGCGACAAAACGCCCAAGTATTTGCAGCTCGAAGATTTGAGTGAAGGCGTGAGTTGGGGCCGCTTCAGCGAAGCGAAAATCGAAGGTTTCCGCTTTGTGCCCGGCTATCGCTTTCAGATGCGCGTCTTGGTCGAACGCGACGCGCGTAGCGGGGAAAAGCGCTTGCGTTTGTTGGAAGTTTTCAGCCAGCACTGGATGCCAGCCGCCAAGCTCGAAGCCAACCACAAAATCCTCGAAGTCGCGCCGACAAAAGTGCGCCAAGGAGGGCGGGAGTTCCTGCAAGTGCGCGAAGTCGCTGGCCGGTGGATGACTTTGCGCCAACCCATCAACGGCTTTTCTTTCCAGGACGGCTGGCGCTACCGTTTGCAAGTGGCGGTGACGCCAGGGAAGAATCCTTCCGCTGCTTTGAACTATCGGTTGGTGCGCGTCCTCGATATGATGCCCGTCACCTTTTAACGCAAACTGAGCGACGAACGGGCGTCGGCCTTTTCGCCCAGGAACGAAGGTTAGACGGCGCCCACGCCCGTCGAGCGACTTTTTCAATCTGATGAGATTCGATCTTTCGGGCGTGTTGCAGTCGGTGCGGGCGATGGCGCAGGATTTTAGCGAGCGTCTGCCCTATCTCGTCTTTGCGCTGTTGGTGTTTTGCGTGTTTTGGATGGTGGGCGTTAGCGTGCGCTCGTTGACTCATCGCGCCGTTGCAGGGCGCCAACGGGCGCGCAGTCTCGGTTTGGTGCTGGGGCGCGTGTCTCAGGGGTTGATCGTGTTTCTGGGGATGATGGTCGCCCTGGTCATCGCCGTTCCCGGTTTCCAGCCCAGCGATCTGGCGCAAACGCTGGGTATTGGCACAGTTGCCATCGGCTTTGCGTTCCGCGACATCCTGCAGAACTTTCTGGCGGGCATTCTTTTGTTGTTGTCCGAACCGTTTCGCATCGGTGATCAAATCGTCGTCGGGGCTTATGAAGGCACCGTCGAAGACATCCAAACGCGCGCCACTTTTTTGCGCACTTACGACGGGCGGCGCGTTGTGATTCCCAACTCGAATCTGTTCACGCAATCCGTGACCGTTAACACCGCGTTCGAGCGGCGCCGTCTGGAATACGAAGTGCGAGTCAGCGGCAGCAACGATGTCGAACACGCCCGCCAAGTTGTGCTGAACGCCGTGCGCGCGGCTCAGACCGATGTGGAAGACGCGGCGCCCGATGTGCTGGTCGTTAATCTGGATTCGGGCCTGACACTACGCGCTCGCTGGTGGGTTCGTCCGGCCAAGCAACGCGACCGTTTGTCGTCGCGCGATCAAGTGCTGTCCTCGATTCAAAACGCGCTGCGCGACCACAACATCGCTTTGCCGGTTTCCACGCAACAAATCGTGGTGCGTCACGAGGAAAGCGAGTCTCCCCTTGAGCCAGAAGCCTGAAATTCGGCTAACCCAAGTAGAAGTAACCGGAACCGATGCCCACGCCGCGCGCCTTGTGGCTCCGATGAAGGCGCATAGCGTCGCGCAAGTGTTGACCTTCAACATCCCTGACTTCCTGGGGTTTGCGCCCGAAGGCCTCCCGGTTTTAGAGCGTGTTAGCAACTCGAAGGCAGAGAGAGCAACAGTTTCTCGATTGGAAAAGGGCGTTAGCCCCGCTCTTGGTGGGATGAGCGGGGCTAACGCCCTCTTCCAATCGGTTGCCGGTTCATTTTCACGCTCAACAGAGTCCCTAACACCTTCTATACCCGCGCCCCATTTGAACCATGAACACTTCGCCCTCGCCAATCGCGCAAAACGCGCCCGGAGAAACGACGGTTTTGCTCGTGGACGATCACGCCATCTGGCGCGGCGGCGTGAAACGAATGCTCGAAGACACGCCCTTTCGCGTGGTCGGCGAAGCCAGTTCGGGGCGCGAGGCGCTCGAACAAACGCGCCTGTTGCGCCCGCAACTCATCCTGCTCGACATCCGCATGAACGACGGCGATGGCCTTGATGCGCTCGCCGCGCTGAAAGCCGAGCATCCAACCGGCATCGTGGTGATGCTCACGACCTACGACAACCCGACTTTCATGGCGCGCGCCGTTGTCGGCGGCGCGTCGGGGTATTTGCTGAAAGGCATCGGTTTTCAGGAATTGCTCGACGCCTTGAGTGCCGTCGCGCGCGGCGAAATGCTGCTGAGCGCCTCGCATCTGGAGCGTTCTCTGCGCGGTTTGAACCCCCAGACGGGCGAGGCGCCCGACATCATCAAACCGCTTTCCGAGCGCGAACTGGAAGTCCTACGCCTGCTGGCGACGGGGCTTTCCAACCGCGACATCGCGCCGCTGCTCTTCATTTCGGAAAGCACCGTCAACACCCACGTCGGCCACATCATCGGCAAGTTGAACGTGTCGGATCGAGTGCAAGCGGCGGTGTGGGCCGCGCGAAACGGTTTGATCGAGACGATTTAAAGTGTGTCTCGCTGACCGCCCTTCCATACAACGACCAAGCTTGTTGTGCTTCTTAATTGGTGCTTACCGGTTCAGGTAAGCATGAGGCGCAGGGGAATCATATCGGATAAGACGAAGCCATGCCGTTGATAAAATCGCTGGGCTGCCTCATTCGTGCGGTCGGTCAGCAAAGTCAGGCGAAGACAACCGGCAGATTGAGCGGCATTGATGGCCGCTTGCAGCAACACAGAACCTGCACCACGACCTCGCTGTGAAGGTTGGACAACCATTTTTCAAGAATGCCAACTCGTCCACCAAGCGCGGTGCTGATTGTGAAAAGCAAATTAACCATGCCGGCAGCAGAAGGGCCATCGCGCAAAACCAAAATCTGCCCTTGTTCAGGCTGTTCAACAATCTGGCGTAGTCCAGCCGATTGAATGGCGCGGTCAGCTTGAAACTCTGCTTCTTGAGAAAACAAAAGTTCAAGAAGCTCGCAAAGCTGCGGAACGTCATCGAGAGTGGCGACGCTAACTTCCATAATCATTTGAAGTCAGGTTGGCTCCCCTTGATCGAGATCGCCAGGCCATCTATGCCGCGCGCGCGCAGCACATCCTCGCCGCGTGGTCGCAAGACGGGCACGATGATCGACTCCAAACCGGCATGGGCGGCGATCTGGGCGTTGTAGGTCTTGGGGCCGTTTTGCGCGGCGTCGGCGTCGGCGTCCAAAACCGCATCAGGCAAAGCGTTGTCCCCCAGCAAGAGGCCGCCTTCGCGCAGTAACGGCAAGCACAGCTCCAGATACTTGGGGTAGTTGTCCTTGTCGGCGTCGATGAAAATGACATCGAACGGCTCCTCGCTGGCCGGGTTCATGCCGGCCAGTGAATCGGCGGCGGGGCCAACGCGAATCTCGATTTTGTCGCTTAATCCCGCGTGTTCGATGCTGCGGCGCGCGACATCGGCGTAGTGTTCTTCCAGTTCCAGTGAGATGAGCTTGCCGCCTTCGGGCAAGGCACGCGCCAGCCAGATGGCGCTGGTGCCGCCCAGCGTGCCCACTTCCAAAATGCGTCGCGCGTTGGCCAGGCGAGCCAGCATTTGCATCAGCTTGCCCTGACTTGGCGAGATGCTGACTTCTGGTATCCCTTCGTTTATGGCCCGCTCGCGCGACGCCGATAAAGCCTCGTCTTCTGGAGCGAATTGTTGGTTAATGTAATCGTGAAAGCCTGCTAACACGTCAAGTGTGTCCATTTTAATTCTCCTTGGAGTTTACCGGTAGCACCCACCGTTATCGCGCATATAGAGCAGCACGAGGGCAAGATCGGCGGGATCGGCGCTTCCTTTGGGGCCGGTTTGCACCTGCGAGTAGGCGAGGTTGCCGTCGGTGTCAAGGATGAACACCGCCGGTTCGCCGTGCGGTTGCGGGCCGTCCGTATCGTCCGAGCGATACACGCCGTAGCTTTGGGCGACCTCGAAGCCGGTATCGCACAGCAGCGTGAACGGCAGCTTCATCTTGTTGCGTAAGTCGCGCGAGGTTTCGGGCGGGTCAACACTGACGGCGATGAGTTCGGCTCCCAACGGCCCGAAACGCGAGTAAATATCGGCAAAGTCCATCAGCCCTTTGCGCGAAGTCGAGCAGAACTCGCCGCGATAATAAAACAGCAGCAACATCTTGTCGCCGCGTAGTTCGGACAAGGTGCGTTGTTGCCCTTCCTGATCGCGTAGCGAAAAGCCGGGCGCTGGAGTCTGGTTGCGAATCATAAATCGTTCTCCTTCGTGGTGAATGGGTAGTGGCCTTCCTTAGAGCGCCTAAATAAAAGCGGCTGTGGTGCGTGAAGGTTTGGATTGGAAAGTGGATGCGCTTTATCAAGCCAAACAACGAGCTTCGCCTTCCCACGCAAAAACATCCACCGCTTT
>JAABUM010001596.1_pt1 | contig 33231 bp, 28 predicted proteins | sample 5559161 | NCBI WGS metagenome assembly JAABUM01 (sample SAMN10711868, study PRJNA513369) | rock metagenome | isolation source: Antarctica rocks | place: Antarctica: Victoria Land, Siegfried Peak nord
CCCACCATGCCATTCAAGCGGGGCTTGCGCCCTCTTCCAATCAACACCTCAACTTAGGCCACTACCGATCGGGCATACCATTCGTTGCTACGCGATCCCTATGACTTTTTCTCTGCGTCGCCTCTTGATCGGCGACCCGCTGCAAACCTCGGAAGCGAGCCATCAAAAGCTGTCGAACATCATCGCGCTGCCGGTGTTCGCTTCCGATGCGCTGTCGAGCGTGGCGTTTGCGACCGAAGAAATGATGGCTGCGCTGCTTTTGGCGGGCGCCGTGCCGTATTTTGGACTCACGCCGATGCTGGCGGCCACCGTCGCGCTGCTTTTGGCCACCGTCGTTGTGTCCTATCGCCAAACGCTGTCGGCTTATCCGGGTGGGGGCGGCGCTTACACCGTCGCAGGCGACAACCTCGGCCCGACTGCCGGGCGCACGGCGGGCGCGGCACTGCTCCTCGATTATGTGCTCAACGCGGCGGTGTGCGCGTCGGCAGGCGTGGCGGCCATTGTGTCGCTGCTTTCCAACTACGGCGTTCAGGCCGAGCGATTTACCGTTCCGCTCGCCGTCGCGTTTTTGATTTTCATTGCCATCATCAACCTGCGCGGCGCCAAAGAAAGCGGCGTCTTTTTCGCGGTTCCGGTTTACGGATTCGTGTTCATCACGGGTTTGCTCATCGTCTGGGGCTTTGGGTTGATGGCGACTGGCAATTGGCATCCGGTTCATTCTCACGCCGAACTGCTGGCCGCGCGCGTCGCAGGCGAAGACGGCAAGGTGCGCGACACAACGCTTGCGCCTTTTGGGATTTTTCTGTTGCTGCACGCCTTTTCAAGCGGTTGCACGGCCTTGACGGGAGTGGAAGCGATTTCCAACGGTGTGCAGGCGTTCCGCGATCCGGCTCCCAAAAACGCGGGCAAAACGATGATTTGGATGGCGGTTTTGCTCGGCACTTTGTTCATCGGCGTGTCAGTGCTCGCGGCTCGCGCCGGTGCTCTGCCGCCCAACGCCGTCGGCAACACCGAAACCGTGTTGTCGCAGCTGGGCCGCGTGGTGTTCGGCACCGGCCCGCTCTATCTGGCGCTGCAAATTGCGACGTGCGCGATTCTGGTGTTGTCGTGCAATACGTCTTTCGCCGATTTTCCGCGCCTGTGTTCCCTCATTGCGCGCGATGGACTTTTGCCGCGTCAACTCGCCAACGTCGGCGACAAACTTGTTTTTGACCGGGGTATCATCGCGCTTGCCGTCGCTTCGGGCGTGCTGGTCATCGGCTTTGGCGGCAGCGTTCACGCGCTCATTCCGTTGTTTGCCATCGGCGTGTTTTTGTCGTTCACGCTTTCGCAAGCGGGCATGGTGAAGCATTGGCTGAGCCTCCAATCGCCCGGTTGGAAAGGCAAATTAACCGTTAATACCGTTGGCTCTCTTGCGACGGCCATTGTCACCGTTGTTTTTGCGCTCGTCAAATTCCGCGACGGCGCGTGGATGATTTTGATTTTGATTCCCGTTTTAGTCGGGATGTTCGGCGCCATCCGCCATCACTACAACAGCGCGACGCGCCAGCTATCGCTCGAAGGCTACCGTCCGCGTCAGGGCGCGCGCCATCATGTTCTGATTCTTGTGCCCGATTTACATCGCGGCGTGATTCCGGCGCTGCAATACGCGCGTGTTATTTCGCCCGACGCGCGCGCCCTTCATGTGTCGGTTGACCCCGACAAAGAAGCGCGACTGCGCGACAAATGGACGCTTTATGGGCGCGGTCTGCCGCTGACATTTTTGCCATCGCCCTATCGCTCGCTCGCGGGGCCAGTGCTTCGCTACATAGACGAACTCAAGCAGCACGATCCGGGCTGTTTGGTGACGCTGATCGTGCCCGAAGCCATCCCCTCGGCGTGGTGGGCGCGTGCTCTGCACGGCCAAACCGCGCTGATGCTGCTGTGGAAACTACGCTCGCGCCCCAGCGTGGTCGCCGTGAACGTGCCCTACCATTTCGACGCGTGGCTCGATGGCGACGAATCTCAGGCGCTCGCAATTGAACGGGACTCGCACAACGGCTCCGTTGGCCCGTAACCCTATCTGTTCGCATCTTCTTAGAGTCCGTTTCTGGAAAAGAGCGGCTGAATCGTAAGGATATGTCCTGCCATGTCCCTACGAGGTTCGCCACCTTCTTAAGCTGACTTTTGATTGGGATTTGGGTGAACTTAACGCACTCAGAGAGGTTGATTTCGATGAAAAGCCTTCGCACACAGTTGTTCGCTTCGCACCTCACTTTGGTGGCGCTCATGGCCCTCGTGATGTTGGGCGCGGTCGCCAACTTCCTACGGTTGGGCGGCAGCATCGACCGCATTTTGCGCGATAACTACAACTCGGTTATCGCCGCGCAAACCATGAAAGAATCGCTGGAACGCCAGGACTCGGCGGCGACGTTTTTTCTGGCCGGACAAAAAGAACGGGCGCGCGCGCAGTTCAAGGGTAACGCGCCCGTCTTCCAGGGCGCGCTTGACACCGAACGCGCCAATGTCACCGAGAGCGGCGAACAGGCTGTCGCGGATGCGCTCAAAACCGATTATGCGACTTACAAAAGCGGAGTCGAATCGCTGTTGAACGGCGGGCAAAAAGACCCTTTGCGCTTTTACTTTGCCGGGTTGGAGCCGCAATTCCGGCGCATCAAGAGCGAGGCGCAACAAATTCTCGACATCAACCAAGACGCGATTGTGCGCGCCGACGAACGCGCCAAACGCGACGCGCGTCAGGGCGCGCTCATTGGCGCGACCATGACTTTGGCGGCGCTGGGTTTGGCGATTTTGTTCGCGCGGCGCGCCATCAACTCGGCGCTCACGCCGCTCCTGGCTTTGGTTCAAGAAGCGCAGCAAGTCGGCGCGGGCCACTTGAACCGTTCCATCGAACTGCGCCGCGACGACGAAATCGGGCTTCTGGCGCGCGCCTTCAACGACATGACTGCCAAACTGCGCGAAGCCAAACGCCAGCAGGAAACGCGGCTTCAGCGCGCCCAGCAGATGTCGGATGCCGCCCTGGAAAACCTTTTCGATCCGGTGCTCGTCGCCGATTCGACGCGCACCCTGGTTCACCTCAACCGCGCCGCAGAAGGGTTGTTCGGCCCCGCGCCCAAATTGTCGGGTTTGCCGTTGTCGCAGGCAATCGAAGACCCGAAAATCGGGGCCGCCATCGAGCGCGCCATCTCGTCGGGCGCCGTGTCCGCCGAAGAAGGCGAAGCGGCGCTCGTCAAAATCCCTATCGGCCACGATGCCAAAGACGAATCGACGCGCGTTTATCGTTTACGCGCCACTCCGATGCGCGACGATGACACGGTTTTTGGCGCGGTTCTGGTGCTGGAAGACGTGACGCATTTGCAATCGCTCGACCGTCTCAAAACCGAGTTCATCGGCGTGGCCTCGCACGAACTGCGAACACCGGTCACGAGCTTGTTGCTGTCGGCGCAATTGCTCGAAGAAGGCGCCGTCGGGCTGTTGTCGGAAGATCAACTCGAAGTCGTGCGCGCCCAGCGCGAAGATTTGACGCGCCTCGATGCGCTGCTGAGTGATTTGCTCGACGTGACGAAGTTGGAAGCGGGCGCAACACCTCCGCGCTTCGAGTGGGTGTCGCCGCGCGAATTGGTCGAAGCGGCAGCGCAGGGTGTCGCGGCCCCGGCGAACGCCAAAGGCGTGCGCTTGCAGACCTTTGCGCGCGACGATTTGCCTCCGGTTCGCGCCGACAAAAGTCAAATCGGGCGCGTGTTGCTCAACCTGTTGAACAACGCGATTCGGCACACGCCCCGAGGCGGGCAAATCCATCTCGAATCCGAAACTTCGCCAGACCAGACCGTAATTTTTCGCGTGCGCGACATGGGAAGCGGCATTCCGAGAGAGTTTTTAAGTCGCGTCTTCGAGCGGTTCGCGCAGGTTCCAGGCGCAACCCGCGGCGGCGCGGGACTGGGACTTCCCATCTCGCAAACCATCGTTCTGGCGCACGGCGGGCAAATCACAGTGCAAAGCGAAGAAGGGCAGGGCAGCACTTTCGAGTTCGCTTTGCCAACAGGAGACGCGAAGTGACATGGCTCGCATTCTGGTTATTGACGACGCGCGTGGCATTCGCAAAATGGTGGGGTTGACGCTGCGACAAGCTGAACACGAGGTGAGCGAAGCTGCCGGTGGCGCGCTGGGTTTGGAAACTTTTGGTGATGGGCAAACGTGGGATTTGACGCTTATTGATCAGCAGATGAACGGGGTGCAGGGCCGTGAAGTAATTGCCGAAGCGCGAAAGCGTGATCCGACCGCGCGTTTGATTATGATGACGGCTTTTGCCACTCCCGAACTGGCCGGGGACGCCTTGGAAGCGGGCGCCGTTGATTTTCTGCGCAAGCCGTTTTCCACCCAAGTTCTGCGCGGCGCCGTCCAAGACGCTCTATCGCGGCCTCGTCATGCTGCCGGATTCAGCGTGCCCGTCAAAGCGCAATCGGCGGCGCCAGTGATTTCTTTTGCCGTCAACGGCTTCGACTTTTGGAGCCTGACGCCTTTGTTGGAAGTGTTGCCACCGGGAATCGAGATCAGCCGCACGTTTTTCGTGTGCGACTCACAAGGCGCTTCCCGTCATTGTCTGGTTGTTGTGGCGCCCCATGTGGGCGAGCAAGTCCGGCAGGAAACACAGCGAACATTCGCGGCGAGGGAGTTTTTATGGGACAAGGTTTGCGATTTGGCCCTGTCCGATTACCTGTTTCAACGGGGGCAGTTGCCGCCGCCGCTACTTCCGGTTTTTGAACTCACGCCCACCCAACTGTTCACGGTTCGCAAACTGGCGGGTAGGAGGCCGTTTTTGGATGGTTGAAAACCTATGTCACGCATTTTAGTTGTAGACGACGAAAGCAACATCCGGCTGATGTTGCGTTTGGCCCTGCGCGCCAACGGTCACGAAGTCGAAACCGCCGCCGATGGCCCCGAAGCCCTTGAAAAGTTCGGGCAGGGAAGCGCCTTCGATCTGGTTCTGCTCGACCAGCGAATGCCCGCGATGGAAGGCTTGCAGGTTTTGCGAACCATGAAAGAGCGGTGCGCGAGCGCCAACGTCATCATGGTGACGGCGTTTGGCACGGTTGATCTGGCTTTGGCCGCGCGCCGCGCCGGAGCGACTAACTTTCTCCGAAAGCCTTTCACGACCGATGTTTTGCGCGGCGCAGTGGCGGCGGCGCTCAATGGCCACCCGCTTTTTCCGCCCGAAGAAACGCCCGACCTAACGGGCGTTTCTGTCAACGGTTTTCGTCTCGAAGCCCTCGATACAACCCCGCACCGAAGCACCGAGGGCAGTTGGGTTCATCACTTTTCCATCGGTTCGCCCGACGGCACAAGCGTCCCCTGCGAGGTCAGGTTTTCTCCGGTGTTCGTGGAACTGGTGAGGGCGCACGCTGACCGCGACGATTTAAAGCCTGACGACCGGTTCTGGTTGTGGCTGGGCGAGGAAGCTCTGGCCAATTTTCTGTGGCAAAACGCCGCGCCGCCGCCTGACAACCTTCTTGTGCTGGACGAATTGAGTTCCAACCTGCGCCGCTGGATGGACGCGGTGTTAGCCGATTGAAGTTGTGAGCGCCCTTGTTGAGGTTTAAGCACAAGAGAAGGCGGCCTTGGATGGACATGGCTTGTCAAGCCATGTCCCCACAGTTTCGGGAGCGTTCACAACTTCAAACATCTTCCAATAAACCCATGCCTAAATCGCCTGAAGAATGGCTGCGAATTGCCAACACCGAAGCCAGAATCGCGCCCGGAGCAAGCGAGCCGGATGAAGCCGATGCCCTTGATGAAGACGCGAGGCCGCGTGTGGGCGCGCCTCGTCGCGGGCGCTTGAAGATTTATCTGGGATTCGCGGCGGGCGTGGGCAAATCCTACAAGATGCTCGAAGAAGCCAATCGTCGTCGCGCGCGCGGGCAGGATGTGGTGATTGGCTTTATCGAAACCCACAAACGCGCCGGAACGGTCGCGCAGTTGGGCGATTTGGAAGAAGTGCCGCGCCGTCAAATCGAATATCGCGGCGTGCGCTTCGAGGAGATGGACACCGACGCCATTTTGAAGCGCCGCCCGCAAATCTGCCTCGTGGATGAACTGGCTCACACCAACGTGCCCGGTTCGCAGCGCGAAAAACGCTGGCAGGATGTGGAAGTTCTCCTCGATGCGGGCATCACGGTTCTCAGCGCGGTGAACGTGCAACATCTGGAAAGCCTCAACGACAGCGTGTTCGACATCACTGGCGTGCGCGTGCGCGAAACCGTTCCCGACCGGGTTTTGCGCGAAGCCCACGAGGTGACAATTGTGGATATCACGCCGCGCGCGCTCGTGAACAGGCTCAAGCGTGGCGACATTTACCATCCCGACAAAGTCGAATCAGCGCTGGGCAACTTTTTCCGCGAAGGCAATTTGTCGGCGCTGCGCGAAATCGCGTTGCGCGAAGTGGCGCGCGAAGTGGATGACGACGTTTCCAATTACCGCCGCGACAAACACATCGAAACCCATTGGAACACAGGCGACCGCATCCTCGTGTGCCTCTCGCCAACGACGCCCAGTTTGCGTTTGCTACGGCGAGGCTGGCGCATCGCGCAAAGGTTGCACGGCGAGTTGCGCGCGGTTTACGTCGCCGATCATCCGCCCGACGACCACGAGCAAGCGGTTCTGAACAACGATTTCGCGCTCGCCCAAAAGCTGGACATTCCCGTCATCACGCTGCACGGCGAAGTCGCAGGCGAAGTGATTCGCTACGCGCGCGAAAACGAGATCACGCAGTTGGTGATCGGTCATTCGAGCCGGAGTTTCTGGCGAAAATTATTCAAAGGCGACATCATCGGACGTTTGACGCGCGAACTGCGAACTGTCGATATTTTGATCGTGACCGAGCCTGCGGAACCCTCGCCGCCCAAACCCGGAAAACCGTTGCCCTGAACACGTCCCTCTTTTCAACTGTCCACCGGTTGTGATGCACAAAACAGTTCCCGTTCAAAACGCCTATTTTTTGACGAATTTGGCCAGCAGTTCGCGCGCTTTGGTCGCACTGCCGCCTTGAGGGAATCGCTTCAGGTAGGCCCGCCACGCTTCGATTCCTTTGGCCGGGTTTTTGAGCGAGACCGCGTAAAGCGCGCCTTGATTGAACAGGCTTTGCTCGTGCGTTGGGTCTTGTTTCTGGGCGATTTGATATTGCGTTAGCGCTTCTTGCGGTCGATCGCTAAAGCGAAGCGCGTTGCCAAGATCAGTGCGGATATTGGGGTTGTCCACGCCATTTTGGATCGCCCCGCTGTAGTTTTGAATCGCCTCGACCCACTTTTCGTGGTCGTAGTTCCAATTGCCAAGGGTTAGCGCCGCTTCACCCGGCGACATTCCATTCGTCAAGTCGGTGGGCGGCACTTGTGAACCTCCTTGCGTTACCTCGCCTCCTGCTGCACCGGTTGGAGCGCCCGCATTTGTTGTGCTGTTTGGCGCGCGCGAACCTGTTGCGCTGGTCGTGGTGTCCGAACCGCCCGAAAAAGCCGGATTGGGCCGTGGCACCTTTGGCAAAGGTGCCGGGGGCGCCGCTGCCGTGGGCGCCGTTGTCGTGGGCGCCGTTGTCGTGGGCGCCGTTGTTTCGATGGACGGTGCCGGACGATTCTCCATCCACAGCAAGGTGCCGGTGATGCCTGCGCCCAGGGCGCAGATGGCGGTGAGTGCGGTCAAAAAGGGGTTGTGGATTTTCATCGGATGAAGCGCCCGTTGCTTGGCCATTCCGACGCGCCCGCGCGTTTCGCGGGCGCGAACTTTGGGTTGCAACTGAAATGAAATCCGGTTCTTCGTGTTCCTCGTGTCCAATTGAGGATGCTTAAAAGCGTGCCTTCTTGGAAGTGCACCACTTTGTCAAGCGGGACTTGCGCCTTTTTCCAATCGAAAGACATCCTCTTTGGACGAGGGCGCAAGCCCCGCTTGCTACAACCTCCCTGAGACACGCTGCAGGCTGTTTTTGATGAATGCTCACGGCTCGGACACGCCCTTTTTCTGGTTGCTGCTCATCGCTTTTCTGGTAGGACTGGGCGCGCGACGTTTGGGCGTGCCTTACGCCCTCGCTTTGGTGATGACCGGGCTTTTGCTGGGGGTGGCGCGCCTGTTTCCGGGCTTGCAACTCGAACCGCATCTGTTGTTCACGGTGTTTTTGCCGCCGCTCTTGTTTGAGTCCGCCATCCACCTGCGCTTGGGCGAACTGCGCCGCAATTGGGCGCCCATCAGCATCTACACGTTTGCCGGAACCCTTTTTTCTACGTTTATCATCGGCGCTCTCTCGTCGTGGTTGCTCTTTTTGCCGCCTTCCACGGCGCTTGTTTTTGGCGCGCTCATTTCGGCGACCGACCCGATTTCTGTGCTCGCCATCTTCAAACGATTGGGCGCGGGCAAGCGCTTGACGCTCATCATGGAAGCCGAAAGTCTGTTCAACGATGGCGTGGCCGTTGTTTTGTTTTCGGTTTTAACGGCAGCGGCGGCGGGCGGCACCTTGTCTTGGTCGGCGGGAATGCTGGGATTTTTGCAACTCATCGTGGGCGGAACGCTGCTGGGCGCCCTCATCGGCGGCGGGGCGATTCTGATCCACCGTAATCTCGACGATCATCTGGTGGAGTTAACGCTGTCCACTTTGGTCGCGTTCGGGTCATACCTTGCGGCGGAATCGCTGGGCGTTTCGGGCGTAATGGCGGTGGTCGCGGCGGGACTGGTGCTTGGCAACTTCGGTCAGGGCGCCATTTCTCCGGGCACTCGTTTGGCGCTCGTAGCGTTCTGGGAGTTCGCGGGGTTTGTCGTCAATTCGCTGATATTTTTGCTAATTGGCATTCAAGTCGTGAGCTTCAACTGGCAAAACAAAATTTTCCTGGCTTTTGGTGCGGCGCTCCTGGTTCTGGTGGGACGAAGCGTGATTTACCCGCTGTCGTGGCTGGTCAACCGTCTGGGCGGGCAAGTGCCGCGCGCGTGGCAACACGTTTTGGTGTGGGCCGGACTTCGCGGCGCGCTGTCGATGGCGCTGGCACTGGGGCTTCCCACCGATTTTCCAGGGCGCGAACCGCTTTTGGCGGCGACTTTTGGCGTGGTGCTATTTTCCCTTCTGGTTCAAGGCCTCAGCGTTGGGCCATTGCTTGCGCGATTGGGTTTGACGGGTCAAGCGGCGCGCGGCCCGCGCGACGCTGGGCAATTGCAAAGCGAAATCGCGGCGACCGACGCAGCGCTACTTTATCTGGACGAGCTGCGCCGAAGCGAGGCCTATCCACAGTGGGTCATCGAATCGCTGGCTCACGGTTACAACCGGCGACGCGCGCTGTTGGAAAGCGCAGACGAATCCGCGCTGCCCCGCGATGGACTGGGTGAAGAAAAACAAACTGCCGAAGTGCACATTTTGGTGCTGTCGGCGGAGAAAAAATCCTATCAAGACGCCCAGCGCCACGGACTGTTGGACGAAGAAGAATGGCGGCGCATAGCCGCCCGCATCGACGCCGAAGTCTTCGCCCTGCAAATCAAACAACGCGGCTAAATTCGCAACGGCCAGAAGCCACGGGTTCGGGGGGAGTGCCTTTGTCCGTTCAGGTGAAACCACTGGCATTCAAACTGTGGGCGTGACTTCTCCGCGCCCTGCTTCTCCCGCGCTTCCCAAAACCAAAACGCCGCCGCGCGCCACGATGCGCCGTGTCGTGACGCTGTTTGGCGCTTACAAACCGCACCTGGCAGGCATCTTCGTCCTCGTGCTTTTGTCGGCGATGCTCGGTTTGTTCGCGCCGTTTTACCTGCGCTCGCTCATCAACGACGGGCTGGTCAAAAAGAACCTCGGCATCGTGACGCATTACACCCTTCTCACGCTCGTCGTGACGCTGGGCGCGACCGTTTTGTCGCTGGGTTACGGATATTTGTCGCTCTTAGTGGGGCAACATTTGATGCGCGATTTGCGCAACCGGCTCAACTCGCACTTGCAAGGGATGTCACTGCGCTTTTGGACGCAAACGCGCACCGGCGAAGTGCAATCGCGGTTGGTGAGTGATGTCGGCGGCGTGCAAAACGTGCTGAGCGACACTGCCGCGAGCGTGCTTTCCAACGTCGCCACCGTTTTGTCCACGCTTGTGGCGATGATTTATATGGACTGGCGTTTGACTCTGCTCAGCGTGGGCATCCTGCCCTTTTTCGCGGTAGTGGCGGCCAAAATCGGCGACTACTCGCGCGTTTTGCGAACCCAAAACCAGCAGCAACTCGCCGATTTGAACGCCACGATGGGCGAAACCTTATCCGTGTCGGGTGTGCTCTTAAGCAAAACCAACGGGCGCCGCGCGCTCACCGCTCAAAAATTCGCGCGCGAAAACGATGCTCTGACGCGCACCGGACTCAAGCTGGCGATGCTGATGCGCGGCTTTTTCAACCTCATCGGCCTCAGCTTTTCGCTCACGCCCGCCCTCGTTTATTGGCTCGCGGGTTGGCTCGCGGCGCGCGGAAGTGCCTCGGCTCCCAACATCGGCACAATTGTCGCGTTTTCGGCTTTTCAAGCGCGCCTGTTTTTCCCGCTCACATCGCTATTGAACGTGCAAGTCGAAGTCAATTCGGCCTTGGCGCTCTTCGACCGCATCTTTGAATACCTCGACATGAAGCAGGAAATCACCGATGCGCCCGACGCAATCGAGTTGTCGCCTGCGCAAGTGCGCGGTGAAGTTCGCTTTCGAAACGCCGGATTTTCCTACGACGAAAACCAGGAACACCCGACGCTGGACGACATCAACTTGCTGGCGCGTCCCGGCGAACAGATCGCCCTCGTTGGCCCGTCCGGTTCGGGCAAAACCACGCTCACTTACCTTTTGTCGCGTTTGTATGATGTGACGGGTGGTTCAATTGAAATCGACGGGCACGATATTCGGGGTATCAAGCTCGACTCGCTCGGCCAGATCATCGGCGTAGTGACGCAGGAAAGTTTTCTGCTCCACGATACCATCCGCGAGAATCTGCGTTACGCGCGCCCCGATGCGAGCGATGAAGAGCTGCTGGCCGCCGCGCGCGCCGCCGCCATAGACGAGTTCATCGACACGCTGCCTGACGGCTACGACACGCTCGTTGGCGAGCGCGGCACGCGTTTATCGGGCGGGCAAAAACAGCGCATTGCCATCGCCCGCGCCATCTTGAAAGACCCGCGTATTTTGGTTCTGGACGAAGCGACTTCCGCTCTCGATACGCAATCGGAACGCTTGATTCAAGACGCGTTTTCCCGTTTAGCAACGGGCCGAACGACCTTCGCCATCGCGCACCGTTTGTCAACTGTGCTGAACGCCGATCAGATTTTGGTCTTGGAAGGAGGGCGCATCGTTGAACGCGGCACGCACGCGCAACTGCTGGAAATGAACGGCGCGTATGCGCGTTTGTATGCCGCGCAATTTGAAAATGAACCGCTGGAAACGGCGCTTGTTGGAGAGGAAGAGGCGAGCTGAAAGTTTGCATCGTGATCGGGTGGCACGCCTTTTCCCGGAAACGAAGCGGCGCTGGCAAAGCCCGAAGCGATGCGGGCGACGACGAAAAAATAGTTCAGCTTACGACCTTTTTTCGCTTAAGAAAACTGGCCGCGCCATAACGCTTCATCAGAAAACTTGAGGCAAAAAGGGGCGCGCGGGTTGGTCTGTGCGAGTAACTTCAGGAGCGTTGTTTTCTTCCGACTGGCCGATGATGTTTCCAGCCGGTCGAGGCGGCGCACGAGCAGCTATGTTTTCAAAACGGATTAGACCCGCGTTTACTTTGATAGAACTTTTGGTTGCCATCGCCATCATCGCAATTTTGGCGGCGATCTTGTTTCCCGTCTTCGCGCGGGCGCGCGAGCAGGCACGCAAGGCGAGTTGCGCTTCCAACTTGCGCCAAATCGGGTTGGGCGCCCTGCAATACGCGCAGGACTACGATGAACGGTTGCCGCTATTTAGCCTGAGCAGCACTTCCTATCGCGGTTTCGGGGGCTACGGCGCCAATGGCGACGACGGCGTGCGCTGGGCCGATTCGATTTTCCCCTACATCAAAAGCTCTCAAGTTTTCGATTGTCCAAGCGGCGACAAGAAAATGCAGCCCTACAATCGCGGCCCGATTGCGCCTGGTGGCCCTTACTTCGACATCACGACCTACTCTTATGGCTACGTTACGCCCTCATCGGACACCAATCCGGTGGGCGTCGCGGGGCGTTCTCTGGCCGAGTTGGAAGATTCTTCCGGCACGCTGATGATCGTCGAAGACGGGCGCCAGGATGCCGGTCTGGGCGCCGAAACGCAGGGCCGCTTGATTCCAAGCCCCGGCGAGCCAATCGAAACTTTGGGCGGGCGTCTCAACGGCCAAAGGCACACCGGTTGCGCCGCCACCGACTACGGCTCCTACGCTTTCAACGCGCTTTACGTCGATGGCCACGTCAAATGGAAGCGCCTGACCGACACCTGGAACGGCGGCGCGATGCAGCAATGGACAACCGCCGCCGATTGAAATTTGACCTGAAACGAATGGCTCGCCACGGCTTCGTCCCGCTTGTGGAGGGCCAGTGTGAAAGCCCATTTCAAAATGCTAAAAAGCGCACAACAGACAGTCTGTTGTGCGCTTTTTCGTTGAACCTTGACTCGATGCAGGTTTTGCCTCATCTGCTTTTCAAATCGCCGCGCCGACTTGGGTGGCGTCGCTACGGCGCAGCATCTGGCGCAGTTCCGAGCGCAGGCCCGCGTATTCGAGCGCCATGTCTTCGGTGATTTTGCCCTGGGTATAGTATTTTTCAAGTGCCATGTTCATGGTTTGCATTTTCCACTGCGAACCGCCTTCTTTGATCGCTTGATACAACTGGCCGGTGCGCCCTTCCTCGATGTATTGGGCAACTGTTGGACTCACGTTGAGGATTTCGATGGCGCACACGCGGCCTTTGCCATCGACGGTGGGAACCAGTTTTTGCGACAAAATCGCGCGCAGAGTTTTGGACAAACGCTGCTGAACCAGGGCTTTTTCGTGCGGCTGGAACATCGACAAAATGCGCTCCATGCTTTCGGCGGCGCTAGGCGTGTGGAGGGTGGACAAAACCAAGTGACCGGTTTCGGCGGCTTGCAAACAGATGCCCATCGTTTCGGCGTCGCGTAACTCGCCGACCAGAATCACGTCGGGCGCTTCTCGAAGTGCGGCACGCAGAGCCGACGCGAAGGAACTGGTGTCGAGTCCGACTTCGCGCTGCGACACGAAGCAGCCCCGGTCTTGATAGACGTATTCCACGGGGTCTTCGATTGTAACGATGTGCCCTTTGCGCTCGGCGTTGATGAGGTCGAGCATCGCGGCCAAAGTCGTCGATTTGCCCGAACCCGTGGCGCCTGTCACGATGACGAGGCCGTCGTGGTAGCGCGTGAACTCGGCCAGCACTTCGGGCAGTCCCAACTCGGAGAACTGGCGGATGTTGAGCGACACGACGCGCAAAACCAGGGCGTAGCCGCCTTTGACTTTGTAGATGTTGACGCGAAAACGCGCGACATCGGGGATGTTGTAGGACACGTCGTGATCGGGATGATCTTGAAATCCGGCGAATTTGGCCGGTGTCATCAGCGATTGCACGACCGGTTCCAAGTCCTCTTTAGTGAGCGGCGCGTGGTCGAGCTTGCGAAGCGTCGAGTTGATTTTCACCGCAGGCGCCGAGCCTTCTTTGAGAAAAATATCCGAAGCGTTGGCTTGGGCCGCAAATCGGCAAAGCCCCTCGAAATCAAATGCCATGACCTTTAGTTTGCTCTTTTGCTCAACTCGTGGGCACGTCCTCGCGCCATTTGGAAATGCAGCGCCACGCGCCCGCCAGCAAAAATCCCACGGAAAGCAGCGCGCAAAGCCACACAAACGGCGAGTCACTCGCCTGCGACACGCTCAGCCCGCGCGCCAGAGCGCTTTGCACTCCGGCGTGCTTGAGGAGCAAGGTCAGAAACAGCATTCCCCAGCCTGCCGCGCACAGCAAAAGCCCTATGTCGAGGAACCGCGCGCGCCACGCGCCGAAGCCGTGCCATAGCGCCAAGACAAAGGGAACGGGCGTCATCAGCAAATAAGCGCGCTCGGAAGGCACGCTTCCCCCGGCCAAACCAAAACCCGCTAACAGCGAGTAGCTGAGTAGCGCCATCGTCAATCCGATGAGGGCATAATTGAGGTTCGCTTCTTCGCGCGCCGAAGGAGATAAGCCGGGCGAAGACGAGGAGGGGCGCAGATCTTGAGGCGTGAGCAACACGATTTCAATTTAACGCAACGCCGGGGCATTGGGTTGTCCACGTCCGCGCAATTCATCCACACATGGCTTGCCCTACAGGGCTTGCCCTATCCGTTAACCGACTGACGTGAGGTGATTGAGAGTGCGGACAGAGCAAACCATGTGTGAACAAATTGATGCGTATGATTTGCCGTTGCTCGATTCGTCGCCTGACGCTGTGAATAAGCGCGATGATGCGGCTTCCTCCCAACAAAGCGGGCCAAAGGCGCGTCAAACTTTGCCTTATGTCGAGTCGTTCTGGTGGGATTGGGGCCGCGTTGTGGGTGGGCGCGGCGTTTTTTTGCGCGCCCGCCAAGATTTGGGCGCAACCTCTGGCCGACCGTGCCCCGATTAGCGGCAACGTAGTGGATGAAACCGGGCGCGCGGTGTCTTCGGCGGTTTTAACGTTGCGCCGTCAGGAAGACGATGGGCCAAGCGCCTTTTGGGGCGGCGAGGCGCGCGCCGATGCGAGCGGGCAGTTCCGCGTGCCCAACGCGCAGGAAGGCCGCTACTACGTTAGCGTCGAGGCGCCGGGTTACGCGCCGCTCGCTAATTTCGCCCTGAATTGGCGAGCGGGTTCGTCTCCGCTTCAGTTGTCGCTTCTGCGCTTGACGCGCGCTGTGATTCAGGTGTTGCGCGCCGATGGCACGCCGCTCCTCAACTCGCCGGTTTGGATCCGGTTGCGAATGCCCGAACTCGACTCGAACGCCAAGTTCAACCTCGTGCGCGCCACTACCAACGCGCAGGGCGAGGCCGTTGTGCCAGACGTTGTGCCCGCGACCTACAACCTCGTCGTCGTGTCGGGGGAAGGCATCGCTCTCCAACGCGATGTGCCCATCAAGTGGCAGGAAACGGGCGCGCGCTTGGCTGTGCCCTTGAAAGCGGGCGCGGCTTTGCTCATCAAAGCCAGCGATGCCAAAGGCCACACTTTGGGCGGCGCAACGCTTGTTTTGTCGCCTCGCTCGCCCGAAGAATCGGGGCGGTTGGGCGGTCAAGGCGCGGGTTTGGGCGAAAACTGGGCGTTCAACGCCGCCGCCAATTCGCCTGGAGCCATCGTGACCCGCGATGGCGACGGAACTTTGGAACTACGCCACCTTCCCGTCGGGCGCTTCACCGCGCGCTTGTCGCTACCGGGATACGGCACCCTCTCGCGCGAAATCGAAACAGAGGAAGGCCAAAGCGCCGACTGGAAAGCCGAGTTCCCGACCCACCGCGCGGCCACTTTGGTTCTCGATGTGCGCGGCGCCGATGGAAAACCTGCCGCCAATTCCCTCATCGCGCTGCGCTTGTTGCCGCTCTCGGCAGATGGCACGTTCGCGCCCGCTTCGCCTTTGGAAAGTGCCGACGACATCGAAGCGAACGGGCCGCCCGGCCTGCCGTTTTTCGTGTCCGGCCCCGGCGGGCGCGGCGGGCGCACCGACGAAAACGGCCAGTTGAAATTGTTCCCCTTGAAAGCAGGCCGTTACCGCGTCTTCGCGTCCCGCCCCAAGCCCGACGATTGGCTGCGCTTCCCGGTCGCGCGCGAAGGCGCTCCGCTCGACCTCGATGTGGCGCTCGACCAACCTAACAGAGCGGCGGTTCAAGTGCCTTAAGAAGTGGGGAGTTGTAAGTTCTTAGTAGGGAGTTGCGCTACCCACGAATGAGTCCTCTCTAAAAAATCACTGTTTGCAACTCAATTGGAAGATAGTTGAGCTATCGGTTAATGACTCTTCCCGCAAAGCTTCCCACTTACATAACTCAAAATGAAAATCCTTCAAATCAGCAACCCGGCGCGCGCAAGCATCGTGTGTCCGCGTTGCTCGCTCGCCAACAATTTGTGGACGCGAGGCCGGGGGCTGTTGGGCCGCAAATCGCTCGCACCGGATGAGGGCATTTTGCTGGTGCCGGGAACGAGCATTCACATGTTCGGTATGAAGTTTTCCATCGACGTGATTTTTCTGACTCAAGACCACCGCGTCACCGATTGGGTCGAAGACATCGCGCCCGGCAAAGCGCACGTGGCGCGCGGACAGGCCGGAAAACCGCACTCCGCACTGGAAGTTGCGCCTGGAACCATCAAGCGCTCAGGCGTGCAATTGGGCGATCAACTCGTTTTGGAGGAAGTCGCTTAAGAGACAAGACGCGAGGTAGAAGGTTTAACCCTTGGCCTCTACTGCCTTTTGCCCCTTGCCTCGTTCAACCATGAAAATCGCCTTTTTTTGCGACACCTATTTGCCGACTAAAAACGGCGTGGCGGCTTCGGCGCGCACAACGGCGCAGGAGTTGCGCGCGCGCGGGCATCGTGTCGTGATTTTCGCGCCGCGCTATCTGGATTATCAAGACGATGATCCAGATGTCGTGCGCTTTGCGGCGGGGCACTGGTTCAAGGCGCGCGATTATCCGGTCGCTTTTCCGTTTTTGTCGCGCGTTTCGCCGCGAACGGCCCTTCGGTTCGCGCGCAACCGCTTCGACATCGTTCACGTTCACTCGCCTTTTGTTTTGGGTAATCTGGGCGCGCACTGGGCCAATTTTCACGGCCTGCCGCTCGTGTGGACGTTTCACACGCTCTATCACCACTACGCGCACTACTCTATCGCCTCACCGGATACGTCGCGCGCTTATATTTTGTGGCGCATCCGGCGCATGCTCGAAAAGTGCAACCGCGTCATCGCGCCCTCCAATGCCGTTGAACGCGTGATCCTGCGCATCTGGCCCCAGGCTCCGACGCGCGTCGTGCCAACGGGCGTGGATGTCGCGCGTTTTGCGGGCGGCAACCGTGGGCAAACGCGCAAAGAGTGGAACATTGAGGACGGCGAAGTCGCGCTGCTTTACGTCGGGCGCTTGGCGTCGGAGAAAAATCTGGGATTTTTGCTGCGCAGTCTCGCGCCGGTTCTCAAAAATCACCCGGCGAAACTGGTGCTCGTGGGCGGCGGCCCGTCGCAGGAACTGCTCAAGCGTCAGGCGCACACGTTGGGCATTGCGGAGCGCGTGGTGTTCGCGGGCTTTATCGAGCCGGAACGGGTCAACGATTTCTACGCTCTGGCCGATGTGTTCACTTTCGCGTCTCGCACCGAAACGCAGGGTTTGTCCATTGCCGAAGCGTTGTGCGCGGGTTTGCCGTGCGTGGTCGTCAACGCGATGGGCGCCGCCGAAGCCATCGAACCGGATGAAGACGGGTTTTTGGTGCCGCCGCAGGAAAACCGCTTTCGCACTTCCGTCGAACGGTTGGTGGTCGATGCGGATTTACGAGCGCGCATGAGCTGTAACGCGCGTGAACGGGCGCCGCGCTTTTCCAAAGAACGCCGCGTCGGGGAACTGCTGGCGCTTTATGAAGAAACAATCGAAGAAGTCGGCGACCGCACGCAACGCTTCGATCTGGTTTAGAGCGTGTTAGGAACTCATTTGAGCGTGAAATCTCGATTGGAAGAGGTCGTCAGACCCGCTACTTCGCGCCAAAGCGGGTCTGACGACCTCTTCCAATCAAAAAGCGCTGAGAAAAAGCCATTGAACGCCATTCAAGTCACTAACACCCTCTATAACGGTTTTGGAGAAGGCTCAAACGCTCGTCCACACATGGCTTGCCATGTCCGAGTCTGCGGGTTGGATAAGGCCGCGTTCAGAGGCAGACACAACGGACATAGCAGGTCTGTGTGGACGAAATCTCCGATATTTCCACGTGGCTTTGGACATTCTTGAGAGCGCAACAGAAATCGAACTTGAACTATGAATCACGTCGTTGCTTTCTGGTTTGACTTCACCTCGCTTTGCGCGTCCCGAACCACAGCGCGCTCCACAAACTCAGCGCGCACAGCGACACGAAAACGCCCAGTCGAAAGGTTTCGGGCGTGAACCCCGCCGCGCTGAAACCCGGATAAAACGCTTCGCCCGAAACGCGCGTGCCGTTCAGTGGAAGTGGTCGTTCGTAAACATCGCAGCCGTTGACGCTCAGCACCTTGCGCGCGTTTTGCAGGGCAGTTCCGTTTTCTGGTGGAGCCGCGTTTTGTGGCAACACGACCCAGCGCACCGACAGCGAATCCAGAAGTGCAGGCGAGGGCGTTTGCAACAGAACCATGTTGCCGTTGAGCCGGGGCGAGGGATCTTCCCCGGCTTCCGACACCCATTTGCGATAAGCGCGCGACGACAGCGAGTCATAACCGTTCACGTCGTAAATGCCGTAAACCATCGCGCCGTTGGGCGGCAAAACGCCAACGGGATGGCTTCGCCCAGGGCGAAACCCTTCGGCGGGCAACCACAAACGCTTGTCGGTGAACATCCACACGCGCGCCGTCGGGCTGGAATTGCGTGCTAAAAAGTCGGTGAGTTCGGTTCGCGGATAAATCAGCGCGCGTGGCGCTGTCGGCTGAACCAAAAGCGCGTTGAGTCCAAGTTCCAGCGCCACGACGCCCAGGGCGAGCGGCGCCAGCAGACTCGATTGCCACTTCGAGCGAAGCCAATCGAGGCCAAACCCGGCGCACAAAGCGGCGCCCAGACTCCACAAAACCAGCGCGCGGCCCGGCCCGCCCATTTGCGAGACGCCCGGCACGGCGAAGAAAAACAGCTTCGACACCGGCGTAGCGAGCGCATATAAAACACCGAACAGCGCCAAAGCCAGCGCATAAAACCGTTGCCGCCGCCCAACCGGGTTGCGCAGCGCGAGCAACGACGAAAGCGCCAAAAGCGCGACGCCGATTCCGACGTAGCCGAAGTTTTCGCTCAAGGTGCCCAGATTCGTTGGAAGCGCAAAGGAGGCCAGTTGGCTCCCTTGCAAAGCGCGCGGTTGCACAAAGTTCACCCACGCCCATTCGTCTGGGCCGCCTTGTGCGGCGCGCGGGCCTCGCAAAGCCAGTTCAACCGTTGGCAGCAGTTGCAACGCGCTTAGGGTGGCGGCCAGGCAAAACGTGCCCAAACCCACAAATAAAGCGCGCCAGGGTCGTTTCAAAAACGGTTGACGAAGCGCCAGCGCCAGCAGAATGTAGAAAAACACCTGAGCGTGTCCCGCCAAAAGCGCACACGCCAGACAAGCGACCAAGCACAGCGTCGCGCGCGTGGGGCGAGGGTCTTCCACAGCGCGTTCAAAAAAAAGCAGACACGCGGGCAACCAACACGCCGTTTGAAACAGCGTCGGCAAAAGTGCCCACTGGCTCAAATAACCGCTAAAGGCAAATGCCGCCGCCGCCACAACTGACGCGGCCCTCGACATCTGCCAGCGCCGCGCCAGGGCATACGTTCCAACCAAAGCGACGAGCGAACCCAGCAAAGCCGACCAGCCAAAGGCGAAAGCGGTGTCGACGAACCAGAACGGCGCGTTGAGCGGATAAAACAGCGCGCTTTGCCCGTTGGCCAGAAATGGCGTGCCGCTCAATTGAAAGGGATTCCACAACGGGATATGGCCGCCGCGCAGTTGCTGTCCCGCGAAATGGCGCCAGGGAAAGTATTGAGCGAGCGCGTCCCACTGCAAAATCGTCCACGGCGCGCGCGCATCGCCGCCAAAAGGCGCAAACCCGTGCAACTGTTCGCCGGGAAGCAGCACGCGGCCCGTGAACAAAACGCGTCCCCAGAACGCGAGGGCGAGGGCGAGGAGAATCAGCAACGGCGAGCGAAGAACCGTTGCGCGCGACCGAGCAGGCGGCGAAGATTCGAGGGTGCGAGGCGCCATACTTTTGAGATTCATTTTCGAGTTAATATGCGACAACCGTTTATTCAGGCTTTGCTCCAACGCCGCATCTTCAAGTTTTGCGTGGTCGGCGCTTCTTCCACCGTCATTGACAAGGGTGTTTTCTGGGTTTTGATGACGGCATTTCCGTTTTTCCCCTGGTGGCTGTCGCAGTCCATCTCCTTTGCTTTTGGTGTGACGAACGGCTTTTTCTGGAATCGCCTGTGGACGTTCAAATCCGACGCGCACACACCGATGAAGCAGCAATATCCCAAGTTTGTCGCGTCTAACGCCATCGGGCTTGCGCTCAACTTGCTCATCACCAAGGGGTTTTTGATTTTGTTCACCGGCCACGCTCAACACAACGCGGTCTCGGACAAAACCATCATCCTCATCGCTTCGCTGTGCGCCGTGCCTCTGGTCGTCATCTGGAACTTCACGGCGTCGCGCCTGTGGACGTTCGCCCCACCCAAATCGTCCGGTGGCCCGCCCCAACCGCCCATCGCGCCGGACGCTGCGCCCTTGGCCTCGCCTCAGCAGGCAACCAAGTCGCGGTAAAAGTAGCAGAGCGGGGCCTGTGCCTTCTTCCAATCAACGGTTCTCCCGATTGGAATTGGAAGAGGGCGCAAACCTCGCTTTTGGTTGTTGAAGACCCGGCTAACGATTGGTGTTGAAACTGCCGAAATCGGGCGGGGTCAGGCCACCTGCGCGGCCAAAAGGCCATAAGCGGCGCAGAACGCGCCCGCGAATGTCGGTTTCGGAAATCGGGCCGTTGCGACGCGAGTCGTCCGAATTGTTGCGGTTGTCGCCCATCACAAAATACTGATCCGGCCCCAACGCGACCGGCAACGTGACTTCAGGCAAAGGCTCTTCTTTGGTGAAGGTTTGGCCCGGCAACTCCTGTCCGTTGATGAGAACGTGGCCCACCAAAACCGACACTGTTTCGCCGGGCATTCCGATGATGCGTTTGACGAGGGTTTCTTTGGCGAAGCTGCCCGCTTCTTCGTCTCCTTCTTCGCCGCCGTGCTGCCACGATTGCGGCGGCTCGAACAACACGACATCGCCGCGATTCCAACTCCCGCGAATCGCCGCGCGATGATCGAACAGCGCGTAATCGCCTTTTCGCAGCGTCGGCTCCATTGAAGCCGAAGTCACAACGGTAGCTTCAAAAGCATAAAGTCGCAGGATGACGACAAAGGAAAGCGCCGTCACAATAAGTGACGCGCCCGTCCAAAAGCGTTTACGCCGCCGCAACTCGCGTTGCTGCGCAGGGTCGAGTGAGGGTGGGGTTTGTCCGAGTTGAACTTGAATGGGCACGGTGTGTCTTTTGGCCGAAGCCGGAGGGCTGGGGTTTACTCGCGGCGCCACAAGGCAGCAAAGGCGCCATCGCTTCCGGTGCGATGCGGCCCAGCGTGCAAGAATCCGTCCGCATCACAGCCCGCGCCCACAAGTTTGAGTCGCTCGAAATCGCTATGGCGCGCTTCCAATGCGAGCGCCTGATCTTCGTTTTCCTCGCGCTCCAGCGAGCACGTCGAATAAACCAGCGCGCCTCCGGGTTTCACAATTCTGGCCGCCGCATCGAGTAAGGTTCGTTGCAATTGCACCAACTCGCGCAGTTGATCGGGCGCTTTGCGCCACTTGGCGTCGGGTCTGCGCCGAAACGTGCCCGTTCCCAGACACGGCGCATCGAGCAACACCAAGTCGGCTTGCGATTCCAATGCGGGCGCCAAGTCCAGCCAGTTCCCGGCGCGCGTTTCGATGTTGGAAAGCCGAAGCCGCGCCGCGTTGTCGTGCACCAATTCCAGCCTCTTCGCCGAGGAATCGCACGCCAACACCTGCGCATCCGGACTTCGTTGCGCGAGGTGCGTGGCTTTGCCGCCAGGTGCGCTCGCGCAGTCGATGATGAGGCCAGTCGAGGGAACGGGCGCCAGTTCGCCAACGAGTTGCGCCGCTTCGTCTTGCACAAAAAACCAGCCTTCGCTCCAACCCGGCAACGTTTCGGGCGACGACACGCCGCTCAACCGAACGCCCACCTTTGAATGAGGAGTCGGTTGCGTTTCGATGCCCGCGCTTTGCAAGCGCGCCACGAGATCATCGCGCGAGATGCGCGTTGTATTGGCGCGCACATCGAACGGCGCCCGTTGCTGATTGGCTTCGAGTAGCGCGCGCGTTTGGGCTTCGCTTAAGCGTTCGAGATAGCGTTCGACCAGCCACAACGGATGCGCGAATTCAACCGACAAACGAAAGGCGAGTTGGCGGGGCAACTCGCGCCACTGCTCCGGCAAGTTGCGCGCAAGAGCGTTGACAAATCCCGCCGCCGAACCGATTTTAAAAGCGCGCATCAGTTCGGCGTAGTCACTGCCGAGCGCGTGCGGCGCCGTGCCCAGTTCCAATCGCTCAAAAGCCATCGCGCGCAGTGCCGCGCGCGCGGGCGCGTCCAATTTGTCGAGCGGGCGCTTGAGCAGCGGCGCCAAATTCCAATCGAGTTTTGAGCGCCAACGCCACACGCCCGATGTGACTTCGCGCGCAAAAGGCCGCATTGCCGGGTCGAGTTCGTGCCAGCCAAACGGCGAAAAGTCGGGTTTTTCAGACGCGACCAAAGCGCGGATAATCTCGCGCCGCGCAAGCGTGCGGGGATGAGGAAGCATAGGTGTTGATAAGGGAAAGAGAAACCTAGAGGGACATGACTTGGCCATGTCCGCTGCAATGAGACCGACCTCTTAAGTGGCCAAAGGTGGCCTGCGGCCAAGTGCAGGTTATCTTTCGCCACTTAAATGGTCGGAACACGTGTCGGACGCGGTGGAAATTCAAATCAGAGTTGCCCATGCCGTATCCCATTGGTTCGGTCTTAATCGAACTTGTCGCCGGTGTTCGAACGCGCGCCGCGCGCCCAGTCGCCTGCGCTCATCTTGCCTTTGCCAGGCGCTTGCACTTCCAGCAAACGCAGCGAGTTCTCGCCTGCGCCGATGAGGATCGAATTGCGTTCGACTCCCACCACTTCGCCCGCCGCGCCTTGCACTGGTTCAACCTCGGCGCGAAAGATTTTGAGCACATCACCTCGAAAATCGCACCACGCGACTGGCCACGGGTTCATCGCGCGAACAGTGTTTGTTGCTTGAACCGCACCTCGATTCCACTCGATTCGCGCGTCGTCGCGCTTGATTTGCGGGCAAAACGTCGCTTGTGATTCGTCCTGTGGCCTGCGCGGCGCGCGGCCTTGTTCAAGCATCGAAAACGTGTCGCGCAAAACGCCAGTGCCGACGATAGTTAATCGGTCGAGCAACTCGCCCGACGTTTCGTCGGGCGCGATTTGGGTTTCGAGTTGTTGAATAACGTCGCCCGCGTCCAACTTCGCCGCCATCCACTGCGTCGTCACGCCAGTGACTTTGTCGCCGTGCCACAACGCGTATTGAACCGGCGCCGCGCCGCGCCAGCGCGGAAGCAGCGAAAAGTGCAAATTGACGCAGCCTTTGGGCGCCATTTCAATCACAGCGTCTGGCAAAATTTGCCCGTAAGCCACCACCGCAATGGCCTCCACCTCGAACGCGCGCAGTTCCTCGGCGAACCCTTCATCGCGCGCGCGTTCGGGTTGCAAAACCGCGACGCCGTGTTCAAGCGCCCATTTCTTGATGGGCGAAGAAAGCACATCTTTGCCGCCGCGCCCGCCCAACTTGTCGGGTTGCGTCACGACGACAGCGACTTGGTGATCGCGCGCGAGGATTTCCAAACACGGCACAGCCAAAGCGGGCGTGCCCATAAAAGCGATTTTCATTGGTGGGGCGAACAGGATAAGCGCCAGTGGCAACCGACTCCCGGACAATTTGGAAAACCGCTGGAAGTCGCATAGGGTTACTGCCATAAATGGCAACCCCGGCGCGACTTGGTGGAAGCGGGGCCAATGCCTACGACAACCTCCTGCGCATAACGGAAGAGCAACTTTTTCAACTGGCTTTAAACGCCGCGTTTTTGTGCCCAGGTTCGCAGCGGATTGTCTTCGGGCGCCCAGTCTTGGAGGGTGCGCGCGAAACCGTCTTCATCAAGGAGCGCGAGGAGAATCCACAGCGGGAAGAGATGATGTCGGAGCGAAACTCTGGCGTATGGGTGGCCGAGCCAAAAAGTGCGCACCAATTTCATCTGTTCCCACTCGATGAATCCCACAGTGGGCGGCCCTTGAATCCCGAAACGAGTGACTTTGATGGGATGCAAAACCGCGCCAAGGGCGCCCGCCAACGGGTTGAGCAGAACCATGAAACCAAACACAACCGCCAACATGATGCGGCCTCTTCCCAGAAACACTTCTGGAATTGCAAACCAGAAGAAGATTCCCATCAGCGGCACCATGAAAAGCACGGAAAACAGCAAAGCTCCCCGGTAGGTGCGCCAGAAACTTTGACGGAAAATCCGGCTTTCTTCGGCAAACGAATCGGACGACCCGAACGGATCGGCAATGGGAGGTCTCATGGATTTAGCGCCTTGGGGCGAAGTGCCCCTTCCACTGTCTTGTGCGTTCGAGTCGTCACTTCCCTGATTTGCGTTCGACCCGTTCGCGCAGCATATCGAGAATGTGAACGTCGGGCGGCAATTTGCGCGCTTTGTAAGCCGCCAGGATGTCGTCGCGCGACACGCGGCGCAGGATGATGTCGTCTTCGCCTTTGTCGTCGACGGCTTCGATGAGCCACGAAATCGACTTCGGCTCGGCGCGTTCGAGATACATCAGGCCGTCGAGATGATCGATTTCGTGTTGAACACAAGTCGCGGCGCGGCCCATGTCTTCGCCGTCTTCCAGTTCAAAACTCACCTGTTTGTTGAATTGGTCGCGGCCCGAAACAATCACGCGTTTGGCGCGTTTGACGCGGCCTTGCACGCCGGGAATCGACAAACAGCCTTCTTCTCCCTCGACTTCGCCCGAACGCAGGGTGATTTTCGGGTTAATCAAAGCGTGGCGTTCTTCGCCGATGCGAAACACGAAAATCCGCTTTGACACGCCGACTTGCGGAGCCGCCAGACCCGCGCCATCCGCGGCGTCCATCGTCTCGAACATATCCTGAATCAGTTTTTTGTCGGCGGGCGTCAAACGGTCAACGGCCTGCGCCTTTTTTTTGAGAATCGGGTCGCCCCAGATTTTAATTGGTAAAAGCATTTTTGAATGATGAGTGACGAGTTCCAAGTGTCGAATTTTCTACTCAACACTCGTCACTCATCATTCAACACCTACTTAATTCCCTCGCGCACCCAACGGTTCCACAATCCGGCCTGCGTTGTGCCTATCACGTTTTGAAACGCTTGATCGGGCGGTGTGTCGCGCCCGATCTGGCGCAGGATGTCCAAAACGGCGTCTTTGCCCCACGTCGCCACCAGAAAGTCCACGATGGAATTGGCCTGCGAGTAAGCCAGAAAAGCGCGTTCGCCGTCCACATTCCACTCTTTCAATTCGTCCATCGAAAGCAGCGTAGCCGAGTTGGTGTGGCGCCGCACGCGCGACAAGTAGCCCTCGTAACCGCCTTCACTTCGCGTGGCGATGCCTTCGTTGAACCACACCGGCACCAATCGCCCCTTGGAAACCTGGCGCACCGCGACGTGCCCGTATTCGTGGGCGAGCGTGCCGAAAAGCGGCTGCGTGTCGTTCGAGTCGGAAAACGTGTTGATCTCTTCGCCTAAAACCAGGGGGCCGTTGCGCGTCGTGACGAGTTTGGTGAGCGTGAGGGCTGCCACGAACTCGTTGCCGCCTTGACTGGAAAACTGCGTCGTGTAGTGCGCGAATTCGCCCTGATTGTGCCACAAAAGCACTTCGGTGTTGCCCATCGGAATGCCAAAATCGGCGTAAACCGTGTGCTGGGCTTCTTCCAGCGAGGCGAGCAAAGTCACAGCGTCGGGATCGTCGGGCCAGCAATGCACGGTGAACAGTTGCGAACTGAGGATGGCCGTTGGTTTTTGTTTGGATATTTGCGCCCGTTCGCGCAAATGATCGAAGAGCAGTTGCATCCACGCTTGGTCGCCTTGCGTAAACGCGCCCTGTTCCTTGAGTTGGGTCGCGGTTTTCGTCCACGCCTGCGCGCGCCCGTCCTGGGCCAAGCGAGAAAATTCAAGCGCGATGCGAAGCGCGCCCAGCGCCGTTGGCTGGTGATCTTGCTGCCGTTGTAGCGCGTTAATCAGGTAGTCCGGGTGCTCGGCGCCCACCTGTCGCTCGTCGTCCAACTGGCGATTGACCGTGTTTTTCGGGTCGCGGGCGCGATTGCGCTCGGCTTTGTCCAGTTCGGTTTTGGCGACCAGAGTCGGGTCGAGCAGTGCGGCTTTGCTCAACTCGTCGGCGCCTTCTTCCCACAACCCGACATCGGACAGCGCGCGCGCGAACTCGCGGTGCCCGCTCGCGCCCAGATATTCGCGGCCCGCCATGCGGCCACGCCAACTCGCGGCGAGGACGTCAAGCCCCGCATCGCTGCTTTTGGACAGGTTCCACGCTGCGCCCAAACCCGTCCACGTCCCATTGTGGTCGTTGTTTTGAAACAAAAAATGGGTCGTCAACGCGCCTTTGGCAGGCGCGCGGTTCATCTGACGCGCCAGAAAATCGCGCACCGACTGGCCCTCGCCAGCGGCAGGAATGCCCAGCGTGCCGCTCCACGACGAGCCGCGAAGCGCGAGCCAGCGCCCGCCTACACGAGACGCCACGACATCAACGATCTGTCCGTTGACCGTGCCCGCCTCATTGCCCTCGACCTTGGCCTGCAACTCCGACAACGCATCGGGCGGAGGGGGAAAACGCCGCACAAGCGAAAACGAGCCATCCCCCAAGCGCGGCAACCACAATTCCTGCACGCCACTCGACAGCACAACCGGAACAGCGCGGCGGATGGTGACGCCATAAATCTCGCGCACCAGGGCGCCGCCCTGCGCCACGGCGACGTGCGTGATGCGTGAGGAGACGTCGAGAGGCGAGTCGTCGGCGGGCGGCGTCGCGCCGAAATAGCTGAGAGCGTTGGCATCTCCAGCGCGCGCCGCGCCTTCCAAACGGGTCAAAACTGAGGAAATCGACGCGGCATCGCGCGGAGTCGCATTGGAAACCGAAGGCGCGTCCTGCGCCCCAACCGGCGCCAGAGGAAGAGACAAAAATGCCGCGAGCCACAAGAAAAAAGGAAATCGAGCCATTATGAAAAGAACCCATTCCCAGAAACGCGGCCCCACCTCAGGTTGCGCATTTGGAGTCAAACCACCATCTCGCCACCTCTGAATGACCGGCAACACCAACGAGTTGGAATGTTGGAGTTGCTCCCACTATTGTTCACACCTTTTCTGGGGAGCTATCAGAGAAATAAGATTTTCCTAATTCTATTCATTCAACGGAAATATAATCACTGTATATTGAAGTCGTTTCATCCAGCGCACATTTCGGGTAATGAATCCCTGATGAAAATCTTTCTTTCCCGCATCGCGTCCAGTGCGATTTGCGCTGGCGTTTCGTTGCTGTGCGTTTTCAGTTCCGCCGCTCAAGCGTCCTGGTCAAGGCCGACCTATACAATCACGGCTCGCCAGCCAACGGCTCCTGATTATTCCAGCACAAACGCTCCCAGCGTGGGTGGCTCGGAGTATCTCGGCCACCCAAAAGGAGCACGGTCAAAGCCACCTTCACCTGGGTTCCTGACGTGCCTGGTGATGCGCCACCCCCAGATGTGTATGTTTTGCAGCAGGGCTATGCTTATTGGAAGTATGCTCCTCTGCCTGCTTTTGGCCCCGCCATCCAAGGACTGAGCCAACCCAGCCTGCAGAACACGTCTTTTTCGCCTCGCCATAAGCCGCACATCTATCTGGCACAAGCTCAACCTGCCAACGGCACAGCCGACGACGGTTTGGGCGATGCCCAAGTGGTGACCAGCGGCCCCCAACAAGCAACCATCGGCACCTCCAAGGGCTACAAGATTGTTTTGTGTCACCCAGGAACAGGCGGCACACTTACCGTCCCCGCTGTCACCTTGATCGGCAGTGGGACAACGCAGTATTATGAAGCCGGGTGGTCTTACAACTGCCAGGTGATGACCCTCCAGATGACGCGCAACAGCGTGGACATCACCAATCCCAACAAACCCGAAGTGCCGGTCATGGTCGGAGAACCAAACCAAATGGGTGTCTCCTTGTCTCCTGTGCCCCAAGATATTGCGCCACCTACCTTTCAGTGGACAATCCCCGGCGACAAAATCAAGGACTACATCGAAACGGCGGGAAACCCGACCGCAGTTCCACCGCTACCCTTCACAGGCCGAAAAGTCGAGTTGCCTGCATCGGACTTGACGACCCAGTCGCCTCACTTCTACTGGTATAACGGCACCTTCGCCGGAGACTCGAAAGAAGTCAGCGTTGTTGTCACCTTTGCTGGGAAGCCCATCACCATCAAGGGAAAGTGCAAGGTCTATCGGCCACGCATGGACAAATTTACTGGCACCTACGTTACTCCATTACCTCCTCACGCCACAGACGCTTTAGTTGGTGAGAGCGACACAGGGGTAATCAAGTTTAGCCCACATAATGAGGGCGTTAGCTTCTATGTTACAGTTACAGCTCCTAACATCCCAGTGGCCCAAGGGCAGATAGCGTTGCTGCAAAAAGCCTCTTCTATCAACATCAAGACCAAGGGTGTCGAGGCTGGAACTCCATTTTATGAAGGTCTCACAGCTTCAAACGCTCTTGATAGTAGTGATAATGATCCAATTTATGGCACGCAGCCTGGTGGTAGCCCATATGACACTCACACCACAATGATTCCCGGTGGTTCAGCTACTACCTCCGGTAGTGACACACCTGATGCCAATGTGCGTGCCGCAGTCGATCATCTCGATTTCTCGGAGTCTTTCACCATGTATCTCGTATACCAACCTTCTACGCCCAACAGCATCCAGGTGGTTCTTGGAAAAGTGGACTGGGGGTGGACTGTGAAAGCAAACCGAACTTCGGCACTGGGTTCATGGAATATCACAAGTTACACTCCTCAAACACCAGGTAACATCACTCCAGATAACGTGGACGAGCATGAACTCCCTGTTTGGGATACACGCCTTCAAGATGTGCCTATGTCGACAATCCCTGTGTGGTAACTATGCGCAACACCTTGATTACATCTCTTTTCGTGCTTTCTTTGTGTTCTGTTTCCTTGTCCCAAGAGCAGACAAAACCAAACAAAGTGGCACCTCCGGTTGGCGCGGTTGCTCCCCAAGGGATGGCCGCTCAACTCGCCTTGGACACAAAGAAGGCGCAATACTCAGGAAACGAGGATGTTTTTTTGAACATCACTCTCCAAAACACTGGCACGACCGTTCTCAAGTCCTCTACAGAGGATGTCGAGGTCTTTTACCATATAGAAGTCACTGACTCTACTGGACGCAAAGTTCCATTTCTACCGGCCTACGATAAGACCCGCATAGGGGGTGGGGAACCTTGGGGAGTGGCACCCGATCACAAATCACGAGGCTATGTTCATTTGAACCGCATCTTCGACCTCTCTCGTGTAGATAAATATGCGGTTACGGTTTCCAAGAAAATCGATCAAGGTCAAAGCACTTTCACTGTCACCTCGCAACCTTTGCCCTTCGAGATCACATCGGTGCCTACTCTGAGCGGTTGGCAGTAAGCGTTGATTACGGTCAATGCGAGCACAGGACGTCCTGTGGACTGGCGAACCATCATCAACATGAACAAACTTTTACCAACCTGCCTTTTGGTCGTCACCTTGGGCCACGCCTCGTTTTCTCAGGACAGCGCAGCCAAAGACAAAGCAAGAAAAGACCGGGAAAAGTGGGAAGCGATGTCCAAGAGGTCGATCGAGGCACATCTACCCATCGTTGAAGAGGCCAACTTCAGCATTGACATCACCACGAAGAAGAACACCTTCTACGGAGGAGAACCCATCTGGGCCGACATCACTTTGAAGAACAATGGTGGTGGTAACTCATGGATGTCTCTTGACCCGGTAGAAAACTTCTACAACATTCAAGTGATTGGGCCATGTGGAGTTGTTGATAGTTCGCCTTCCCGCTTCATGAGAAGATTTGCAGGTTCCATTAGCGGTTGTTACCTCCGACGCGGCAATGATCTCTCTGGCTCGGTCGCCTTGAGCAACCTGTTTGATATGTCTCTTGCTGGGACATACAAGATTAAGGTGTCGAAGAGGTTCCGCTTGAAGGACGCCAAGGGGGAAGCTGTGACCATCACCTCCAACACATTAGAGGTTAAAGTCACCTCGGATGCTCCCATATCGCGGTGGAATTGAGCTGATCATTTTCAGAAAAACCGAAGTTTTCCGGCACAAAACAGCCCGCGTTCAAATCAGAACGCGGGCTGTTCAGTTGTCTGTTGCGGGCGTTTAAGTGCCCGTTTCGGCTTCGGGCTTTTTGCGCCGCTTGTTGCGCCGCAACCGTTTCCCGCGATGATAAGCGACCGTGCGCCGCGCGATGAAGCAGTCGTAATCCTCGCGCAGTTTGAGCACGACATCTTGATCGGTGAGTTGCGGATGCTGCGCGATGACGCGTGCCACGACTTCGGTTTTGCTCTGACACAAAAAGAGCAACGGGATTTTGCCCCACGGCGTTTCGATGAACTTGCCGCGAATCAAGCGAGACACCATGGAGGGATGTTCGCCCAAATCGCGCGCTAAAGCCGCCTGGGCCAACGGTTTCAAGGTGCGCGCGTCGCCGCCGCCCAGATAATCCGTTTGCGAGTTGCAAAGCGTGGTGATGAGCCGGGACAAAGCCGACAAGCGCTGGTTGATATAGCGGGCGCGCATCAGCAAATCGCGGGCATCTTCGGGCGCTTCCTTTTTCAACTCTTTCAAGGCGCCCGGCTTGATGCGGTAGCGTTGCGTGTAGATGGAGTCGTTGTGGAATTGAATCGCCAGTTCGCCCTCTTTCATGGCGACAAAAGCGACCGGTTCGTCGTTGCTCATCACCTGACGCGCGGGCGCCGCTTTGCGGTCGGGCGTTTGGCCCGACGCTTCGTAGCCCTGTGCTAGATAAACGCGGTCGGCGGCTTCAAGCACTTCTTCGGCTTCGAGCACCGAACAGCCGAACTTTGTGGCGATTTCGTTGGCGTCGTATTCGCCGCCGAGCACGTAATCCAGAAAATCCTGTTCCGAAACTTCGTGGCGCTCAACAAAGCCGCGCGTAGTTTCGATCACTTCGCCCAGATCAACCAACGCTCCGCCCGCCACGGTGTCTTCCATCGTCGGACTGCGTTCGTCATCGCCACCACCGCCGCCGCGCCCGCCCGAACCGCGTGACAAAACGCCGGACAAGCCGCCCGAACCGGTCGAAACCAAATAGCGCAAAAAACGCAGCGTGTCGCCGATGGGCGCGCCGTATTTGCCAGCGATTTCCGGCGCGCGTTCGAGAGCGTGGGGCGACAGAAAATCTTTTTCCCAGCCGTCGTGGTTGGTGATGCCATAAAACGACAGATAATCCATCATCTGCTCGTCCATGAACTCCTCGTATTTTTCGCGCGGAATTTTGCCGCGCAAGCGCACCCGCGCGATCAAGCCATCGGACACCAGGCGCGAAAACGCCGGATTGGTTTCGAGCGTGTCCACATACGAGCGAAAATCGCGCTCGCTTTGCGAAAGGAGAGACACGTATTCGGTTGGCGGGCGCCGCATGCGCATCGCCAGGTCTTCGCTTTGCCGTCCCTGCATCCGCCCAGAAGAAGTTGCCGCCATGATAAAAAAGAAAACCCTTCGCCCACACGGGTGTTGAATCGAGTTGATGACGAGCCAAAACGTTCCGGCTCTTGGCCAACTTCCATTCAACACCCGTCACTCCTCACTTGAGTGGCTTTAGCTGCAAAACATTATAAAACAAAATGGCCACCCCATTGCACGGCGAAGACGGGTTTCTTCGGCTAAAATCCCCGCGGTGCTTCGTTTTCTTCCCCTCGCGGGCGTTTGCTTGTTTCCCGCGTTGGCTCATGCCCAACTTCAAAGCCCGTGGAGCGGCCCATTGCCCGTGCAAAACGAACGGCCCTTTCAGCGCGCCTTTTTGCACTTCGAGCCGGTGACGCCCGATGTTTTGACGCGCGCAAAGTCAAGTTTTGGTCTGGCGTTTCACGTCGCCAACGATTTGCTGATTCCCAATGCCTCAAACGGCTCGCAAGTCGAAGAAGATTTTGAAACCGGACGCGCCGAAATCAACTATTCGCGCGGCCTGGGTCAAAAATTGGAAGTCGGCGTGCGAACCAGTCTTTTAGTGCGTGACGGCGGTTTGCTCGATGGCCCGATCTCGTTTTACCACCGCGTCTTCGGCTTGGCTGGCAACGGGCAGGACAACCCGACGGGCCGCGACAACCTCCCGCGCGGGCGCGACATCCTCTTCTTCCAAGATGCTGGCGGCAACGGCGTCAACCAAGGAGGCGCGTCCGGTTTGGGCGACACGCTTTTGGAAGTGCGGCGCCAATTATCGGACGGCCCTTTTTCGTCGGCCCTGCGCGTCGGCGTCAAAATCCCAACTGGCAACGGCACGCGGATCCTGGGTTCGGGCGGAACCGACTTTGGCATCGGCCTCGACGCGCGGCGCGAGTTCGGCTCGCGCTTCGCGCTGTTTGGCGACGCGGGCGCCTTTTTGTATGGCAACTCGAAAATCCCCAACTCCAGTCGAAGCGGCGTTCAAGCGGGACTGGGCTTTGAGTTTCGCGCGGGCAACCGCGATTCGTTCATCGCGCAAATCGACGCGCAAAGCCGAACTGTGCGAACCGGTAATTCGTTCGCGGATCGCGTTCCGGTTTTGGCCTCAGTTGGTTACAAGCGCAGATTAAGCGAGAGAAAAACGCTGTTCGTTTCGTTTTCGGAAAACGGTGATTATGTCAATTACCACGCGCCATATTTGAGCAGCATCGGGCCAGATTTAACGCTGAGCATCGGGTTGCAAGTGCGGCGCTAACGGCCAAAATCCGGGCGGATTCCGGCTGAAGGTTGAAGCCACTCGAAAGGCACTTCTCGTTTGAATTTTTCTGGTAGGTCTGCGTCTTCTTTCGGGTCATAAGAAATGACTTCAGACGCGAATTGATTCTCCTGAAGTCGGGCCTCGATCAATGCGGCCAACTCGAAATCCGGCTGTTGATACAAAGGGATCCGGCTCACATCAGCCTCTATTTCAGGTGTCTGGCTCCGCCAATAAAGCAAAAGCGCCGTTCCCCGGTCACAAAGCGGATGAGCAAGGATTTGCTTCATCACTTCTTCGGTTTTACCATCGTCCCAATTCCACCAGTTCGCCAGATAATGTAAGAGCCTGTCTTCATAAGGCTGTGGAATGCGATTTTCTATAGCGGAAGGGCGGGTCATCGGAGGGGGCGGGCGCCAAACGCCTGAGCCACCTGTGGAGGTTGACGACTTGAAGGGTGG